>Ga0182012_10008352_pt1 | contig 10246 bp, 7 predicted proteins | sample 612S2SmetaG_FD_120486 | JGI IMG/M metagenome (GOLD analysis project Ga0182012, IMG submission 120486) | Permafrost microbial communities from Stordalen Mire, Sweden - 612S2S metaG | ecosystem: Environmental > Terrestrial > Soil > Wetlands > Permafrost | place: Sweden: Stordalen | collected...
CCGCGATCTTGGGGGTCACGTTGGCCTGATTGATGGGATAGATGACGGCGTCCGCGGTAACGACATGATCGATGGGGCCGCGGCGCGCTTCCACCACCTGCACCGGCGTGGGCGCTTCGGCTTCCGCTTCGCCTCCCTTTTCCTTCGCCTTTCCGCAGCCCCAGGAGGAAGCGGCGAGGAGCGCGGCAGTGGCCATCGCGACTATGATTTTCCGTTCCATGCTCATGCTTAGAAACTCCCCGTCAGGGTTTGCAGATTGGCTAAGGCGACCCGATAGCGGACCTGGCCATCGTCATAGGCGTTGCGCGCCTGCGTGACCGTAGTCTGCGCATCGACCACTTCGAGCGCGGCGGCCTCGCCGGCCTGGTAACGCAGCAGCGTGAGGCGCAGGCTTTCCACCGAGAGATCCACCGAACCGCGCAACGAATCGAGTTGCGCCTGCGCGGCGCGGGCTTCGGAATAAGCGGTGGCCAGGTTGCTTTGGAGCGTACGCTCCGCAAGAGAAAGATCCAGCCTCGCCTGCGCTTCCTTAAATTCCGCCTGCTTGACCTTGCTGCGCGTCGCGCCCCAGTTCCAGATCGGAATATTCAGCGTGATCTGTCCGGAGTAGCCGAGGTTCTGGCGGTTCATGACCTGATAGTTCGGCAGAGTGCTGCGGCCCGAAGCCTGGGCCTCGGAACTGTTCGCGGCAAACTGGTTGGCGTCAATGCCGTAGAAGAAGTCGAGGCCCAGCGACGGAAGATAACTGTAGCGTGCGATTCCGACGTCCAGGCCCGCGGCCTGCAGGCTGTATTTCGCCGCCTTGACGTCGGGGCTGGTGGCGACGGCTTTGGCGCGCGCTTCCTCGGCGGGCGGGAGAATTTCGGCGTTGCCGATGTCGTCGGACACACTGAAATCCGCCATGAAGCTGGGGAAGATGAGGACGCCCAAAGCGATTTTGGCCTTTTCGATGGCCACCTGCGAGTCCTGCAGATCGCGCTCGCGCTGGCGCTGCTGAATCTGCGCCTTGACCACGTCGGCATGCGCCGCTTCCCCGCCCTTCTCCTGCTTCTGCGTGATGTCAAGAAACCGATTGGCCTCGCCCAGGCTGGTCTGCGCGTTGGTGAATTTGCGCTGCGCGGAAACGATGGCGTAGAAGTCCTGAATGACAGTCGCGTTGATGCCGCGCGCGGCCACCTCGACCCTGGCGTTGGCGACGGCTTCGGAGGCAAGCGCGCGCCGGATTTCGCCTCGGCGGAAGACCGACAGCAGTTCTTCGTGCACCTGGGCCTGCTCGTTATAGACGTGTACGCCATCGTTCGCGACGTAGACGCCCGACGGCGTTCCGTTGCCTTCGGTGTAGATGTACTGGTTGAAGGCGTTCACGGTGGGCAGGCGTCCGGCGCGCGCCTGAAGGCTGTCTTCTTTGGCGAGAAGCACGGCAAGGTTCGCGCCCTGGATCTGTCCCCCGTACTGACGGGCACGCGCAATGGCGTCCTGCAGGGTGATGGTCGGCGTCGGCGGGGCGGCGGTCTGGGCCGCGATCGAGCCACAGCAGGCGCAGAGGGACACCAGGACCGATCGGAGTTTTCTTCCGTTCATGGCAATCGATGAAGGCAGTCTACCAGTGGAGCATTCGAACCTGAAAAAAGGCTGAAGCGGACTATTCAAGTTCGGCGAGGGGTACGCGGATATCGGGATTGGAAGTGGTGAGGATGCCGTCCGCGGCTTCGCTCATGGCCCCGGAGGTGTAGACAAACGCGCGGCGGTTTGCGGGATTCACCACCCAGACATACGGCACACCGAAGGCAAGGTAGTCGCCAATGCGCTCCTGCATTTGATCCATGCGGTCGCTGGGCGACAGGATTTCGATGCAGAGAAAGGGCGGAGTCCGGATGATGGGGCCGGAAGGCGGGCCATCCGCCAGCACTGTGATATCGGGAACGCGATAGCGTTTGGCCTTAACCTGAACGCGCTGTTCCGTGACCACGAGGATGCCCCATTCCTTTTCTCGGGTCATCAGATAGTGCGCCAACAGACTCTGTAAACGGCTGTGATCCCATTCGCCCACGTTGCGCTCCACGAGTTCGCCTTCGAGATAGTCGCAGTCGGGCCGGTAGCTCGTTTGAAGATACTCAGTGACCGGAATCAGGGTTGCCAGGGACATGGCGTGTCTCGTCTTCAGAATATCGCGGATTGGGCCGGATCCGGGCCTTTACATTAAATTGATTTATATATCCCTACAGTATCCGGAGCATCGCTCCGATAAGAGGGATATGAAGTTTCGTTTTGAGCGCTTTCCGGGATTCGCGGCTCTGGCCAAATCCACTCTACAGGTGTGCGTGCTCGGCGCAGCCCTGGCGATTCCCGGACTCACGCAGCAAACAAGTCCGCCAACAGGGGACACGCAGCCCACGATACAGGCATTGATGGATCGGCTCGCGGCAGCCGAGTTGAGGATTAAAGAACTGGAAGTGCGCCAGAGTCCGGCGATGCCCGCGCGGACACCCGAGACGCCCAGCGCATCCCTGGCCATGGGCGCCCCTGTGCCCGCGGCGATGGGGATGATGCCATCGCCGGTTGTAACCGCTCCGAACACAACGCTCGGCGCGGCGCCGGCCGCGTCATCGGAAGACGATCCCATGGCGCACGCCATGGAGATTCCCGGCGGCCCGACGCTTAAGATCCGCGGATTCTTCGATTTCAACTATGGTGTGGGATCGATCGCCAATCCGCTGATTTTCCCGGTTGTCGACAACGCTTGCGGCACATGCGGGAACTCACCCACGCCAGCGCACAGCGCATTCCAGTCCGGGGAGTTTGATCTGTTCATCACTTCCAAACTGTCGGAGCACCTGAGTTTTATCTCGGAAATCGTACTCGGTCCCGACAACACGAACGTGTTCGGACCCGACATTGAGCGGTATCAGCTCACATACAAAGCAAACCCCTATTTCAGCGCGAGCGCGGGCCGTTTCCACACCTCGATCGGGTATTACAACACGGCGTACCATCACGGGAACTGGTTTTCCACAGCCGAGGGACGCCCCATTATGTACCTGTTCGAGGACAGCGGTGGCATCCTCCCGGTACACATGGTCGGCCTCAGCCTGACGGGGGAGGTTCCCAACACGGATTATCTGGGACTCCACTGGGTTGCGGAGATTGGCAATGGCCTCAGTTCCAACTCGAACGTTGGCGCTACCGGCGGGAACGCCGTACAGAATTTTTACTCGGATCGCAACTATAAGGCCACCAACCTCGCTGCGTACGTTAGGCCGAAATTCCTATCGGGCCTGCAGATGGGGGGTTCCTGGTATCACGACGGGCTGAATCCGACCGGATTACCCGAGGTGAGGCAGAACATCGAAAGCGCTTATGTCGTCTATCTGACTTCCAAGTGGGAGATCCTCAACGAAGGCGTAATGCTGAGCAATCATCTGGCGGGGACAGCTAAGCCGTTCCGAAGCCCGATGGCTTACACGCAGATCGCCCGGAAGTTCGGCATGTACGAACCCTATTTCCGGTATCAATATGTTAGAGACCACGTAAGCGACCCGGTGAACCTCCTGACCGGGACATACTACGGCCCCTCGGTGGGAATGCGGATCGATTTTACGGACTACGCGGCGTTCAAGCTGCAGTTCAACCACCTTTATCAGAGCAGCCAGTTGGCGGGGAATGGACTCAATGCGCAAATTGCTTTCACCTTCTAATGCCCCTGCCGCTTGCCTGAAGCGGCGGTTACTTGCCGTAGTTGCGGTGCTCCTTTGCGGCTTACAGACGAGTTTCGGCGGAGCCAGTCCCGGAGACGTCGTCATCATCGTCAAGAAGGCCAACAAAGTGGACTCGCTTTCGGCCAAAGAACTGAAGCAGATTTTCTCGGGGGAAAAAGGCAAATGGCCGGACGGAGGAAAGATCCAGACTATAGCGCCCAGTCAGGCTGAGGCGGGCCATAAGACGGCGATTCAGTTCCTCTTCGGCATGACTGAGGCCGACTATCAAAAGTACACGATTCACGCGACTTTCGTCGGCAACACGCAGCAGGTTCCGAGAGACTCCGGATCTTCAAAGGCTGTGGTGGGACTGGTCGGACTCGTGCCGGGATCGATTGCGTTTGTGCGCGCCGATGTTGTAAACGACACCGTAAAAGCAATCAAAGTGGATGGCATAGCTCCGGGCGCCGACGGATATCCGCTCGCGGCGAAATAAAGAGTGGGCAGGAAACATGACGATATCGTTATCTAATTTGAGAATCGGCCGGCAGATTACCGTCGTGCTGGGAGGAACGGCCCTTCTGCTGGCCGGCCTGTCCGCGCTGTCCCTCTGGGGCATTCGCACGGGCAGCCGGCTGGCGGAGGACTCCGTCGATCGGTTGACGAATTCGCGCCTGGCGGAAACCATCGCCGGAAAGAGTTCGGCAATCGCGCAGAATATCGGAAAAATGATCATGGCGAAGGCTACGAATACCGATATCGTCAACACGATTGTCGATCTTCGCAACCGCCGCAATGCGGCTCTGGAGGATTTCAAAGCCCGCGCCAAGAGTCCGGCGAGCCTGAAGCAGAGCGCGGAAATCGCGGACCTCGTAAAGGCCGCGGAAGCTTCCAACGACAACATCATGACTTTGATCGCGTTTGGCCAGTACGCGGACGCGGTGAAAGAATTTAGTGTCTATTCGGCCGCATCCGGGGCACTGGATGTCAAAACCACCGCGGTCTCGGAGGAACAGGGCCGTCTTGCCGCCGAATCCGAGAAGAAGCGCAAGTCGACCGCGGTAGTCATCCTGAGCGTAGTGCTGGCGGGTAGTCTGCTGGCATTCGCGGCTGCGATATTCGGTGGGATACTGCTGACGCGGAGCGTAGGTCGGCCTCTTGCCGCAGCCGTCGCGCATATGGATCAGATCGCGGGAGGGGACCTTTCGAAGGACGCCGAGACGGAATTCCAGTCGCGCGGCGACGAGATCGGAACTCTGGCGCGCGCGATGCAGAAAATGACCGTGGCGCTGCGGACGATGATCGAAGACATCGCGGGAGGGATTCACACGCTGTCTTCCTCATCGGCGGAGATGATGGCAAGTTCGACGCAGATGAGTTCCGGATCGCGCCATGCTTCAGACAAAGCGCACTCCGTATCGGCCGCGGCCGAGGAGATGAGTTCCAACATCAGTTCCGTGGCGGAAGGAATGGAACAGACCACACGAAACCTTTCGCATGTCGCCTCCGCGACCGAGCAGATGACTTCCACCATCGGCGAAATCGCGCAGAATTCAGAAAAGGCCCGCCGCATTACCGACGAAGCGTCGCGCCAGGCGGCCCGCATCATCGAGCAGATCAATCAGCTGGGTGGCGCGGCCCGCGAGATCGGCAAGGTGACGGAGACAATCACCGCAATTTCATCGCAGACGAATCTGCTGGCGCTCAACGCCACGATCGAAGCTGCGCGCGCCGGGGCGGCCGGAAAGGGCTTCGCCGTGGTCGCTACGGAAATTAAGACGCTGGCCCAGCAGACCGCGACGGCGACCGAAGACATCAGGGGCCGGATCGCCGGCGTGCAGTCGGCGACGGCGGGCGGAATCGAGGAGATCGGGAAAATCTCGCGCGTCATCCAGGAAGTCAGCGCGATCGTCGATTCGATCGCCGCCGCCATAGAGGAACAGTCGATTTCAACGAAGGCCATCGCCCGGAACATCGCCGAGGCGACCGCCGGCGTGACCGATGCCAGCACCCGCGTTTCGGAGACATCGCTGGTATCGAAGGAAATTGCCAAAGATATCGTTGACGTAGACGAAGCCGCGCGGCAAATGGCCAGCGGCAGCGATCACGTCCGGAGCAGTGCGGGCGAACTCACCACATTCGCCGATGGACTCCGGGCAACGGTCGGACGATTCCATGCGATGACGGAGGGCTAAGAAACACGGGCGACGGCTGTAGGGAATAATAGATCGAATGACGTCGCCTACGGCCTCCCTCGATCAATCGCGCCTGGAATCGCTGCTCGAGTCGGCGAAGCTGCTGAATTCGACGCTGAATCTGGACGATCTTCTGGGGCACCTCCTGCGCACGGTCATGGGCAGGTACCTGATCGGACGCGGCGTCGTGGCAACGCAGGAAGGAGATGTCGCGACGGTTCAGGTGTCTCGCGGCGTCGCAGCGCTGAAAAAGGGCATGGAGTTCAGTATCGGGGCTGCCAGGAGCGCTGGTCTGGAACTGTTTTTCGAAATCGGGGCCTCCGGAGAACAGGCCGGGATACTCGCGCTGGGTCGGCCGGCGCGCGGACCGCTCGAACCCGAGGAAACGGATTTTATCCGGGCGCTGACGGGTCTGGCAGCCTCCGTGATCGCCAACGCGCTTTCCCACAAGCAAAGCGTTTTGCTCAATCGCGAACTCGACCAGAAAGTTCAGGAACTACGGGCACTGCTGGACTTGGTCAGAGGCTTGGCGGCCACGCTCGACCCCGATGAAATCGCGCGGCTCCTGCTGCTGACCTTTTCGGGGCGCTGGGCCGTAACCCGCTGCGGCGTGGCGGCCTGGAAAGAGGGACAGCCGCCGGTCTTGCGCGCCCGTGGCCTCGATCTCACCAAACTGGAAAGCAGGCGCCAGGGAATCGGCGATCTGGCGGACGCTTCCGTCCTCAATGCCGAACAAGCGGAAGATCTCGGTGTGCCGGCCGGGTCGCTCTTCATGCCGATCCGCTCGTCCGGCGCCACCTGCGGAGCCGTGATCTGCGGGCCGCGGTTGCGAGGCCTTGGTTATGACGCGAACGACCTGGAATTCGGCGCGGGCCTGGTCGCGCAGGCGGCCGTCGCTTTCGATAACGCCTGGCACTTCCGCGACACCATCGGCAAGAAGCAGATGGAAAAGGAACTCGCGCTCGCGGCAAACATCCAGCTTGATCTTTTTCCCAAGCAACTGGCCAAGCTGTACGCGACCGATGTCGCGGCGCGCAACCGCCAGGCCAAGCAGGTGGGCGGCGATTACTATGATGTGATTCACGTCGGCGCGACAAAGCCGGCCGAAGAGCATCTGGTCTGCGTGGTCGATATTTCGGGCAAGGGCATCTTTGCCTCGCTGCTGATGAGCAATATCCAGGCAACTCTGCGGGCGCTGGTGTGCCGCGAAAATTCCCTGCCGATTGTGGCGCAGACCGCAAACGATCTGCTGTATGCCACGACGCCCTCGAACCGCTACGCAACCGCGCTGCTGCTGATCTACGAAGCCGCAACCGGCGCGTGCCGCTGGATCAACTGCGGCCACACCGACGGAATTATCGTGCGCGCCGACGGCTCGGTCGAAATGCTGCCGTGTAACGGCATCGCACTCGGACTCTTCCCCGCCCGCACCTATGAAGAGGAGAAGTTCGAACTACGCGACGGCGATCTGCTTGCCATCTATTCGGACGGCGTGACCGACGCGCAGAACGAGGCCGAAGAGGAGTTCGGTACCGACCGCCTCGTGGAAGTGCTCACAAAACACGCCGATGCGCCCGCCTCGGAAGTGGTAAACCGGGTCTTCGATGCCATCGACGCATTCGCGGGCAATGCGCCCCAGTTCGACGACATCACCATGCTGGCGCTCAAACGCGGGGCGTCATTCGTGCCATAATTGCCGATCAGGCCTATGCTGGAGCAAATCCTCACCGCATTGCTTCCGGAGCAGTTGGTTTCACTGGCTGCCCGACGCGCGGGAATCGCGGCCATACTGCTTTTCCCCGCCGCGCTCGTGGCCGGTTTTTTCCTGCTGCTGAAGAGTTCGCCCCCGGCCCCGGTCACAGTCACTACAAGCAACCTGCAGGCGATCGAAATCGCGCGCGCGTTTTTGCTCCGCGAAGGCATCCCGGTCACTTCTTGGAGAGCAACCAGCAAGTACGACACGAGCGATAACCTGCTCACTTTCGCCAACGATAAACCGGAGCATATCCGGATCTGGAGCGTCGCTCCGCCAGTCTACGCCACCGTAACATTCAGAGCACCGGACAGCAAGGACTCGGTGCGCGTTTCCGTTTCGGTCGATGGCCGCGTTCTCGGGTTTAGCTGGAAAGGCAGCGAGCCTCCCTCCGCGGCGGCCAAACTGTCCGACGAAGCCGCCCTGCGCCTCGCCACGGCACACCTGCCCGCCGGAGTTGTTTTCGGTCCGCCAATCGTTGAAAATACGCCGTCAAAGCGGCTCTACACGTTCCGGTCCTCATCGCTCCCGGACGCCCAACTGCGCGCGGAAATTACCCTCCAGGGCGGCCGGGTCACCTCGTCGGAAGTGACCGCCGAGCCGGACGAAATCGGAGGGCGCCCCCGGAATAAGGTGGCCCAGACTCTGCTCTCGATCGCGGGATCGATGTTCGTTTGCGTTGTGACGCTGTTCAGCATCTTCCGCTATGCAAGCCGGACATTACAGCAGGAAATCTCACACCAGCGCAGCCTTATTGTGACGCTGCTCTGCGGAGGTTTCTGCGTGCTGCTCGGATTCAACGCGGTGATCAACAGCAACGCCGGAAACATCCCGCTCGCGCTGATCCTCTTAGTGTTCGCCATAACCGGTATGATGGGCGGCGCGCTCGTGGCGGCCGCTTATGGCAGCGGAGAAGGCGATGTACGCGAGGCCTTCCCCGGAAAACTCACCTCGCTCGACGCGCTTCTGACGGGACGCATTTTCTCGCGCAACACAGGCGTTTCGCTTCTGTTCGGCATGGCCTGCGGCGGCTGGCTGATCTTCGCGCTCGGAATCATCACAAAACCCTTCGCGATCCGCACGCCGATGGGCCTGCAAAGCATGGTATCGCCTTTCGTCAGGCTGGGCTGGCTGATGCCCTTCATCACCTACCCGCTGATGTCGCTCTGCTTCGCGGCCGCCGGTCTGCTCCAGCCCCTGGCATTTCTCAAACGCTACGCGATGAAGTGGCGCAAGTGGCATTTGACCGCGCTTGTGATCTGCTCGGGCCTGGTATCGACCCTGCGGACGCATTCGCCGTCCACACCGGAATTTCTGGTGACTTCCACGATATTCGTGATCGCGCTGTTGCTGCCGTTCTTTCTGCTCGACCTGCTCTCCACGCTGGTATGCGTCACGGTTGTTTTTGCCACGGTCGGAATGGCATCCACGGTCGCGATGGTACCGGCGTTCGCGGGCACGTCCACGATCCTGCACATCGCAGCCGCGGCCGGCATCGTCGTCTTCGCAATCGTATGCGTGGCGCGCGGGAAAACCTATCGGGAAGATCAGGTGCGGCCGCTCTACGCGCGGCATATTGCGGAACGGAAGTCGCTTGAGGCCGAAGTCTCGGCGGCGCGCGAAGCGCAACTGCGCCTTCTGCCCGACTCGGTGCCGGATTTCACGGGGCTCAACATCGCCGCCTCGTGCGTGCCGGCGGAAACGGTCGGCGGCGATTTCTACGATTTTTTCCCGCTGGGCGATGGCCGCCTCGGCGTGTTCATCGCGGAGGGCAATAATCGCGGACTGGCGGCCGCGCTTACGATCGCGCTTGCCAAGGGGTATCTGATGCAGTGCGTGGAACGATTTCGCGAGCCGGTGGAAATTCTGACGCGCCTCGAGGCCATGCTGTCGTCGATCTTCGACAAGAGCGCGGGGACCGATTTCGCATTCGCGGCAATCGACACCACCGCAGGCGAAATCCGCTATGCGCGCACGGGCTCATATCCGAAGGTCGTCGTCGTTTCCGCCCGTTCCGCGATGACCTCCGGGAAAGTCGCATCCGAAAGGATGGTTTCGGTGAAAGGGCGCCGCACACCGATCTCAGAAGGCCGCGCGGAGCTGGGACCGGGCGATCACGTGGTGCTGTTCACGGACGGAATCGGTCGCAGACTGGCCTCGGGCAATCGCAAGCCGGAGGACGCGGCGGCGGCGCTGATTTCGAAATCGCAGGGCAGCACGGCGGACGAGATCCGGCAGAAGTTCTTCACTGCGGCTTCGGCGTCGCTGGAACCGGACGATCTGACTCTGGTGGTGATCCGGATGCAGGCACTCGCCGAGTTCGAAGGTACGGCGGCGCTGCGGGTGGTGGCCTGATGGGCGAATCCACCAAGCGCTGGCTGGCAACGTGTCTCTTGTCGGTTGTGGCGATCGGCTGGCTGGTGTGGGCGTTTCCGCGCCTGCACCCGGCGGCGCGGCTCGGACTCCGTTTCGACCGCGACGGCTACCTCACGCAGGCCAGGCAGATCGCGGCAGGTGAGCGCATCGGTGTCGACGGCTGGCGCGGCTATGTCAAAGCGGAAACGCTGGCGGACAATCAGGAACTCCAATTTAAGATGCCGTCG
>Ga0182012_10008355_pt1 | contig 10243 bp, 8 predicted proteins | sample 612S2SmetaG_FD_120486 | JGI IMG/M metagenome (GOLD analysis project Ga0182012, IMG submission 120486) | Permafrost microbial communities from Stordalen Mire, Sweden - 612S2S metaG | ecosystem: Environmental > Terrestrial > Soil > Wetlands > Permafrost | place: Sweden: Stordalen | collected...
AAGATGGATGAGCGCGGCCGCGCTGGCGCGGGCCTATAGCTCAATTGGTTAGAGCAGCAGACTCATAATCTGTTGGTTCCAGGTTCAAGTCCTGGTGGGCCCACCAGATTTCCCCTTAGCTCGAACGGACGATTTCATAGGGCCGCATCATCTCGTTGTCGCCGTGTTCGAGAATGTGGCAATGCCAGACGTAGCGTCCGGCATATCCGTCGAAACGCACGATGATGCGCGTGACCATGCCAGCTTCGGCGCGGACGGTATCTTTCCATCCCATTTCGTTGGGGTCGGGCGGCACCGGCGGACCGGTGTAGATCATCTCGCGCTTGCGCAAGTAGTTCATGACATAGAAATTCCGGCGATCGAGAACCTGGAAACGCACGAGATGCAGATGAATGGGATGAGAGTCGTCGGTGCCGTTGATCAGGCTCCAGATTTCGGTGGAACCGAGCGTAGGCTTCTCAGTGACGGGAGCCATCCAACGGGTGCGGTTCAACAACATAATGGTTGGATTGCCCGCGCTGTCGTCGGTTTCCTCGAGGATCAGGTCGCGGTTCTTGGTGGACTCCCCTTCCGCCATGCGCGGCACTGAACGCAGTGTTTGAGGGATCGCCGCTGCGACGCTACCGGCCTTGCCCGACACGCGAAATTGCATGGCTGTAAAACGATCGCTGGATAGCACGATGCTCTCGCCTGCGTTCTTGGAAAAATCCACGATTACGTCGGCGCGTTCACCAGGCGCGATGCTTAGCTTTTTCAGCGGAACCGGTGCTGCCAACAGTCCCTGATCCGAACCGATCTGTTGAAATTCCAATCCATTGCCGAACGCGAGATGAAAGAACCTGCCGTTGGCGGCATTCAAAATGCGCAAGCGATGCGGCCGCGGCTCAACTTCCAGATAAGGAAATATTCTTCCGTTGACCAGCAAAGCATCGCCAAAGACTTCCGGAACCCACGGAGCCTTCGGGTCGGGTGAAACAGGGTAAAAAAGCTGCCCTTGCTGATCGAGGATGCGATCGCAGAGCGTCAGCGGAATTTCGTATTTGGCCGAAGGCAGGCTAAGGCCGTCTTCGAAGGCATCGCGAATCAAGAACAGGCCGAAGAGTCCGGCGTAAGTGTTGAGGCGGTTAATGCCCATGGCGTGGTCGTGATACCAGAGCGTCGCCGCGTCCTGATCCATGGGATAAAAACACACGCTCGACTTCCCCGGGACGAACCAATTTTCAGGATATCCATCGCTCTCGGGTGGCACACGGCCACCGTGCAGATGAACGACAGATCGGACTTCCGGCTTCTCCGATTCCGCGCCCTCCAGTCGATGATCGATGGGCAGGAAATGCTTGGTCGGAAGCTCGTTGCTCCATTCGACGAGCAGGGGCTGTCCACGGCGAGCTTCGATGGTCGGGCCGGGCCAGGACGAATTGAATCCCCAAAAGTGCGTAGGCTTCAGATCGCGATGCAGTTGCACTTCCGCCGCGCGCATGTGCAGATGGTAATACGGAATTTTGGTTTGCGGATTGGTGGGGCTCCGGCGCTGATCTTCGGGTTGCAAAACCGTGGGGATCGGGAGAGCGTCCACAAATTTCGCCAGCGAGTTCACATCTAGGGTGCGGCGAGCGGTCATCTCTGGATGTGCCAGCGTGTGCGGCGCAGCCGACAAGACCGCTGTCAGTGCGCCCGTTTTATACAAGAATTCGCGTCGGCTGAAGCGCCAATCTTTAGGATCTTTCATTGATATGCAGAGAAGTTCAGGATGTGGAGATTTCACGACCATCATAAATAAAACCGGGTACGAGAACATTCGCCCTCGCACCCGGTTCTGTCTGACCAGTTGAACCCGGGCTACTGTTTTTCGCCTGTGTTCGGGTTCAAGATCAGCGTGCCATTGCTTCGGATCGCGGTGAACTTGAACATCTGCGTGATGGAATTGGCGATGCCGTCGAAGGAGCCGCTTCCGAGGCGCTGCCCACCCAGCCAGTTGTCTTCGATGAAGTGGATGATCGAACTCTGGTCGGTCACGGAATGATCGACAAAGTTCTGCTTCGCCCACGGAGAGATGACGAGTAGGGGCAACCGAGGCCCGTAACCGCAGCGACCCAAAGCATGGGGGTTGGCGATCGGATTTACGCCTGGTAAAGACGTGGCCGCAGTACCGCAAGCTCCTGGCCCGGTCAGTGTGTCAGCCGGTCCGGTGGAAGTATTGATGATGGGCGCCAACACATGGTCGTACCAGCCATCCGAGTCATCGTACATAATGACGACGGCGGTGCTGCTCCAGTAAGGCGACTCTTCGAGCGCGTTGATGGTGTTGACAACGAAAGTCTGCTCGTCCAGCGGGTCGGAATAGCCGGCGTGACCGTCCTGGTAGGCAGGAGCCTTCAAGAAGCTGACTGCGGGCAGAACGGCTCCGCCCGTTCCAGCGACCGCCGAGAAGAAGTCCTGAATGTCGTACTGATGATTTGCCGGGCCCGCATTGCCGATCTCAGCGAGCGAAGCCGGACGAGTGTGGTTCGGATTGGCAACAGAAGGCCAATACCCAAACAGGGAATGGTGCGGGACGTAATCGGCGGTGGTTCCTGCAAGACCGGTCGAGCTGCGATTGCAGCCGGTCGTTCCGTTCGAATTTACGATCGAAAGGTTGAATCCACCCATGAAGCCGCCCCAGGTAATGCCGGAGGCATTGAGCAGATCGCCGATGTTCGGGCCGCTCATCTGGACTTGATTGCGCGTCGGGTTTGAGCAGACGTCTCCGGTTGGATCGGGGTCGCCAATCACCGTGTAAGAGCCGTCGGGACCGCCGGCGACTTCATCGCCGAGCCCATTGAGGATGTTAATCGCGCCATTAGTCTGGCCGGCCATGGTGTTCAGAACGCCCGGGGTCGACGGGCCGAAGGTGGTGCCAAACGAGTTGTCGCTCATGGCATAAAACTGCGCGTAATTCCACATTGCAGTTACGGTGTTACCGTCGAAGTAGCCCATGGTCTCAATCGCGCCGTATCCGGCGTGAGAAGGGAAAAGATCCATCAGACCCAAATCGAATGCCGACTGTTCATCCGTGTATCCATGATCCTGATCGCTGGTCACCGCACCGGAACGATCGATGCGGAAAGGATTCGAAGCGATGCCGACGTTGGCAGGATTCAGGTTGGGGTTATTGGTCAGCAATGCGGACGTCAGTCCGTTGACCACTGGGGTCGTGGCTGAAGCTTTGAATTTCGGTTCGCCTGCGGGGTTGGTGGCTTCGGGGTAAGTTCCGAAGTAGTGATCGAACGAAATATTTTCATTGAAGATCACTACCAGGTGCTTAATCGGTGTCGCAGGTTCGAGCGCGAGTTGGCGATTGTTGGGTGTGTTTGATGCGGCAAATGCCGGGGCACCAGATCCCAAGGTCATCACTGCCGCGGTGAACAGGGCGAGCGCTTTCTTGGGGGCGATTAGGGATTGCAACTCCTGAATCATTTTTTTCTCCTCCGTCTTAATCGTTGATTGAAGCGTTCGGTTTTGGTTGGAAAACTTACACGAACATAAAAATCAGCTAGGCGAATCTCTTTTGAGGAAACTCGACTTAGGGTAACTAAGGCGGTAGGAGGTAAATGTTGCGCTGCCATGAAAAGCCGATTAAAAGAAATTGACGAAAGGGTTACATGCTGTGCAAAACCTTGGCGTAGCGTGAAGCGAAACAAAAAAAGACCCGTCGCAATCGCTTGCGACGGGATGCCTGAAAGTGTTCGTTCGGACCTAGAAAGTGGCGTCGAAACCGTCGAAGTCGGTTCCATTGCCCTGCAAGAAGCGGCCCACGACAACACCACCATCGTTGATGCCGTCGGCGCGAGTCTGGGTCCCCGTGGGATCGTCGAAGAAATAGAATGATCCCGCTTTCAACACTCCACCGTGAGCGTTGCCGTCTAGGTCGATCACAGAGAATGCGATGTCGCCGTTCTTGTCGATGCCATGTGCTCCGGTTTCGATGAATCCCGGCACGGCAACCGTGGTGTAGGTCGAGCCGTTGTAGGTCGAAGACTCAAACTCGCCCACACTGTCGACCCACTGCAATGCCACTGTACCCGAATTGTTTATGCCCCATCCTAGGCTCTCCACCGCGCTCGGAACATCAAGCTGCGTGAACTTGGTTCCATTGAGCAGAAAGCCATGTTGATTGCCGCTCGCGTCCACGAACAGGCCCGAAATCTCACCGGAATCATTGATCCCGTAAGCGGCTGACTGCGTCGCTCCGGAGATATTGATGTCCGTGTAGGTTCCACTCTTGTACTCGAAGGCCTGCGGATTGCCACCCGAGTTGGTGTAAAAGCCAACCACCACGCCGCTCGCGTTGATGGCCTCAGGGCTCGTCGTACCCGCTTGCGCTTTCGGATCGTCGATATTCTTTTCCGACTTTGTGGTGGCGTCCAGACCGTGCGAAGTCCCGGTCGAAGTCGTGTAGACGCCCACGGCGGTTCCGGTATCGTTTACGTCGTAAATACTGGTGCTCTGCGCCTTGGGAACTTGCAGTGTGCTGAACTTAAAGGTCACCGGCGACGCTTCGTATCCGTAGACCTGCGCGTAACCGTTCACAAAAGGAGCCGCATAGTAGAAGCCGAGATAGGTTCCGCTATTGTTGATACCCGAAATCGTGGGAAGATCGGAAGTGGTGAACTTCCCGCCGATGTCGGTAAACCCGTGGGGAGTGCCGGCGCTGTCGTTATACCAGCCCGTAATTTCTCCCGAGTCGTTGATGCCGTCGCAAATGGTCAGCGTTGAATTGGGAACGTCGATCAGTGTGATCGCACCGCTCGCGGCGCGATAAAATCCGTGCTGATTGCTGGAGGCGTCGATGTATTGGCCCACCGCATTGTTCGAATTATTTACGGCGTAAGTGAATGTGGCGTTGCCCGTAGCGCCAGCGTAGAACAAGCTGACCGTTCCGTTGATGTTAATGAATCCCTCACCGCCCGCGATGCCGACCAACGTTCCGGCATTGTTGATGCCGAATACTGAAGTAGAGATCACGCCCTTATTTACGTCATATTGGGTGAATACGCCATTGGTGAGAGTGTAGCCGTGAAAAAAATTATCTGAGCCGATGAAGTCGCCGGCGATTGTGCCGGAATCGTTGACACCGTCCGCTCGCGTGAAGTTGACTGAGCCAGGGAAAACGATCTTCGTGTACTTGCCGCTGGCGAACGAGAATCCGATGGTTGCGCCGGTGGAATCGTTGTAAAGCCCGACCACAGTACCTTTATTGTTGAGCGCCGCAGCTTGTGCGAAAGTCGCTCCCGGAGGGTTGATCTGTGCGATCTTGAAACCCTGGCCGTATGCCGCCGATGCAAGCAATGCAATTGATAAGCAAGCGGTGCGACTAATTTTCGCAATCCCGCGCAGTTTTCCCGCCACAGAAACTACTTCCATAAATCCTCCACAATTCTTATTTTGATTTTGGTGATACTCGTCAGACACGTCTCTGCCCGGGAAATGAAACAACCAAGAAGTCAGTGGTTAACGCGGGGGAAGGTCGCAAGCAGTATAACCTACGGCAGGGGTGCTTCGTCACGACAAATCGGGAGGCTAAGTCGACGGAAAAGCCCGACCCGTGGGACTTTCGGATCGTTAGGGCAGTAGGAATTCGTCTGTCGTCGAATCCCGTGAAAATTTTTCTTTTCTCGCTCTCCGAAATCTTTATAATTGTGAGAGCCACGGCGGGGTCCGATGGCGGCGAGCAGCTCTGCTTACCGTAGGCCCCGAACTCCGGGGTTCCTTCCACAAGTAGCTCCGGCACTTCTATCTCACGTTGTACAAAGAAGGAGCATGGCATGAACACATCGCAACGCAACCTACTGCACACCACCGTCGAACACTACGACATTAAAGCCGTCAACGTTGTCCCCATGATCGAGATGATGGAAAAGACCGCTTTCCAGGCGCGCAACCTGGCTCGCGGGGCCAAGATTCTCGATGAAATGGTGGCCGACAAAGAGTGCGGCATCATCCTCACGCTGGCCGGCAGCCTTATTTCCGCTGGACAAAAAGGCATCATCCTCGACCTGATGCGTTCCAACATGATCGACGCCATTGTCTCCACGGGAGCGAACATCGTTGACCAGGATTTTTTTGAGGCGCTCGGATTCCGCCACTATCAGGGCACGCCGTTCAGTTCGGACAACGATCTGCGCGAGGCCCATATCGACCGCATCTACGACACCTACATTAACGAGGACGAACTGCGCGTCTGCGACGAAACCATTCGCCAGATCGCCGAGGCGATCGAGCCGCGGGCGTACTCCAGCCGGGCTTTTATTCATGAGATGGGGAAGCATCTCGACCAGCACTTCCCCAAGGCGGACAGCATCGTGCTCGAAGCGTATCGGCGCGGCGTGCCGATTTTTTGTCCGGCATTTTCCGACTGCTCGGCCGGCTTCGGACTGGTCTTCCACCAGGTCTCGCGGCAGCAGAGCGGCGGGGCTTATGTGGTGATCGATTCGGTGGCCGACTTCCGCGAACTGACGCAGATCAAAGTAGAGGCCGGGGTGACCGGATTGCTGATGCTGGGCGGCGGCGTGCCGAAAAACTTTGTGCAGGATATCGTCGTCTCCGCCGAATTCCTGGGCTACGACGCCGAAATGCATCGCTACGCGGTGCAGCTCACGGTGGCCGATGAACGCGACGGAGCGCTCTCCGGTTCAACGCTGAAAGAGGCGAACTCGTGGGGCAAAGTTGATCTTGCCAAAGAACAAATGGTGTTCGGCGAAATCACGGTCACGCTGCCGCTGATCGCCGGATACGCCTACCACAAAGGCAGCTGGCGCAATCGCAAAGCCCGCCACTTCAGCGAAATCTTCAGCAAGCCGTCCACGCTGAAGGCCGAAGGCTACGCCGAAGTGGTTTCGTAGCCGGATAAAAGAAAAAGTTCGGGTGCCCCATCCTTGTCACGTTTTGTGTGACGGGGTGGGGCTTTTGAGTTTGTGGACTCGCGCGCGATTCGGTTCCAGAAATGTTTTTTGAAAACTTCCTGACCCCCCTCCCCCCTACTTTACTGAAAAATCTTTTAAGTCAACGAGTTAGGAGGGGGTCGGATTTGAAAATCTTTGAAATGAATGGCTTACGGAGGCGCTTTCTTTAAAAATCTTTGTTGTCAATGACTTGGAAGAACAAACCGGGAACTTGGAAGAACCGTTCTTTCCGAAGTTGTTTGACGACGAAAGCATACTTCCAGTGTTCGCAGGTTGTGGGAAGGATGTCAAGGAAAAAGCGAGAAATCGCCAATAAACATGAGGGTTTGGCCCATTTTGGGAATTGGGGGTGTGTGGATATGTTCGCGGCCGACACCTTGTCCGCCTCGAAGAAAAACTAGAGTCAACGGCAGCGGACAGGAGTGTCCGCTCGACACGTTCTCTGCGCGGGCTTGTCGCACAAATGCGACGGATTTTTCTGGGCGATTCCGTTTTTCGTAACAAAAATCTGTCGGGTGAGTTTTCCACAGCTTTCTCGGCTATTCTTGTCGGTTTGATTTTTCCAGGCGTAGCCACTCCTCCTAAAAACTGGATGCGCCATTTGACGCGCCTTTCGCCAGAAGCAAAAACGCAAATCCAAGAAACGAACTAACCCTCTGTTCGGATTTCGTAAATTTTCCCGCTGTGGAAATCTTTTTTGGCGGATTTGGTGTATGGTTCGCGAGTTTCAATTTCGGCCCCGTGAAATCCGATTGCGGGCGCTGCACCAGGGAAAATTTTTCGTTGCTTTATACACAGGAGGGTTAGTCATGGCAGCCAAAGAAGGATGCTCCGATTGGAAGGCGTGGCACGACAGCGAGCCGGGCAGTGAGCCGACCCTGCACGTAACGGGAAAATGTCATTTTCAAGACGCCGGTTACTCTGTTGAGTTAAGACCGCACGTGCCCCAGGGAATCAATCCGACAATCTACATTATGGACAAGATTGTCCATAAACCGGACCACGTGAGCCATCACCCATCAGACGTCGGCGTCGATTATAAAGAAAGAACGAAAGCCAGGTACGTCGGGATTCATATACTTCCTGATGATGTCCACGTTCCGGTGAAGGAGGTCTCTGCTGAGGCTGAGGTTGATAAAATCAGCGATTCTGCCCAATCGTCCGACCCAGTTCTTTTGACCGGGATCGTGTCGAAACTAGGGATTGACTATTGCATGGATGGTGCTACTCATGCGCTTCAGACTCTAGCAGGGCCAGCGCGACTGAAGGCCGAAAGTTCCGAAGTCCTGACATTCTTAAATCGCGTTTCAGGCACAAGACTTCGAGTCACGGTCGTTGGCTATCCAGTGTGGGGACCTGAATGTGCGCACGTGGCTGTGTACTATGCGGCTCCTAGTCAGGAGGTCGCTGAAAAACTGCATGTGCAGCTTCGAAGGTAGATCGCTTTTCAAGGAAGGAAAATTATGCCCGAATCCACGAAAGCGGCGGCGCATCCGCTGAGTATCGATGAGCTGCTTGAGAAACAATCCAAGGTCACTCTCAATGCCACGGTCGAGGCCGTTAAGGACGCCCCGACGATGGTCAAAGTGACGCCCTACCGGGAGGGCATAGGCTGCCTTTGCCACCTGGCTATGACAATACAAAAGTCATTCATCGAGGAGGCGCTTCCGACCGGACAATACCACAACTGTTGCGGAAAGCGCCTGATCGTCGTTGAGATTCGTTTTAAGTCCGATGCCTCGATCCCTGTTCAGGATGTCTTTGAGCAAGCCTCTGCATCCCTGCACGCACACCATCATCGCCAAGAAGATGAACGACCGTCGATCGAATCTGCTGGGCCGTATTCCTATCAGGAAGTTTACGGGAGGGAGGATCGCGTTATTACAGAGAATGGCCCTCATGTGCACGGTGCGGAGGGAGCAGCAGGGCTTGTCTGCCCTGCGGGATATTATGCGTGCACTGGCCCGTACGGCTCCGTCTGCTACAAGCCCTCCGCCGGCCAAAGGTGCTTCGGAGGCATGGTTTGCGGACCCGGACAGTTCGCTTGCACCGGCGGGTGTGGGCGGGGTTGTTACAGCCCGGCGGCGGGTCAAAGATGTTTTAATGGCCTAATTTGCGGAGCTGGCTATTATGCTTGCGGATGCCAATGCTATGACCCCGCTGCCGGCCAGACCTGTCATTAGAGCTGCGAGAATTTATCGGGTCTGTGATCTCGTCGCGAGAATGAGTCGGCACGGTCGCGTATGCCTGACATTTTCGAGAAACAAGGCTGGATGCGGGGTTCTGTTCCGCGGGGAATCAATTGGGGTAGGACGATGACACGAATCGACCCAAAATTCGTTGTGCTCAGTTTTGCCGCGATCATCGGCGCCATTATTGTGGCGTTGTCGCTATTGGTGTTTTACAGCACATTCTCTCTGCCAGCGGACCGATTTGGGTTGGTAAAAGACGCCTTTGACATGGTTGTTTCTAAGGTGCTTTTGCCACTGTTCACGACAATTGTGACCGTATCGCTGACTTATATTTTCGGGAAACAGCTTGTCTCAGCCGTTTCGGATCGTATTCGCTCCAGTTCTGATGTCAGACAAAACGTTACGACGAAGGCGCAATGAGCATCGCGGGTGGTGGCCTTTTTTGGTGCTCAATATCTTAGGCGGCGAGACACATTAAGGGGGACTACGGATGAGTGCGTACAGGCTTGAGATTACGCTCGACGGCGGCAACATCAACCTCGAGATCCAAGACAAAGGCCGGTGGGCGATCGGCCCAGAGGCAAACTTCAGGGCCGTCGCCAATACTCCTATCGGCTTTAATGTCCACGTTGACTCCAATCAGTCAATTCTTAGCTTCACATCGGATGACTTTAAAACTCCGTCGCTCGTTTATCTTATAATCTATGTGGAAACTCCTTTGGACACACTCACAGTCGCCGTCAGCCTCCTTGTTCCCACAGATCGGATTGTGCTGGTGAAGTCACCGGTCGATTCCTTTGTGGAGAGGACGCCCGGCAACTATGTGCACACCCTCAAGCTCAGGTAGGGGCTGGCGTTGCGGAGCGAGGGCAGCCCATGACTGAAGATGCCGAAGTCAATCTTGATGCTGGCCTCTTTCAAAAACCTCTGGGAGAGCTTGCGGAGGCATTGGCGCAGAAGGTTAAGCGCGAAGCCCCTGCATTGCTTTCGGCTCCAAGGTATGTCGCAACGGACATCCACGTACTTACCAGACAGGCAATGCGTACCTACGATCTGCTGTTTTACGTCAACGCAGATGAACGGCGCGAGAACGATTGCTATTGGAAGCCC
>Ga0182012_10008358_pt1 | contig 10242 bp, 10 predicted proteins | sample 612S2SmetaG_FD_120486 | JGI IMG/M metagenome (GOLD analysis project Ga0182012, IMG submission 120486) | Permafrost microbial communities from Stordalen Mire, Sweden - 612S2S metaG | ecosystem: Environmental > Terrestrial > Soil > Wetlands > Permafrost | place: Sweden: Stordalen | collected...
AAACCAAGCAAGCCAAAAGTCTCAATATTACTAATTATCAGGGGTAATTCATTGGCCACATAGTTACGCGGATGTAATAAGGCCGGGACAAAACCGGCTAACAGGATAATCAACGGTCCGGTTGCCCAAGTAACGTGTGACTCTAGGGTTCGGAAGAATTTATTGGCTACGTTCCATTTGGATATCTTATTTTTCTTTATAAACCCGTTATAACCAATATAAGCGATATCACTGGCTCCATAGGTCCAGCGACGAAGTTGTACGAACTGGGCTTTTAGAGTACGGATATAGCCCTTAGCTAGTACTGCATCTTGATAAACCGGGATTGCTAGGGGGTACACTCGATAATCGCCCTCGTAGAAGAAGTAACTCCGCCAGAACTGATGGCCGTCCTCAACTATTGTCCTAACACTCCAAAAGTCCATATCGATCAGGGCGCGCATGCTCTGAGCGTGGGCGGAGAAGTTTCTCTGGAGGTGGGGTCGTTGGGTCAACATCAGATAGAAAACGTTATTCCCGGTAGCTATAGCTCGCATTGGGGCAGGAACGTCCCAAATATTATTAGTAAACATCGGTAGTGGTTGATAGGAAACTCTGACCGGATCAGGGCTTAGAGCATACAGATAACTTAGCCCCGAAAAGTAGTTTTTATCTGGGCGATTATCGGCATCGAGAGTTGTCACAATTACTCTAATTGGATCTATATCGTGAGCCTCCAAATACTTCTCTAGCTGCTGACCAGAATAAGTTATATTTGGTCCCTTACCTAAGACTTCTCCCGGTATATTGTTGGGGTGACCAATTGATTTAGCAAAATAGAAGTGGTCTTTATATTTATCTATAAGGCTATCAGATATTTCTTGAGCACCCTCAGCTCTATCTTCGTAAGCAATGATAAGTATTATCTTTTTGGTATCAAATTTAGCACCGACAATCGCCTGAATAGTCGGTTCGATAATTTCTCGACTTTCTTTATATAGAGCCACAATAACGGCGTGAATCTGGTCATCGGGCTTAACTACTGAGGGATTGGTCGCTAGTCGCTTTAGGTTATCCAAGTGCCACTGAGGGCGGTCGATGTGTTTGTCTGATATTGCATCGGCTTGAACATCAGCCAATAATCCCGGCCAATCAAGCTTGGCATAGGCCTTCATTAACCTATAGCCAGCGAGTATTCGGATATCGAAAGCAATTGCCCTAGAAAAATATATAAGGATATATACCAATATAAAAAGAGCCGCAAAAGTTACATTGATAAGACTTAAGATCGCTGGTGTTAAGAGTAAAAGATAGGTCAAAGAGCCTGGTAATATCTCAAAAAAACGGTACCAGCCATGACGATCTTTCTCATAGGGAATTTCAATTGTTTTCATAGTTAGCGCAGTACGAGAAGAGAGTTACTCACTATCATTGTGATGACTAATAAAAACACGCTCATGAGTAGTATAACTACTGATAATTGGCGTCTGATAGGATAGGTTTTGAAGCTCAAACTGAAGTGAAAACCGGCGACCAAAACTGCAAAAATAATAAAATAGATAAAATCTAGAATGCTGCCGGTAGTGAATGCCCCGATACCAACATCACCACGATACTGCGAAATATAGCTCGAACCTGAATTGGCGATTATTCTAGAGACGATTACAAATACCGTTGCAAAAACTAGAAAAAAATTTAGACCAATCAATAACAAAATGATTTTATCTTGAAAAAATTTGTGAGACGATGGCATATCGATCTCCATTGTAGAGGTAAACTTAAGCCACGTAAACTCTAATAAGTGAGCTTATCGGGGTTAATTAAAGCTTTAGATCTGATTCATCTATCTTAACGCTGTCACCAGGTTTAATCTGACCACTTAGGATTTTATTAGCTACTGGATCCTCGACTGCATGCTGCAATACCCGTCGCATTGGACGGGCGCCAAGTCTTGCGTCATAACCAGCCTCAACAATTTTAGCGACTGCCCCGTCGGTTAATTCGATAACGATTTTTTGGTTGGACAACGTCTGATTAACTTCTTTCATCATTAAACCTACAACTTGAGCTAATTCACCGTGATTTAGCGGTCTAAATAGCACAATCTCGTCAAAACGGTTCAATAATTCTGGCTTGAATTGGCCACTACTGACTAATCGATCAATAAAAGCTGCTTGGAACGATTCAAGGTCCTCGCCTTTATCGATATGTTCTCGTATCTCCTGAGCCCCAGCGTTTGAAGTTACAATAATAATGCAGTCTTTAAATGAAGCCGCTCTCCCATCAATATCCGTAAGCTGACCTTCATCGAGTAATTGAAGAAGAAGGTTCAATACGTTGGGATGGGCTTTCTCGATTTCATCTAACAAAACAACACTAACGGACGTTCACGAACAGACATAATAAGACTTGAATTATCACTAGAACCAGCCAGAAGACGTTTTACGTCATCGGGTTGTTGATATTCGCTCATATCGAGTCTAATGATATTAGATTCATTCTTGAAGTATGTTGCTGCTATCGACTTGGCAAGTTCTGTTTTACCAACTCCTGTAGGTCCTAAGAACAAAAAACTACCAATCGGGCGTTTAGGATTAGCAACACCAGCCCTAGTCCTCCTAAGAGCTCCAGCAACCACGCTCACGGCCTGACTCTGGTTAATCATCCGTTGATGGATCTCATCCTCAAGATTGAGTAATTCATTAGCTTCAACTGGAGCGACGCTTCCAGTTTTAATACCGCGGGTTTTTTCGATTGCTTGTTGGATAGATTCAACGGTAATAACTCCATCATTAGCATAGGGCATAGATTCTTCTAGTAACTGTATGGCCTTACCAGGATAAGCCATCTCTTGTTCGTATCGTCCACTTAATCTATAAGTTTCGTGAAGCGCACCGTAAGTAACTAATACTCCTCGTTTATATTCGAGGCCAAGCGTTGTATCCTCGAGAACTCTCATTACCGAGTCTTCATCTAGTTCACTCAGCACTATCGGCGTTAGTTTGGCAGCAAAAGCCGATTGGTTTGTTTTTAACGACTGAAAGTCATTTGGCAACATCGCAAAGATTAATTGGACATTACTATTTTCTAAAACCGGTAATAATATTTGAGTTATATCAAACGAGCCGAGTCCTTCGTGAAAAAATAACTCTGCATCATCAAAAAATAAAATTATGTGTCCAGCGTGAGAAGCTTCACTTATTATTGTCATTAAGGTACGTTCTAGCTCACCAGTCCCCTTAGCTCTAGAGAGAATCATTGATGGGCTGAGACTGACAATCTGCTGATGCCTTAAATTTCTGTTCTCATCCTCCTCATTTAGCTCTTTAGAAAGTGCGGATATATAGCTCGATTTCCCGATCCCAGGTGGCCCAATAAGGGCAATTCCAGGCGCGTCCTCTGCCAAAGCATTTTTAATCGCGACAACCCCGGTAGTTTGTTGAAGCCAGTCAAAATGATCACCACTCTTTTCGGCTACTATGCTCAGATTCTGTCCGAATTCGGATAAATGTGGCGTAAAACCAGTAGTCCAATCTCGACCAATACCTCCAAAATATGGCTTGACCTGATCTTCGCTATCAACTATCCTAATCAACCACGCCAGTACAGCTTCAATATCTTCTTTTGACATCTTCGATTGAGTAAATAAAGTTCGTAAAGCTGGAGAAGTGAGTAATAAAGCAGCTACAACGTGCCCAACCTCAATCGCCTTACCACTTCGTGCCGCAGATAATTGTTCAGCCATCTCCCATACCCGCGACATGTCTGTAGTTTCAGGGCTCAAATTTTGTTCAACTATTTGCGGTGGTAGTAAAAATCGATTTGTAAAAAAGTTGGATTGCCAGTTGGTGCTAAGTGACATCCAAACAGACTTTGGGTTTACTCGCCCTCCCCTTAATCTACCGAGAACCTCTTTGGATAGTTGACCATCAAGCGAGTCACTAGTAGGATGTAGAACCGAGAGATCCTGTTTATACCACAAGATAAAAATGACCATAGCCACTGCGATAGCTGATGTGAGGTATGCAAATCTATCGGTCCCGGTAAAGAATAAAAAGAAAGATACTATTATTAAAATAATCATTATTACTATCAAGGCTCGATAACTACCGCCCTCAAGCTTAACAGCTAAGCGCGCCTTTTTAGCTCGAACAGATTTAAGATTTAGTTTATCGGAGCCTTCCATTAAAAAACTCCTTTTATAAGCAGGAAAAGCGGAACTAACGGCATAAATGGCCAGATCACAGCCGAAGTTATGCCGACAATAAGAACGAATATCAGTGCTATGACAGCTATTATTATCACAAGAACGCGCACGCAGAAACCAATAAGGCGACTGAATAAATTATCGACCATGGCTCTAAGGTGATTATTAAGCCCTTCACCCGGATAAGAAATTATCCTTCGCCACGGTGCAAAGAGGGTTCTCGCTAAGATATTAACGGAAAATGTTTGCGATGTCTTACGAACATAAGAAGCTATGTCTTGCCATCGTCTTAGCCAACCTTGGCCGTACCACCAAGTAAAAAATTCTAATGCTAACATAAGATAATTGTACCACCCCAGTAGCTTAGTCTGTAAAAATAGGATCAGATACAATAAGATGTTCTATACGAGTTGAGCCAATTCTACTGACTAATGGTGCGGATACTGGGAATCGAACCCAGCTCTCGGCCTTGGGAAGGCCGCATATTAACCACTATACGATACCCGCATGGAGCCACCTCGGGGAGTCGAACCCCGGACCCCCGCTTTACGAAAGCGATGCTCTAGCCATCTGAGCTAAGGTGGCTTATCTGAAGAATTATATCAAAAAAATAACAGAGCCAGCTATTGCCGGCTCTGTTAAAGATAAACTTATATCGGTCTTGTTATAGTTTACTCTCGAACACTTTTTGACACAGCTAGCAGCAATGGGCCTGTAACTAGTGCGTATATGCCTAGAATCCAAACGAATGCTACACCTGAGCTTGAAGGCTGGAATAGTAAAACTACACCTGCTACTACAGAAACAACCCCTAAAAGCATGTGCAGGGTGCTACCGACAGACGCACCATCAGATAAGAACGGTGCAACTAAGGTGAACAGACCACGTACGATTAGGACAATTGACGCCAATAGTATCAATGTTGAGAACGATACTGCTGGGTGACGGAACAAGTAAACTCCAATGCAGACTTCGACTAAGGCGACTAATACCATTAACCAAGTACCCATTGAGTCATTCTTCGCACCGCTAAAACTACTAATTAAACTGAGTACTCCCATTGCTAGGATGTATCCACTGAACAGATATACTAACGTACTTAGAGTTAGGTGTGGCCAAAAAACTGCCGCTACACCGAATACAACTGCAAGAAACCCCTTTACGGCAAGACCGTCTGCCATAGAGGACATGTCTGATTTACTCATACACTCTCCTTTAATTGTTACTAATACTTGTTATACTGCTATTCAAAATAGCTGTCAACTAAGTTATCCACAAACCGCCTCCTTTAAACAACACTTAACATTATCTATTAGTGCTTAATTTCAGTTTAAACTGCTAGTTCACTTCACAGTTATTAGGCACTTAGACTATCAGCCTGTTGGCTTTCCTGGGTAGGTACAATAACACCTGGCTTCAAGATATAACCAATGTGTGTCGAAAGTCTATTTAGACTGTCATCAACACTTAACTCACCAAGAGGCCTGTACCAATTAGCTGTTAAGCCAAGAGCGTGTTCGACAGTTCCTTCCGGGTTATCGGAGTATCTAAAACGTTCTGTTATTCGAGATTCAAATTGGGTTAATAACTCCTCTAGCGGTACTGCGAGGTTGGTTTGAAGTGGTGGTTGCTCAGGATCTTTTCGATTTACCTGATGTCTGATAATAGCCTCGTAATACCTAGTCTTCTTATCCAAAGTTAGTACTTCGCCCTGTTTTTGTCTTCTTCCTTCTTTGACAATGTCTCTAGCTACAGCTCGATATGACATCTCTAGGTTAACTGTTGCAAGCTTAAATCCAGGTATCTCGACCGAAACACGATCATATAGACGAAGTAGCGGTGGATTACCTGGTTCTAAAGATTTTTGGAGAGCTCTTTTATAACTTCCGCCCGGTGCAGAAGTTACGAATTCATGTAATGTGTCTGAAGAATCATTATCTCGAGATTCTCTTCGGCCATCTGCTGAAAATATTGCTCGGCTGTCATCTAAAATCACCTGCAGCTGTGCGCGTTGGGCATCGTTTATATCACTTGGGTTTATTTCTAATTGTTGTCCCATATTTTTCTCTCTATTCAGTAAGTCGCCTGATTGCAATAATAAAGGCGGCCTCAGGTAAATTGATCACACCTGGTTCTTTGGAGACTTTGACTAAATTCTCCATGGCCTTTTCCATATACGTAGTTAACTGTGTGTTAACTTTTTCTTCGCTCCAGCGTTCCTCTTTCTTATTCTGCAGCCACTCTAGATAACTAACAATAACCCCTCCCGCGTTAGCAATAATCCCGGGCAGAATGACGACTTTATGCTTAGTAAAGAAGTCTATTGCGGTTTTGTCGACTGGTCCATTGGCTAGTTCAATAATATATTTGGCCTTCACGTCTCTCATATTTTCTTCAGTAATAGCATCGCCTAGGGCCGCTAGAACAAGAATATCGACATCTAAGCCTATAATATCTTCACTGCTTAAAACTTGAATTTCACTTGCTTTATAATTCGAGAAACGACCGTGTGACTCTTTAAATTTAGCTAGGTCCGTAGCGTCAAGCCCATCTTCACTATAAATAGTGCTCGCAGAATCACTTGCTGCAACAAGCTTCCAGTTTGGGTACTTCTCTGCAATTACTGCAAAGTATGAGCCAACATTCCCATAACCCTGAACCGCGAACGTCAGTTCTGCGTCAGACATGTTTTCATATTTGAGTAATTCACTAAGAGCAATTACACCCCCCCTACCAGTTGCTGCATCACGTCCGAGACTACCGCCATTTTTAATACTCTTACCGGTGAAGCTAGCTTTGGTCTTGTCGCCAGTTATATTCTGATATTCATCAACCATCCAGTCGATAATCGTCGAATTGGTGTTAACGTCAGGTGCAGGTACGTCTTTATCTGGTCCTATAAACTCGTGCAAGCCCCGAACGTATTTACGGCTTACTTCCTCTAGCTCTGCCTCGGTAAAATTACTTGGATCTGCAGCAACACCGCCCTTGCCTCCACCTAAAGGTAGGCCTACAGCAGCTGTTTTTAGGCTCATCAAGGTTGCCAGAGCTCGGGCCTCATCCAAGTCAACATCTGGGTGGAACCGAATACCGCCTTTATAGGGTCCAAGTTTATTATTATGCTGAACTCTATAGGCATGAAGTTTTTTACCGTTCGATAGCTCAATCTCAAACTGGTGTTCAGCGTCAGTAGCAAGCAATGCCTCAATAGAAGACTCATCCAACCCAAGTTTTTGGGCGGCTTCTTTAATTAACTGCTGAGCAGTCTTGAGCATGTTATTCTCCTTAAACGCTTAATAGGTCAATATTTATTGCTAAATGCCAAATTACATCCTAGCAAAAAATCCATAAATAATCCAATGACCTTGTAGCGATTATGCTACTTGTTCTCGTTCGCTGTCTTGTGGCGCTGATGTATAAGCCTCCAACTCATAAGTTGGAATAGCTGCTAAGACTAGCTAGTCTGTTTATCGTGCCTTTAACTATGACTATCTTCACTTTGTTCTACATTTATAACGTCATTGCCGCTGAATGATCCCTCTATAGCCGTGTGGGAAATGTTAGCGGTAAGCTCTGCCAGAATTTTATTCTTATCAAATTCGAGTCTAAGATGAGACGGTATATCGTTGTTGTGAGTCATAATTCTAGACTCTAGAGGGTCATCTTCGTCAAATATCACATGTTTTCTACTGCGTTCGTTCACTTCATTTATCCTAACAATATTATGTTAATTTATTATACCTAACCGTTTGAACTATCGTCTACTGAATAACCCGCTCCATATTCATTGTCTACTACTGCCTGTGGCGTAACTAGATTAGCTCTGTATACACGAGTTTTGCGTTGCTCATAACCTAATTTCTCATATAACCTACCTGCGGTAAGACGTTCGGGGTTAGATGTTAAGTTAGAAGCATCCACGCCCATATCTGTGAACCAATTATGCAACCTAACTATCAATAGTCCTGCGTATCCAAGACCACCGTAATCACGATCGGTTACAACATCATCTATCCATCCTTTTTCACCCGTAGGTATTCTGCATATGTTTGCCGTGGCGGTTGCTTGAATTCTGCCGTTTTCGTTTCTAATAACTGCTATCTCAGTATCATCGGCGTAAATCGCGCGGCTCAACTTGTCCTCAATAACACTTAGATCAGTATCCGAATGATCGGTGAGTTGTGGTAATAGGCGTGCAAAATCTTCCACGTCCTGTGGCGATAATTCTCTAAGAACTTCTACTGTAGGCTGGAAATCAGGATATATTTCTTTACTCATGGTACTTTCTAAAATTATCGGGTATCTTTTTACTCATCTCGGCTTACTACTGGCAGTACTAGTTTTTTGATATTAAGATATTACCATAAAAGTGGTATTAAATCAAGTATAAGCAGTTTGCCGGGAGATAGGGTCAGACTTTCGAACTGTTTATGCAAATTGCTAATATTTCGTATTAGCCCGTTGTCCATCTTCTTTAATAGCTAATGCTTGTAATGCGTGTTTATTGGATGCATAGTGTTCTTTTGCATCAGATAAAGTAGCCTTTTCGAAAGCTTTAGCAACGTTGAGTTTTAAAGCCAAAGCAGGTTCTTCAATTTCTCTGTTGACTCTATCCATGTAACCGGCCACTATATTATAGTTCCTACGAAGCTCTTCGTCCGCTGGACCCTCGGTGGTCTCCGTGCCGACAGTAGCTAAATCGTAGCTACGGGAAGCGACATGTGCAGCTACTTCTTCTTCGTATTCTAGTGGTATTGGTGATTGTTCTAATACTGACATTTTTTATTCCAATATAAGCATACTACCATAAAAGTAGTATTTTGTAAAGCATAATCTCGATGGCGGGCCCGACCGGATTCGAACCGGCGATCTCCTCCGTGACAGGGAGGCGTGATAGGCCAACTTCACTACGAGCCCATATGACCATTATTCAACTAGAACAGAGGTCATGATAACAGTCTATCGGGCAAAAAGCAACGTGAAGGCACTATATTTTCTGATTTATATAAATGTATGGCTTTTCTGTCTTGGCAAGGGGTTGAATGTAAGTATTAATACTCTGAAAATTGAATAAAATGTGCGCCGCCTGAATCTGACCATTATCGTTCGAGGTTACTGTGTCTATTTCAAGAGCATTACCTAGATTTATTATATTAGACACTCCCCCAACCTTTAAGGACAGTAGCGCTTGTAGTGTTTGCGGAGCGAGGTTGGTCGTATCATCAGTTATTATAAAGCCAAACTGACCTCCGTTATTTTTCGTAGAAGAGTCGTCTGAGTACTCGCTGGCGATCGTACCGAAAGCCGCACCACCTCGCAAAGCACTGAGTGCCGCTTCGGCGCGTGCATGAGTAGCTGTGTCCAGAGTGGATACAACTTTCTGCGCAAGTAATTCTTGCTTAAGTTCTGATTGAAAATCATTGATTGACCATCCCCAGAATTGATTCAAAACCGCTGCCAGCTCCTTATTATTACTACCCAACCGATCCTCGCTTCGCACCAGATCTATCTCGGTATTTACTTCTTGGTTGGAAACACTAACGTGGTTTTTAGAGGCTAATTGCTTGACGTAAGCGTCAGTAATAATTTGTTGCATAGCCTGCTGTTTATAACTATTAAGTTGAGCCTTGCCGGCTACTGAACTAAAGTTTACCTGCTGTTGAGATTCATAATAATGAGTATAGTGCCGTAGCTGGAATAAGTAGTTCTCATATGAAACGTAACTCGGTCCCACTTTGGCAATCGGAAAAGGTATAACCCTCGTAACGCCGTATAAGAAACTATTATTTGATTGAAACTTATATAAAGCCAAGCCACAATAGACAAAGAAAACCACCACCAAAACGGCGAACAGACTGCTCGATACTAGAACTATTCTATGCTTTGAATGCTTGAGAGGATAAATATATTTGCGAGCGCTAGAAAGTACATTCTCTCGATGTTCCGCCAGAGTGTCGTCAGTAATTTTAGGCAATGTTTTAATAGCATCATTAAAGCGCTCTGCCACATCTTTCTTTTTTCTGATGAATTTAGGCTTTTTAGGAACCAGTTTCTTG
>Ga0182012_10008360_pt1 | contig 10240 bp, 8 predicted proteins | sample 612S2SmetaG_FD_120486 | JGI IMG/M metagenome (GOLD analysis project Ga0182012, IMG submission 120486) | Permafrost microbial communities from Stordalen Mire, Sweden - 612S2S metaG | ecosystem: Environmental > Terrestrial > Soil > Wetlands > Permafrost | place: Sweden: Stordalen | collected...
GCGCACAGAGCCAGGGTTGCCGTTGATTTCATGGGGTTGGTTAACATAACTGAAAATTAAAGTCAAAATTGTCCGTCAAAAAGTGAAAATCAGGACTCCGGTCCGCCCGGCATCAGTTGCGGGAAAAGACCCAATGCGAAACCGGCGCATGGGGAAAGAAGAGAAATCCATGCAGAAAGCTTTCGTCAACCGAAAGCTTAATTTCAAAGGCATGGAATTAGACAACAGGTGTTTGATTCACGATAAGTTAACAGGATGAGGATGGGGCAGAAATATGCCAAACGTCATATTTAATTCAGAGATGAGAAAACGCGCGTAGAAAGTCTATCCGGCTCATCACAAGAAGGAAATTGAGGAGGCGAAGTCCGAAAAATCTTTTCGCAATTACCGCGAGGAAGGATACAATGCGTTTGACGTTAGGGGCAACAGTGAAGCAAACATGCGGCGGACGCGTTTTTTACTCGCACTGGACCAAAGAATTTAACAATAATATAAGAAATCTAACAACCGCTACGCTAATTTTGCGTTAAAACAACCATTTTTGAGCACGCTTATGAAAACCAAGTCCACCGGCATCAGCCGTCGCCGTTTTATCAAAACCACGGCCGCCGCCATCGCGCTGCCAACAATTGTGCCGAGTTCCATTTTCGGCCAGAACCGTCCGTCCAACCGCATCACGGTGGGAGTGGTGGGTTGGGGGATGCAAGGGCCGGAAGACACGCGCGCGTTTCTGGCGGCGGATGACTGCCGCATGATTGCGGCGTGTGATTTGGACAAGAATCATCTGAAGGACGCGGCGGACACGATCAACCAATATTACCAGAACAAGGATTGCGCGACGTACCACGATTATCACGAATTGCTGGCGCGCAAGGACATGGACGCGGTGATTTTGGCGGTGCCGGACCATTGGCACGCGCTGGTGGCCACGGAAGCGGCGCGGCAAAAGAAGGATGTTTACGGGGAAAAGCCGCTGGCCAAAACCGTTGCCGAGCAACAGGCCATTGTGAAGGCCGTGGAACAGAATAACATCATCTGGCAGACCGGCTCCTGGCGGCGCTCGCAGGCTTCATATCGCCGGGCGGCGGAAGTGGTGCGCAACGGGCTCATCGGCAAGATCAAAACGGTGGAGGTGGGACTGCTGGATGGCCACCTCGATTTTATTTCCCAATATAGCGGCTCGGAACCGAGCTTTCAGGTCCAGCCGCCGCCGCCGGAGCTGGATTATGAAACGTGGATCGGGCCCTCCAAAATGGTGCCGTATATTCAGGCGCGGGGGCACATGAACTGGCGCTGGAATTACAACACGGGCGGCGGCATGTTGATGGATTGGATCGGGCATCACTGCGACATCGCGCATTGGGGCATTGATTGCGACCGGTCCGGTCCCTTGGAGCTCGAGGGTCACGGTGATTTCCCGCCGACCACGGATGTGTTTAACACGGCCACGCGGTATCGCATTGAATGCAAATATCCGAACGACATTCATTTGACGATTTCCGGCGGGTATCCGGATATTGAGCAAGGCACCAAGTGGATCGGCACGGACGGCTGGCTGGCGATGACGGACTGGGGCTTCGAATGCTCCAAGTCGGAATACACGGCGGCCAAGGATTTGCCCGCGGACTTGCGCAAAGTAAAGCTATACGAATCCCCCGGTCATGCGCGCAATTTTCTCGACTGCGTGAAATCCCGGCAGCCGACGGTGGCGCCGGTGGAGACGGGGCATCATTCGACCATTCCGGGACATCTCGGCCTGATTTCCATGCTGACGGGCCGGAGAATTCACTGGGATTCGGCGAAGGAAGAGATCATTGGCGACGCGGAAGCCAGCAAGATGCTCACGCGGGAATATCGGGCGCCGTATAAACTGAGCTGAGGGTCGGGTGAAAGGTTCGGCGGCGCGCTTCCCCCTCACCCCTGCCCTCTCCCTCGGGGAGAGGGAGAATAGCCGTCAGTCTCTCCACAAAGCCTGTCGTATTCCACAGGCCGACAGGTTCGTTGGACCTAAAAACAAACAACCGTTGGTTGGGTTCTGCGCCCGAACGCGAAAAAAGGGGCTGGCGCAGTGCGCCAGCCCCTCGGGCTAAAAAGCCAGGTTAAATCAGGACTGCGGAACCAGCTCGATGGCGTTGATTTCGGGATTCTCCACGTTGCTCGTGAAGGTGATCGTGAATTTGCCATTGGTGACTTCCACCGGGACGGTTTCGATGTAGGCGCGGTTGGAGCCACCGGCTTTTACAAACACATCGAAGTCTTTGAAGTCGTGGCCCATGACACTGAAGGAGAACACGCGCTGGCCGGCGGCGGTGACGCCTTCAAAGGTTTCGGCGAAGTGCAGGTGGGCAATGTATTTGCCATTCGCAACCGGGATGGAGAAGGAGCTCATGCCGTAATGTTCGGCCAAATACAGCCCGGCGTCCTTGGTATTGGCGATGGCCGTGCTGGCGTCGCGTTCGATGACGTCACCGCCGTCAAAGCCCTGGTCGGCCTGCCAGACGTTGCCGGCAGAATCTTTAAACGGGGCGGAGACACCGGCTTTGATACGAATCACGCCTTGGGTGGTGGGAGCGGTCGCGGTGGCGGTGGTCGCCGCCGGTGCCGCCGGAGCGGCAGCAGCAGGCGCCGGGGTGCCAACGGCAGGCGCGGGCTGGGCGGAGGTGGAAGCGGTGGTGGAAGCGGTGGTGGAGCTGTCGGTCTGGCAGCCGGTGACGATGGTCATAGCCAGGGCGGCGGCGCAGGCAATCAGAGTGTGATTAAGAATGTTTCGCATAGTTTTGTGTTGTTGAGGTTTATTCTTGTCTCACAAGGCGGTGATGGTCAAGGGTAATTTTAACCGAATATCGTCGGAGGCCGCACCGATGAGAATTTCGTAGTCACCCGCCTCCACCACGTACTGCTTCTGGGTGGTGTCCCAGTAACGCAGGCGCTGCGTGGGGATTTCAAGGGTGACTTTGCTGGAATCGCCGTGTTTCACCGCCACGCGGGTGAAGCCGCAGAGCGAGAGTTTGGCCTGGGGAACCGCCGAATTGACGTGGCGGAAATAGACCTGCGCCACTTCATCACCGTCAACCTTGCCGGAATTCTTGACGGTAAAGGTGACTTTCACGGTGCCACTGGCGGGAATTTTTTTGGAATTCAGTTTGCCACTCTTGAAATCAAAGGTGGTGTAGCTAAGCCCATGGCCGAAAGCATACAGCGGAGTGCCGCTGAAGTAACGGTAGGTGCGATTGGTCATGGAGTAATCCGTGAACGCGGGCAGGTCGGTGGTGGCCCGGTAGAAGGTCAACGGCAGGTGGCCGGAAGGATTCACATCACCGAAGAGAACTTCGCCGACGGCGCGGCCGCCTTCCTCGCCCGGATACCAGGCCTGGAGAATGGCGGGCAGATGCTCGGCTTCCCACGGCAGGGCGATGGCGGAACCACTGCCATTGACCATAACAACCGGCTTGCCCGTGGCAAACAGGGCGTGGACGAGATCTTCCTGCACCTGGGGCAATTCAATGCTAGTACGATCATGGCCTTCGCCCTCAAGCTGGGGCGTGATGCCGCCCACGTAAATGACGAGGTCGGCAGCGACCGCGTTGCTGATGGCCTCCGCCTGGAGTTCCGGCAGGGGACGGGTGATGACGGCGGGACCACGACCAAAACCGCCGCGGCCACGACCGGCGTCAGTGGTGAGCGGGCAGCCTTGGGCATAGGTCACTTCGATATTCGTTCCGGCCAGCTCCTTGATGCCGTTGTAAATCTTCACGGGATGGGAGGCCGAGCCATTATAGTTGCCCTGCAACACCGCCACAGAATCGGCATTCGGCCCAATGACGGCAATGCGTTTGATTTTGGCGCGGTTGAGCGGGAGGATGCCGTCGTTTTTCAGCAGCACCAGGGACTGGCGCGAGATTTTCAGAGCCAGCTCGCGGTGCTCGGCCGTGTCATTGTCATTGATGGTGATTTTGGAATAGGCGACTTTTTCCGGCGGATCAAACAACCCGAGACGGAAGCGGGTCCACAAGGTGTAATACAAGGCCTGGTTAATATCGGTCTCAGTTACCAAACCTTTTTGCACCGCCCGGACGAGGGCGTTGTAATCGCCACCGCAACAGAGATTGCAGCCGGCCTTCACGGCCGCGGCCGCGGCTTCCTCGGCGGTATCCACATAATGATGCTGCTGGCGGCCCCAGATGTCATGGATCGCGTCGCAATCGGAGACGACGTAGCCTTCAAAACCCCATTGTTTGCGCAACAGGTCGGTGAGGAGGAAGGCGTTCGCGCAATCAGGCACGCCATTGAGCGCGCTGTAGGCGCCCATGACGCCGGCCACATGGCCTTCGCGCACGGCGCGTTCGAACTGCGGCAGATAGGTTTCATACAAATCCCGATCCGAGGGCGTGGCGTCGAAGCGATGACGATCGGCTTCCGGGCCGCTGTGCACGGCGTAATGTTTGGCACACGCCATGGCCAGCATATAGTTGGGGTCATCACCCTGGATGCCCTTGATGAAATCCACGCCGATGGTGCCGGTCAGATACGGATCTTCACCGTAGGTTTCCTGGCCGCGACCCCAGCGCGGGTCGCGGAAAATGTTGATATTCGGGGTCCAGAAGGTCAGGCCGGTCCACCATTTGGAGTCGCCGTTGTGCTTGGAGATGTAATCGTTGTATTTGGCGCGGCCTTCCACGCCGATGACATTGCCTTCCTGGTGGAGCAAGGCGGGGTTCCAGGAGGAAGCCATGCCGACGGGTTCGGGGAAGACGGTGGCGATGCCGTCGTTGGCGACGCCGTGCAGCGCTTCGTTCCAGTAATTATAGGCGGGCAATTCAATGCGCGGAATGCCCGGCGCACCGTTCTGCAATTGAGCGACTTTTTCCGCCAGCGACATACGGCGGATCAAATCATTCGCGCGGGCCTGAAGGGTTTGCGCGGGATCGTGCCAGATGAGCGGCTCGGTGACGACAGGCACGCGCACGGCGGCGGCGGAAAACACATCGGCCAGTTCATTGGCGCTGAAAGAAATGACGGCCGCACCGGCGGCATTATTAATGGTGACGGTGTTGAATTTCGCATCGCCCTTGGTGGCGGTGAAAGTCAGGGTGAGAGGCCCTTTGATGGCATCGTCCTCATGGTCCACCACGCCCGTGACGGTGGCGACTTTTCCCGGGCTGCCGACGGCGGCCATGATGTCGTAATTTTTACTGATGACCACGTCGCCGGAGGTGATGTCGAACACGCGATCCCCCGCGGCACCGGCCTGATTTTCCACTTCGCCAATCGTGACGGTGTATTTGCCGGCGGGCAAATGGGAAACACTGACGCTGAAATTTTTCCCGTGAATTTCCTCGCGATAGGCCGCGGCGTTATCGCCGGCGCCATCTATGGCAACTCCGGCATTATCTTTGCGATGGGTAAACTCCCCGCTGACATTGACGAGCTGATCGCAGGCGGCGCAGCCCTCTTCAGCGGCTTGGGCGACCGGCGCCGTAAACCACAGGCAGCCTGAGGCGATCAGGGCCAGAGTGGTAATTAAGGTCGAAAGGCCCCGGTGTGCGGGGACTTGAGCGGGGGGGGCGGACTCGCCCAATCGCGCTTTATGGCACAGGTAGTTCATGGTTTGGTTCCAAGGGTTACGGCTTTATAGTGTGGGAAAACGGTGATGCGACACAGTTCTTTGGTATTGGGATTCGGTTAATTCGCGTAACCATATGCAAATAACGAAGCAAATCAAATATGACATATATCATATTCTTGGGGGAACGTTCTGGCGCCAAACTTCAATCCGTGGCTATCCGGTTGCTTGGCAAAGGACTGCACAAGGTGCTTCTGCTCATGAGCGCCTCCCCTCCCCAACCCTCCCCTCCATTTCCGAAATGGAGGGGAGGGATAAAAAAGAAGGGCCGCCGGACTCAGGATGGTCGGGCGGCCTTGGGCGGAATTGTGCCGGTTTAATTAAGGCAGGAGGGCGTCTTGGACATAAGTTGACTGCCCGGCGATGGTATTAAAGTCCTGGCAATGACGCGCTCTCGTCAGTCAAGCTTTTAATGCGACACTGCCTTAGTGGCCAGCGCGTATGCATGAAGGGATTTAGAGGCACGGGCGTTTGTTGGTTACGAAACGCATGGCTTTGGCGAGATTGTTCTCGCCCATGGCCGCCTGGAAGTCGGTGGTGGTTTTGTACTTGGCCATGGGCTGGTGGCTGCGCCATTCCATGAACAGACTGTTGGTCAGCCGACGAAACATGCCGAGCACCCACAGGCCATTGGGGTTGCGCACCCGACAACGGTCATCATTGAGCGAGACATCCAAGCGCTGATGGAGTCCATTTTCGATTCCCCAAGACTGGCGGTTGGCCAGCAACCATTGCTGGGCGTTGAGGTCAGCGGGCGGCAGACTGGTTAACAGCGCCACGGTTTCGTCCTTTCGTCCGGTATGTTGGCGCACCAAGATCGCGGCTTGGGCGGCAAAGGGAAAACCGAGGTTTTCCGGGGTGGCCCGGCAGGTCTCAAGGGTGCGACTCTCCGGCACGCCCTTGTTCTTCTCCACCGTGCGCGCCCGTGTCGGGGTGGGTGCCAGAGGGGGAAAAACCCGTTGCGGGAACGGGGACGAGTTTTTCGATGTTCTGCCGCAGCAGGGGCTGGTTGGCTTTGACGGTCAGCAGATAATCGGCCCCGTGTTCCAAGACCAGGTCGCGCCCGGTTTGGGTCTGGGTATGCAGTGCATCCAGGGCGACGCGACGCCCCGCCAGGTCCAGTTCCGCAAAGAGTTCCCGCGCCACGGGGATTTCGTTGGTCTTGGTGTCCACCAGGGCGCTGCCCAGGTAAAACTGGCTGGGCACGGTGACGGCACTGAGCACCGCGTCCCCGGTGCCGTGGTTGGGCTCCTTGCCATCCACCACGATCAAATCCTCCCGGGGCGGACATCCCCGCACCTGTTCCTGAATCGCCAGGAGGGCGGCGTTGACCTTGCGCCCCGGCACCTTTTGGAGCAGGCGGGAAAAGGTGGACTGGCCGGGCGCGGGATACCGGCCCTGCCGGTTGCGGCGGATCCCCAGCGCCCGCCGCTGGGCCTGGGTCAGGCGCCGGGCAAACTTGGCCAAATCCTTTTGTCCGCGCGGGGCCTCGCACAGCATGGCCAGGAGGATGAGGGTCAGCAACGACCATGCCGGATAGGATTCCACGCGTCCACGATATTCCGGGACCGTCTGGAAATGCCCGGCCAGGGCTTGGATTTCTTTGACCTTGTGGTGGCAGCGCGGCACGTTTTTCGCCACCGCCGCAGCCAGGGCGGGCGGGAGATTTTCCGCCTGCAAACGGCGGCGGGCCCGGGGCCAGAGTTCGCGCACAAACAACCGTTTGGGTTGGTCGTGTTTGACATAATAATCCCGTTGCCGACGGCCCCAGCCGTCGGTCAGGCCCAGTTCCACCCAATTGCTGGCCGTATACACCGTGCCGCAAAATTGCGCGGGGTCCACAAAGGTTTCCACCAGCAGAACGGGATGGCCGTAGCGCGCCTCCCAGTCCGCACTCAGCCGGCCCAGCGCCAGCCGCAGCACCCGCGATCCCAGATTGGGAACGGACCGCCCCGGCAGAAGCAAAAACCGGCTGTTGTTGACCACCAGGCTCAAGCGCCGGTCACATTGCGCGGGCGTCCAGCCAATCCACTGTTCCCGGTGCTTCAAATGTTTGGCGGCCGCGCTGAAGAGCAGCAGGGCCACCCAGTGGCCGGCCGCGTCCACGGCCGCGTAATACAACTGCTCACCCACAGGTTGGAGACGGCCCAAATAGTGATGCGCCTTGAGCAAACGCTGAAAACGCTGGCGATCCCGGGCGTGGGGCAGCAAAACAACGCGCACTTCATCCAGCAAAACTTGTTCGGAGGCGGTCGGCTGGGACCGCGCTTTCTTATTCATGCCCCAAAGCTTAAAAAGTTTGCCGACAGAAGTCCCGCAAAATCTACTTAACAACTAATAATCAATATGTTATAGTGGATTATGCATAGGCGCTGCTTAGTGGCTCGGGGCGGTCGTCACACTTAGGAGCCAGTCGAGGTCGGCGGCATTTCCAGTGGCCGCGAACCCTTGGCCGTTAGGTCCTTGGAACTTCCAAAGCGCCGAATCATGCCATTGACGAATTATGGCGTGGCCGTCTGCAAACGAAATGCCGCAGGCGCGATTGTGGTAGGTCGCAGGGGCGTCGGACCAAGAAGTCGCCGTAGGCAGGCCCGCAGTGGTGCCGGAAGGCAATTCAAGAAAGAAACCGTCGTTGATGCTCCAAGGGTTCTCGTCAATAAAGACCCACAGGTTGACCGCACCGGGGCGAGTCAGATCGGAATCCTTGCGATAAACCCGGAAATCCGTCTGATCCGCATTGACATCGTTATCGGCCGGGTTCATCCACCCGTTCATGGACATGCTCCGAACTCGAGGATCTCCGCGGCCTCCCAACGCGTAGGCGGCGCCGGCAGCGGTGGAGTAGGTGCTGACATCCGCCGGGCAGCGGTAAACGTCGAAGCTTTTCAAATAGGGATAAATCCCGCCGGCGGCGATCCAAGCGGTGTTGGTGGGCTCACCGCTCGGCGCCGCGGAATCCATGCGGCCCGGGCACCATTGGGGATCTTGATTGGCAGCGGGCGTGCCGGGCTGGTCGCCCTCATCCCCGTTCAAGGGCAAATTATTCTGGTTGTCTCCGATGTACATGATCCAGCCCAGTGTCAACTGCTTCATGTTGCTCACGCACCTGATGCCTTGAGCCCTGGCCTTGGCCCTGGCCAGCGCCGGCAGGAGCATGGCGGCCAAAATTGCGATAATGGCGATGACCACCAGGAGTTCAATTAAAGTAAAGGCTTGCTTGCGCATTAGTTTCACAGGATTCATAAATTATTGGGTGATTCGAAAAGGTTACAATGAACTTTAAAATATTTCAAATAAAAAATGGGTGATGCTGACGCACCACCCATTGGGTTCGATGGCTTTAAGTAGACCGGCGCTGAAGCTGGTCAACTGAAGCCAGGCGGGTGGTGGCGAGCCACCACCCACCCGGAGTGATGATTACGGAGCCAAGCGGTAGAAGACCGCCGGGTTGGTGGCAATGATCGGGGCCGAGAACGTGTGGCCGGCGCTGGAGCCAGGAATGGTCACCCAGTTGGTGCCCAAGCCCTTGGCCAGGGTATTGGTCTGGACCTGGACATGCAGGCCGGTCCAGGAGGACGGCCAGGAGAGGTTCAGGTTGCCGCCGGAAACAGTTGCGGTGAGCGTGGGGGCTGCGGACACGGCGGTGATGGTGACGGAGCCGTCCACCGCGAGGTTGTTTTGAGCGGTGAAACCAAAGCCAGACACCGTGATGGTGTTACCATTGACCACGGGGCCGCTGAAGATGGTAAATTTCTGGCCGACGTGGAGGGCGGGTCCGACATTTACCAGTTGTAAGACGCCGCCGCTGCCGACGAGCACGCCCGTGACATTGAAGAACGTGTTGGACTGGGTCACGGAGGTGTTCAGGTACACCATATTGGTGCCCCCGTCCTGCTCGAACTGGCCGGTCACACTATTCGTGACCAGCAGGCCTGTGCCGCCGGAGATCAGCGTACCGCCCTCGATGTAGAGGTCGCCGCCCTCGGCAACCGTGCCAGTCACCACCAAGGTGCCGTTGCTGACGATGGTTTGGCCCGTGTAGGTGTTCGCGCCGGACAGCGTCGTGGTGCCGGAACCGAGTTGCACGATTTTGCCCGAGCCGCTGATGACCTGGCTGTAGGTGGCGCTGCTGGAGAGGTTGAAGTCCAATTCGGCGTTGTCGGCGATGGCGCCGGCGCCGACGGAACCAGTGGTGCCGCCATTGCCGATTTGCAACACACCGGCGGAGATGGTGGTGCCACCGGGATAGGTGTTATTGCCGATGAGAGCGATCGTATTACCGCCCTGCTGGGTGACGGAACCGGAGTTGGCGGTGGAGGACCCGTCCGTCACCGCGCTGATGATGTTGTTGGTCACTACGTAGGTGGGATCCTCGATGTTAAAGTTCAGATAGCGACTATTTAAGTAGGCGGTGGCGGTATTCGTGAAGATCACGGGAACCGAGGCCGGCAGCCAGCCGGCGCCGGGGGTGGCACCGTCCCCGAGGATGATACCGCCGCCTTTGATCCAGGTGCCGCCCGTGTAGCTATTACCCACGCCGGAGAGGGTGATATCGCCCGTGTTCTGGTTGTTATTTTCCTTGACCACCTGGCCGGAGCCAACGATCTGGCCGGCGAA
>Ga0182012_10008361_pt1 | contig 10239 bp, 9 predicted proteins | sample 612S2SmetaG_FD_120486 | JGI IMG/M metagenome (GOLD analysis project Ga0182012, IMG submission 120486) | Permafrost microbial communities from Stordalen Mire, Sweden - 612S2S metaG | ecosystem: Environmental > Terrestrial > Soil > Wetlands > Permafrost | place: Sweden: Stordalen | collected...
CACTGGTACGTCAGTCTCGAGAACGATGGACCGTTCGGATGGGAGCTCCTCGCCCAAGCTCCGCCGGTCGGTGGCGGCAAGCACTGCGGTTGACGTCATCCGCGCGCGTCGCCACGCGTGCGACGTCCGTAGGTGACGCCGCTGGTCAACGCGGCTCGAGCCATCGTGCGTACACGGTGACGTCGCTCTCCTCGTAGCCCAATCCGTCATAGAACGAGCGAGCGAGGTCGTTGTCGCGCCGCACCATCAACTGCACCTTCACGCAACCGCGAGCGCGCAACCACTCCTCGGCCGCGGCCATGAGCGCGGCACCAACGCCTCGGTGCTGCTCGTCGGCGCGCACCGCGAGGTAGTACACCCAACCCCGATGACCATCGTGGCCGACCATGACGGCTCCGATGAGGTGGTGCTGAGCCGTCGCACCGAGCACCGTTGACGTCGGACCCGACAAAGCGCGTCGAAAGTCGGCGACGGGATCGTTCCACGGGCGCGTCAGAGCGACGTCGTGCCAGAGCGCGATGACGGCGTCCGCGTCGTCGGTCGTCAACTCGTCGATCTGCACCGCGTCATCGTAACGGCGCAGTGCCACGGACCTTGGGGCCCTCAGGCCCCCGCGACCGCGGCGGCGTCGACGATGCGCGGCGCGTGGAACTGGCGGTGACGCCACAGCGCGAGCAGCGCGATGCCCAGGCTCGCGACGGCACCGCACGACGTTGAGGTCAGGGGAGCCCAGAGACGCGCGTTCTGGTAGTAGACGACCCAGCACACGAGCGCCGCGACGCCGAGCATCCACATCGACACTGACACGCCGGTGGCGTCCCTCGTGCGCACGAGGGCGATCAACTGCGGTCCTCGCGTGATGACCATGACGACCCCCGCCCCGTAGACGCCGCCCGACCAGCCCCAGAGCAACGTCGGCACGACGACGGCGAGGAATGAGAACAGCGCCACTCGCGCGAGCACGGTCGCTTCGCGCCACGGCGAGAGGTCAGCGACCACGCCCACTTGCAGCGGGAGCACCAACAAACTGCCGAGCACGATCACCGCCGAACGCTGAGCGAACCCGTAGGCGATCCAAAAGCAGCCCATCAGGGCAAACAGTGTCCACGTGGCGAGAGATACCCCCTCAATGCCGCGTGACCTGATGCGCAGAAACTGCGCGAGCGAACCCCAGAATGTCAGGCCCACCGCCACCCAACCGAGCGAGAGCGCGACGAGGTGGTAGTTCACGCGACAAGTCTACGGGACCGCCTTTTCAACGTCGACGATTGGCCGCCGAGACGACCGCCTCGAGGGACGCGTCGAGGATCGACGAACTCATCCCGACGCCCCACCACGTCACCCCGTCGGCGTCCTCGGCCTCGACGTAGGCGACGGCCGACGCCTCCGAGCCCGCGGTAAGGGCGTGCTCGTGGTAGTCGCGCACCTTGAAGTTCACGTCCATCTCGCTGCGCAGCCCCGCCATCAGCGCGTCGATGGGTCCATTACCCTCACCCTTGACGGTCACGTGTTGACCACTGACGATGAGTTGGGCGAAGATGCGCGTGAGGTGTTGGTCCGCGCTCACCTCGCTCGAGAGCAGTTGGATCGTCGGGTTCTCGGGCTGGTACGTCGTGGTGAACACGTCCCAGATCTCCGCCGGGGAGATCTCCGTGCCGGTCGCTTCGGTGAGCTCTTGGACCTGCTTGGAGAACTCCACCTGCATGGCCCGCGGTAGGTCGAGACCGTGCTCGGTCTCGAGCAGGTAGGCGACGCCACCCTTACCGGACTGGGAGTTGACGCGGATGATCGCCTCGTAGGTCCGACCGGTGTGTTTGGGGTCGATGGGGAGGTAGGGCACCTCCCAGAACTCGTACTCGTCCCCGATCGCGGTCATGCCCTTTTTGATGGCGTCTTGGTGCGAGCCGGAAAAGGCCGTGTAGACGAGTTCGCCCACGTAGGGGTGGCGCACGTGGATCGGGAGTCGGTTCGCGTACTCCGCGACGTGGCGCGCCTTGTCGATGTCGCGCACGTCGAGCTCGGGGTCGACGCCCTGGGAGAAGAGGTTGAGCGCCAAGTTCACTACGTCCACGTTGCCGGTGCGCTCACCGTTGCCAAAGAGCGTCCCCTCCACCCGATCGGCCCCGGCCAACACGCCGAGCTCGGCCGCCGCCACGGCCGTACCTCGGTCGTTGTGCGGGTGTAAGGAGAGCACCACCGAGTCACGACGATTGACGTGACGCAAGAACCACTCGATGGAGTCCGCGTAGAGGTTCGGTGTGTACATCTCGACGGTCGCCGGGAGGTTCAAGATCAACGGTCGCTCGGGTGAGGGATCGATGACCTCGATCACCTCGTTACAGACCTCGAGGGCGTAGTCGAGCTCGGTGCCGGTGAAGCTCTCGGGCGAGTACTCGTAGAAAAACGCCGTCGAGGGCGACGTCGCCTCCAAGGTTCGACAGAGCGCCGCCGCGTCGGTAGCGATTTTAGTAATCCCCGCCTTGTCGAGGCCGAAGACGACACGCCGCTGCAGGGTCGAGGTGGAGTTGTAGAAGTGCACGATGGCCCGCGGCGCGCCGGCGAGCGATTCGTAGGTCCGTCTGATCAGGTCCTCGCGGCACTGCGTGAGGACCTGGATGGTGACGTCCTCGGGGATGAGACCACCTTCGATGATCTCGCGCACGAAGTCGAAGTCCGGCTGGGACGCGGAGGGAAATCCCACCTCGATCTCCTTAAAGCCCATCGCCACGAGTTGGGCGAACATTACGTGTTTGCGCTCAGCGTCCATCGGGTCGATGAGGGCCTGGTTGCCGTCGCGCAGGTCCACGCTGCACCACCGGGGGGCGCGGGTCAGCCGTCGGTCGGGCCAGGTTCGATCGGGCAGATCGACCGGCACGGTGGCTCGATACTTCTTAAAGGCCATGGGACTGGGCTGCTGGGGATTCTCCACCACGTCCATCCTTTCCTTGGGTCCAGAGAGAAACAAAAATGCCCCCGCAAAAGCGGGGGCGAGGGCGAGCATCGGCTCGCCCCCTACAGCAGCAGTTCGCTCTGGCTATACGTCACGAACCCAGTGTAGCGCCGCGAAACGAAAAGTCCAGGGAGATCGACGCTAACCTGAAGCATCGTGGGACTGCTCAAGACACTCTTTAAGTTGTCAGCGCTGTTAGTGGTCGGCGCGGTCGTGAGCGGCATCGTGATGCTGGTCAAGCGGCCGAAGGACGAATCGGTCATCTCCTTTGAGGAGTGGCCGAGCGTGCCCCGCAACCCCGCCCAATAGTCCAACGCACTCGCGTACACCCAGAGGAGCCCTCATGGCAGAGATGCAGTATCGACGACTCGGACGCTCCGGTCTCAAAGTCAGTCTGTTGTCCTTCGGCAGTTGGGTGACCTTCGCCAACGCCAATCAGATCGAGACCGCTCACCAGGCGGCGGAGTGTCTGGCTGCGGCCCACGACGCGGGCGTCAATTTCTACGACAACGCCGAGGCGTACGCGGGCGGTGAGTCCGAACGGGTCATGGGCGCCGCCTTTAAGGAACTGGGTTGGAAGCGCCACGAGTACGTGGTCTCGACGAAGTTGTTCTGGGGCCTCTACCCCGGGCCCAACATGCGCAACACGCTCAATCGGAAGTACCTCTCCCAAGCCATCGAGGGATCGCTCGAGCGCTTCGGACTCGACTTCGTGGACCTCGTCTTCTGTCACCGAGCGGACCCCAACACGCCGATTGAAGAGACGGTCTGGGCGATGAGCGACATGATCGAGCGAGGCCAGGCGCTCTATTGGGGCACCTCGGAGTGGACCGCGGACGAGATTCGAGCGGCCTACGACATCGCCGAACGCCACCACCTCCACAAGCCCGTCATGGAACAGCCCGAGTACAACATCTTGCACCGCGATCGAGTGGAGAAGGAGTACAAACGACTCTACGAGGACATCGGACTGGGCACGACGATCTGGTCACCCCTCGCCTCGGGTCTGTTGACCGGCAAGTACCTCAACGGCGTGCCGGAGGGGTCTCGAGCCACCTTGCCGGGATACGAGTGGTTGCGCAAGATGCTCACCAGTGAATCGAGCAACAAGAAGGTCGCCGAGGTGAAGAAGATCGCCGACGAGCTCGGCGTCTCCTTGACCTTGTTCTCACTGGCCTGGTGCGCGAAGAACCCCAACGTCTCAACCGTCATCACCGGCGCGTCATCGCCCGAACAGGTGCGTGAGAACATGACGGCCCTCGACGTCCTACCGCTGCTCACCGATGAGGTGATGGAGCGCGTCGACCTCATCAGTTTGATGGGGAACGACTGAGATTGACGCGAGGTCGCGCTATCGCAGCGAGATGAGGTGGATGTCCTGGATCCCGTCGGTCCCACGGAGCTTCTCGATGACCTCACTCGGTGTGGGCGCCAGCGTCGAGAGCACCATCAAGGCGGTCTTGGTCTCGGGATCGGGACCGACGGCCATCGAGGAGATCGAGATGTCCGCTCCGCCAAGCGCCAGTCCGACCAGCCCAATCATGCCCGGGCGGTCGTCGTTGTGGACCACGAGCATCGAGGCGGCCGGCGCTATCTCGACGGCGTGACCATCGACGCTGACGATGCGCGTCTCGACGCGCGTGCCGATCGTCATCAACGTCCCCGCGACGGTGTGGCCGTCTGACTTCACGGTGATGAGGCTGACGTACTCGGCCGACGCCACCGATGAGACCTCGGAGTAGGTGAGGTCGTGTTCCGCGGCCAACTGCGGCGCGTTGACGAACGAGACGCCGTCGTGACCGGTGGAGCTCAAGAGACCCTTCAGAGCACAGAGGGTCAAGATCTTGGTGCCCGCCCCGGCGAGCTCGCCCTGGTAGGTCACCTCTAAGTCGGCGGGGTTGCCGTCGAGCAACCCACCGATGAATCGTCCCAGCAGCTCGGCCAGTCCCATGAAGGGACTCACCGAATTCGAGACCTCACCGGCCGACACGTTCACGGCGTAGGGCACGAAGTCGCCCGCGAGCGCCAGCTCGACCTGTTCGGCGATGGTGACGCCCGCCTTGTCTTGAGCTTCGAACGTGGACGCTCCGAGGTGGGGTACGACCACGACCGACGGCAACTCGAAGAGCGGTGACTCGGTCGTGGGTTCCTTCTCGAAGACGTCGAGGGCGGCGCCCTGGACGCGACCGGCGGCGATCGCCTCGGCGAGGTCGGCTTCGTTGACGATGCCCCCGCGCGCCACGTTGATGATGCGCACGCCGGGCTTGACCTTGGTGAAGGATTCGGCGTTTAACAGGTTCGTCGTCTCTTTGTTCTTGGGCAGGTGGATCGTGATGAAGTCGCTCTGGGCGAGCAGCGCGTCGAGGTCGACGAGCTCGACGCCCATGTGACGGGCACGCTCTTCTGAGATGAAGGGGTCGTAGGCGATGAGGCGCATACCGAAAGCCAACGCTCGCTGGGCGACCAGGGCACCGATCTTGCCGAGACCCACGACGCCGAGCGTCTTACCGTGAAGTTCTACGCCCTCCCACTTGCTGCGCTCCCACTTTCCGGCCTTGAGCGACGCGTTGGCCTGGGGGATGTTGCGGGCCTGGGCGAGGAGAAGTGCCATCGTCTGTTCGGCCGCGGAGAGAATGTTAGAGACGGGGGCGTTGACGACCATGACGCCCAGTTCCGTCGCCTTGACGACGTCGACGTTGTCGAGACCAATACCGGCGCGTCCAACGACAATCATGTCGCCCGCCGCCTCCAGCGTCGCCGCGTCGACTTTGGTGGCCGAACGGATGATCAGCGCGTGCGCGCCGGGCACGGCTTCGAGGAGCTCCGCGGGCGAGAGTCCGAGACGGATGTCGACCTCGTGGCCCGCGTTACGCAGCTTTTGCAGACCGGAGTCGGCGATCTCTTCGGTTACTAGTACTCGGGCCACGGACTACCTTTCGCTCAAAGAGCCAGACTACGGGACGGTGAGATCGACTCAGCCCGCGGCGACGAAGGCGCCCAAGCGTTCGAGGCCCTCTTTGAGGTCGTCGTCGCCGAGGGCGTAACTGAGGCGGAAAAAGCCGGGTGTGCCGAAGGCCTCGCCCGGGACGACCGCAATCTTGATCGTCTCCAGCAGCACCTCGGCCAACTCGGCCGAGGAGTTCGCCACGCGGCCGCCGAGTGATCGCCCGAGCAGTCCGGTCACGTTCGGGTAGCAGTAGAAGGCACCCTCCGGTTCGGCACAGCTGATCCCGTCGATGGCGTTCAACATCGCGCTCATGGTCTGGCGTCGTCGATCGAAGACCGTTCGCATCTCCCCGACCGCCATCAAGTCCCCGGTCAGCGCGGCGATCGCCGCACGTTGGGAGATGTTCGAGATATTCGAGGTGGTCTGGCTCTGGTAGTTGATCGCCGCGTTCATCACGTCCGGCGCGGCGATCATCCAGCCCACTCGCCACCCGGTCATCGCGTAGGACTTCGCGACACCGTTGACGACGATCCAGCGATCCCCAAGTTCGGGGGCCACGACCGGCATCGAGACGAAACGAGCGTCGCCGTAGACCAGGTGCTCGTAGATCTCGTCACAGAGCACCCAGACGTCGTGCTCGGCGGCCCAGCGTCCGATCGCCGCCACTTCCTCCGGCGCGACGACGGCGCCCGAAGGGTTCGACGGTGACACGAAGACGAGCAACTTGGTCTTGGGTGTGCGAGCCCGCTCGAGATCGTCGACCGTGACGTGAAAGCCGTTGGCTTCGCTGGTCATCACCGGTACCGCGGTCGCGCCCGTCAGGTAGACCGCTTCGGGGTACGTCGTCCAAAACGGCGCCGGGATGAGCACTTCGTCACCGGGGTTGAGCACACTCATGAACGCGGTCGCGACGGCGTGTTTGCCCCCGTTGGTGACGAGCACCTGGCTGGCAGAGATCTCGAGGCCGCTGTCGCGCATGGACTTCGCCACTACTGCGTCGCGAAGTTCGGGCAGACCGGCAGTCGGGGTGTACTTGTAGTTCGCCGGGTCGTAACAGGCCTTGGCCGCCGCCTCGACGATGTGCACCGGTGTTGGGAAGTCGGGCTCACCCGCCCCGTAGCCAATCACCGGTTCGCCCGCGGCCTTGAGCGCCTTCGCCTTCGCGTCCACCGCCAGCGTCGCGCTAGGGGCTAGGCCGCCTAATAGGTCGCTCACTCTGGGACTCATTGCATGGCTCCGTTCGATTTCCGTAAGAATAAGTCTATGAGCTCCCCCGACACCCTCCAGATTCCCACCGACCTTTTGCCGCGCGACGGACGCTTCGGATCCGGTCCTTCGAAGATTCGAGGTGAGCAGATCACCGCGCTGGTCGCCGATGCCCCGACGTACCTCGGAACGTCGCACCGCCAGGCGACCGTTCGTTCGAAGGTCGGCGAAGTACGCGACGGACTCAGTGCGCTCTTCAACCTCCCCGAGGGGTACGAGGTGCTGCTCGGCAACGGCGGCACGACGTGCTTTTGGGACGCGGCGACCTTTCACCTCATCGCCGAGCAGTCCCAGCACCTGAGTTTCGGCGAGTTCTCTTCCAAGTTCGCCAGTGCCGCGAAAGAAGCGCCGCACATCAAAGATCCCTCCATCATCACCAGCGAAGTCGGCACGCACCCCACGGCCGTCGCCGAAGAGGGCGTCGACCTCTACGCCCTCACCCACAACGAGACCTCAACTGGCGTGATGATGCCCATCGTGAGACCGGCCGGGGCTACGGGGCTGGTGGCCGTCGATGCCACCTCGGGTGCCGGTGGCCTAATGGTCGACGCCAACGAATTCGACTGCTACTACTTCGCTCCGCAGAAGTCCTTCTCCTCCGACGGCGGGCTCTGGTTGGCGCTGTGCTCACCGGCGGCCATCGAGCGCATCGAGTCCCTCGCGGCTTCTGGTCGCTGGACACCGGCCTTCTTCGACCTCAAGATCACCCTCGATAACTCGCGACTCAACCAGACCTACAACACCCCCGCCCTGGCGACGATCCATCTACTGGCGTCCCAGATCAAATGGATGAACGAGAACGGTGGATTGAGCTTCTCCTCTGGCCGTTCGCGCACGTCCGCGGAGATCCTCTACTCCTGGGCCGAAGCGTCGGACTTCGCGACGCCCTTCGTCACCAACCCGGCCGATCGCAGCAACGTCGTGGGCACCATTGACTTCTCCGACGACATCGACGCCACCGTGATCGCGAAGGTACTGCGCGCCAATGGGGTGGTGGACACTGACCCCTATCGAAAGCTGGGCCGCAATCAACTGCGCGTCGCGATGTTCCCGAGCATCGACTCCGAGGACGTCGCGTCGCTGTGCGCGTGCATCAACTGGATCGTCGGCAACCTCTAAACGAGTTTCGCTAGATCAGCGCGCGAGGGAGTACTTCTAGCTCTAACGAGTCGCCACGGATGACGTTGTAGGTCGCGCCGCTCTGGCCCGCGGCGGCGCCGTGGCGCCCGTCAGCGGTGAGGCACAGCGTGCGCAGCTCGGAACGAAAGATGTCGGGCAGCGTCGCCGCCTCGCGCAACATCTCTTGGCACGCGGCGGTCGGATCTTCACCCTTGGCCAGTCGATCCACGACGCTGCGCGCTCCGAGCACCCTCATGCTCAGTTCACCGCGGCCCGTACAGGCGGCACCGCCGTAGCGCAGATCGCAGTAGTTTCCGGCGCCCGCGATAGCCGAGTCGCCGACGCGTCCGGGATACTTCCAGGGGTACCCACTCGTCGAGACACCCACAACCATCTCACCAGCCTCATCGAGCGCGATCACGTTGACCGTTCCCCAAGGTCCATCGTGGGGCACCAGTCGCCGAACGAGCTCGCGCGCGCTGGTGCGATAGAGGTCGTCTCCCGGGAGGGCGGGCGTGTTCTCCCCCTCGACGGACTGCTTCGACGGCGCGAGCGCCGCGACAAAGAGTTCGCGGGCCGTGTCGGTCAACAACTCAGACCGCTCGAAGCCGTGCTCCTCGGCGAAGAGCTCGGCTCCTTCGCCCACGAGGAGGCAGTGTTGGGAAAGATTCTCAAGTACCGCTCGCGCCACGGAGATGGGGTTGGCGTAACCCTTGATCGCGCCCACCGCGGCGAAGGCTCGTGTGGAGCCGACCATGAGTGACGCGTCGAGTTCGACTTCGCCTCTCGCGTTGGGCAAACCGCCCGTGCCGATGAAATGATCTTCGAGATTGTCCTCGCAGCGTCGCAGCGCGGCTTCGACGGCGTCGAGGGCCGTCGCGCCGCTAGAAAGTAAACGCGCGCCTTCCGCGAGCCCGGCCTCGCTTCTCTCACTCCCAATGATGATCGGCACTCGACTCACCCCGCACTCCTTTAGCCCTTACTCGTCGCCGCGCGACGGGCTCCATCATGACATCGAAGTTCGATACGACAGTGATGTCGTCGACGCCGGTCGCCGACGTGACTGCGGGCGGAACCCGCGGGCCAAATTCTTGCGAGATACGACTAGGTAATGACCCGCACCGCGACGTCGAGTGCCCGCCGAACGTGGTCAAGGAGGAGCTTCTGGTCGAATGGTTTTTCAACCAGGAGAAATTCCGTCCCAAGGACCGACTCCGCCTCGAGGACGGGTTGCGCGTGACCCGACATGAACAACACCTTGATATTCGGCAGGATCTTCTTCACTTCTCTCGCGACGCTCGGGCCCTGCATCTGGGGCATGATGACGTCGGTCAAGAGGAGGTCGATCGGCCCTTCGTTCAGCGCCGCAAGTTCTATCGCCTCGGCGCCGCAGGTCGCGGTGATAACGATGTAGCCGTTACGAGTCAGAATCCTGCGAGCCACTTCGCGCAAGCCCTCTTCGTCGTCGACCACGAGGACTGTCTCGGTACCACCCACGGGGCCATTGTGACCCTCTTCCGCTTGGACGACGTCGCTCTGGCTTCGCGCGGCCGGTAGCAGGATCGTGATGGTCGTCCCCACCCCTTCATCGGTATAAATCTTCGTTGACCCGCCGGTCTGCAGGACGATGCCGTAGACGGTGGCCAGTCCCAGGCCCGAGCCTTCACCCCGAGGCTTGGTGGTGAAGAACGGTTCAAACGCGCGGTCGCGGACCTCGTTAGACATCCCACCACCGTTGTCGCTGATACGTATGCAGACGTAGGACCCCGGGGCGACGCCGAACGTCGTCCACTCCGCCTCGGTGATCATCCTTGACGCTGTAGTGATGCAGAGAGTGCCACCCTTGGGCATCGCGTCACGAGCGTTAATCGCAAGATTGAGAATGATTTGCTCAATGTGACCCGGGTCCGCGATAACCGGGGGCAGATCGGCTTCGAAATCGGTCGTCAGTTCGACC
>Ga0182012_10008362_pt1 | contig 10239 bp, 8 predicted proteins | sample 612S2SmetaG_FD_120486 | JGI IMG/M metagenome (GOLD analysis project Ga0182012, IMG submission 120486) | Permafrost microbial communities from Stordalen Mire, Sweden - 612S2S metaG | ecosystem: Environmental > Terrestrial > Soil > Wetlands > Permafrost | place: Sweden: Stordalen | collected...
ATTGTTTCTCTCAATCCGCTAAACTTGTCTTTAGGAGGTTGTGTATCGTGCGCGGACCCGCGGGATTTCGTTTGGCTCTTGTATTGAGCACGAGGCCGCGCAAGTTATCTCTTTTCATGAATTTAGCTTACAGATTCCTCAAAACAAAAGTACTTACGATAGAACCCTGCCTCCAGCGCGTTGAAAAGAAACAATTTGCTCCAAACACACCGGGGGGGAGTGGGGGAGGGGTATCCCTGTGTACCTGTGAAACTGTGAGCCTCCACATCCATAGGCCGGCAGCGAAAAGCTGTCCCTCTCACCCCGTGTACTCGCGTCCCTTCCAGCTTACCCGCTTCAGGATTCGATGCTGGAACCAACTCCGGTAGAGCAGCACCACGAAAAGTGGCAACCCCAACGGCGCCAGCGCACAGTCCACAAAGGGAAAGTTCGACTTGGCAACCCGCGCATAAAACCGAAACAGCGTCCGCGCCCACAACAGCGCCAGCACCCACCCCGCGCCCAGCCATTCCAGCGAATGAGCCGCAAAATGCGCGCTCCAAAGCTCGACCGCCAGCACCGGAAGTCCTGCCAGGAGAAGGACATCCAGAGCACGCCACACCGCCAGCGCCAGAGAGTTGTCAAACAGCAGCGCCAGGTTCTTCGTCCAGCCCTCGACCATCGCTCCTGTCGACCGGTACATCCTGGTGGACACCGCATCCCCGGCATAGCGGAAACGCAAACCCACCCTTCGCCGCTTGGCCAGAAATGCCAGTTCCACGTCCTCCAGCACTTTGTCAGCCACGCTAGCGTGCCCTCCCAGCCGCCGGTAAGCCTCCCGCTCGACCAGGAGGAATTGCCCGTTCGCCGCGGCAATCCGTTGGTTGGGATCGGAGACCTTGGCAGGCGGATAGGCCAGCGCCAGTTCGCAGAAAACCAGCGGCATCAGCGAACGCTGCGCCAGCCCGCTCACCAACTGGCGCGGCGAGTAGGTCAGCATGCCCACCTTGTGCTTTTCCGCTTCATCAATCGCCCTGCGCAAATCGCCCGGCTCGTGGACAGTGTCAGCGTCGGTAAACAGCAGCCACCGCCCCCTCGCCTGCCGCGCCGCCGTCCAGACTGCATTCGCTTTCCCCGTCCACCCCCGGTCCAGTTTGCCGGCCTCGATCAACGTAACCCCTGCAAAGCTGCGAGCCACCTGCGCCGTTGCGTCCGTCGATCCATCATTCACAACCACCAGTTCCCAATCGCAACCCAGTTCGAAGATCTCTTCGGACTGGCTCACCAGAGACTTCAGGCACGCTCCCAGGCAATCCTCCTCGTTACGGGCGGGAACAATGACCGTAAGCTCAATCAGCTTCTCCGGCTCGGGCTGATCGAATACAGTTCCCTGCCGCGCAGGCAGCGCCATCGGCTCGCCAGGCTCGCTTGCGAGCCCCAGCACCGGTTTGAACCGGCCCGGCGCGTCCGCTCGAATCTCCCGATCGTTGCCCATTACTTCCAATCCGTCACCCGTGCAACTCCGTCGTGGCTGGTGAGCCACATCCCTTTCGCGCACGTGCTTTCGCTCCGTATTATAGATACGTGCCCTCTCGCCGCTTACGCGCCGCCCTGCTCCTTCTGCCACTGGCCTTTTTAATGGCCTGCAATCGCGGCGCCCACCCCGCGCAAACCGGCCAGGCAGCACCCGACTTCAATATCTCCGACGGCTCAACCAGCGTCCATCTCGCCAGTTACCGCGGCAAGATCGTTCTGCTCAACTTCTGGGCCAGCTGGTGCGGTCCCTGCATCGAAGAACTGCCGTCGCTGATCGATTTGCACCGCGACCAGCCCAATCTCGCCATCGTCGGAGTCAGCATCGACGAAGACCCCGATGCCTACAGCCAGTTCATTACCCGCCGCCACATCGACTTCCTCACCGTCCGCGACCCCTCCGAGTCGGCCGCCAAGCTCTTCCACACGGATATGTGGCCGGAAACCTATGTGATCGACCGCAAAGGCATCATCCGGCGCAAGTTTATTGGAGCGCAGGACTGGTCCAGCCCCGAAGTGCGCGCGTACCTGAACAGTCTTTGAGTCCGGAGCTCGGAGTTCGCGCCCGCTTGATCCCACCGGCGATCTCCGTCAGCGGTTACGGGCCAACATCCGAGTCATACACCTCAACCAATCGTTCCTTCCTGCCACCCTTTTGCGCATCATCACTGTGAGACGCCCCGTTGAATTCTGTGGTCCGCGTCTTACGCTGGCTTGCGGGGATTCCGGTTCGCGAGGCAAACGCGAGGCAGTTGTCTGACGCCAGTCTCACAGCCGTAAGACGCTGTAAGACAAAGCGAATTTCAGCCCAGGAACCAAGGCATACAGACGTCATACAGTCTTACAACGGCGCGCCTGTCCTGAAAATCCCCGTAAGACACTGCCTTACGGGCCGAAAACCAATACTTCCTTGGTTCAGGTCAGCTCGGTTTTGATTCTTCCAATGACCAAAGTGAGGATGCGCCTGTGGTCCCGCCCTTGCTATCATCGTTCTATGACCACGGTGGAAATCCTCTATCGCTACGCCACGCCTCCAACCGAGTCCGCCGCCTTCGCGCTGGCCGGCATTAAGGATGTTTACGGCATCCGCCGCCTCGGCTTCGATCGCGCCGCCCGCACGTTGCGCATCGAGTACGACGCCACACGCCTCAACGCCGCCACGGTGACGCAACTAGTCCGCCAGGCCGGCCTCGATCTGGATGCGGAGTTGCCTCTGATTCTGCCGTATCCAGCCCCGGAACCAGTGCCGCCGGCCTGATGTCTCAGATTGCGCCGGGGCGGTAGCGATTGCGCCAGCCTTGGAACCCTGATAATCTGTCTAAGGTTTCGCTTGAAACCACATGTGTGCGCCCGTAGCTCAGCTGGATAGAGCGTCTGGCTACGAACCAGAAGGCCGGGAGTTCGAATCTCTCCGGGCGCACCATTAGACCTCATACAATCAAGCAATTATGGGCCGGTCGCTCACAGCCGCGACACACTGCGTTTTCTATGTCAACAAAATCAACGAGGATCTCCATCTGATAGCTGGTCACCGCACTGATGCCCTCTTGATCCTCGTGAATTCTGGTGCTGCTGCAAAAATTTATTTGAAGCCAATCATGGCAGCGGCACTTGACCCGCATCCATTATCTCGTCGCGCGTGACGGTACCCTCCCATAGCCGAACACCTCGCGTGCGGCATGGACGATCTCTTCACCGTGGTTGTCGTCTTTGGCAAAGATCAGCGTTTTAGGCGCCCACTCACCCGTGCGATCCGGAAGGGCGCCCAACAGGAGGCTGCGTCGGAGGAAGCGACGATAAGTCTTTTCAGGCATAAGGAGATCTTTCGATCCGATGTTGACTCCTTGATGAGCGGGGAGACGGCCGAAGCCGCCTCCCCAGTTCATCGTCTCCATGAGTCTCCAACTGGCTATCCCTTGGCAGGTTGGTCTCTACCAGGGCCTGCCTCCGATTCATCAACCGAGTACCATTCTGGCGGAGAAGAGGCTGTCTGAATAGGAGAATCCAGCGAACGGCAAGTGCGCCAAATTCAAGCTGTCTCAACCCAGGGGTTCACCCTACTTGAGCGTGCTGGATTCTGTGCCCGCATGAGCGATTTCTGAACGCTCTATCAATGGCATTGGCTTGACGGTGGCGGTACCATCGAGTGATTGGGATGGAACTGCGTCCGGCGATCGATATACGGCGCTCACCGCAGGGCAACTTCTCGAAGAGGCTCACTGTGGAAGTGTGTCAGCCGGAAATTGGGGGCCCCCTTCCGCATCGTTGCGGAGAATCCGACGTGGGGAGCGCCACGCATTCATCGCGAACTGAAGCTGCCTGGTTTCGATGTTTCGGAGCGAACGGTACTGCGATGGATGAAGAAAGCGCCGACGAAGCCAGCACCGGCAAGGCCATGGGTGACCTTCCCGTTCCGGCTGCATGAGGCCCATCGCGAATTGCAATTTGGCGAGCCACAGATTATGTTGATAGGAAATCTGCTCGATTCACGGATCGCACAGGCGCGGCCGTTGGCGGCGTTCGGGAGAACTTCATGAGGGTATTCCGCCACATAGCGCTGTGCTTGACTCTTGCAGCAGTTGCCTCTCTGCTTGTTGCGCAAAAAAACGGCGTTGACAGTGAGGTGGCTCGGGATCCAGGCAATATGGCGTCGACCTATGTGCCTCTGGAAAGCTGGGCCTATCCGGCGATCGAGCGGTTGGCGGCCTTTGGCTATGTGGAGACTGCAATTGCCGGAGAACGGCCATGGACCCGCATGGAGTTTGCGCGGCTGATTGAAGAGGCAGGCGACTCGGACTCGAACCAGGGCCTGGATCCGGAAGCGGCCAGGATTTACGCCAGTCTGAAGCAGGAATTTTCAGAAGAGTTAGCCAGGCGGGACGGCGCCGCGAATCTGGGCGCTACCGTGGAGTCGATGTATGTGCGCAACACAGGCATCGCGGGCACGCCGATTACGGATGGTTATCACTTTGGGCAGACCCTGGTAAACAACTATGGCCGTCCTTATGGACCGGGTGAAAATAATTATTCCGGTGTAGCGCTTCGCGCTGTCGCAGGGTCGTTTGCCGTTTATGTGCGGGGCGAGTCGCAGCGCGCGGGACTTGAGCCTTCAGCTCCATTGAGTTCGCAGCCTCTGATTGCGGCGGCGGATAACTACACGAACGGCGCCGCGGCGGAACCGGAATCCGGAATGGAGCGCTTACGCTTGCTGGACGCATACGCTTCTTATACCTTCAAGAACAACCAGCTTTCTGTTGGACAACAATCGCTATGGTGGGGGCCGGGCAAGGGCGGCCCGGTACTGTTCAGCAACAACGCCGAGCCGGTGCTGATGATTCGTCTTGACCGCACATCGCCGATTGAACTGCCATCGATCGGAAAGTGGCTTGGGAAAATTCGGTTCCAGCTTTTTTGGGGGCGGCTTGAGGGGCAACAATTCGATAACGATTACGGCGGCATAGGCGTGTCGCAAACCACTACCAATGTTGTTGGAAGCCCCGGCGTCGCGCTCGCCGACCAACCGTTCTTCAACGGACAGAAATTCAGTTTCAAGTTTACCAGGAACTTTGAGTTCAGCGTATCGAAGACCGGGATTTATGCCGGACCGGGATTTCCTGCCACGTTGAAGAGCCTTCTAAGAAGCGTGTTTTCGGCCGGAAATTCACCCGGAGCAGGTGACCCCGGAGACCGGCGCTCGGCGGTCGACGTGACGTACCGGGTGCCGTGGATCCGCGACTGGATGACCTTGTACTTCGACACGTTTTCCGATGATGAGCCTTTTCCGCTCGAGTATCCAAAAGAATGCGTATGGTCTCCGGGAATCTATCTGGCAAAGCTACCGCACCTGCCCAAGGCGGACTTTCGCATGGAAGGATTTCTGTCTCCGCCTCGATACATCATTCCCGGTTACTATTACTATAACTTTCATTATTTGAGCGGCTATACCAATAGCCGGGAGTTAATAGGAAGTTGGATTGGGCGCGAGGGGCGCGGTGAACAGCTATGGACCACTTGGTGGTTCTCCCCGCAGACTTCGTTACAGGCGAGTTTTCGCAACATGTCGGCGGATCGTGATTTTCTGCACGGAGGAAATCTCCACGACTTCAGCGTGACAAGTGATATCTCGGTCCGGCCCGAATGGTCGGTTCATGTCACTGGGCAGTTGGAACGTTGGAGTTTTCCGGTGTTTGCATCGGCTCCGCAAAATAATTTTGCCATCACAACGGAATTGAGGTACACGCCGGCGAAGGGGCATCGCTGGTGGTCACGATAGAACATGCTCGCCGAGAGCGATTAGAATGAGAATACATTCTGAGCAAACGAGAGGCTCGCGAGACATATGCTGATCGTTACCGGCGGGGGCGGACTTCACATGGCTGCTCAACAATCCGCGAGAGCGGTTTGCAACACAGACTAACTCCGAGGAACGGTGTGATCGAGCAACTGCACGAGGTAATTCAGCAGATCGAGCATGAGTGGGCCACCAAGCGCATCCTTGTGGTCGGAGACGTAATGCTGGACAAGTACATTTGGGGAGAGGTAGGGCGCATCTCCCCAGAGGCGCCGGTGCCTGTGGTGCGCACCATCCACCAGACTGAGAAGCCAGGCGGCGCGGCCAACGTGGCCATGAACCTTGCGCGGCTGGGTGCGCAGACAGTGCTGGCAGGCTTTACCGGCAATGACGAAGACGCCCGGCTCCTCACCGAGAGTCTCCGTTCCAATGGCATTTCTCCTCTATTCGTATCCAGCGATGGTTTTCCCACCATCGCCAAGCTGCGCATTATGGGGCGGCATCAGCAGATGCTGCGCCTGGATACCGAGAAGCTTGGCGATCGCCTCCAGGCAGATTACGAGTGCCTGGTTCAGAGTGTCCTTGCGCAACTCCCCACGTGCGATGCTGTTGTGCTCTCAGACTACGCCAAGGGCACGCTCACGCCTGAAGTCTGCCAGCAGGTTATTCAGGCCGGTCGCAGGCACGATGTTCCTGTATTGGCGGACCCCAAGAACCCTGACTTTACCCGCTATCGAGGCGCCACGACCGTATGTCCCAATCTGGGCGAACTCTCTTTGGCCCTGCACATGGATGCAGCCAACCTTGAGAGCCTGCTTACCGCTGCCGAAGCCATGGTACCGGCCTTCGATCTCGCCTTCCTCATCGCAACCCTCAGTGAAAAGGGCATTGCGCTGTTGCGGCCAGGAAATCGCTTCATGGCTCCGACCATGGCCCGCCAGGTCCTGGACGTTTCCGGCGCCGGAGACACGGTCATCGCAGTTCTCGCGTTGTGCCTGGCATGCGGCTTCAATCCTGAGGCCAGTGTGCAATTGGCCAATGTGGCCGCCGGGATTGTAGTGGGCAAGGTCGGCACAGTGCCAGTGGAGAAGCACGAACTGCTTGCCGCGCTGTCCCCTGAGTTCGGTCTTCATGCGGCAGACAAAGTGGTCACCTGCTCCGAATTAGTCAGCCGCGTGGCTCTCTGGAGGGCAAACGGCGAGCGGGTAGTCTTCACCAACGGTTGCTTCGATCTGCTGCATGTGGGCCACATCGCGGTGCTGGAGCAGGCCCGGCGCTTCGGTGACCGGCTGATTGTAGCCATAAATAGCGATGCCTCGGTACGCTCGTTGAAGGGGCCCACCCGCCCGATTGTTGGCGAGAATGAACGGGCTCGCGTGTTGGCGGCTCTGGCGGCAGTGGATGCCGTAGTCGTCTTCGGTGAGCCTACCCCCCTGGAACTAATCGTGGCGTCGAGGCCTGATGTGATTGTCAAGGGTGGCGACTACAACCCGGACACTGTGGTTGGCGCCAGGGAGGTCAAGACCTGGGGTGGACAAGTGAAAATCGTTCCTATCGTCGAAGGCTTCTCCACGACTCGACTGATCGGCGCAATGGAGGGCTAGTGTCATCTCCGAATGTGGGAGGCAACGATTTTAGGTTGGTCTTTCGCCGCTTCCAAGGGCCGCGCCGCTCTAACGTTCATGCCCAGAAGTGTCGAAGTTGCCGAGCGTTGACTTGGAGCGTGGCGACTTCGGTCTGTGCTAGTCTTATGGCATCATGAGTCTCCCAAAACATCGTTGGGGCATCGGGGGTTGCCGCTCCAACTTTGTGCATGCCCGATCTATGTTGCGGCTTCGTAGAGTTAGGCAAGTTGCTCTTGCTGCGCAGATCTTGACCTTGTCGATTGCAACCATGCTCCGCGCACAAATGCCATCTGAGAGCAGCAGTCCGCAGATTCAGGAGCAGACTGGTCCGCTCCTGACCCCGCAAACAAACGTCCCGACGACCGTCGGAAATGGCGCTCAGGGACAGATCTCGAATCCTAACTATCCTGCGAACAACTATTCGGATATTGAGCAATACTCGCGCCAAGCCAATATCAGGAACCGGGCGCAGGAAGCGCCACTTCCGGCGGAACCGCCTACAGAGTTCCAGAAGTTTGTCGCTTCCACCACCGGTCAAACTTTGCCCATCTTTGGAGCGAACCTCTTCAACAGTGTGCCGTCTACTTTTGCTCCGCTGGACATGACTCCAGTTCCGCCCGATTATGTCATAGGGCCCGGCGACGAGTTGCGCATTCGCGTATGGGGACAGGTGAACTTCCAGACCAATGTTCGCGTCGACCGGTCGGGCGAGATATTCCTTCCGCAAATTGGCCCAGTGCATGTTCAGGGCTTGGCGGAGTCAGCCCTCGATGCTCATTTACGCGAAGCTGTCGGCCGCGTTTATCACAACTTCGATCTAACCGCGAACGTTGGTCAGATTCGCGCGATACAGGTGTATGTATCGGGGCAGGCGCGGCGTCCCGGCGTTTATACGGTGAGTTCGCTCAGTTCGCTGGTCGACGCTATCTTTGTCAGCGGCGGGCCATCGGTGCAAGGCTCGATGCGCCATATCCAATTGCGCCGCGGCGCCGCCGTGGTAACAGACTTCGACCTTTATGCACTGTTGATTCGGGGCGACAAATCGAAGGACGTAAAACTCCAGTCGGAAGATGTCATTTTCATTCCTCCCGTCGGCCCTCAGGCAGCGGTCGTGGGTAGTGTGCGCAATCCCGCCATTTACGAACTCGGGGTAAATGAATCGCTTGATGGCTTGATTGCCGATGCCGGCGGTGTGTCCGTGGTTGCTTCGGAGACCCGGGTGTCAATCGAGCGTATTGACAATCACCGCACCCGGCACGCCATGGAGGTGCCCTACGATGCGACCGGCCTCGCGACCCCGCTGATCGACGGCGACCTCGTACGCGTTTTTTCCATCGTGCCCCTCTACCGCAAGACGGTAATTCTCCGAGGCAACACGGCGAACCCAGGCCGGTTCGCCTGGCACGCAGGCATGCGCATAAGCGACCTGATTCCGGATAAGGAATCGCTGATCACGCGGAATTACTGGTGGAAGCGTGCCCAACTTGGATTGCCGGCTCCTGAGGAGGCGGACGCGCCGAGCCAGACCGGAAGCGGCCAAAGTCAGAATGGAATCGACCAGAGCCAGAGGTTGAGCGCGCAAGAACGCGCTGGCAGCGCGTCCCTGGCAGCCACACAGTCCACCGCGCCCGATCGGATCCCCGCTCCAGTGCAGCGTACCGAGATTCGGGCGCTCGCGCCTGAGATCGACTGGGATTATGCCGCCATCGAGCGGCTGGACCCGGAAACCTTGAAGAACAAGGTAATTCCGTTCGACCTTGGAAAGCTGGTGTTGCAACATGACCCATCCCAGGACCTTGAACTTCAAGCCGGAGACGTGGTCTCAATCTTCTCAGAGGCTGACATTCGCGAGCCCATTGCTCAACAGACCAAGCAGATCACGCTCGGAGGCGAGTTCGCTCACAGTGGGGTGTACACAGTCACACCGGGTGAGACCCTACGCCAGTTGGTGGAACGCGCCGGCGGGCTTACAGGCGATGCGTACCTCTATGGCTCGGAGTTCACCAGGCAGTCGACCCGCGCTGCGCAGCAGGCAAGAATCGACGAATATGTGCAGAGTCTGGGTATGTCAATCGAGCGCAACAGTCTCGCCCTTGCTGCGACTTCAGTAGGTTCGCCAATGGAACTGGCGAGCGGCGCCGCTGGACAGAGCAGCGAACGGGATCTTCTTGCAAGTCTGCGGCAGATTCGCGCTACCGGCCGTATCGTATTGAAATTCAACCAGGATAGCGCTGGAGATAATAGTTTACCCGACATTCCACTGGAGGACGGAGACCGCTTTTTCGTGCCGTCCGTCCCAGCCGTTGTGAACGTTGTCGGGGCTGTATACGATCAAAACTCTTTCCTGTACTCGCCGGGGCGATGGCTCGATACATACCTTCGTCTTGCTGGTGGACCCAATAGGGATGCGGATTGGAAGCATGCCTTCATCATTCGGGCCGACGGGCAGGTGCTCAGCCGCGAATCGATAGACCGGCACTGGTCTGGCGACTTTAAACGGGTACGAATCTATCCGGGGGATACGATCATAGTGCCGGAGAAGGTCTTCAAGCCGTCCGCCATGCGCGGAATATTGGATTGGTCGCAGTTATTCTCGCAATTCGCGCTGGGCGCGGCGGCCTTGGATGTAATTAAATAGCGGGATTTAAAGCGCGTTTCCTGTAGAATTGAAGGAAACGCGCGAATTCTTCTCCATACAGGAGCCAATGACAACCGAGCCGCCGCTCTCCGAAGTGAACGCGCACCCTGAGTCTCTTCCAGGCGCTTTAGTTAGTGACCGCGCCGCGGGGCAGGATGACGAGATATCCGTGC
>Ga0182012_10008363_pt1 | contig 10238 bp, 11 predicted proteins | sample 612S2SmetaG_FD_120486 | JGI IMG/M metagenome (GOLD analysis project Ga0182012, IMG submission 120486) | Permafrost microbial communities from Stordalen Mire, Sweden - 612S2S metaG | ecosystem: Environmental > Terrestrial > Soil > Wetlands > Permafrost | place: Sweden: Stordalen | collected...
ATTACCCGGATTGACCGATGTGAAGCACGCCAGGGACATTATTCTTTCCACCGCTCAATTAGAATTCCGATTTGTTTCAACTCTTCATCCGTCGGATTACATGGATAAAGACGGCAAAATTGACGTTAAAAAACTGCCAGCCGACATTACCTATTTTCCTGGTAAAGATAATCAGCAATACCTTTGTGAAAAAGTACTCTTGACCGGTGAAGCTTTAGTGGATGCTCATGTGGAAACTGATTCTTTGGGTCGATCCGAAATCGCATTTACGCTTAATTCTGAAGGCGGGAAAGAATTTGGAATCATTACGGGAGAAAATCTTCACCGACAATTGGCCATCATTTTGGATGATCGAGTTTACTCCGCTCCTGAAATCCAAAGCCGTATTCCGGGTGGGCATGGCGTGATCACGGGTAGTTTTTCAGATACGGAAGCGGCCGATCTGGCGCTGGTCTTAAAAGCGGGAGCTTTACCTGCTCCGTTAAAAGTTGTTGGTCAGTTTCAAGTGGGACCGAGCTTGGGCGCGGACTCGGTTAAAAAAGGCACTTTGGCCGCAGTTTACGGGTTGATTTTAGTTCTGATTTTTATGGGTATTTATTACCGGGTTTCGGGCGTCATCGCCAATGTAGGTCTGCTGGTGAATATGGTTTATCTAGTCGGAGCGCTGGCTTATTTGAAAGCGACCATTACTCTGCCTGGCATTGCGGGCATTATTTTGACACTAGGTTTGTCCGTGGACTCCAACGTTCTGATCTTTGAACGCATTCGTGAGGAATTAAAACTGGGCAAAACCGTTCGATCGGCTATTCAAGCCGGTTATAACAGGGCTCTGGTTGCGATTATCGATACACACGTGACGACGCTTATTTCGGCCGCGGTTTTGTTTCAATTTGGCACGGGTCCCATCAAGGGTTTTGCTGTGACTTTAAGCCTCGGTGTGGCGTTGAGTTTGTTTACCGCTGTCGTGATTACCAAGATGATTTTTGACGCCCGCAAAGAATACCAAGGACTGAGCATCTAGAAAGGCAGCATCATGTTTCAATGGTTTAATGAACCCAAAATTAATTTCATGGCGCCGCGCCGGTTTTTCCTAACCTTGTCCACTTTGGGCTGTTTGGCGGGTGTTTATGCCATTGTTCTTTTGTATCAGGGAAAAGCTAATTTGGGCACGGACTTTGGGGCTGGTGTGTTGCTTCGCATGTCGGCTTCGAGCAGTGTTGAAATTGATAAAGTCCGCCAATCCTTGAAGGATCAAGGATATGGAGATGCAGTTATTCAACAGGTAAAAGAGGACGACAACAGCGGTTTTAAATTGATCATTAAGCTCAAGCATGATGAGAGCAAAGAAGTGGGAAGCATCGGCCAGGATGTTTTGGATTTTTTTAATAAGAGTTTTCCAGATGCTCATTTTACCCTGGATGGCAGCGACGAAGTTGGGCCGGCGGTTTCACAAAAACTACGGGATGACGCGTTAAAAGCTTTTCTACTTTCGATGCTGGGTATTTTGGTTTATATCGCTTTTCGTTTTGATTTCAAATTCGCGGTGGCCGCGATTATTACGACCGTTCACGATATTCTGGTTATTTTGGGAATCATTATCTTAACGGGTCGGGAATTTAACCTTTTACAAGTAACAGCCCTTCTGACGCTAGCTGGGTATTCTTTGAACGATACGGTGGTTACGTTTGACCGTATTCGCGAAAATCTTAAATTCTTAGTTAAAGATCATACCTTTGCCAGTTTGGTGAATTTGAGCGTGAACGAGACTTTGAGCCGGACGATTAACACCAGCGGTACGGTTTTCTTAACCCTTTTACCCCTGTGTGTTATCGGCGGAGATGCTTTGAAGGATTTCGCTTTTACCCTTCTTTTAGGCGTTGTGGTGGGAACCTATTCTTCTATCTTTGTGGCAAGCCCGATTCTGGTTGAGTGGAATAATCTGGCGAAGCCGAAAGCCCCGAAGTAAGTACTGTCTTCAGCTTTTCTCTGGACGCATTCCATTCGCGGAAAGGCGTTTCTGATGGATATTCAAAATCAAATTCATGATATTCAAAAACGAATTCAGGATTCGGCCGCGCGGGTTGGCCGAAACCCTTCGGATATTCTTCTCTTAGCGGTTTCTAAAACGGTTTCTTCTGACAATATCCAAAAAGCTTATGACGCGGGACTAAAAGATTTTGGAGAAAACCGCATGCAGGAAGCTTTGGAAAAGATACCTTTATTGCCCTGGGATGTCCGTTGGCACATGATTGGACAGTTGCAAACCAATAAGATTAATAAAACACTGGGGCGGTTTGTCTTGATTCACTCCATCGATTCGCCGGAGTTGGCTCAGGCGGTTTCGAAACGTCAAGGCGACCTCACTCAGGATGTACTCTTAGAGGTTAATACATCGGGAGAGCCAAGCAAGTCGGGAGTGGATCCCGCACAAACCCTTTTGGCCGCTCAAACTCTTTCAAGGTTGCCACATTTGAAGTTAAAAGGTCTGATGACTGTGGGGCCTTTAACCGAGAACATTAGCAAACAAAGAGATGCTTTTAAAAAACTCAAAGAACTATTTGAACAAATCGGGTCGAAAAAATCGCTCGGCGATTCCTTTTCGATTCTATCGATGGGCATGAGCGGGGATTTTGAAATGGCAATTGAGGAAGGCTCGACTTTGGTTCGAGTGGGAAGCGCCATCTTCGGCGCCAGAGCTTAAAAAGCTTTTGAATAGGGTCATGGCCCATTAAAATGAAGCGGCTTTAAAAGGGGAATTGAGATGGCCTTTCAACAAAAAACAGTCGTTTTGGGCATTGGGAAAATGGGCGGCGCTTTGGTCAATGGCTGGATTTCCTCAAAGCTTATACCAGCTTCGAAAATCATTGGGGTTCGATCAGATGCCTCAAAAGTTAAACAAACCACTTCTCAATTAAAGATTAAAGTCACCACCAGCACGGACTTAGCTTTAAAAGGAGCCCGACTGATAATTTTGGCCGTCAAACCTCAAAAATTAAAGGATGTTTTGAGTCAAGTTGGCGGGTTTATTTCTAAAAATGCATTGGTAGTTTCGATAGCGGCTGGTGTTTCCACGGAACAGATTGAAAAATTACTACCTCAGGGCTGTCCCGTCGTGCGTGTTATGCCGAATACGCCGTCTTTGTTAAGTGCGGGTATGGCGGCGGTAGCTGGGGGTAAGCGAGCGAAACCGGCGCATGTCAAACTGGTGTTAAAACTCTTCGCGGCGGTTGGAAAATCCATTCCGGTTCGTGAAGATCAAATGGACTGGGTGACTGCGGTGTCGGGAAGCGGGCCCGCTTATGTTTTTCATATGATCGAAGCGATGATAGAAGCGGGGGTAAAAGGCGGCTTGGATGAAAAGGTTGCTTTAGCGTTGGTAGCTCAAACCGTATATGGAGCGGCCCGAATGGTTCAGGAGACGGGGAAAAGCCCCGCAGAACTTCGAATCCAAGTCACTTCACCGGGAGGAACCACTCAAGCGGCCCTCGATAAAATGACCGAATTGGGGTTTAAAGCGATAGTTGAAAAGGCGATGTCTGCCGCAGCTCAACGGAGTGCGGAATTGCAAAAGCTGAACGGGTAACCCATGGCATTCTTACTTTCTGGCTTTGCGTATTTTCTTACTGTTTTATTAGACTTGATGACTTTGCTTTTAATTTTGGAATGGTTTTTTTATTTCATACCGGGTGCGTCATTGAATGGGATTCGCAAATTATTTTTTTATTTAACTTATCCCTTGCTGGGATGGAGTGATCGTTTCTTTTCGGTTCGTTTAGGTTTGTTTAACTCGCGAGGTTTATTTACCGCGCTTCTGTTGTGGGGCATAGGTTATTTGGGTGTACCTTGGTTGATTCTTTTTAGCTATTCTTTGCGAGTTTGATGAAAGACGTTAGAAGCTTTAAGTAAACTGAAAAATTAAAAGGGGAAATTTATGGCTGAGTTATTTGATCAGATTCAGGAAGCTCTGAAAGAGATTCGTAAAAGCACTCCGTCCAAACCTAAGGTGGGTATTATTTTAGGAACGGGTCTCGGTGCTCTGGCTCATGAAATTACAGATCAAACCGTTATCCCTTACGGAAAAATACCGCATTTTCCTCTTTCTACGGTTGAATCTCACGCAGGCGAGCTGGTTTTTGGGAAATTAGGGAATACATCGGTTGTGGCCATGAAGGGCCGCTTTCACCGTTATGAAGGATACACGATGCAGCAGGTGACGTTTCCTGTTCGGGTGATGAAGGCGCTGGGTATTGATTATTTGCTTGTGTCAAACGCTTGTGGCGGTATGAACAGAACCTATAACCCTGGTGATTTAATGATCATTGAGGATCACGTGAATTTAATGGGCGACAATCCGCTGATCGGAATCAATGATGATCGCCTCGGTCCTCGGTGGCCTGATATGTGCGAGCCCTATTCAAAAGAACTTATGGCTTTAACCGAGAAGATTGCTTGGGAAAAACGCATTCCGGTTCGTAAAGGTGTTTATGTAGCGGTGACAGGCCCTAATTTGGAAACGCGGGCCGAATACCGCTGGCTCTCCACCTTTGCGGATGTGGTGGGAATGTCAACTGTTCCTGAGGTAGTGGTGGGTGTGCATGCCGGGCTTAAAGTTTTGGGCATTTCAGTTATTACGGATAAGTGTGTGGCCGATACCTTAGAACCAGCGGATATTAAAAAGATTATTCAACATGCTCAAGAAGCCGAGCCGAAACTGACTGTTTTGATGAAAGAAGTGGCCATCGCTTTGGAGAAAAAATAATGGCAGTCAAGAAATTACGGCCTATTCGCTGGACGAGGGGAATTGTTTATCTTTTGGAACAAAGGGATTTGCCCTTTCGTGAAAAATGGGTGAAATGCGATACGGTAGAGAAAGTTGCCAAAGCGATTGAAGAAATGACAGTTCGCGGGGCGCCTGCCATTGGTATTACGGCAGCTTATGGTGTGGCTTTGGGAGCTGTTCGTTCTAAAAGTAAGAACACAGCGGTGTTTGAAAAACATGTTGGAAAAGCTATTGTCAGGCTGCGCCGAACTAGACCAACAGCTGTCAACTTGTTTTGGGCTTTGGATCGAATGGAAGAATGTCTCAAAGTCGTTTCTGTGTTGCCTATAGCAGAACAAAAACAGGCATTGGAAAAGGAAGCGATTGATATTCACTTGGAAGACGAAGCTTTGTGTAACCGCCTGGGAGAGCACGGAGCCAAACTTTTAGCGAGCGCCAAGAATGTTCTGACCCATTGCAACACAGGTGCTTTGGCCACGGGGGGAGATGGAACGGCGTTGGCGGCGATTACGCATGCTGCGCGAAAAAATAAAAAGTTGCATGTTTGGGTGGATGAAACCCGACCTTATTTACAGGGTGCTCGTTTAACGGCTTACGAAGTGGCGCACGCTGGAATAGACTTTCACTTAATTACGGACAATATGGCCGCTTCTTTGATGAAGCAAAGAAAGGTAGACGCTATTATTGTGGGTGCGGACCGGATTGTGGCTAATGGGGATACGGCTAATAAAATTGGAACCTATGCTTTGGCGGTAATGGCCAAGGCACACGGGATTCCATTTTATGTTTCAGCTCCAACGACAACGTTGGATTTGACTAAGAAAAATGGCGACGAAATTGAGATTGAACAAAGAAACCCAAAAGAAGTCACTCATCCACAAGGTATAGCCATCACAAAAGAAAGTTATCCTGTTTATAACCCCGCTTTTGATGTGACCCCGGGAAAGCTGATTACGGCGATTATTCTGGAAACGGGTATTTGCAGGAGCCCTTATCAAAAGTCGCTGGGACAAGCTTTGGCTGTGGCTAAAAAAGAGTCGATGTGAGTTCGGAGGTTTCTAGCGATGAAACCTTTGCAGACGATCATTATTGCTTGTGCTGTGGTGATCAAAATCCAATAGGTTTTAAAATGAAGTTCCATTTTGAAGGTGAAAAGCTGCTCTCGGAAGTGATTGTTCCAAAAGAATATCAAGGTTTTAGCCATGTGGTTCACGGCGGCATTTTGGGCATGCTTTTAGATGAGATAATGGTGAATTGCTATTGGTTTAAGGGTATTAAAGCTGTAACTGTAGAGTATCAGGTTCGACTCAAGGCTCCTTGTCCCACCGATGCCCGGGTTTTACTTTTCGCATGGCCCTTAGAGAAGAAACACCAGCTCCATTTTGTGGCGGCCGAAGCCCGTCTTGAAGATGGAACGGTGGTAGCTGAAGCTACAGCAAAGTGCATGAAAATAAAGTAATAATGTTGCGAAAAAGAGATTTCCTGTTACACTGATGCCCGCAAAAAAGCTGTTTATTTAATGGAGGATTTTGAATGCCTTGTGGTAAAAAGCGTCATCGTGCAAAGATTAAAACTCACAAACGGAAAAAACATCGTAAGAAGATGAGAGCCTTGTTGCGTCGTCAGGGCCGTCTATAATTTTTTTATTGTTTTAGTTTTAAGTCGCTCTTGGGTATCCAGGAGCGGCTTATTTTTTTGTCATAAATCATGTGTTTTTGATCAATTTTCTTAATTGGTCGATATGTTGTATCGTTTTTTAAGAAACCACTAGATGTTGTGTTTTTTTGTTAAAAAACAAGGAGTTAAAGCGATTTTAGTTCTTCTTTCTTTCCAAAAAAGCACTCATGCCTACAATGTCGTTGTCAGTCAGGTTCCAATGCGTTATCAACTGTCTTAAAAGTGTCAAATGATATTAACGATAAAAGAAGTCGCAGACAAACTGGGTGTGCATGAACAAACGCTTCGCAATTGGGAGCGCCTTGGTCTTTTGAAAGTTTCGCGTATTGGCGGAAATCGTACAAGGATTTATGACGAGAATGATTTTCTGTTATGCAAAAAAATAGTAAGTTTTTCTGATCAAGGAATTAATTTAAAAGGAATCAAAGCGCTTTTAGAGATTGGGAAAATATAACTGGTCCAGTTTTTTGAAGTAAAAAAGTAGTGCTGGAAACGGCTTTAAACAAGGGTTTTCTGTCAGCTAAATCCTTGACAGGGGTGAAAGCTTTGTCATAATGACAAAACTTTTTCCCTTCGAACACAAATTCGAGAAAGTATTTTCGTTAGTTTGGAGTTCTGTCCGCAAGTCGAGTTGTTGGGTCGTTGAAGCAGTTTCTGACATGAATTCAAAATGGATTGAGGAGAAAAAATGATTAATCCAATTTCTTCGTCGGTTGACCCCATGACCATTTTGCAGAAGAGTCTTGATGCGCTCTCTATTCAACATGAGGTTATTGCCAACAACCTTGCAAATATTGATACTCCTAATTTCAAGCGTTCGGTTGTATCGTTCCAAGATAAGTTAAGTATGGCCATCAATGAAACTCCAGATTCGCCTTTGTGGCGGACAAATCCAATGCACATGCCTCTTTCTCCAAAAGCCTTATCTTTGAACAATTTTCAGCCTGATATTCGTACAGTTAATGACACGATTGGCCGCAACGACGGCAACAATGTTGATATGGAAATGGAGTCGGGGTTGATGGCTGAAAACAATTTACTTTATAACAGTTTGGCGGATGTAACGGGGCGCTATATTGCGAACCTGCGACACGCCATTACCGAAGGGAAGGCGTAATTAATGGGTGCTCTTTCGGGTGTGTTTGCTCCTTTTGCCATTTCGGCTTCAGCGTTAACAGCTGAACGTCTTCGAATGGATGTCATTTCTAATAACATCGCAAATGCTAATACAACTCGGACTGTTGAAGGCGGGCCCTATATTCGTCAACGAGTGGTTTTTTCTCCCCGTTTTGATGCAACTCCAGCTTTTTCATCCTTTATCCCAACAATGACTCCGGATGGATTACCGGCTGGCGTGAGAGTTACGGGCATTCAGAAGGATTCGTCACCGGTGAGAATGGTTTATGACCCAGGCCACCCGGACGCCAATGCGGAGGGGTATGTGGCTTATCCCAATGTGAATGCGGTTAATGAAATGGTTGATTTGATTTCGGCAAGTCGTGCATACGAAGCCAATATCACCGCTTTTAACTCCACAAAGTCTATGGCAATCGAAGCGTTGTCAATTGGGAAGTAAATTTTTAAAATAAGCAATTAATAACGATTGAAGGGCAATTAAAGTATGGAAATTCAACCGATACAAATGCCGATTTCCTTAACACAAAATCCGATTCAGCCAATAGCGCCTATTTCGATATCTAATAACGCGCAAAGCACGTCTGAGGTTTCTGCAGTTAATTTTAAAGATTTATTGACTAAAGCGATTTCGGATTTGAATACCAGTCAAACTGATGCCAGTGCATCTATTCAAAATTTAGCTACTGGTGGGGCCGATAATCTGCACGATGTGATTATTTCCATGGAAAAAGCAGAAATGACTTTGCAGTATGCCATTCAAGTTCGTAACAAAGTAATGGACGCATATCAGTCAGTTATTCAAATGCAGGTTTAGCTTTATATCTTGAATCTCTCTTGATGAGGACATTTTGAACGAATTTTTCCAACAAATCATCCAACAGTTTAAAGAAACATGGGAACGATTTAATTCTACCCAAAAAATTCTTATTGTTGCTATCCCCGCTGTTATTCTCGCGGGTTTACTGGCACTAATCATTGGAACTTCCCATAATCAATATGAGGTTCTTTATTCTCGCTTGGATCAAAAAGATGCCGGGGATGTTGCGGCCGAATTAAAAAAGGAAAATATACCTTACAAGGTGTCCAGCAAGGACAACTTGATCATGATTATGGTTCCCTCGGAAAAGGTTTATGACACTCGTTTGACTTTGGCGGGCCAAGGATTGCCCAAGGGCAACGGTGTCGGCTATGAAATATTTGATGAACCAAAATGGGGTTCAACCGACTTTACTCAAAAGGTTAATTATAAACGGGCTTTGGAAGGCGAACTTCAGAGGACTATTGGCAGTTTACAAGAAATAGAGAGTGCCCGGGTAAATATTGTTATTCCTGAGCCGGAGCTTTTTACGGAAAAAGAAAAGCCAACAACAGCTTCTGTGGTTTTGGAGTTAAAAACGGACGCTTCTTTAAAAAGAGATCAGGTTCGCGGAATTGTTCATTTGGTGGCTGCCAGCGTAGAAGGGTTAAAGCCTGAAGATGTTAATGTGGTTGATAATCGCGGCAACATACTTTCTGGTTTTATCGCTGAAGAACAACAGGAAAATAATCCGGACGCAGTTGATACGGATACGTTAACCCAGCAGGCTAAGTTGACCTTACATGATATGGAAGTTCAGCAAAGTTATGAAAAGGATTTGGAACACAAAATAACCGATATGTTGAACAAGGTTTTGGGTGGAAACAATCGTTTTGCGGTGTCGGTTTCGGCTGAACTTAACTTTGATAAAACTGAAAATGATTCTGAAACTTTTGAACCTGTAGTCGATGGACAGGGAATTGTGCGTTCCGCGCAAACGAAGAAAGAACAATTTGTGGGCGATGGATCGATGCCGAACACGATTGTGGGCGGTGTTCCGGGAACGGACACTAATATTCCGGGTTATCAAGCTTCTGTAGCGACCGGCACCAACTCACAATATTCTAAAGAAGAAAATACGACTAATTATGAAATCAATAGAACGGTTAAACATGATGTTGTCGCGCCGGGTTCTCCTAAAAGAGTTTCGGTGGGTATTTTTGTCGACAATCTTCAACCGCAACAGGTCGAAGCGATTAAGGCGGCTGTGATAGCGGCGGCGGGGTTAGATATAAACAGAGGAGATCAGGTGGAGGTTCAAAATATGCCATTTGATAATACTCAAGCGTTGGCAAGCCTGAAGGAGACACAAATGGAGACTCAACAAAATCTTTATATGACGCTTGGAAAAATAGGATTGTTGGTTTTGATGGCTTTTGCGATTCTCTTGTTCTTGCGTTCGATTTTGAAACCCAAACGTGAAAAGCAGTTTGTAGAAGAAATAGATGATATTGAAGAACCGCCTATGCCTCAAGTTGAAGATCTCATATCAAATGACATGACCACCGAAGATATAAGCAGGGCTGAAGCAACTATGAACGCTAGAAAGCGTGAAATGGTTCGTAAGGAAGTGATGGAAATGGCAAACAAGAATCCTGAAAACATTGCACAAATTATTAAGAAATGGCTTTCTGAGGAGTAGTTCGTTATGAGTGAACCAAAAAAAACAGCTTTAACCGGTGAACAAAAAGCGGCAGCTCTCCTCATTTCTTTGGGGCCGGAGTTGGCGTCCAAGGTTTATCAGCATTTAAAAGAGGACTCGGTTGAGCAGGTCACTCTTCAAATTGC
>Ga0182012_10008364_pt1 | contig 10238 bp, 9 predicted proteins | sample 612S2SmetaG_FD_120486 | JGI IMG/M metagenome (GOLD analysis project Ga0182012, IMG submission 120486) | Permafrost microbial communities from Stordalen Mire, Sweden - 612S2S metaG | ecosystem: Environmental > Terrestrial > Soil > Wetlands > Permafrost | place: Sweden: Stordalen | collected...
ACTGACACAAAGAACCTATCCCACCGGAGTCGAAATATCGGCAGCGGAGATGGCCAAGCTCAACCTGAAACCAGATGACTTCCATGGAGACTGGAACTACTCGCTTCTGCCCCAATGACCGCTAGTTCGTACAGGTTATTTATGCGCGAGCCCTAAGGTGTCTCGGAAAACGCCCTGATTTCAAGTGCCTTTTTGAAAGGGCTCTCCGCGCGCCGGTAAAAGATCAGCCGCGAAGGAAGCCGTCGTAAGTGTCCTCTATTGCAGGCATCCCGTCAATAGGCACTATCACACAAAAACGCTGCCCAGGAAACAACGAGGATTGGGCGGCCCGCAGCCGGCAAGCAAGCGATAGACTTAAGAGAATTGGAAAATCCGGAGTACCCGTGTCAATTTCTACCGAAGAACGCCTCATCCGCCCCGCTCGTAACATTTATGGAAGCCTCCGCTTACCCGGCGACAAGTCCATCAGCCACCGCTACGGCATGCTTGCTGCATTCGCTGAGGGAACCTCGCGCTTTACCAACTTCTCGACCGGCGCAGATTGCGCTTCTACTCTCGCCTGCATGCAGGCCCTTGGCGCCAAGGTCAACAGGACCAACGACGGCGTCATCGAAGTCACCGGCGTCGCAGGCCGCGTTATTCCGGCCGATCACCCGCTGGACTGCGGCAACTCCGGCTCTACGATGCGGATGATCTCTGGTCTATTGGCTCCCCAGGAAGGCAGTTTTACGCTCATCGGCGACGCCTCGCTCTCCCGGCGGCCCATGGAGCGCATCCGCAAACCGCTGGAAGCAATGGGTGCGCACCTTACGCTTACCGACGGCCATGCCCCGCTAACCATCCATGGAGGACCGCTTCAAGCGATTGATTACACCACCCCAATCCCGAGTGCCCAGATCAAAACATGCGTCCTGCTCGCCGGGCTGCAAACCGCAGGCACCACAACAGTTAAGGAGGCCGTCAGAACCCGCGATCATAGCGAACTGGCACTGCGCGCGTTTGGCGCCAAGCTTAGTCGCGACCTGGAATCCGTTTCGATCAGTGGACCCCAATCGCTCCATTCCATCGACGCAGTTGTTCCCGGCGACATCTCTTCCGCAGCCTTCTTTCTCTGCACCGCGTCCCTGTTCCCCGGATCGACACTTCTGCTCGATTCATTGGGGCTTAATCCAACACGCGCGGCGTTGCTCGATGTTTTGACAGCTCTCGGCGCACGCATCGCAGTCCTCCATCTGGAAGAGAAAAACGCCGAACTGGTCGGGACGGTCCAGATCTCCGCACCGGCTGATGGCCTCGGATCAACAGAGGTCAGCGGTGCGCTTGCCGCCCAGCTCATCGACGAGCTTCCGGTTCTGGCAGCCATTGCGCCTTACACCAGCGGCGGGATCAGGATTCGCGATGCAAAGGAACTGCGCGTCAAGGAATCCGACCGCATCGCCCTGGTAGCAAAGAACCTGCGCGCCATGGGAGCGGAGGTAATCGAGTTTGAAGACGGCCTGGATGTGCCCGGCGGCCAGACTCTCCACGGCGCAACCATCGATTCCGGCGGCGACCATCGCATTGCCATGGCATTCAGTGTGGCCGCGCTCCGAGCTGAAGGCGAGACCGTGATTCAAGGAGCCGAGTCCGCCGACATCAGTTTCCCGGAGTTCTTCGAACTCCTGGACCTTATAGCGGAACGTTAAGTATTAGCCATTATCGATAAGAAAACAAAGGGCCCTGCATGTTGTGGAAAACCGGACAGAGCCTTTGTCTACGATTTAATGATTCGGGTGGCTATTGGTTGGGTGTTGTAGTCGGAGCCACGGGCGCAGTCGCGGGTGGAGTGGGCGGCGGAGTCGTTGTCGGCTCCTTGCTGGGCGGTGCGGGTTGAATGCCAGGAATGACGGGCGCGGTATTCACATTGCCGGTTGCCGCTTCGCCGAGATTGATGCCGTAGTGCTGCATGGTGGTCGCGAGGATCTGGTAGAGGGTTGCCCGATCTTTCGCATACGACGCCTGGGCTGCGATGAGGGAGTCTTCCGCCGCAGCCAGGCCGCGCTGCTGCTGCAAGACCGTAGCCGTGGTTGAAGCACCCAGCCGCAGTTTCTTCTCTTCCGCATCCAGGTTCTGCTTGTTGTAATCTCTAGCTGCTTCCGACGCCAGGACCTGCGCACGGTCATTGGTCAAGCCAAATTGGGCATTCACAACCTGCATGCGAATCAGGGTGTATTCCTGCTCCAGCCTCAACTCCGCTTGCCGGTACTCCATGAGCGACCGCGCCTGCACGGATTGCGCGTACTTGTTGCCGATTGGAATGGTGATGTTGAATCCCACACCCTTGTCGGGAGAGGAGTTGTTGTATGTATTCTGGAGGGCGCTGCCAAAACCGCCCGTACCGCCGGTGGGGCAAGTTCCGAAATCCGGTATGCACGCAGGATTGTAGGTACCAGCCACGCCCGATCCCCCCAGGTAGGCCAGAATGTCGACCTGCGGCAAGAGAGCATTGCGTGCGCCCTTGAGCGTGATCTCATCGTTGCGCAGCGCCAGAACAGCCTGTTCCAGTTCGGGCCTCTGCTGGAAGGCTTCCTTCACCAGATCTTCGATGGGCTGCTTCTCTTCTGGAATTTCCTCAATGCTGACGCGATCCGTAGGGATTACAGCCGCAGCCGAGAGAGCCGGATCGTTCAGGTTCCGCGCTATCGCCTGCTTGATGATCTGCTGCTGGTAGTTCAGAGCTAGTTGCGAGCTGATCAGCCCCTGCTTGTCGGATGCGACTGTCTGGTCGGCCTGCAGTACGTCTAGCGGCGCCATCGTGCCGATCTCCAATTGCTTGCGATCGTCGCTGGCGAGCTTGCTGCTCTGCTCGACCGCGCGCTGCTTTGACTGGACATCCTCATAAGCCTGCACCAGCGACCAGTAGATTCCTTCCACCTGGTTGACGGTGTAAAGAATCTGCTGACGGAAGCCAGAGTCGGCGATGCGGCGGTCGTTCAGCGCCTGATACATGAAGCGCTTGTTCACCCAGATGCCCGCACCTTGCATCAAGTGCTGGGTGACCTCGGCCTTGAACGAGGAGTTGAACTGCGGGCTGAAGGTGGCGAACGCGTTGGTGTTGGTTGCTCTGGTATTGTCCCAGGTGAACTGGAAGGCTGCGCCAGTGACAAAGCCCTGGTTGTAGATGACGTTGTAGGTATCGGTGGTGCTGGAGCCGCCAGTAAAGAAGTTGGTCGAAGGCGCACTCTGCCAGTCGAAATTCAGGTTCGCCGTGACGGAAGGCTCCAGCGCCTCAGGAATTGGACCTGCGCCCTGGGTGGTCAACGACAATCCGCTGGTGCCGGAACCCGCGCCGCCCGAGCCGACGGTCGTTCCGCCGGGGCCGCCGCCCGTAGTCAATGTCGACGTAGCTCCACTGAGCGTTCCCGTGACCAGGCCCGCATTCACGCCCAGCGGTGTTCCCAGCTGGCCTCCAACACGGGTACGCAGAATGTCGGTGTCCGCAATGTCCAGGTTGTAGCGGGCGATAGCGATATCGTAGTTGTTCTCAAGCGCCAGGGCGATCGCATCGGAAAGGCTCAGGTAGATTTTGCCTTCCTTGACAAGATCGGTCAGCCGAACTGAATTCGCGAAGCTGGACTTGGGTATGGATGTAGGCTTGAAAACGTTGATCGGGTTACCCCAAACCCGAGCCGACGGCTTGGAAAAATCGCGCGCCGACGTGCGCAGGTTGAGCGGTTGGGTCAATACGGGCGCAGGAGTCGCCGGCAGATCGGAAGCCGCCTTATCCGGAGCCTTTTGTCCCGCTCCCAGCACTGCCTGCCCTGGCGCTGCTTGTTGGCTAAACCCTGAAGGCACTCCCGCCGCCAACGTCAGAACAACCGCCGCAATCGCGCGCAGCCGGCTGCCCGCCTGTCCGCGCCCCGTTTTTGCCAGACTGCCCCGCGCGGTCGTCTCATGCTTGTCAAACACACGTGTACCGTACAAATGCATTGTTCCTCTCCAACAGTAGCTGAGGCATGTGGGGTGCCATTCTTCAAGACGTTCGGAGAGCCTCTCCGGACGCAAATTTGTGATTTGCCAACCGCTTTTCGCTTCAAGCCCGGTTCCCGAGCTCTCTTGTCCTTACGCGCGCAGTGTCTGGTTCGTTCCAGCAATCGCTTTCCGCCGGCAATTTTCAGTTCTGGCCCTATGATTTGCGCAGCCGCGCTGGCTCGCTACCTTCGCATGCGGAAAGCTAAGTGTATCCCACTCCCGCCCCGCTTCTCTGTGCGCTCCGGTCGAGTACCCTGTTATCTGAACGAATACCTGTGATCGACCCCGCCCATCCCGATCCTCATTCCCAAAACTGGAAGCTCACCCTTGCCTACGACGGCACTGACTTCAGCGGCTGGCAGATTCAACCAGGGGAGTTCACCGTGCAGGGCGAATTGCAAGCCGCCGTGGGCCGGGTAACGGGCGAATCGCCCTTGCCGCAGGGGTCAGGACGCACGGATGCCGGCGTCCACGCCCTCGGACAGGTGGCCAGCTTTGAGTTAATGGCCAACATCCCGCCAGGCAACCTGCAACGAGCTTTGAACCGGACCTTGCCCTCGGCCATCCGGGTAATTGACGCAGAGGTCGTTCCGGCCAAGTTCCACGCGCGGCATTCAACCGTTGCCAAGACCTATGAATACAGAGTCTTCCGCGAAAGTATCTGCCCGCCTTTCCTGGCCCGCTATGTTCACGCTTGTTCCTGGCCTATGGATGCGGATGCCCTGCAACCGTCAGCGCGCCTGTTTGAGGGCGAACACGACTTCCTGAGCTTTGCCGCTACCGATCCGGATCAGACCACCCGCAAGACTCTGTCGGACCCTGACCCAAATTTGGGCTCGGAAAATTCTGTTGCGGATGCGATCGGGAAAAGAGGGGCAATCCGCACGGTTTTTTCTTCCGCCTGGGAAGAACGGGATACGTATGACGGGCGCTTGCTGATCTATCGTGTTCGAGGCAATGGTTTTTTGCATCACATGGTGCGCAACCTGGTGGGAACCATGCTCGATGTAGGACGCGGCAATCTGGACATAGATCGGATTCGCGGCATCCTCGCTGCCCGTTCGCGCGCCGCCGCTGGGCCAACCGCGCCCGCACAAGGACTTTTTCTACATTCCGTCGAATACCCGGAGCGGTGACCCTCCCAAATAAAGATTTTTATAGTTCTACATAAAGACTATAATCGGACTATTCAAGAACCAGAGGAGGACTTCATGCGCTTTTCCACCCAAATCAAGCCGATCAGCTACGTGAAAGCCCATGCCGCTGAATTGCTCGACCGCATCACCGAAGAGCGCGAGCCGATCATCATTACGCAGAATGGCGAGGCTCGTGCCGTGCTGATGGATGTGGCCAGCTATGACGAGATGATGCAGGAAACTCAGGCGTTGCTCAGAATCCTTGCGCAGGCGGACAGCGAAATCGAGGCTGGCGATACCGTTCCAATTGAAGACATCTTGGAAGAATTTGGCGTAGAAGCGACACGAGCCTGATGGCCTTCGTCGTCCGGTTCACCTCAGGCGCACAGAGAGATTTGCGCGCCCTCCATGCGTACATCGGAAAAAACGACTCGCTGGAAAACGCCGACTACGTAGTGCGAGAGATTATCAGAACGGCGTTGACGCTCCAAGAATCTCCGCAGCGAGGCGCTTATCCTCCCGAACTCCTCAAGCGTGGCAGCCGCACCTATCGACAAATCTTCTTCAAGCCCTACCGCATTCTCTATCGGATTCGCGGCGGTACAGTGTTCATCGGTGTCATCGCCGATGGCCGGCGCGATTTGGCTTCCTTGCTGCGCAGGCGCTCTCCGACTGCCTGAATTGAGCTTCCAAGGAACTCTTACTTCACTTGACCTTCGAGCCGCACGACATGCGGATGCGCAACCGGCCCTGCTACCCTGAAACCAGCACGATGCCCCTTCTCACCCGCAACTCGGCTTTTACCCGAGTCACAAAACTGGCTGGGCAGCGCCCCGTCCACTCCGCTTTTTCCTGGCTGCACGGAAATCCAAAGCGGATCATGGACTGGCAGGCGGAGATGGTGGCGATTCCAGCCCCTCCCTTTGGCGAACGTGCCCGCTCAGAGTGGATGATGGAGCGATTTGAGGAGGCTGGTCTTTGCCAAATCCATACGGACGCCGTCGGCAATGTCGTTGGATTTCTCCCTGCCGCAAACCTGTCGCCCGAGAGCACTGGGCCTATTGTCGTAATCTCGGCGCACATCGACACCGTCTTTCCCCTCGAAACCCCGCTCAACCTGGTCCTGGACGGAGATCGCCTGGAAGGGCCCGGAGCCTGTGACAATGGCGCCGGGGTGGCTGGGTTGCTGGCCATTGCCAACGCTCTGGTGGAATCGGGCATCGAGTTGCCGGCATTCCTGCTCTTTCTGGGAAATGTGGGCGAAGAGGGTGAGGGAGATCTGCGCGGCGTCCGCCATCTCTATAACCAAAGCGCACTCGCCGGGCGCATTGCCGCACATATTGTTCTCGATGGGGCTGGCTCTGATTCAGTAGTCACGCAAGCGCTGGGGAGCAAGCGCTACATGGTCGTGATCTCGGGTCCTGGAGGCCATAGCTTTACCGATGCCGGAACCCCCAACCCTATCGCCGCGCTGGCCTCGGCATTGTCTGCTCTGGCCGCAACGCCGCTTCCCGCCGAGCCGCGCACCACTCTCAACGTGGGAACCATCCACGGGGGTACCAGCGTGAATTCGATCCCTGAAAGCGCGCAGGCCTCGATCGATTTCCGTTCGACCAGCCCCGAACAGCTGCTGCGCCTTGAAGTCGCCCTGCATCGCGCCGTCGAAGATGCTGTCGACCACTGCAACGCCGCTGCCAAGGCAGGCACGAATGGAGGAAGGGGGCTGTTGTCTTTAAATATCCAGAAAATCGGCGATCGCCCCGCGGCGCATCTACCGGCCGATTCCCCACTGCTCGAAACTCTCCGCGCCGTTGACCGGCACCTGGGGTTGCGCACCGATCTTCGCCTGGGCTCAACAGATGCGAATATCCCGCTCTCCATCGGCATCGCCGCCTTTTCGATGGGCGCCGGGGGCGAAGGCGGCGGCGCACACACCCAGGCCGAATGGTACTCAGCGAAGGACCGGGAGATTGGCCTCAAGCGAGTACTGCTGCTGACTCTCGCCATGACCGAATGGGCTGCGGAACAGTAGAGCCTCTCTGCTAAACTCCGCCCATGCGCGTCTATTCCGCTTTGCTCGCCTCCGCACTTGCCATCTCGGCATTCTGCCCAAATTCCCCAGCCCAAACTCCCGCTCCGAAACACATACCATCCACCCCCGTAAAGCCAGTTCCCGCGAAGCTCGACACCGTACCCGAAATCATCTTCTTCAACGGAGTGATTTATACCGGCGTCGGCTTCAATGAGGACAAGCCTGAGACGGTTCAGGCGATGGCTATCGGTGGCGGCAAAGTCCTCGCCACCGGCACGACGGAGGAGATGACCCGGCTGGCAGGTCCCGACACGCGCCTTCGCGACCTGAACACCGCCAACACAAGCACCTTCATCTTTCCCGGCTTCAACGACGCCCACACCCACCTGGGCAGCGCCGGCCAAACCAAGCTGAATGTCGACCTGACCGGCGTCAAATCCCTGACCGAAATGCTGACTAAAATCCAATCCTTCGCCAAAGACACACCCGCAGGACACTGGCTCACAGGCGGCAACTGGGATCACACGCTGTGGGCTGATAAAACGCTGCCAACCCGGCAGGATCTGGACAAGGTCACCGCGGGCCATCCCACATTTCTCGACCGCATCGACGGTCACATCTCCATCGCCAACTCCGCCGCGCTGGCGGCTGCCGGCATCACTGGAAAAACCAAGCCGCCGCAAGGCGGGGCCATTGACCTCGACGCAAATGGCGATCCAACCGGAATTCTACGCGAATCGGCGCAGGGCCTGGTCGAGAAGGTCATTCCCCCACCCAGCCACGAAGAACGGATGCGCGGCGATCAACTCGCGATAGCCGACGCACTAGCCCACGGCATCACCAGCGTGCAAGACTTCAGCGACTGGCAGGATTTTCTCGTATTCGAAGAATTGGAAAAGCAAGGCAAGCTCAATCTGCGCATCTCCGAGTGGCTTCCATTCAAAGATCCGCTCGAAGAACTGAAGCGCATGCGCGCGCACCACGACAGCAACGATCCAATGCTCCACACTGGATTTCTCAAAGGATTCATGGACGGCTCTCTGGGCTCACGCACCGCCGCCATGAAAGCGCCATTCTCCGACGATCCGCAGAACACCGGCCTGCCCCAGTACACCCAGCCGCAACTCAACAAGATGGTCGTTGAACGCGCACAGGCAGGCTTCCAGATCGGCTTTCACGCTATTGGCGACGAAGCAGCCTCAATGGCCTTGAATGCATTCGACCAGCCTGGCGTTTCGCACACCGCGCGCAACAGAATCGAGCATGCACAGGTAGTCGATCCGACGGACATTCCACGCTTCGCCAAACTGGGAGTGATCGCGTCCATGCAGCCCAACCACCTGCTCACCGACATGAACTGGGCTGAAGACCGCCTTGGCCCCCAGCGCGCGGCCTACTCCTATGCGTGGAAGGCATTCCTCGATGCGGGAGTCCCACTGGCGTTCGGAACCGACTATCCGGTCGAGCCCATCACGCCTTTCCGCGGCCTCTATGCGGCCGTCACGCGCATGAATGAGAAAGGGACGAAGACCTACTTCCCCGAGAACAAGCTCACCCGCGGCCAGGCTCTCCACGCCTATACGCAAGGCTCGGCCTACGCGGAGTTCGCGGAAAAGCGCAAGGGCAAGCTGGTTCCGGGATACGATGCGGATTTCATTCTTGTAAATATGAATCTCTACACGGTGGGCGCGCCGGCAATTCTGTACGCGGAAGTGCAGGAGACGTTTGTTGCTGGACAGGAAGCTTATGCCGGGAAGTCCACCGCTCAATAGCCCGCAAACGGGTCGGCCCAAAGGTGCGCAGCTATTATGCAGCAGAATGAGTTGCACACTAAAAATATCCTAGCTAAGATAAACCTAGCACTATGGAGGAGCAATGGTTGAAGCGACCATGTTCGAGGCGAAGACGCAACTTTCCGAGCTAGTGAAAAGGGCGCAGCGAGGGGAAAGAATCGTTCTGACCTCGGGACGTGCCAAGACTCCGGTAGCCGAGATTGTGGCCTTGAAACCGCTAAAGAAACGGAAACTGGGCTTGTTTTATCGTCCCGGTTTCGAGATACCTGCCGATTTCGACGAACTCCCCGAATCTGAACTGAAAGGGTGGCGCGGGGAGAGCGAGTGAGGGTTCTTATCGACACACACTACGTGCTATGGTCCGCCATAGACCCCACCCTCATGGAGCCGTGGGCCCGGAAACTCATCGAAGACCTCGATAACGAGATCGTGGTCTCCGCAGCCTCCATCTATGAGATCAGTCTCAAAGTCCGGCTAGGCAAACTGCCCCAGGCCGCCGATTTCGAAAGCGATCTCGTTTTGAACATCGAGAATCGCCTCGGATACACGCTTCTTCCTGTTGAGCCGGAGTCGATGATGCGCGCCGCCCGCTTCGAAGACAAGCACGGCGATCCCTTTGACAGGATGATTTCCGCGCAAGCCATCCAGCATCATCTACCTGTTCTCAGTACCGATCCGAAGCTTGATGCCTTTGGAATCCGCCGCCTGAAAGATCGAAGCCATCGATAGCAGCAACTGCGATCCCCGACCCGCGGTGAATCGAGAATCGCGGCTCTACCTGTCTCAGAATCGCAGATGAGAAACCCGGCAATCAAGCCAGTTGAAACCCGTGCAGCCGTTTTGCTGCATCTTCATCGAACGTCAAGGTTGCCGAACAACCTCTCCAGACGCCGAGGGAGCCGATCAAGGCATCTTCGAATGTTCCGATTCCATTGCGGAGCGAAACAACGGCGTAATAGACCTCTTGCTCATTCTGAACTTCGAGTGTATCCGCCGCTAGTAGCATTTCGATATCGTTCGCAATCTCCTGCCGGGAACGCTTGAAAAGGCTCTTGAGAACCCATACAACTTCAAGGATACTCACCAGGCTGACGAAGCCCGGTTCTTGTTCGGTCAAGCGCCGTTCAACGATCTCCGTTGCACGAGGAGAGTGCGTTGGATCGTCTTGCGCGAGGTAGCGCAGTAGGACGTTCGTATCGAGACCGATCATTTTCTTCGCCGAAATCTTTCTGTTGCGCCTTCCGCAATCGCCCGATCCATTTCTTC
>Ga0182012_10008366_pt1 | contig 10237 bp, 8 predicted proteins | sample 612S2SmetaG_FD_120486 | JGI IMG/M metagenome (GOLD analysis project Ga0182012, IMG submission 120486) | Permafrost microbial communities from Stordalen Mire, Sweden - 612S2S metaG | ecosystem: Environmental > Terrestrial > Soil > Wetlands > Permafrost | place: Sweden: Stordalen | collected...
CGGTTATGGTGCGCGCGGCGCAGGTGGCGTTATTCCGCCGAACGCCACACTGGTTTTTGAGGTCGAACTAATCGCTGTTCGCTAGTACAATTTCACGATACAAATCTGAATTCTGGATGGAGTACGAGATGGAAACCGCAACAGAGACGGAGCAGAATCCGCTGCGAGACCTCGACGATCTGGACGCAATCCGAATACCGGTCGAGCCAGCAGAAGAGAAAGAGCATGTATTCCGGGACTACGCAGCGGAAGCTCGCAGTACGGTACGCGAGTTCTACCGCCTGAACCATACTTACCAGACCCTCGAGTTCGCCAGGGCACGCCGGCAGGAGTTTCTGCCTGGCAAACATGGCGAGATGGGCATCTGGGAGGCGATGGAGTATCTGAATACACTGGTGGACGATAGCGACCCGGACACGGACCTGAGTCAGATTGAGCACCTCCTGCAGACGTCTGAGGCGATCCGCGCTAAAGGGTTGCCGAGATGGTTCATCCTTACCGGGCTGATACACGATCTGGGTAAAATTCTCTGCCTGTTTGGAGAGCCCCAGTGGGCCGTGGTGGGAGATACCTTCCCTGTTGGTTGCGCCTACTCCGATAAGATTGTCTACTCGGAGTTCTTCGAGGCAAATCCTGATATCCGCGTGGAGGAGTACCAGACCACGTGCGGCATCTATGCGGAAGGGTGCGGCCTGGATAGCATCGTCATGTCCTGGGGACATGACGAGTACCTCTACCACGTGGTAAAGCCATTTCTGCCGGAAGCAGGGCTCTACATGATCCGTTATCACTCCTTCTATCCTGCCCATACCGGGAAAGCTTACAACTGGTTGATGAACGACCACGATCGCGAGATGTTCGAGTGGGTTCGAGCGTTTAACCCGTTCGACCTCTACTCTAAGAACAAGGTTAAGCCGGATATTGCGGCGCTCAAGCCCTACTACGAGGAGCTTATCGCCGAATTCTTCCCGGCCAAAATAGCCTGGTAACCCGTATTGAGGAGCCGGCAAAAACAAACTATATAGGAGGCGCGATAGATGCCGGATCCCGGTGCCTATCGCGCCTTTGTTGTGTCAGAAATTCGCTAATTCCATTAGCAAGCTCCACTCTGCAACTATATGACCGGTTCGAAATGGATAATGCTTGTTTGCAAATGGACGTAATTTGCGCCGTGAGTGTCGTATGAATTTGAGGAACGGCCTCATTGGCCGGATGGAACATCCCGATCATCAACGCGATCCTGGGAACATTCGGAATGGTATCGCGTCAGGCTTGATACGCGATTCTAAAGCCATTCTCTGGCAGTAAGCGTAGTTAACAACGCTGATTTCAGGCTGTTTCTACTCTGTTTTCGGTGCCAGGATGCCTCTGTTCGGTCGGTTGATAAACTTGACCGATATGCTACTATGGCAGTATAATCATCGAATTCGCCGCTGGAAGCGGATTAGGATGCGCCATGCTGGGCGCGTCGTGATGAAACAATGTGCGTATTTTGTTCCGTTTTTGAGAGCGCGTGGAGAGCCTCCATGCGGTGGAAACATCCATGTCACAGCCGATCTCGATTGTTATTGGAATGCGAGTAAGGCTGCGAAAGAGTCATCCTTGCGGCAGTGACGAGTGGTATGTAACTCGCACTGGCGCCGATGTTGGGATCGCCTGCAAAGGTTGTGGGCGAAGGATTATGCTGGAGCGGGAAGAGTTTGAACGGAGAGTACGACAGGTGTTAAACTACCCTGAAGATTCTGTCGCCCCGCCCGGCGAGTTGAGCTTATGATTATATACACTGGCAGACTACTGCCGAATCCCAGATGGCCGGAACGATTTCGGCTTAAAGAGGGTGCAGCACTTTCACTTTCAATAGTAGCGATTCTCCTGTTAGCAACACTCATTGAGACGCGACTCTGGGGTCTTCCAAACCGCGGAGCATCCAGACTATTTCAGATACCGAACACCCCCACCCCTCCGGCTCCGCCAACGCATCCATTCGAAATCCTGGTGGATACAACGCAGCACACCGCGGACAGCGCAGCATTGGGCCTCTCCACTATCTGTGAAACCATTGCAAAGGTGTCTGGCAGCAAGCCGGCTGTGCTCACAGGTGGATCCACCAATGATAAAGATCAGCCGGAGTGGTACCGTTGGGCCCGCCTCGATTGCAAGCAGAGCATCATTAGCGTCCCACAGGTGGCGAGTACTCTCGCGACAAGCAGCAAGGATACTCCTCCTATTGAGGTCTACGCTGCCGGCAGCGATACCGGTGGCGCAATCTGCATGGTGAACCGAACCTCCGTCAAGTATCCCTACGTCCTAAAAGTGCGGCTGCCTCATGGAGTCTTCTGCATCGAGCGGCTCTCGTTCTATCCCACTTCGGCAGCGGTCTCCGATGGTGTGCGTCCGGCCAAGATAGTTTCAGTTTCGGACCAAGGTCCAGATCCAGATTCGCTTTCGATGCTTCCCAACCTTCGCAGACTGGAGGGGGCTGACAACGCTTCAGTTACCGTTGTAAACAAGCCAGGGGAACTCGCTCCGCATGAGGTTACCATTGTGCGGTTTACCGATGTAGCACGTGTCGCCCGCGTTAGCTATCTGGAGGTGTGCGACCGTCTGCACGAAATGGCGTTTACCACCCCGGCGCCCGCGCGCCGATTGAGGCGGATTCTGGATGCCGGCAGCGAATATCTTGGCGGAATCAATGGGGGCGGTACTCAGAACCGACTACGCCGAATAGGATGTGTGCATCGATTGTTGCTGTTGACGGCGCAGGCTGAATCGCTGCATCGCAACTTCCAGTCCCGCCAGACAGTAAACGCTGAACCGGGTGCGCGAACTATGGATGCTCTAGAGCGAATGGGTGATGCGCTGGCCGAAACCAGCGCGGCGTTGACCGGGTTGGTGCCTCAGATTGAGTTGAGCGCTTTTAAACCGATAAGTTCTGCAGGTGCACTTCCCATGGAGGAGGCAACGGCGACTGTTTCTGTTTCAAACACAGGCCAGCATACGGTTGATGCCGTGAAACTCGGTCTGGACGGCTCATCATTCCCGACGGGAGTAATATGTGCACCAGATGATCCTGCATTTTTCGGCGCAGTGCATCCATCCCAGACAGTGCGTGCTATCTTCACAATACGCGCGCCGGTCGGGAGCGCCTTTGTGCGGTCCAGCTGCGCGGGTGATGTGAGCTATATTACCGCCGGGGCCCCTGCGCATCTGCGCGCACGCCCCTGGTAAAGACGGCAGTCCTGTCGGTGACAACCTACCTTTCTCATGCACCACAAATAGATTTACAGACTAAGATTTTGCCGATTGATGCAGTTACCGGCATTTTCATGCAAAATATAGGACTGGCAGATACGCGAGCCCGGCTCCGCCGTGAATCTGAGACTGGCACGGAGTGCATACGACAAGGACTAAACTGATGCATCTGAGGGAATTCAACTCCACCTTGAGTTTACAGCGACGCGCGCTGATCGCCGCTAGCATGCTTGCAATCCTGCTCTGCGTGGGCGGACGTGCTCGTGCTGAGTTCAAGCTAACTGTCGACCTGAAAGATGGCGATAAGATCCACGATATCGCGAGTATCGTTGCACATGCGGACAGCAGCGACGGCATCGACAAAGTCGAGTTTTTTGTTGACGATCAGCTTAAGTCAACCGTGACCGGTATACCCTACGTTTTGAAATGGGACACCATCGCGGATACGGAGGGCAAGCACACGCTGGCCATTACCGCATATGATGCCAATGCACAGACTAAGAAGCTCAGCATATCCCTTGTAATAGACAACGAGATTCCCCTTGGCGGTGAGGCACTGGCGAAGAAGGCGCACGACGCACTGGTTGCCGGCGACCTCGATACCGCACTTAACTACAGCAGAAAAAGTCTTAAGGCCGATCCCGGCAATATTGGTGGAAGCAGAGTTGCTGCATCCCTTGCCGCAAAGGATTCAAACTGGGACAAAGCCGCCAGTATCCTGGAGAAGGCAAACGGTTACGATACCAGTTTTGATGCCATCCGCGAACTGGCTGAGTACAAGCTGCACAAGGCGTTGCTGCCGGAGAATGCCTCTTCGCTTGCTTCCGCACTTCAGTCGATTGTAGAGCTCCGACAGAAGAGCGCGGACATGGCCGTCTCTGCAGTGAAGGCCAAGGACCCATCGGCGCACGAGGCCATAGGCGATGCTCTCCTGCGTGCCGGCAACGCCAAGGCCGCTCAGCAGGAGTATCAGAAGGCAGGCGACGCCATTCCCTTGACGACGTCAACCCGACTGGCGCTGGTGTGTGATCTTCAGGATGACACCGAACTCGCGACAGCATTCCTGCGTCCTTTGCTTGCAGACAAGATTGGAGACCGTACGACGCGCGCGGTGAATGGTCTCACCTTGCTGCGTAAACAGAAGTTTGCGGAGGCTCGCGCCGCTGTTGCTCAGGACCTGGGCTCCGGCTATGCGGCGGCACAAGTTATTGCCGCCTACTCCGATGTGGTGGAAGGCAAGCCGGTCCGCGCACTGCAGGAGTCTGAACTGGCCATCCAGCTGGCTCCGACCGCTGGAGATGCGCACTATGTTCACTCCATGGCAATGAAGAATTTGGCAGATTCTGAGGCGGAGCTAATCAAGGCATTCTCGGCAACACCCTTCGCCACGGGGCCTTATCTCGACTATGCAGCCCGCATTACCCTGCAGAAACAGTCCGATCGTTTTGAAGACGCATTGAAACTGGTCGACTTTGTGCTGACCCGCGAACCGGACAATACTGGCGCAAAGCTCGTGAGATCCCTGATGCTCCTCTCCAAAGACCGCATGAAAGAGGTTACCGAATCTCTAGACCATGTCTTACGGCACATACCCGCTCCTGATGTTAAGATGGTGGGCGCGGTGTACCTTACGCAGGCAAAGCAAATTGGGCTCGCCAACCAGTACTGGGACCAGGCACGTAGAGCAGACCCGGAGCACTTTGAGTTCCTGGTAGTACCAACTCCGGCACAGTTCCTGCAGATCTATGTTCGCAAGCTCCACTACCGTGCCGGTTTCTACCTCTCGCTAGAGTCGCTCTTTCCCGCTAAGATCGAAGCGAAACCACTGGTGCCCATAGCTCCGGCACCCGACCCTGCTCAATAGAGAATCACCTCTGTAGATGCACTTCGGCTAACTGCTTGCTCAACCGTATGAGCGGGCAGATAGCCGAGGTATTATATAACCAGTGAATTCGTAATTGGAGGCACGGTCGTGCTCTACCGAATCCTGCGGGAACTGGGAAGCATACATACAGTACGACGACGCGCTGCTATCGCCATGGCCCGGGGTTTACCCTGGGAAGATCTTGAACAGCTGCTTGGTTTCTTCGACAAAGCACTGGAAGACGCCAGAAGAAGCATGTGGACCGTCCTCATGATTCTGTTGGTAGTTGGTGCGGGAACTGTCTTCCTTTTTCACCAGGAGCTTCGCCGATACGGGTTGCTTGTACCGGCAGCCTGCTTAGTGCTGGTGTCGCCCATCCCGGTATACCTTGGCTACACCGGCAATAAAAAACGCTGCAAAAGTGGGCTGCAGACGATTCTTGACGAGATGGACGATGCCGCATTTGTGCCGATCGCTCTCGCTATGCTGAGCGAAAGACACGCGGACCATTTCAGTTTTCGAAACGACCTGCTTCAAACCATTGCGAGGCTGTTACCTGAGGTTACGATTGCCGGCAGCGCCGAATGGACTCCCGAGGAGCGCAGGGCGCTGACTCATGGCCTGAACACCGTATTGCCGCTTTCAGCCGGAGGCAGAGACAGCCTTTCCCACTCTCCCGGTGATTTCGCCCTTGCCATCCTCAAGGTTTTGCAACGGATCGGCGACCAACGCGAAGTCGAACTGGTGCGGCTGGTGAGTACGATAGACCCCATAACAGAGCAGCACCAGAAGGTGCGTGAAGCGTCTGTTAAGTGCTTGAAATCGATCGAGAAACGCCTGCACGAAAAGCCTTCTGCTCTCGTAGAATCGGCAGAGCCGGCTCAGCCTGCGGTAAAACCTTCCAACAAGACAGAAGTGAACCTGAGTCATCTGCTGAAACAGCGACAGTGATGAACGTTTACGTGCAGGATTAATTCCCGATTTTGTCTGCACTAAATATTTGTGCGGTATACTGTCGTTGGCTTTTGTCGCCACGAAGATAGTGATAATGCGCATCCCGCGCTTCGAAATAGACCCTGTAAGGTATTCATACCCCATACCCAACCACGTTCCACCCGAGAAGATCGTAGGATAGCATGTATGCACAACGATGACCTCAGCATCCGGGTGAAGAGAGTAGAGAGCAGCCTTTGAAGAATACGCTTTTTCTAAGTCCGCCATCGTTTGAGGGCTTTGATGGTGGTGCAGGTTCGCGATACCAGGCCAAGAGAGAGATTACCTCCTTCTGGTACCCGACCTGGCTTGCACAGCCGGCCGCAATGGTTCCCGGCAGCAAACTGATTGATGCGCCTCCGCACAATCAGACCGTCGAGGATGTGCTGACGATAGCCAAGGCATACGACCTGGTTATTATGCACACCAGCACGCCATCGCTCGCGAACGATGTTGAATGCGCGCGGCGCATTAAACAACAGAATCCCAATACAAAAGTAGGATTTATCGGCGCGCATGTCGCAGTATTGCCGGAGCAGACGCTGCGCGATAACAAGATTATCGATTTCGTTTGTCGACACGAGTTCGACTACACCTGCAAAGAGCTTGCCGAGGACAGACCCTGGACCGAGATCAAGGGGCTCTCATGGCGCAACGAGGATGGCGTACTGCAGCGTACCGAGGATCGTGAGCTCGTTCCGGATTGGGATCAGATGCCAAGCGTTCTGCCCACCTATGCGGAGCATCTGGACATCACCAAGTACTTTATCGGCTATCTTATGCACCCCTACGTCTCCTTCTATACGGGACGCGGCTGCCCGGCCAAATGCACATTCTGCCTGTGGCCACAGACCATCGGCGGCCATAAATACCGTACCAAGAGCCCCGCCTGCGTTGGCCGCGAATTGGACGAAGCCAAGGCGATCTGGGGCAGCAAAGTGCGCGAATATATGTTCGATGACGATACTTTCACCATCGACAAGGAGCGCGCAGTCGCCATCAGCGAGCACATGAAGCGGCTAAATCTTACCTGGAGCTGCAATGCTCGCGCCCATGTGGACTACGACACTCTGAAAAAGCTGCGCGACAATGGGCTTCGCCTGCTGCTGGTCGGTTTTGAATCCGGCAACCAGGAGATCCTGAACCGCATAAAGAAGGGCATCAAGCTGGAGATGGCCCGCGAGTTTATGGCGAACTGTAAAAAGCTCGATATCAAGGTCCATGGCACCTTCATCATCGGACTGCCCGTTGAGACAAAAGAGACCATCGAAGAGACCATCCGGTTTGCGCAGGAGCTTGATCCGCACACTATTCAGGTGAGCATCGCGGCACCCTATCCCGGTACAGAGCTGTACGATCAGGCGCTGGCCAACGGATGGTTTGCACGTGAGAGCCTGATTGCCACATCGGGTATTCAGACATCGACCCTGCAGTATCCTCACCTCTCCACGGAGCAGATTGAGGATGCAGTCGAGCAGATGTATCGCCGATTCTATTTCCGCGCAAAGCCCATCTCGCGAATTGTTGCGGAGATGATGACCGACCGCCATATGATGGTGCGCCGGCTACGCGAAGGTGGGGAGTTCTTCAGCTACCTTCGGGAGCGCAAAGAACAGTCCCGGCAGCGAGGCATCGAAGCCAACGCGATTTAAACACATTGCCGCGCAAGAGAACCAAGAGCCCAACTTGCATTCGTTTGTTGCGGTTAGTTGAACTGTCTCCACAAATGGCCCGTAAGCACAAGCAGATGTGTTTGCGGGCCATGGGTGCATCCGTGTAGGCTTCTCTAGTTATATTCGCGATACCAAAGAAGACGATTTCAATATCTATATCTATATCTATGGGAGAGACTGATGCCACAGCTAAACCAGATTGGACAGGTAGCCCTCAGCGTTAACGACACCGACGCCGCCGAAAAGTTTTATGGCGAGGTTCTTGGACTGCGCAAATTGTACCGGTACGGTACGCTGGTCTTCTTTGATTGCGCCGGAGTGCGGTTAATGATCGAAGGATCAAATCAGGATGCGTTTACTCCCAATAGCTCTGTGATCTATTTTCGAACTCCAGACCTTAAGATCTCCTATCCTGCAATGCTGGCTCAAGGTGTGCAGTTTGTTGACGAGCCGCACCTGATTGCTGCAATGCCCGATCACGATCTCTGGATGGCATTCTTCCGAGATCCTGCCGGAAACCTGCTGGCGCTCATGCAGGAGGCTCCCAAGGGCCACAAGGTGTGGGGAGAATAAGACCACAATCTGTGCCCGGATTGAACGAAGACTCTCTCTCGGCCGTATTAAACCCCGGTAAGGTAGAATAGAGGTCTGTTCTCGCACCATATTAGATTTACGTTTTGCGCAATCTGCGCGGCGAGGGCGAGGGCAGAACACGGCGGGTAGACGCTGAGGAGAGATCGGTATGGGTTTCAGCTCCATCGAGGCAGCCATTGAGGACATTGGAAGAGGCAGGATTGTAATCGTTGTTGACGATGAAGATCGCGAAAATGAGGGCGACTTCATTATGGCTGCCGAAAAGTGCACCCCCGAGGCGATGAACTTCATTATTAAGTATGGCCGCGGAATCCCCTGTGTGCCAGCAACGGCCCAGCGTCTGGATGAGCTAAACATCCCGATGATGGTCAAGAACAACACGGCGCGCCTCGGCACTGCGATGGGTGAGACAGTGGATGCCCTGCGCGGCACCACTACCGGTATCTCGGCCTACGATCGTGCCCTCACCGTGCAGGTATTTGTTAACCCGGATGCGAAGCCGGAGGATCTGGCGCGGCCAGGTCATATTATCCCGTTGCGAGCCGTTGATGGCGGCGTGCTAAAGCGGGCCGGCCATACCGAAGCGACGGTGGATCTGGCGCGGCTTGCCGGCTTGAAACCCTGCGGCGTGCTATGTGAGATCGTGGGGGAAGATGGCTCCATGGCTCGAATGCCGGAGCTGGAGGCGATAGCCGAAGAGTTTGACCTCAAGATCATTACCGTTGCGGATCTGATTAAGTACCGACGCCATACGGAGCGGCTGATTACGCGCGTCGCATCGACAAAGCTGCCTACGGCGCGCTACGGTGAGTTTACCGTCTATGCATATGAGGCGAGTGTCGAACCAAACCACGCGGTAGCGCTCGTCATGGGCGATATCGCGGATGGCGATCCGGTGCTGGTCCGCGTGCACTCCTCCTGTTTTACGGGCGATCTCCTGGACTCTCTTAAGTGCGATTGCGGGGGGCAGCTCAATATGGCCCTGGCCCAGATCGCAGAGGCGGGCCGTGGCGCCCTAATCTACCTTGAGCAGGAGGGTAGAGGCATCGGCCTCATCAACAAGCTGAGAGCCTATGAGCTGCAGGAGAAAGGCGCCGACACAGTGCAGGCGAACGAAATCCTCGGATTTAAGGCGGATCTACGCGATTATGGAATCGGTGCACAGATTATGGCAGACCTCGGGCTAAAGAAGATTCGGTTTATGACCAACAACCCGAAGAAGGTCGCCGGTCTGGAAGGATATGGCCTGGAGATTGTGGAGTGGGTACGGCTTCAGGTACCCCCCAATCCGCACAATGAGCGTTATCTGCGCACCAAGGCGGAGAAAATGGGGCATCGGCTGGACGAAGTTGAAGCTAACTATGACGGTGCTTCGGTCGGCACAGGTAATGATGCCCAATCGTAACCCGTTTTATGTTTTATTGTGATGCAGTCTTGCAGTGATAGAGTGTGAATGGCTCACATAGAGTAGAGAGTAGAAATGGCAGCACAGACAATTGAAGGCAAACTTTCAGCAGGCGGACTCAAGATCGGCATCGTGGTTAGCCGATGGAACGAGTTTATAACCAAACAACTGCTGGAGGGAGCCCTGGACGCATTGCGCCGCAACGGTGCGAATCTGGATGATGTTACCATTGCTCATGTGCCGGGCAGTTTTGAGATTCCGGTCGCAGTGCGAGCTCTGGCTGAATCCGGCAAGTACGATGGAATTGTTGCCCTGGGATGTGTTATCCGAGGTTCAACGACGCACTACGATCATATCGCATCGGCGGTTACCTCCGGCATATCCCAGGTAATGCTTACTACGGGAATTCCCGTTGCCTTCGGTGTAATAACCACGGAATCGATTGAACAGGCGATC
>Ga0182012_10008369_pt1 | contig 10235 bp, 12 predicted proteins | sample 612S2SmetaG_FD_120486 | JGI IMG/M metagenome (GOLD analysis project Ga0182012, IMG submission 120486) | Permafrost microbial communities from Stordalen Mire, Sweden - 612S2S metaG | ecosystem: Environmental > Terrestrial > Soil > Wetlands > Permafrost | place: Sweden: Stordalen | collected...
AAGGATGCCATTGAAGCTTTTGATTTGATCGACGCTATGAACAAAGCGGCTATTTTGTATCTGCTTTGCAAACAAACCGGTCAAGCGCCTCAGGGATTGAGCCGGGAACAGATTGATGAAATTGGAAGGATGTTTGCGCCGGAAGACTAGAGGAAAACCGGGTTTGATTGTAAAAGTTCAAACATGGGGGTAATCTAAGATTAAGGCCATTTAAAAAGTCTTATGGAGGGTGGACATGGAAGAATCGTCTTTTCAGCCTCAATCCGATCCTAAAGATGTCGAATTGGAAAACAACATCAGCCGTACTGTTCGCCGATTAGGGGAGGGTATTCGTGTTCATGTCAGCGGCGGACATGTAACTGTTTCTGGTATTGTGGATGACTTTGGGACGAAACGGCAAATATCCCAGGAGATACAAGGGATGGGCGGCGTTCGCGAAGTAACCAATAATGTTCGAGTTTCCCGGGAATAGCGAAAGCTGTTTAAAACCCCATCTCATAAAGAATATCTATCTTATGGGATGGGGTTTTCTTTTTTGTGCCATATATCGTCTTGGTGTAACCAATCTTTTCTTCGGTTATACTTTCACCGCTTCTTACTTTTTATTCGGAGGTTTCAATGTCTAATCGTTTTATAATTTTGGGTTTAGTGGTTTTGGCCGTCGTAGCTTATGTGGCGACAGCCTGCGCGAAGAAGGAACAAGAAACTCAATCAGAGGCTCCGGCACCAGCCGCGGCAGTTGCCAGTCCTGCGGCAGGCGCTTCTACCGCTAGTAACGTTGTGACGACGGCGGATGGCTTGAAATATGAGGTTCTTCGTCCAGGAAACGGTCCGGTAGCCACGGCGGGGCAGACAGTTTCGGTTCATTACACCGGCTGGCTAACCGATGGAACCAAGTTTGATAGTTCAGTGGATCGGGGACAACCCTTTAGCTTTGCGTTAGGCGCCGGTCAAGTCATCAAAGGTTGGGATGAAGGCGTCTCTGGTATGAAGGTTGGGGAAAAACGAAAATTAACCATTCCGTCTAACTTGGGTTATGGAGAACGCGGTGCTGGGAATGTGATTCCGCCGAACGCTACTTTGGTTTTTGACGTGGAGCTTTTGGGTATTCAATAAAGTAAGATTTGTCAGGGGGAAATGGCTTTGGCCGTTTCCCCTTTTTTATGGGGAGTGTTTATGACAGCCGATGAGATTATTCAATTACTTCATTTACAACCCCATCCCGAAGGCGGGTTTTACCGGGAAACCTATCGAAGTGAGAAACAAATTCCGGGTTTGGATCGAGTTTATTCAACCGGGATTTATTACATGCTGGTTCCGGGTTCGATTTCAAAATTTCACGCGTTAAAAAACGACGAAATGTTTCATTTTTATTTGGGAAGTTCCGTAATCTGGGTTCTGCTGCATAAAAATGGCGAAGTTGAAAAGGTTGTTTTGGGCCATGACATCAAGAAGGGACAACAACTTCAGCTTCTGGTGAAAGCGGGAACCTGGTTTGGGGGTTACTTAAACGACGGCGGTCAGTTTGCATTAATGGGAACAACAGTGGCGCCGGGATTTGATTTCGCCGATTTTTCGTTTGGTGAAAAAGAAAAGCTTTTAATTGAATTTCCATCGGCTGAAAATGAAATTAATCGGTTGGCTTGAAAACCCTTAAATAGTGGAGTAACAATGGAATCATTAAACCAAGGAGAAACATTTTGAAAAAAATATTGATGATTTTGGCTTTGTGGGCTCTGTTGGTTGGGCAAAGTTTCGCGGATGACGCCTCTGCCAAGGATTCAGACTCAAAAAATAAAACGATTACGGTTCATGGAATTTTGGTGGATACTTCCTGTTATTTTGAGGAGGGACAGAAAGGCGATGATCACGATGGTATGAAAGCCTGTGGTAAAGATTGTCTTAACTCAGGTATTCCGGCAGGAGTGTTAGTGGACGATAAAGTTTATATTCTTATCTTTCCCGCGAAGGCTTTTGCTGATGTGGCAGGTCAAACGGTTGAAATTAAGGGTGAGGCCTACGGAGATAACTTGATTCATCCCAAGAAAGCCTTTGTGATCGATAAAAACGGGAAAAAGCCAATTAAACTAACCGGTTTTGAAATGATGTAATGTTACTTAACGTTCTAACGAAAAGGCGCCTGCGGGCGCCTTTTTTGTTTTACCTGTCTGCGCTCCTCTGTAAAATGCGCCAATGAAAACTCATCCATCGAAGTCCGAACTAAAGCATTTTCTGTCAGTCGCCTGGTTAGCCGCCCACCAAGGCGGTCAAAAATCCCTCAAATATTTTCGAAAAGACGTTAAGGTCATTAAGAAGATTGACCGAACTCCCGTGACCCGGGCAGACCGGGAAGGTGAAGTGGTTATTCGCGGCGTTTTGTCCAAAGCTTTTCCGCATCATCAACTCTGCGGCGAGGAATTTGGCTGGGATAAAAATTATTCCCCCGATTATAAATGGTGGATCGATCCAGTCGACGGAACCCGTCAATTTATTCGGGGTTTACCTTTTTGGGGAACTTTGCTGGGTTTGGAATATAGAGGGGAAGTGGTGGCGGGAGTTATGCATCATCCTGCTATTAATTTAACTATTTGGGCGGGGAAGGGTTTGGGCTGCTACGCCAACGGCAAACGGGTTTATGTTTCGAAAATCAAAAAAATTCAAGATGGCACCATTACTTACGGGGGTATTCGTCGAATTGCTTCTGCCCCTTACGGAAAGAAATTTATTAATTTAGTTAAATCCGCTTACGATGACCGTTCTTTCGGGGACAGTTTTGGCCACGCCCTGGTTTGTCAGGGAATGGTGGAAGCTAATTTGGATCCGGTGGTGCAGCCTTATGACGTGGCATCTGCCAAAATTTGTGTCGAAGAAGCCGGCGGAATTTTTACCGACATTAAAGGCAAGAAAACCATTTATGGCGGTACCTGTATTTCCAGTAATGGTTTGGTACATAGTCAGGTTTTAAAAACCACTCGATAATATAGTTTCATTTCTCAACCAGTAACTTAACTTCGGGGGAAATTTTATGCATTTGCATTTCATTCTTCAAATCTTATGCGGCATTCTGGTGGGCTGGTTGGCTGGTATTGTTGTTCAGGGGAGAGGTTTGGGACTGCTTCCAGATCTGATTATTGGCGTTTTGGGAGCTGTCTTAGGAGGCACTTTTTTAAGCGTTCTTCATATTCAAATGGCGGGTGGTATTTGGGGTGATTTAGCGGTATCCGTGGGCGGAGCGGTGGTATTGTTGATCGTCATTCGGATGATCAAAAGCAATTAATTTGAAAGGCCCGCTGTGATCCGGAAAAAGAAAATTGTCGTGGTGATGCCGGCTTACAACGCCGAAAAAACTCTCAAAGATACCTACGCGGAAATTCCCAAAGATATTGTGGATGAAGTGATTTTGGTAGATGACGCCAGCAAAGACGCGACGATAAAAGTGGCGAAAAAGCTCGGAATTAAGACGATTGTGCAACCCCAAAACCGCGGCTACGGCGGAAACCAGAAAACCTGCTACAAGGCGGCCTTAAAATCCGGCGCGGATATCGTCATCATGCTTCATCCGGATTATCAATACACTCCCAAACTGATCGCGCCGATGGCTTATTTACTGGAATCCGGGCTTTATGACGTGGTTCTGGGATCCCGGATTTTGGGCGGTCAGGCTTTGGCGGGAGGCATGCCTTTCTACAAATACATCAGCAATCGTTTTTTGACTCTGACACAAAACATTCTGATCGGAGCCAAAATATCCGAATATCACACAGGTTACCGTGCCTTTACCCGAAAGGTTTTAGAAACAGTACCGATGGAAAAAAACTCCGACGATTTTGTGTTTGATAATCAAATGCTTTCGCAGATTCAGTTTTTTGGTTTCAAAATTGCCGAAATAACCTGCCCGGCCAAATATTTCGCTGAAGCTTCTTCCATTAATTTTGCCCGAAGTTCAATCTATGGACTGGGTTGTCTTTGGACGGCCCTACAGTTTCGCCTGACCAAAATGAAAATTATCCGGTTTAATATTTTCAAATTGGATTAAGGAATTTTTTTGAAAAAGAAAATAAGTTTCAATGAATTGGTTTTAAAAGAAAATTTCAGATTATTGTTTTTAATCCTTTTTTCCATGACGGTTTTTTTCAGCAAGCTCGGGTTAAACGGTTTAGCCAACTATGACGACTGTTTTTACGCGGAAGAAGCCAAAGAAATATTAAAGACAGGCAACTGGGTCATTCTGCATTTTAACGGGGCGGCGGCTTACCATAACGCTCCCTTGTTTATGTGGTTGGTGGCTCTTTCTTATAAGGTTTTTGGATTTAGCGTCTACGCGGCAAAATTTCCATCGGCGCTCATGGGTTTTCTGACAGTCTTTCTTATTTATTACCTGGGCAAAATTCTTTTTGACAGCACTCAGGGTTTTTTGGCCGCCTTTATTTTATCTACCACCTATCCCTTCTTTAAATACGCCAGGCATTCCATGCTGGATGTGACTCTGGCCTTTTTCGTCACTCTGGCCTTGACCGCTTTAGTGCTGGCTCTGCGCAAAAATCCTAAGTATTTCTGGTTGTGGGGATTGTCCATCGGGCTGGCTATTTTAACGAAGAGCGCCTTGGGTGTTTTTCCGCTACTGATTACTTTTTTATTTCTTATTCTGGCCGGCCGGTGGAAGATTTTTATCAACGTACATTTCTGGGGCGGTGTGCTGACCGCAGTGGGTGTTGGCGCGGTATGGGTGGCCAGCCAATATGTGGTGGGCGGCCAGGATTTTATTAATACTCATTTGAAATTCATTATTTTAGGTAAAGTTTCTGATGATAGGCCCGAAGCCTGGTACGCCCATCTGGGATTTATAAAAGATCTTTTTATTTTCTATTGGCCGTGGATACCCGTTGCCATTTATGGACTGTTTCGAATTATTCGGGGAGATTTAAAAGATAGGGAAACCACCCTTCTGCTCTTGTTGTGGTCATTAACCGTTTTGATTGTTATGAGCTGTATGAAAACCCGGTACATTTGGTATCTCATGCAGTCTTTGCCCGCTTTGGCCTTGGTGTCGGCTTATGGTCTTTATCACTGGGTTGATTTACCCGAAAACCGGGAAAAACTGATCAAGGGAATTGTATCCATAGGGTTGGTCGCAATTATTTTACTTAACGCTTTGCCAATCGCTCTGGATAAAGACCGCGAAAAAGACACTAGAATTATTGCCCCTTACATAAAATATTTCGCGGATAACGGCGACAAACTAATCGCCTTGCGGGAAGAGTTTTTTGGGCTCAATAACGCCTTATTGTTTTTCTCTGATCACGCGGCCGAACCTCTTTATCAAGATGTCGGGGATATTCAAAAGGAGTTTTTAACGAAGCAAACCGTTCTTTGTGTCGCGCACCGGGGGGATTTGGCCGAAATTCAAAAGATGGTTACGATCTGGTATCCCGTGAAGTATGGAGACGATTTAATTTTAATCTCGAATCAAAAATTGGATGTGAGCGATGTTCCGACTTGGGGCGGCTTATGGAAAAACTGATTTTAGCGATCGATCAGGGTACGACAGGCACCCGGACTTATCTTTTTGACCACTCGGGTAAAGTGGTGGGAAGCGCTTATCGGGAGTTCACCCAGTATTTTCCCAAACCGGGTTGGGTAGAGCATGACGCCTTAGAAATCCAGCGCACCGTCGAAGAAACAGGTAAAAAGGCTCTCAAGTCCGCCGGGGTAAAAACCTTTCAAATCGCGGCCATTGGTATTACCAATCAACGGGAAACCGCGGTTATCTGGGATCGCAAAACAGGCAAACCCATTCATAAAGCCATTGTGTGGCAATGCCGCCGTACTGCCCACCGCTGTGACGAATTAAAAAAACAGGGCAAGGAAAAATTATTCTTAAATAAAACGGGGTTGGTGATCGACGCTTATTTTTCCGGTACCAAGGTAGAGTGGCTTCTTCAAAACGTTCCAGGTGCCGCTAAAAGGGCGGCTAAAGGTGAATTGGCTTTTGGCACGATTGATACCTGGCTTTTATGGAATCTCACCGGGGGAAAATCTCACGCCACGGACTATTCCAACGCTTCCCGCACACTTCTTTTTAATATCAAGACGAAGCGGTGGGATCCACAGCTTTTAAAAACGCTTCATGTGTCTGAATCACTTCTACCTCAGGCGAAGGCTTCAGCCAGTTTATTTGGAACCACTTCCTCAAAAAGTTATTTGGGTGCTGGTATTCCCATCACCGGTATGGCAGGTGATCAACAGGCGGCTCTCTTTGGTCAAGGCTGCCACGAACCGGGTACTTTGAAAAATACTTATGGGACCGGGTGTTTTCTTCTTTTGAATGTGGGTAAGAAATATGTTACTTCCAAGAATAAGCTTTTGACGACCTTGGCTTGCGACGGCAAAGGCCAACCGGTTTACGCTCTGGAAGGTTCGGTTTTTATCGGCGGTGCGGCCATTCAATGGATCCGGGACGGTTTGGGATTAATTAAATCTTCGCCCGAATCTGAAACGGTGGCATTGAAAGTGACGGATACGGGCGGCGTTTATTTGGTTCCGGCTTTTGTGGGTTTGGGAGCCCCTTATTGGGACGGCCACGCGCGCGGAGCTTTGGTGGGACTAACCCGCGGCACAACTAAAGAGCATGTGGTTCGCGCCACATTGGAATCGATGGCCTATCAAACAAAAGACCTAGTGGATGCCATGCTCAAAGATTCCCGTTTAAAACTCAAGGAGCTTCGGGTGGATGGAGGAGCCTGCAAAAATAACCTGCTTATGCAGTTTCAGGCTGACATTCTCAAGGCCAGAATTAACCGGCCCAAGATGGTCGAAACGACCGCTATCGGCGCCGCTTTTTTGGCCGGGCTGCAGATCGGCTTTTGGAAAAATGGTCCTGAAATTCAAAAGATCCGCCGTGTCGATAAAGTGTTTAGTCCCCGGATGAAAGACAAAACCCGAAAGCATTTATGGGAGGGCTGGAAAGAAGCGGTTGGCAGAGTTTTGTTAAAGTAGTTCTATTTCTTGAAGTTTTGATCTCAAACCGATTTCTATCAAATTGAGTCTTTTACAAGCCTTTTAACCCTTTTTATTCATTCTTGGATTCATTCCGCGAAAGTTCTATTCATTTTTTAAGACTGTTTTGACCGTTTCGGGAATATATTTCCTCGGGACGGCACTAAGTAAATGATAGGGGATTCTTTGGACGAGCGGAAACTGGTCGAAAAAGTCCTCAAGGGCGACGAGCGGGCCAAATTTGATCTCTATCAAGCCCATAAACAAAAACTTTACAGTTTTTGCGTCTACATGATGGGTGCGAACGATCCAGCCATTGAGGATATTCTCCAGGAAGTTTTTTTGACAGCATTCCAAAAACTTTCTCAGTTCGAGTTTCGTTCGAGTTTGAATACCTGGCTGACACAGATTTGTATCCACCAGTGCTACCGGCATTTTCGACAGAAGGGCCGATTGGTAGCGCAGGAACAGGAATCGCTGGAAGGGTTATTGCGGTCGAAAGCTATGGAATCGGCGGAAGAGCATTCGCGATCCGAAGAGTTAAAAGTGAAAACGGAGATTGTTCGCAGCGCGTTGGAAAAAATGGGCAGCCCCTGCCGCCAAATTCTTGAATTAAGGAGTCGGTCGGGAGCCAGTTACGTCGAGATCGCCAGGACCTTGAAAGTTCCTATGGGGACTGTGATGTCCCGGTTGGCACGCTGCACGGCGGATTTGAGAGAAATAGTGAAACGAATGATCAGTGAGGGATGGAAATGATCAATCTGGTGGATGAATTTTTTAAACGAAATCTGACCGAGGCCGAAGCCCAGAGCCTGGAAGAGCTTTTGGAAAAATCTCCAGAAGCGTCATCTCGTTTTGGAGAAATACTTCATCAGGAGTATCTGTCTCTGGGATTACCCGAACCTAAAATCCCTAAAAACTTTCATTCGCCTGTTTCTATTTCTCCAATGTCTTGGCTTGGGCCGGTTTTGGGATTATCCGCTCTGGTGGGCGTGGGATTGGTTTCCCTGACCTGGCGGACGAAGTCCCATCCGGAGTTAAAGGTTCCGGCCATGACGGCAATTTTACCTCAAAAACCCTTAGTTGCCGAGGTTTCGAAAAAGCCGGAGGTTTTACCGCCGCCGCCGATTGAGGTTCCGCAAAGGTTGGGAGACGACTCTGTTGAGGGAAACCGGCTGAGCGTTATGGTGGAATTGGATAAGCCGGCGCCGGTTCAAATTTGTGTCCTTGGCCCGAAAGATCAAAAAGTGCGCGATCTTTATCAGGGTGTATTGCCATCCGGAAAATGGTCCGTTCATTGGGACGGGCTTCTTACAAACGGCGTCCAAGCTCCCGCGGGAAATTACATGATCCATATTCAGTCGGGCGAAACTGAGATGTCAAAAAATGTGAGTATTGAATAGTGATTGTCATGGTTTTTGTTCTTTCAAAAACCGTGACTTAAAGAACTCGAAGTTTTTTCTTTCCAAGTTCTCGTAAAACGTTTCACTGCTAGAATAAAACCCATGAATCGTTTTTATGCTGCGAAAAGGTTAAAACCTCTTGGCCTGATATTTTTTTTCCCCCTATTGATCTCTTTTTCTTCGCTGGGGGCCCAGACGGTGACAGGCGCCGCAGGCCTAGCGGATCCACTGGAAAATCTAGAAGGCTCAGCCCGCGATATAGGATTGGGTTCCGCTTTTGTGGGAGTCGCGGATGACACCTCTTCCTTATATTTTAATCCAGCCGGCCTTTCCGGTTTAAAAGCACCCGATATTGAATTGAACCACAACAGTTATTTAGCCGGGACCTTTCAGGAAATTTTATCCACTGGATTTCCCGCAGGAGACTTGGGTGGACTGGCTTTTTCGCTGGATTATGTTAACTGGGGAACACTGGATCTGAGAGACGTTTTTGGGAATTCCCAGGGTAATTACAATGATAGTGATGTGGGTTTTACGGCGGGATGGGGAAGAGAATGGTTTCAGGGTTTTTCGGCAGGTCTGGCTTTGAGAGTTCTCCAAGACAAGGTGGTTTATAACCTTTATACCAGTCTGGCTGCGGATATCGGGATTCTCTGGCAGCCCGCTTCCGGTTGGCGAATGGGTATTTCCTATCTCAATCTGGGAACATCGGTGGAAGGAAGTTCTCTGTCGGGTGATTTAAAAGCAGGAGGATCTTGTCTTTTAACCCTCAATCCCCGTTTTACTCTTTTAACCGCTTTGTCCGGAGATTGGACTCCGGGCAGCGTAGGCAATGCCCAAGCCGGATTGGAGGGAACCCTGAACCATCAGTGGACTTTAAGAGCCGGTTATCAAATGCCTTTTTATAATAACCAAATTGACGGTCTTACCGGTCTTACGGCTGGAGCGGGGATGAAAATTAACGCGTTCACTTTGGATTACGCCTATTTATTTTTTGGAACTCTGGGGTCGTCCCAACGGATCAGTCTGGATTACCAATTCGATTTGCCAAAAGAAGTGGTCGAAGTGCCAGTTCAAATGCCCGTGACGGTGATTCAAAAGGTTCCTGAAGCGACCCAACCCTCGAAGGATGTGGAAGTTCATTTTAAAATTAACTCTGATCCATTAAGCCAGGGACAGGATTTGGAGAAGCAGGGCAAGCTTCAAGACGCTATCCAGCTCTATATAGATGGGCTTAAAGATAATCCTAAAGATGTCCTTCTGTGGCAGGCGCTGGCCAACCTTTATTACCGTAATGGAAATAAAGTTAACGCCGTTGAATGTTTTCAAATGGTCATTCAATTAAGGCCGGATGATCAGGCGCTGAAAGATTGGCTGGTTAGATATAAAGCCGTGACGGATTCAAAATAATGCGGGAGTGGAAATTGGGTTGGATTAAGTTTTTTATTTTCTTAATGTCGGGAGTTTTTCTCAACCTGGGATGGGGAACACATCCTGCTTTGGGCCAATCCCTCAATCTGACTCAAACCTCGCCCGCGCCAATGGTCATGGGCGGCCAGCCCGTCATTTATAATTTTGCCTATTTCAATTCGGCGGTTCCCGTGACAACTCTTGATAATTTTGAAGGGGATACACCGGGAACCATGCCGGCCGGATGGGTAACTTATGGCGGCAGCCGAGTCGGTTCGGTCATTTCTGAAACCGTGACAGCGGGCCTCAATGGCACCACCGAGCCGGGAAATCAGGCTGTATCGGCGGTTTTTAATTATGGCTGCAGTCCTTTTTGCGGAAGGTTGGACTATATCTCCGCCGGGTCCGTGACAGATGGTTCCATTC
>Ga0182012_10008370_pt1 | contig 10235 bp, 10 predicted proteins | sample 612S2SmetaG_FD_120486 | JGI IMG/M metagenome (GOLD analysis project Ga0182012, IMG submission 120486) | Permafrost microbial communities from Stordalen Mire, Sweden - 612S2S metaG | ecosystem: Environmental > Terrestrial > Soil > Wetlands > Permafrost | place: Sweden: Stordalen | collected...
AGTCCAGGCTGGACATGTCGACGCCGGCCAGCAGCTGTGCAATGAAGGCCCGGTCGTTGAGGATCGGCACCTCCGAGACGAACATGCGGCCGTAGCGCTCGAAATACATGAGCTGCTTGGCCAGCAAGAACGTGCCCCGGTCGAACTCGGACATGAGGCCCCCGGACTCGTCGGCCATGCGCCGTACCTTGCGCTGGGTGCGCAGGCGGCGCAGGATCGCCCGCACGCTGCGCTGGTGCGCCTCCACCCCCTGCGCCTTGGCCATCTGCAGCTGAATCGTCTGCATCATGCCGGCCAGGCTGACCTCCCCGAAGGGCCGCGTCAGGGCCGGCTCAATGATGGAGCGGATGAATGCGGTGAGGTCCTCGTCGGACAGGCCGACCGCTACCCCGATGGCCGGGCCGTAGACGTCGGTGATGTGCTTGGTCACCACCGGCCAGGCCGACTCGTCGCCCATGGCGGCGGAGAGCAGTGAAATGAAGAAACGGTGGGTCGAAGGGTCGAGCCGGCCCACAATCCCCCAGTCGATGACGCCGATGCGCCCGTCCCGCAGCAGCATCATGTTGCCGGCGTGCACGTCGCCGTGGAAGGCGCCCCAGCGCACCGTGGTCAGGAAGAAGGCCCGCATGACCTCCTGGACCAGCGGGGTGGGATCGAAACCGAGGTCGGCCACCCGGGCCATGTCGTCGATGGGCACGCCGTCGAAGAATTCCATCGTCAACACGTTGCGGCCCGACAGCTCGACGTAAGGCTCGGGTACGGCCATCAACTTCAGGTCGAACTCGCTCTGCAATCGGCGGAAATGCAGGAGTGAGCGCGCCTCGTTGCGCAGGTCCATCTCCTCGCCGATCTGCACCCGGAAGCCGTCGAGCAGCTGCAAGGTGGAGCCGGCCATCTGGTCGCCGGTCTGGCGCACCAGGATTTCGAGCAACGGCTGCATGAGGTCGAGGTCGGTCGCCACGGTGTGCTCAATGCCCGGACGCAACACCTTGACCGCCACCGTCCGGCCGTCCAGCAGGCGGGCCCGGTGCACCACGGCGATGGAAGCGGTGCCGATGGGATCGGGCTCGAACTCGGCGAACGCGTCGCGCAGGGACAGGCCGAGATCCTCTTCCACCCGTTGCCGCACATCGGCGAACGGGACCGGCGGGCCGGTGTCGAGGCAGGCGCGGAACTCGTCGGCCACGTCGTCGCCGAACATGCCCGGCGACGAGGCGATGATCTGGCCGAACTTCATGAAGGTTCCGCCGAGGTCCTGGAAGCTCTTGCGCAGCGGCCGGGCCAGCTGGGCCGCCGGGAGCGGGCCCTGGCGGATGGAGCGGAGCTGACGGAAGGCCGTCGGGGTGAAGTGGATCGCCACCACCTTGGCGATGGTCCGGCTGCGGCGCAGGAGCTCGCGATAGGTGGGATCGGGCAGGCGCCGCGGGTAAATGCGCGGCACGTCCTCCGTCAGGGGGCGCGGCACCGGACCCTTCGGTGCCTCTGGGGTCCCAGGCGTCCCAACCTGCACCTGGTGTGTCGTGCCGTCCGGTGCGTCCGCCGCGCCTTGGGTCACCCGCTCAAGTTAGGCGCAACGCCGCGGCGCCCACCCATTCCCTGGTGGATCCGTTACGCGAAGGAGTTCTCCAGCGCAGCCAACGCGCCCTTGTAGGTGTCACCGAAAATCGGCGCCATCTCGTCGGGGGATACGTCATAGGCCCAGATCACCTTGGACCCGGCCCCGTCGGGCTCGACGGAGACGGTGGCGGTGTGACTGTCGATGGGGACGCCGCCGACGACCGAGTAGGTGAGGACCCGGCTCTCCTCGTCCCGGGCCAGCAGCCGCTCGCGGATCTCCATGCCGAACATGCCGATGATGCGGTCGTCACCTTCCAACCGGAAGGACTCGATGGCCGGGAACAACACGGCCACGCCGGCGAAGTCGCCGACCTTCGCCCACACCTCGTCGGGTGTCGCGGCGATCATCACATCAACTGCCCCTGCTGCCATTGCGGCCTCCTCGTCTGCGCTCGGTTCCCCGGCTTGAAGTCGCCGGTACAGTACTGCCGACCCGGTCCCGCCCGCAGGAGACCGGCCGTGGGGAGGGAGTCTGCCGATGGAGACACGCACGATCGGCTCGTTCGAGGTCAGCGTGGTCGGGCTCGGCTGCAACAACTTCGGCATGCGCATCGGCCGCGAAGAGACGGCGGCCGTGGTGCACGCCGCGCTGGACGCCGGCATCAACTTCTTCGACACCGCCGACATCTACGGCGGGGCCAAGAGCGAGACCTACCTCGGCGAGGCGCTGGGCTCCCGTCGGGACGAGATCGTGCTGGCCACCAAGTTCGGCGCTCCCTACGAGGGACACGAGGGCGGGGCCTCGGCCTCCTACATCCGGACCGCCGTCGAGGACAGCCTCACCCGGCTCGGCACCGATCGCATCGACCTCTACCAGCTGCACCTGCCCGATCAGAAGACCCCGATCGCCGAGACGATCGGCACGCTGGTCGAGCTGGTGGACGAGGGCAAGGTCCGCGAGTTCGGCTGCTCCAACTTCACCGTGGACATGCTCAACGAGGCCGCAGCGGCGACACCGGAGGGCAGCCCCGGATTCGTCAGCGTGCAGAACCACTACAACATCCTCTACCGCGAGCCCGAGGACGGCGTCCTGGAGTGGTGTGACGGCGCGGGCGTGGCGTTCCTGCCCTTCTTCCCGTTGGCCAGCGGGCTCCTGAGCGGCAAGTACCGGGCCGGCCAGCCACCACCCGAGGGCACCCGCCTGGCCGCCATGGGCGATGGCGCCAAGAGCCAGCTCTCCGATGAGCGCCTGGCCGCCGTGGCCGACCTCGACGAACTGGCCGAACGGGAGGACCACAGCGTGCTCGACCTGGCCTTCGGCTGGCTGCTCACGCGGCCCTCCGTCGCCTCGGTCATCGCCGGCGCGACCCGGCCGGAGCAGATCACGGCCAATGTGGCGGCGGGCACCTGGCGTCCCGGCGACGAGGTGCTGGCGGCCGTGGACACCATCGCACCGCGCTGACGCGGTTGCACCGAGCTGACCCGGTCGCAACGCGGCGGGCGAGGCGGCGCCGTCGCCCTACGAGCGGCGGGTGTCCGACTCCACACTCGGGACGCTCGGGACGAGCGCGGGCCGCACGGGAGCGAGGTGGACCAACAGGTTGTAGGTGACCAGCGCGATCGCCAGGTGCATCACCATGAGCACCGCAACCGCGTGCACCGGCTGTCCCTGATGCCAAATGTAGAAGTCCGGCAGCAGGAGGACGATCGTGACCGCGATGGCGAGCCGGAAGAACACCCAGCGTGGCGCCGAGCTGATTCGGGTCACGACCGGCCAGGCCGCGCAGGCGATCAGCACACCGACGATGGTGAGCTTGGCGTAGTCGTGGAACTCGAAGTGGACATAGCCCTTGGTCGCGGGGAACAGCCTCGTCCCGATGAACACCAGCAGGGCATCGGCAGCCAGGGAACCGGCCACGGACAGAACGGTGGCCACGATCACCCGCCACCACGCCGGCGGCCGGTGCGCAGGGGAAAGATCGATGCGAGCCCAAGTCAGGGCCCGCTCGGTGACATCAGTGGAAGCCGCCATACAACAAGACTACGGACCCGGCTGGTCCCACCGAATCAGCCACGAGGCGGAAATGGGAACCGGCCCCTCATCCCTGCGGTGCAACCGGAGTGCCGTTGAACTGCTGTGTCACGTCAGCTCCACAGGTGGGGCCCCGCCGGAGGGTCAGGCGTCGTTGACTGCGCTCACCAGCTTCTGCAGGGTGTCCTTGGCGTCCCCGAAGAGCATGGTGGTCTTGGGGTCGTAGAGCAACTCGTTGTCGATGCCGGCGAAGCCCGGCCGCATGGAGCGCTTGAGGAAGATGATGTTCTCGGCCTCGTCGGCGTGAATGATCGGCATACCGAAGATGGGGCTGCCCGGTGTCGTCTTGGCCGCCGGGTTCACGGTGTCGTTGGCGCCCACCACGAGCGCCACGTCGGCCGTGGACATCTCGAGGTTGGCCTCGTCCATCTCCTTGAGCTCGTCGTAGGGCACGTTCGCCTCCGCCAGGAGCACGTTCATGTGTCCCGGCATGCGCCCGGCCACGGGGTGGATGGCGAAGAACGTGTCGACACCACGCTCCTTCAGCGCGTCGGCCAACTCGCGCACCGTGTGCTGCGCCTGGGCGACCGCCAGGCCATAGCCCGGGATGATCACGACCTTGCGGGCGTAGGCCAGCAGCACACCCACGTCCTCAGGCGTGCCGGCCCGGACCGGGCGGGCGGCGTCACCCTCCTCACCGCCGGTGGCGGTGATCACCGACCCGAACGCGCTGAACAGGATGTTGGGCAAAGAGCGGCCCATGGCGCTGCTCATCAACCGCGTGAGGATGATGCCCGAAGCACCGACCAGGGTGCCGGCCACGATCAGCAGGTTGGAGTCGAGCACGAAGCCCGAGGCGGCCACGGCGAGGCCGGTGAACGAGTTCAAGAGCGAAATCAGCACCGGCACGTCGGCGCCGCCGATCGGCAGCACGAGGATCACACCGAGCACCAGGGCCAGCGCCAGGATGATCCAGACGTACATGATGCTGCCGGTGACGAGGGCCAGAATGACCATGACGCCGATGGCGACACCCACCAGCGCGTTTATGACCTGCTGGCCCGGGTACGTGATCGGCCGCCCGGTGATCAGCTCTTGCAACTTGATGAACGCGATGGCACTCCCGGAGAACGACACCGACCCGATGAGCACGCCCAGCAGCACTTCGGCGGTGACGTAGACGGCCGGCTGCAGCCCGAGCGAGTGCAGGTGGAGCAGCTCGACGATGGAGATCAGTGCGGCCGCACCGCCGCCCACACCGTTGAAGATGGCCACCAACTGCGGCATCGCCGTCATCTTCACGAAGCGGGCCACCGGCACGGCGATGGCCGCACCGAGCGCCATGGCGATGAGCGCCAGCACGAGGTTCCAGCCCGAGTGCCGCAAGCTCGGCAGGGTGAACGTCATGGCGATGGCCAGCGTCGCCGCGGCAGCGCCGACCAGGTTGCCCAGGCGCGCGTGGCGCGGTGAGCTCAGGCCCTTGAGAGCGAAGATGAAGCCGGCGATGGCGACCAGGTAGGCCAGGTCGCGCGCGGTGGTCAGGGTGAAGGACACAGCCAGCATCAGGCGGCGCCTCCGCCGGGCTCAGAAGGAGGCGTCGTCGGCGCCGCAGACGCCGCGGCACCCGGTGCCGTCGTGTCCTGGGCCTTGGCCGTTTGTGCCGAGGCAGTGGCCGTGGCCGTGGCAGTGGCCTTCGCCTTTCCCTTGTCGCTCGGCTTGCCCTTGAACATCTCGAGCATGCGGTCGGTCACCACGAACCCGCCCACCACGTTCAACGTGGCCAGGAAGACGGCGAGGAACCCGAGCGTGACCTCGGCCGCACCGTGCGCTTCACCCATGATGGTGAGCGCGCCCACCAGCACAATGCCGTGGATGGCGTTCGACCCCGACATCAGCGGGGTGTGCAGAATGCTCGGGACCTTCGACACCACCTCAATCCCGACGAAGGCCGCCAGGACGAAGACGGTCAGGTACTCAATGATCCCGGTGCTCGACCCGGTCGGTGTCGTCTCCAACAGCAGATGGATCACGACTGCGCCCCCTGTGCCCCGCCAGTTGCCCCGCCAGTGGCCCCGCCCAACAACTCGACCGCGGCCGGCGCCACGGCCGCCCCGTCGCGCAGCACGCACATACCCGTCACGATCTCGTCGTCCCAGTCGGGCTCCAGCGTCCCGGCGGGGCCCATCAGGCCGAGCACGTTGGCCACGTTGCGGGCGAAGAGGAAGCTGGCGTGCGTCGGCATGCCCGACGGGGGGTTGGCCATGCCGACCACGTGGACGCCGTTGTGGTCCACGACCTCACCCGCCACCGTCAGCTCGCAGTTGCCGCCTTGGTCGGCCGCCATGTCCACCACGACGGCACCCTCGCTCATGCCCTCGACCATCTGGGTGGTCAGCAGGACCGGCGCCTTGCGTCCCGGCACCGCCGCGGTGGTGATGACGACGTCGGAGCGCCCGACCTCCTCGGCCAGCGCAGCCCGCTGGCGCTCCAGTTCATCGGGGGTGAGCTCGCGGGCGTAGCCGCCGGCTCCTTCGGCCGAGACACCCGAATCGAAGAAGGTGGCGCCCAGGCTCTCGGCCTCTTCCTTGGCGGCCGCCCGCACGTCGAAGGCCTTGACGACGGCGCCGAGCCGGCGCGCCGTGGCGATCGACTGCAGTCCGGCGACACCGACGCCCATGACGAACACCTTGGCCGGCGGCACCGTTCCCGCCGCCGTCATGAACATGGGGAAGAACTTGGCCAGGTGCTCAGCGGCGCTCAGCCCAGCCCGGTAACCCGACACCGTCGCCTGTGAGCTCAGGGCGTCCATGCCCTGGGCGCGACTGATACGCGGCAGGAGGTCGAAGCTGAAGACGGTGGCCTTCTTGGCCGCCAGCACACGCACGGCGTCGGCGGCCTGGGCCACGCCGAAGAAGCTCAGCAACGCGGCGCCCTCGGGCATCGCCTCGGCGTCCTCGACGCTCGGCGGGTTGACCCGCACAACGATCCCGGCACCGGCCACGGTCGTCGCCGCGTCGGGGGCCACCGTGGCGCCGGCGTCGCTGTAGGCGCTGTCGCTGAACGCGGCCTCGGTGCCGGCGCCGGCCTGCACCCAGACCTCCCAGCCTGCGCCGACCAGCTTCTTGGCCACGTCGGGGACGAGGGCCACGCGGCGCTCACCCGGACGGGTCTCGGTGGGGACTGCCAATTTCACCGTCGCTGTCTAGCAGCTGAGCCCCCGTTTCGCCCTAATCGGGTGCCATTGCAAAGGACACCCAATTACCTGGGGCCCTTCAGGACCCGGCGACGGCCGCCAGGAACGGTGGAGGCTCCCCGCCCCCGTGCACCACCAGATTGGCTCCGGTGACGTAGGAGGCGGCATCGCTCGAGAGATAGAGGCAGGCCTCGGCCACATCGGCCGGGGTGCCCATCCGGCCCACCGGCACGGTGGCGGCCGCCCGCTCCATGCCCTCGGGCCCGCCGTAGAAGTCGTCGCCGGCGCCCGAATCGAGCAACCCGGCCGTGACGCAGTTCACCCGCACCGCGGGGGCCCACTCCACGGCCAAGGTCGCGGTCAGGTTGATCAGGCCCGCCTTGGCCGCGCCGTAGGCGGAGGTACCGGGCGAGGGACGCATGCCCGAAATGCTCGACACGTTGACGATGGACCCCCCGTCCTCCTGCACGGACATGACCTTGTGGGCCGATTGCGCACACCACAAGGGCGCCAGCAGGTTGAGGTTGACGATCGCTTCGACGAAGCGCGGCGATGCGTCAGCCGCCAGTGCGCGGGGCGAGCCGCCCGCATTGTTGATGAGGATGTCGAGCCGGCCGAAGTGCTCGACGGCCTTGGCGATGACCCGTTCGGCCTCCGGCGGCTTACGGATGTCCGCCGCCACGAACACCGCGCCCTCGACCTCGGCCTCGTGGCGCCCGCAGGCCACGACGTGCGCGCCGGCGGCGGCGAACGCCGCCACAATGCCGGCCCCGACCCCACGGGAGCCTCCCGTCACCACGACCACACGCTCGCTGAAGTCGTAGACGGGCTGGGTCACAGTGGAGACCCTATGACACGGGCCGCGGGCGGACCGGGGGGCGGCGGATGTAGATGGAGACGCGCCCGATCCGGTCGTCGAGGGCAAAGAGGAGACACTCGTCGGTCACGAGTGGCTCGCCGTCGATTTCGACCGTCTCGCGCAGCTCCACGAGGACCCGGCCGTCGGCCAGCTCGGTCACGCGGTCGATGTCCATCTCGTAACCGGGCAGTGCCGGCATCGTCCGACGCAGGAAGCCCATGTAGTCCTCGAGTCCCTCGAAATCGTCGCCGAAGGGTCCGTGGCGCACCACGGACGGTGACAGGCAGGCCCTTACGGAGTCCCACTCCTGGGCGGCCAGGGCACGGAGGTAGCGCTCCACCAGTTGCGCTGCGGCACCGGGCGTTTCCGGGAGAGCTTCCGGCATCTCCCCGACGCTAGTGCTCGGCCCACTCCGCCCCCCTTGTCGCCCCCCCTTGTCGCCAGCACGTCGTGGACGGCCCGCGCCAGCGAAACCGGTCGGTGTTGGCCCGGCGGAGCACCCTGGCCTAAGTTCACACCCCGGCTTTCTGACGCAGCGTCAGGGCCCGAAACCGAGGAGAACCGGCGCCCGCATGCCCATCACCGTGATGCAGGAGCACGAAGGGATCGCAGAGGTGGTCATCGACCACCCGCCGGTCAACGCGCTCGACGTGGCGGGCTGGTTCGAGCTGGCCGACGCCCTCATCGCGGTGGGCCGGGTGCCCACCAACCGGGTGGCCGTCCTGCGGGCCACCGGGCGCGGCTTCTGCGCAGGCGTCGACATCAAGGAGATCAACGCCAAGGGTGACGAGGCGCTGGTCGGGGTGAACCGGGGCTGCGCCGCCGCCTTCGCCGCCGTCTACGACTGCGAGGTGCCGGTGATCGCGGCCGTCCAGGGCTTCTGCCTCGGTGGCGGCATCGGCCTGGCCGGCAACGCCGACATGGTCATCGCCTCCGAGGACGCCACCTTCGGGCTGCCCGAGGTCGACCGCGGCGCGCTCGGCGCCGCCACCCACCTGGCCCGCCTGGTCCCCCAGCACGCCATGCGCCAGATGGTCTACACAGCCAAGCCGATCACCGCCGCCGAGTTGGCCTCCTACGGCTCGGTCGCCGCCGTGGTGCCGCCGGACCGCCTCCATGCGGCCGCGCTCGAGCTGGCCGGCGACATCGCCACCAAGAGCCCCACCATCATCCGCCGGGCCAAGGAGTCGCTCAACGGCATCGACCCCGTCGACGTGAAGCGCAGCTACCGCTTCGAACAGGGCTTCACGTACGAGCTGCACGTGCGCGGCGTGGCCGACGAGCAGCGGGCCGCCTTCGTCGAGAAGCGCGACGCCGACACCTCGACCTGATGGCGGACAAGCGCACCACCATCGACGACATCGTCGGCGAGCTCCGCTCGGGCATGACCATCGGGATCGGCGGCTGGGGCTCGCGACGCAAGCCGATGGCCGTCGTGCGCGCCATCTGCCGCTCGGACCTGAGCGACCTCACCGTGGTGGCCTACGGGGGACCCGACGTGGGGCTGCTCTGCGCCACCGGCAAGGTGCGCAAGGTCGTGTGCGGCTTCGTCACCTTGGACTCCATCGCGCTCGATCCGCACTGGCGCGCCGCGCGTCAGCACGGCCGGGTCGAGGTCATGGAGGTGGACGAGGGGATGTTCTTCCTCGGCCTGCAGGCCGCCTCGTGGCGCGTCCCCTTCCTGCCCACCCGGGCCGGGCTGGGATCCGACGTCCTCACCATCAACCCCGATCTGCGGCTGGTGCGCTCCCCGTACGGAGCCGGCCACCCGTACCTGGACGACCCCGCTGACGCCGACGTCGAGCTGGTCGCCATGCCGGCCCTCCACCTCGATGCCGCCATCGTGCACACCAACCGGGCGGACGCCGCCGGCAACGGCCAGGTGCTGAGCCCCGACGCCTTCTTCGACCCGCTCTTCCTCGGGGCCGCCGAACGCCGCTTCATGACCACCGAGGCCATCGTCGACAATGGCACCCTGGCCGATGAGGCGCACCCGATTTCGAGCGTGCCCATCCACCGCATGCTGGTCGACGGCGTGGCCGAGGCCCCCGGTGGCGCGCACTTCACCGCCAACCCGCCCGACTACGGCCGCGACGAGAAGTTCCAGAAGGAGTACGCGGCGTCGGCCACCGACCCCGCCGAGTGGGAAGCCTTCTCGTCGCGTTACGTCTTCGTCGGCGACGACGAGTACCGGGCCCACGTGGCCGAGAGGCCATGAGAAAGGCGGACCGGTGAGCGATCCCGGCGTCACCCGAGCGGAGTCCTGCGTCATTGCCTGTGCCGACGTCTGGCGCGAGGCGGGCGAGGTCATGGTCAGCCCGTTCGGCACCATTCCCGCTTTGGGGGCCCGACTGGCCAAACGCACCTTTTCGCCCGACATCGTGCTGACCGACGGCGAGGCCGCGCTGATGGTCGGCGCGCCGCCCATCGCGGCTCGCCCGGCGGAGTTGGTGCGTGAAGCCGCCATGCCCTACCGCACCGTCTTCGACGTCGTGTGGTCGGGCCGGCGCAACATGATGATGATGGCGAGCCAGATCGACCGCACCGGCAACCAGAACATTTCGGCCATCGGTCCGCACGCCAAGCCCAAGGTG
>Ga0182012_10008372_pt1 | contig 10234 bp, 8 predicted proteins | sample 612S2SmetaG_FD_120486 | JGI IMG/M metagenome (GOLD analysis project Ga0182012, IMG submission 120486) | Permafrost microbial communities from Stordalen Mire, Sweden - 612S2S metaG | ecosystem: Environmental > Terrestrial > Soil > Wetlands > Permafrost | place: Sweden: Stordalen | collected...
GCAATGGTCTGCTGTACGACGGCGAGGGCGCCTTCGTGCTGTTCCAAGCGCGACGTCAGACGCGACTCCAACTGCGGCAGGTCGGCAACCGCCTGCTGCACGCTCGACAGGGCGCCTTCGTGCTGCTCGATGCGCGACGGCAGTTCGGCAATGGTCTGCTGTACGACGGCGAGGGCGCCTTCGTGCTGTTCCAAGCGCGATGTCAGACGCGATTCCAACTGCGGTAGTTCGGCGATCGCTTGCTGGATGTTCGACAGCGCGCCTTCGTGCTGCTCGATGCGCGACGGCAGTTCGGCGATGGTCTGCTGCACGCCGGCGAGGGCGCCTTCGTGCTGTTCCAAGCGCGACGTCAGACGCGATTCCAACTGCGGTAGCTCGGCGATCGCCTGCTGCACGTTCGACAGGGCGCCTTCCTGCTGCTCGATGCGGGACGGCAATTCGGCAAGAGTGCCTTCGTGCTGTTCCAAGCGCGATGCCAGACGCGATTCCAACTGCGGCAGGTCGGCGATTGTTTGCTGCACGTTCGACAGGGCGCCTTCGTGTCGATCCAACCGCGAGGATAGCCGCGATTCCAGCAGTGGAATCTCAGCCGACAGGTGCTGCAAGCCAGCCGCCGCCTCGCCATGCCGCTCAGCCAGGCGCGCCGCCAGGTGAGATTCCATCAGAGGCAACTGGGCCGCGACGTGCCGTAGTGCCGCCGTCGTTTCGGCGTTCTGTTGGTCGAGGCGCGACGCCAGTTGGGATTCAAGCAGCGGCAACTGCGCAGCCAGGTGACGCAACCCGGCCGTCGCTTCTCCATTCTGTTGATCCATGCGCGAGCTCAGTCGGGCTTCCACCTGCCGCATCTCGGCCTGCAACACTTCGGACTGGCGGGCACCCGCCGGCTGTTGGAGGCGCCTGGCGGAAAAGACGAGGATCTTGAACTCCATGTGCACTTGCTGAACGCGCTGCCAGCGGCCCGCGGGGTCCTTGACCAGACAATTCAAGATCAGCCGGTCAAGCGCGGTGTCGCCAATCGGCTCCGGCATGGAGTTCTCAATCGAGGCTGCCAGTTCCTCCGGGGTACTGCCGGCAAAGGCGCGCCGCCCGGTGAACATCTCATACAGCAAAGCGCCCAGGGAGAAGATGTCGCTTCGGGCGTCCGCCGCCTGGCCCGCAAGCCGCTCGGGAGCGGTGTACGGGGTCACCTGCAAGGCGCCACCGGACTGCGGGGGAACCAGTTCCACTCCTGTGGGAGTAAGGAGCACGGATTCCGGATTGAGCGCTCCGTGGCAGTAACCTTCCTCATGAGCGTGCCGCAGAGAATCGACAATCTGCGCAGCATACCGCAAAGTCTCGTTCAGCGGCATGCGTCCGGCAGCAAAGCGCTGCGCCAGGGTCTGGGCGTTAGGGGTCATGGCCAGGATATACCTTCCCGACATAGAGACTACCGGAAGTCGTGCCGAAAGTCCAAGTTCTCAAAGGAGATGGCCGTACCAATGAAATGTCAACTTTAGTTAAGTAACCGGCCGCCGAAACTGTCACCGGACTTCTGCATAGCGGTACTGAAGTGACCTCTGTGGTGAGGACGAAGCGGCCTCACACTGGGTCTGGGCGGTTCTGAAATGTCCTCTTCGACACCACACTGCGACGTTTGGCCCTGGGCGCCACATCGTTGTCCGCGATGCTGCCGGCTGGATGCCATCCCCATGCCTCCGTGCACCTGTTCGACAAGCTGATTGGTTGCTTCGCGTATTCGCCATTCAAATGCCGGGCCTGCAAGGTCAAGTTTTATCGGCGATCGAGCACGGTTCCCAAGCCCGCTGCCCCACCCCCCGCGGAGAGCGCGCCACTTCCGAATGTGGCAGGATGTCATAGGGACATGCGGCTACTTTGCAGCGGGTGGAGCGTATCATCGTGGTTGCCGAGAGCGCGCGTCTCCGAAAGGGGTAGCCGCCATGACACCGAAATCCGGGTTGAACCAACCGCCAGCGATCGAGTCGCGGATTCTAGAGGTGCCGGCGGCACAGGACGCGGGCACATCGATTCCAATCACCGTCATTCGGGGCGCCCGTCCGGGCCCGGTACTCGCTCTGATCGCGGGCAACCACGGCTACGAATACCCTCCCATCCTGGCGCTGCAGAGGCTGCGCGGCCAGATCGATCCCGCCGAACTGAGCGGCCGGGTGGTCATGGTGCATACGGCCAACATGCCGTCCTTCCTGGGGCGCACGGTTTATTTCAGCCCGGTTGACGGTAAGAATTTGAATCGTGTGTACCCCGGGCAGATTGACGGCACGGTCTCGGAGAGGATCGCCTACGCCATCACCAAAGAAGCGATCGAGCCGGCCGACTACGTGCTGGATCTACACTGCGGCGACGGCAACGAGTGGCTGCGGCCCTACGTCTACCAGCACGTCACTGGCAACAGGGATATGGACCAACGCATCGCGCGCCTGGCGATGGCGTTCGGTATCGACCATGTGGTGGTGGACCGCGGCCGGCCCACCGACCCTGCCTGCTCACTCTACTGTTCCACCACGGCGATCACCCGCGGCAAGCCGGCCATGACCGTGGAAAGCGGCTCGCTGGGAGTGTCCGATGAGGAATCCGTGGAGCGCATCGTGAGCGGTGTCCATGGCGTGCTGCGCGAATTGCGAATGAAGGACGGCGGTCCGGAGGCGCTCACACAAGCCGTCTACCTGGACCCCACAGCAGTGGTGACGAGCCCCGAAACCGGCATTCTCTACGCGCAAGCAGAATGCGACCAGACGGTGCATAAGGGCGCCGTGCTGGCGCACATCACGGACTTCTTCGGAAAGACGATCGCGGAGGTCCGTTCTCCGCTGGACGGTCTGGTGCTTTATATCGTGGCCACGCCACCTATCGCCAAAGGCCAGCCGGTGGCTTGTATCGGAGAGCCGCGCCCGTCGCCGCGCGTCATTGCGTAATGATGTCGACGGCGGTGCTTTTGAGCGTCAGGCTGCCGGGAGCTATCGGCACCACCAGCGGTTTGAAACTGTAGGAGACCACTACCTGCACCTGGCTGCCGGGGTTATTGTTCGGGATCCAGGTTACGGCGACAGTCAAGCCAGTCGCGCTCAGGCCGATCAGGTTATTGTCGGCGTTGGCCTGAATGGTGGCTACGGTTGCGGCATGTCCGCTGGCACTGCCGCTGGTGGCGGCGAAACGCGCAGCCTGATGGGCGGCGTACGTCACCGAGGTATAAGTGAAGCCAAGGCGTCCGAAATCCATACTGCCGATCAGAAGGATGACGAATGTGGTCATCACCAATGCGCCTTCGAGCATGGTGCTGCCGCGCCGGTTGTTCATTGCGCCCTCATGGTCGCCGTGGCGATTACCGCGCCGGTGTAGCCCAATTTGGGATAGGTGAAAAGTGCATTGACGGTAGCTTTGCACGTGACCTGTGCGTAGGTACGCACCGGGCCCGACGGGCAGGTACCGCCGCTGCAATTGACGGTGCTGCCATTGGAGCACTGACAGACTCTGGCCGCGCTGGCGCTGAGGCCGGGAATATCCGGCGCGGCGTTGAGGGCGGCGGTCTGGATGCCGGAGATGTTGGCTGCGTTGGTTGTGCTGAGACTGCCGAATTGGGCGCCGGCCCGCGCGGCGTCCCCTACCGCGATGGCGGCGCGCATCAGCAGGGTGAAATCCACCACGGCAGCCACCAGCAGCAACATCAGGGGAGCGATCAGCGCAAATTCGATAGTGGCAATGCCGCGTTTCATGTTCACTCGCTCAGCGCTACGCTGCCTTTGATCGGAGACCCGCCGGGCAGCGAAGAATAGTCATTTTTGAGGGTGACCCCGCCGGTGAAATTGACGCTGTCGGCCACAATAATGGTGTAAGCGGCGCTGGCACCGTTGGAGAACGAGAGCGCCGTAGTGGGAAAGTAGAGCGTCCCCGTCAGGTTCGCACTGGTGCCGCCGGCGAAGCTGCTGGCGCCGCCGCCCACCACCGTAGGGTCCTGGAAAAGCAGGATTCCGGCATAAGTTCCGGTAGTAGGGGCGGTCAGAGTTTCGCTGGTACCATTGTCGAAGATGATGGGCTGGTAGGAGTATCCCCCACCGTACGTGTCATAGATCATGACACCGGACCCGGTCACGTTGGAACCTCCGGCAAAATGGAGACCGCCGCCTTTCATGATGTAAGTACCGGGATTCATGGTGACAGTCGCGCCTCCGCCGATGTTCAGTCCATTGCAGTAAGTGCCGGGGTTGAGTGTGACGGATCCGTAAGGGACGCTGTAGCTGGTGTAGGTGCACGCCCCAACTGTCGGCGTCTGCAAGGTGGAAAACGGGTTGCTTGCCGCGGTAGCTCCGTGGGTGGGCGCCGGGCTGATGGTAGCGCCGTTGCTGATGGTATAGTTTCCCACGACGGAAATGGAGGGCGCACTCAAGTGGGCGCCTCCGGTAGCGGTAAGGGCAGTAGCGCTGTTGGAATTGACTATGATTCCGCAGGAGGACGAGACATTGACGCCATTGCTGACGCTGAAGGCGCTGGGCATGCTGGGATCCAGCGTGTAGAAGCAGGCGCCGCCGCCTCCGCCGCCCACGTGCGCCACCGCTCGCGCCCGTATACTACCCGAAGAGAAGCCCAACACCTGCATGAAGAAGGTCGGGACCTTCTGGTAAATGAGCACTTCCACGGCCGTGCTATCGGAGGTGGAATAGCCAGTGGATGGCGGGTTATTCACCGCGACTGTAACGTGACTCTGACCGTTGGTAAAGCCGTTGGTCGCGGCATCGCCCTGCGCGGCGGAGACCAGATTGGAGGAACCGCTGGCGGCCAGTTCGCGCGCGCCTCCCAGTGCCGCGGCGTCGGCGGCGGTCTGCATGCGAACTTTAGTGTACTGTTCGTAACCGACATCGATGGCGAGACCCAGAAAAGCCAGGAGAACCGTGAGGCTCACGATCATCGTGACGAGTATGAAGCCGGAGCGCGCCGCATGCCGCCGGATTGTCCGCCCACTGTCGCGCATATTCCTTCCGTCTCGAATGTAACAGGATAGATTGGACTGGGAAATAGGCGGGAATGCTTAGAGTTTTGGTTATTTGTACTAAGGACTAACTGCGGGAGTTTAACCGGCCCGCTACGACGCCATCCAGGCTTGTGTGGCAGCCAATCCTGGCTGCAGGCGGGCTTTCAGCCCGCCCGGTGGCCTGAAAGGCCGCCTGCAGGCAAGATTGCCCGCCACACGAGGCTCGCACATTGACGCTTCTGAGCTTACTTCAGTTTCCTCGACCTCAGGAGTTCGGAGACTTTTCTTGGCGTTGAGCGAGCTCCGCTCGTCTGGACAAGCTAAAGCATGTCCCACATGTCTAAGTATTGAAGCCCTGCATCGACGGGTTAATCACGTTGCCATCCGCACCGATCATATTGGATGGATAAGTCATGCCGCTGATGGGAGGGCCGACATACCCCTCGGGGAAGGTCGGCATACTGCCCCCGCTGGTGTAGTAATTGGTCCACGCGGAACCCTGATTAATCGTCTGGGTGATGTCCGCGGTCAACTGCGCGGACCCCACCGATCCGGTGTTCGCGTAGTACGCCACGTCCGCAGCGTTGAACGTCTGGCCGTTTGGCAATTGAATAAAATTGGCCAGCGGTTCGTTCCAACCCTTGTCTTGTCCGAAAGCAGTCCGCTGTACCACCGTACCGCCCAACAGCGATGCCAGCTGAGTGGCCGTCGCATCGGACGCGTAGTAGAAATTCGGCATGGTATCCGTTCCCGCCGGGGTGGTTTCCTGCAGTTTGGACGGATCGTTGACATACGTCGGCTTGAACGAACCGTTCATGATGGCACTCACTAACGCCCCGATTCCGGGAGTCTGGACGCTCGTAGCTGCGGCGGCCGTGGTGGTAGCGGAAGTGCTGGTTGCCGCGGCGGCCGCAGCCGCAGCGGCCGCCGCAGTAGTGGCTGCGGCAGATGTGCTGGCAGAGGTGTGGATGCTCGCCGAGTTGCCGAAAATGCTCATTGCCGAGACCGGTTTCGACGTCGAGGAACTGGCCGAGCTGGTGGTCATCGCCTGCAGGTAGCTGGTGAACGGATCGCTGGACGTGGTCGGCGCCGGCGACAGGAACGTCGGCTTGGTAGCGCTTGGCGTCTTCCCAGTGGAACTCGGCTGCCGGGTCACGGGGGCGGACCTGTTTGGCTCGAGGGCCACGGCGGTATGCAATTGAACTCTCATACGCCCAGCTCATGGCATTTCCGTCTCCGCCTTTAAGTGATTGAAAATAGGAACGCCATAGCAACGAAGCCCGTCAAATTCCTGCCGCTCCGGCAAATTTTCGTCGCGCCGGCGTAACCAAATTCACTTTCGAGAGTATAAGGGTGAGAGGAGCGCGGCATGAAATTCCTGTTGATCGTATTGATTCTGGTTTCCGCGGCATTCGCCCGGGTGGACCGGTGCGCAAGCCATTGGGCCCGCCACGAGGCGCAAGAAGCGCGCCACTGGGCACGCGAGGAAGCTCGGGGAGCTCGGCGCGAAGCCCAGGAGTACCGTCGGCAGGCGCAGCGATATACCGTGGAAGCGCGCCGCGAAGCGCAACGCGAGCGGCAGGAATTGCGCCGGGAAATACGCGATGCTTTTCGCCAGGATCGCGCCGACTCTGCCGGCATGAGGCGGATTTACTAGCCGGGCAAGGCTCCCTCCTGGGCATGCCAGCGGGATACGGAAGGCAGGTCGGCCGGACACACCGTGCCGCAGCCGTACTTCTGTAGGACATGCTTCGCCTGGCAGCGTTACCATGGCATCTATGGAAGATGCGGTAGCCGCCGCCTACCAACGTATTTGGCCCCATGTGCGCGAGACCCCGGTAGAGGAATCCAAAGCCTTGGCCGACGGCGGCGCCGCCTCGGTCTTCCTCAAGCTGGAGCATCTGCAGCACACCGGCTCCTTCAAGTTTCGCGGCGCCTGCAATAAAATCGCACTCCTGACTCCCGAGCAGGCCGCCGCCGGCGTGGTCGCCGCTTCCAACGGAAATCACGGCCTCGGTGTGGCCGCCGCGGCCCGCGCGCGCGGCATCGCCGCCGAAGTCTTCGTCTCCGCGCAAGTCTCCCCGGCGAAGGCGAAACGCATCGCCGCCCACGGCGCGATCCTCCGCCAGTCCGGCGACGACCCGCTCGCCGCGGAGTTAGCCGCGCGCCATGCCGCCGAGTCCTCCGGCCGCGTGTTCATCTCCCCGTACAACGATCTCGACGTGATCGCCGGCCAGGGCACCATCGCCGTCGAACTCGAGCACCAGATCCTCGACCTCGACGCGGTATTCGTCGCCGTGGGCGGCGGTGGATTGATCGGCGGAATCGGCAGTTACCTGAAGGCGGTGTCACCCCGCACCGAAATCGTGGGCTGCTGGCCGGAGAATTCCCCCGTTCTCCACGAGTGTCTGCGCGCCGGCCGCATCGTCGACGTGCCCGAAGAGCCGACCCTTTCCGAAAGCACCGCCGGAGGCCTCGAACCCAACTCCGTCACCCTGCCCGTTTGCCAGGGCGCCATCGACAGCGCCGTCCTCGTCTCCGAAACCGAAATCCGCGACGCTCTGCGCCTGGTCCTCGAGACCGAGCACTGGCTCATCGAGGGCGCCGCCGCAGTAGCTGTCGCCGCCTTCCGCAAGGACATGGAGCGCTGGGATGGCAAGCGTGTGGCCATCGTTCTCTGCGGCCGGAATGTCTCACCTGAAGTCTTAGGCCGCGTCCTGTAAGCGGGATATACTGAGTTCCAATCGTCATGAATCGTATCCTTTTACCTGCCGCACTGGTAGCGCTATCTCTAGGCAGCCTCCCCGCGCAGCGGTTGACGCCCGACACCGTCCGCGAGATCACCCTCCGCAATATTCCAGGCACCTTTTCCTCGGGCCGCATTGCCGATGTCGCGGTCGACCCCAAGAATCGTGACATCTGGTACGTCGCCACAGCGTCCGGCGGACTGTGGAAGACCACCAACCGGGGCATCGCATTCCAACCGATTTTCGATGACGGCGGCTCCTATTCCCTGGGCTGCGTGACGGTCGACCCCAGGAATTCCGACATCGTCTGGCTGGGCACCGGCGAGAACGAATCGCAGCGTGCCATCGGCTGGGGCGACGGAATCTACAAGAGCACGGACGCCGGCAAGACCTGGAAAAACGTCGGCCTGAGAAACTCCGAGCACATCGCCAAAATTCTGGTCGATCCGCGCGATTCCAACGTCGTCCTCGTCGCCTCGCAGGGTCCGCTATTCTCTCCCGGCGGCGACCGCGGCCTCTACAAAACCACCGACGGCGGCCAGACCTGGAAGCCCGTCCTGCAGATCACCGAGAACACCGGCATCACCGACATCGACATCGACCCGCGCAATCCCGACGTGATCTACGCCGCCGCCTACCAACGCCGCCGCAACACCAGCACCGTCGTCGCCGGCGGCCCCGACGCGGGCATCTTCAAGACTACCGACGGCGGCAAGACCTGGAAGCAACTCAAAGAAGGGCTGCCCGCCGTCGACCTGGGCCGCATCGCCCTAGCCGTATCCCCGCAGAAGCCGGACGTAGTCTACGCGCTGATCATGACCGCGCGCAGCAACAAGATGTCTGGCTATTACCGCAGCGATGACGCCGGCGAGCACTGGACCCGCGGGGCCTTCAAGGAAGTGCAGGACCCCGAATACTACGGCGAGATTTTCGCCGATCCCTTCCAGTTCGACCGCGTCTACGCCATGGACGTCGCGGTCTTCGTTACCGAGGACGGCGGTAAGACCGTGCAGGCCGCTTTCCCTGGCGGGGGAGGCGGCGGCCGCGGACTGGGCCTGCATTCCGACAATCACGCCCTGGTCTTCGACCCCACCGATCCCAATCACTTGATCGAAGGCAACGACGGGGGACTCTACGAAAGCTACGACCACGGACGGACTTGGCGGCACTTCAACAACATCCCCGTGACGCAGTTCTATCGCGTCTCGGTGGACAACGGCCTGCCGTTCTATAACGTGTACGGCGGCACGCAGGACAACGGATCGCAGGGCGTTCCCTCACGCACCAACGTCGCGGCCGGCATCCGCACCAGCGATTGGATGAACACCGGCGGGGGCGATGGCTACCAGTCGCGCGCCGACCAGGAAGACGCATCGATCGTCTACACCTGCTCGCAGCAGATCAACTGCGTGCGCCTCGATCTGAAGACCGGCCAGAGCGTCAACATCAATCCGCAGGCCGGACACGGCGGACGCAACGGCGGCGACGGCCAGCCGCCCGCGGGCAAGGTCAGCGACGGCAAACTGCGCTCCCGCTGGGACATTCCGTTCATCGTCAGCGCCCACAATCGCACCCGCCTGTACATCATGGGCAACCGCCTGATCGAGAGCGACGACAGCGGCGCCACCTGGCGCGAAGTCTCCGACGACCTTACGCGCAATATCGACCGCAACAGCCTCCCGGTGATGGGCAAAGTCTGGGGCCCCGATGCCGTTTGGAAGAACGAATTCACTGACGAGTACGGCACCGGCACAGCGCTCGCCGAATCGCCGCTCAAAGAAGGACTGCTCTTCGTCGGCACCGATGACGGCCTGGTGCAGATCTCCGAAGACGGGTCGAAGACCTGGCGCAAGGTGGACAACTGGCCCGGCGTGCCGGACCTGACCTACGTGACCGACGTGCACCCTTCGCCCATCGACGTGAACACGCTCTTCGTCACGCTCAACGATTTCCAGCGCGGGAATTTCAAGCCTTACGTGATGAAGTCGACCGACCTGGGCCGCACCTGGAAATCCATCGCCGGCGATCTGCCGCTCGGCGATCCGGCATGGACCATCGTGCAGGACCACATCAATCCCAATCTCTTATTCGTGGGCACGGAGTACGGCCTGTCGTTCACGGTGGACGGCGGCGACCATTGGATCAAGATCCGCAACGGCGTGCCGCCCATCCCCATACGCGATCTGGAGATTCAGAAGCGCGAGAGCGATCTAGCGGCGGCATCGTTCGGCCGCGGCTTCTACATCCTGGACGACTATTCGCCGCTCCGCCAACTCACTCCGCAGGTGCTGCAATCGGAGGGCGCGCTCTTTGCCCCCGGCCGCAAAGCGCGGATCTACGACGAACTCGGCTACTACCGCTCGCAGGGCGATAACATCGGCTCGCCGAATCCGCCCTTCGGCGCGATCCTGAGTTACTACCTGTGCGACGACGCACCCACCGAGGGCGCGGACGCCCCGCATATGGTTCTGCAAATCGCCGATACCAGCGGGCGGTTGGTGCGTCA
>Ga0182012_10008374_pt1 | contig 10232 bp, 9 predicted proteins | sample 612S2SmetaG_FD_120486 | JGI IMG/M metagenome (GOLD analysis project Ga0182012, IMG submission 120486) | Permafrost microbial communities from Stordalen Mire, Sweden - 612S2S metaG | ecosystem: Environmental > Terrestrial > Soil > Wetlands > Permafrost | place: Sweden: Stordalen | collected...
ACATCTCACCCACTCGCCCCCGCCCTCATCAACTGCTCGGCCTGCTTCAACGCCTCGGGCGTAATATTCTCGCCCGACAACATCCTCCCAATCTCCTGCGCTCTCTCCGCTTTCCCCAACTCCTCAATCTCCGTCGCAACACGTCCCTTTTTCTCCCGCTTCGCCACCGAATAGTGATGGTCCGCAAACCCCGCAATCTGCGCCAAGTGCGTCACGCAAATCACCTGATTCACCTTCGACAAAATCTTCAATCTCTTCCCTACTGCCGCCGCCGCCGCGCCGCCCACCCCCGCGTCCACTTCATCAAACACCAACATCCCAATCCCGCTGCGCTTCCCCGAATCCCCCGCCGCGGTCTTCAACGCCAGCGCAATCCGCGACAGCTCTCCGCCCGACGCAATCTTCTCCAGCGGCTTCACTTCCTCACCCTTATTCGGCGAAACCAGGAATGCAATCTCATCCACTCCCATCGCTGTCCACTGCCCTTTCGTCACCGCAATCTGAAACTGCGTCCCACTCATCATCAAGCTTTTCAATTCAATCTCAACCTGCTTGCTCAACGCCGCCGCCGCCGCCGTCCGCTTGCTGCTCAAATCGTTCGCCAGCTTTTCGTATTGCTTCGCCGCTTCCGTGCGTTGCTTCTCCAACTCCGCCCGATGCGCGCTCGCGTTCTCCACTTCATCCATGCGCTTCGCCACGTCGGCGTGGAAGGCCAGCACTTCTTCCACTGTCTTGCCATACTTGCGCTTCAGCTTGTCCAACGCTTCCAGCCGGCTCTCCACCGTGTCCAGCCGCGCCGGGTCGCCCTCCAGTTTGCCCAGATAATCGCGCAACCCATACGCCGCTTCATCCACTTGCACCGCAGCTTGCTTCAGCCCGGCCGCCGTTTCCGCCAAGCTATTGTCAATCCGTACTAGCTCATCCAAACGCTTCATCGCCGTTCGCAATTGTGTGGTCGCGCTGTCGGGCGAATCATACAGCGCCGCAAACGCCGCCCCCGCACTCTCCTGCAGCTTCGTCACGTTTTGCAGAATCTTGCGCTCGCTCTCCAGTTCCGCGTCCTCGCCCAACCGCGGCTGCACTGTCTCAATTTCCTTGCGCTGAAAACTCCACAAATCCAACAGCCGCAATTTCTCCTGCTCGTTCTTGTTCAACTCTTCGAGCTTCGTCCCCAGGTCTCGCCATTGCCCAAACGCCTCGCCCACTTTCGCCCGTAGCGTTTCCACCTTGGCGTATTCATCCAACAGTTGCCGCTGCGCCGCCGCCGTAAATAAAAGTTGCTGCTCGTTTTGCCCATGAATATCCCCCAGCACCGGCGCTAGCTGCTTCAGAAATGCGGTGGTCACCGGCTTATTCGCCACGAACGCGCGCGACTTCCCGTTCGCCGCCACCTCTCGCTCCACAATTAATTCTTCTTCACTATCCAACTCAATCCCGCATTCGCTCAAGAGTCCCGCCACGTTCGTTTTCCCGCTCACCGAAAAAATGCCGGATACCCGCGCTCTCGCTTGCCCGCTCCGCACCATCTCCGCCGAGGCCCGCGCCCCCAGCAGCAAACCCAATGAATCCACCACAATCGACTTCCCGCTGCCCGTCTCGCCCGTCAAAATATTCAAGCCCTCGTGAAAACGCATGCGCGCCTGCTCCACCACCGCATAGTTCTCAACTATTAGTTCCAGCAACATGGTTGAACGAATTATGCCAAACCTGCTTCGCAAGGCCTCGATCTGCTTAGGTGGCGCGGGCGGTTTCGCCTGCGTGCTGATCTCAAATGTAACCTCCTAAAACCAAAAACATCCAACCTTTAGAAGTAGTTGCGTTTGCTCGCTCCTTATAATGAAAGCGAGGAAACGAAAGGACACTGATATTGCCCTTTTCTTGGGTTCTCGCAGATCTCTCTCTGTGGGACATCACTAAAAATCTGCGGCCTGTGCCGCTCGCCGTCATTGGAATCTTAGTTTTTTTCTCGCTGTTCTCCTGGACCATCGTCTTGTCCAAGAGCGGCATTTTCAGCCGCGCTCGCTCGCGCAACAAGAATTTCCTTCGCGCCTTTCGCAAAGCGAAAAACTTGCAGGCCATCGCCGCGGCTAGTGAACAGTTTGGCGCGGCCCCGTTGATCGGCGTCTTCGAATTTGGCTATCGCGAAATTGAACGGCAGATTTCGCAGCGCGGCGCTCTCGTCAACAAACCCGCCGTCGAACGCAGCTTACAGCTCGGCATCAGCGAAGAGGTCACCAAGCTAGAAATGAATATGACTTGGCTGGCAACCGTCGCCTCGGTCTCGCCGTTCATCGGCCTCTTCGGCACCGTTTGGGGAATCATCGACGCCTTCGAAGGCCTCGGCACCGCCGGCAGCGCCAGTCTGCGCGCCGTCGCGCCCGGCATCTCCGAAGCGCTCGTCACCACTGCTATCGGTCTAGCCGCTGCGATCCCCGCCGCCATTTTTTACAACCTCTTCGGCAGCCGCATCAAAGAACTCGGCACGCGCATGGAAGATTTCGCCATCGAATTCCAGAATTTCGCGGAGCGCGATTTCGGCGGTTAATTTATGGCCTTCTCTTTCAACGGCGGCAATGGCGGGCATCGCGGACGACGTTTTGGCGGTCCCGCCGCTATGTCTGAAATCAATATCGTCCCCCTCGTCGACGTCGTCCTCGTTCTCCTTATCATTTTCATGATTACCGCCAACGTCATGGAATTCGGCCTCGATATCCAAGTTCCCAGCGTCCGCCGCGTGCAGAATACCGCGCAAGATCTGCCCGTAGTCAGTATCACCAAATCCGGCGAGTCTTATCTAAACGACAAGCCCATCAACATTCACGCCCTGCCCGCCGGCATTCGCGCGCGTTTTCACAACGCCACCGCCGTCTACGTGCGCGCCGATAAGCAAACACCCTGGGATCCCATCGCCCAAATCGTAGCAGAATTGGGCGAAGCCAAATACGAAGTGAAAATGGTAACGGCGCCCATGGATTCCTCGCGCGAACCCCGCTAGCCTCATGCCTCACCTAATTCCTCCTAATCGCATCACTCCGAATCGGACCCGGGAGCGTCAGCAACCTAAATCGGCCTTCCCAGCCACCCTCCTCTAACCCATGCCCCAGCCCATCGACATCCTCGACGAACGCGATCCACTCGCCCTGCCATTCCTCGGCTCGTTGATTGTCCATGGCTGCGTCATTGCCGTCTTCTTCATGGGTTGGTTTTGGCTCAAACAATCGCCCGATTCCCTAGGCGAACCCAACCCTTCGGGTGGCAGCGCCTACGCTGTTTCTCCCACCAAAAACATTCCCATCCCGCAGCGCGACGCTCCCCTCAATCCCGTCGCTCACGATACCGATTCGCCCGTTCCCTCCGCGCCTGCCGAAAAGGAAGCCGAAAAAAAAGACCCGGAACCCAAAAAAGACGACTTTCAAATCCCCGATAAAATCAAGCCCAAAAAAGAACAGCCGCAACAGCCGCAAAAATATCTCCAGCCCGCGCCGCCCAATCAGGTTTATAGCCAGCAGCGCCAAGCCGTCTCGAGTCCCATGTTCGGCGCGCAAGCGGGTGCTGGTCAAGTCGGCATCGGCCCCAATTCACTGCTGGGTAACCGCCTCGGCTGGTACGCCCAACTCATTCGCGATCGTCTCGCCCAAAACTGGCAAACCAACGGCTTGAGTTCGCGCTCGCAATCCGCTCCCGCCGTCGTCAGCTTTCACATTCTGCGCGACGGCAGCATTCGTAATCCGCAAATCGTTCAGTCCAGCGGCAATCCGGAAATCGATAACACCGCCTTGCGCGCTGTTTATGCTTCCAGTCCCTTAAACCCTTTGCCGCCCCAAATTTCCGAAAACGATATCCTGGCAGAATTCACCTTCAATCTACGCTGATGCGCACACTTACTCTCTCCCTCTCTCTTCTTTTTACGCTCGGACTTGCCTCCGCGCGCCAGCAGGTTGTCGGAACTATCGAGAAGAATCCCGGCAAACCTCACATCGCCGTGACCGATTTTCGCGCTACCGGTACCACCGCACCCTCGCTCATGGCTGTTTTCAACAGCACCGTGCAAAGCGATTTGCAAAGCTCGCCGCTCATCAACTTCATTCCTAAAACCCTCTATCCGCTCCGCATTCCGCAAGTGCCCAACGATTTAGCCGCCGGCGAAGCCTCCGCCAATACAAAACCCGCTCCCATTCCCGGTTTTCGTCTGGCCGATTGGTACGCCGCTCCCGCCCAAGCCAATTACCTGGGCATGGGCTACGGCGCGGAAGACCGCGGCCTTTTTGTCGTCTTCGGATACTTCTACACCACCGCCCCCAACATCACAGATCTGCAGCAGGCGCAAATTTTCGGCAAGGTCTACACCGGCTCGCTCGATCAGAGCGGCGCCATTGATGCCGCTCATCATTACGCCGCCGACATGTTGGCCCAGTTTGGCGGCACCAGCCTCGTCGGCACTCGCATTGTCTTCGTTTCCGACCGAACCGGCTCCAAGGAAATTTGGGCCATGAACTGGGACGGCACAGACCAGCACCAGATCACCAAATACGGCTCCATCTCGACTTTCCCATCTGTCTCGCCCGATGGCCACATTGTCGCCTTCACTACCTACGCTACCGGCTACCCGGCGATTCAAATGTTCTCGCTCGATACCAACCGCAAGCTGCCCTTCTACAACCAGCGCGCTTCCATGAACGCTTTCGTTACATTCACGCCGGATTCCAAGCAGATCATTTTCTCCTCCACCGCCGCCGGCGGAGCCGCCCAGCTCTACATGGCAAATACCGATGGCTCCGGTTTCCGGCGCATCACCAATTCCGGCGTCATCGAAGTGGAAGCCAAAATCAATCCCAAAACCGGCACCGATCTTGTTGACGTCTCCGGCCGCTCTGGTTTGCCTCAGGTCTACAAAATGAATATTGAAGGCACCGACGTCCAACGCCTCTCCGCCGGCACCGGCGAAGCCACTAACCCCGCCTGGAGTCCCGACGGCTCCCATATTGCCTTCGCCTGGACCAAAGGTTTCGAGCCTGGCAACTACAACATATTTGTCATGGATGTGGTCACTCGCGAAACGATCCAACTCACCGCCAACGAAGGGCGCAACGAAAATCCTAACTGGGCCCCCGACGGCGCACACATTGTTTTTGCTTCCAAACGCGCTGGCCGGTCGCAGATCTGGGTAATGAATGCCGACGGCACCGGCAAGCATCCGCTGACCGACAAAGGCGGCAATGAAAAGCCCGTTTGGGTCAACGCGGAGAAGTGATTTACGATACTTAGGTTAAGGACAATAGGAGGGACTACTTGAATCTCATGACCAAACACAAAATAAAGATGGCGCTCCTCAGCGCGCTGGTTCTTGGCCTTTCGGCTGGCTGTCAAAAGAAAATTCCGCCTGCGCCGCCGCAAGTTCCCGCGCCTCTGCCGGAGAACAACGCTCCCACGAATAAACCAAGCATTGGCTATTTCACCGCCGAGCCATCCACCGTTACCGTCGGCCAGCCTTCATCCCTCCGTTGGTCTGTTACGGATGCGACTAGCGTAAAAATCGACAACGGCATCGGCGAAGTCAGCCCCAACGGCCGCCGCGGGGTTTATCCAACCAGCACCACTACCTACCATCTCACTGCCACTGGTCCAGCCGGCACGTCGGAAGCGGACGCCACCGTAACCGTCAGTTCGCCCCCGCCGCCCGCGCCTGTTCCCACCGGTGGCCAACCTACCGCGCGCGAAATCCTGGCCAAGCAGGTACAGGATGTCCATTTTGAATACGACAAGAGCGATATTCGCGGCGAAGATCAGGCCATCATTCAAGGCGATGCCAGCGCCCTGCGCACCATCTTCCAGATAGACCCCAATTTCATCGTTACCATTGAAGGCCACTGCGACGAGCGCGGCTCCGCCGAATACAACCTCGCCCTCGGCGACCGGCGCGCCGCTGCCACCAAAGACGCCCTCATTTCGCTCGGCGTTCCGGGCGACAAACTCAAAACCGTCAGCTTCGGCAAAGAGCGTCCCATCTGCACCGAAGCCATGGAGGATTGCTACGCCCGCAACCGGCGGGCCCATTTCTCGGCCGCCCAGTAGCGGCCCGCTAATTAAAGTTCTCTTACACTGAAAACAAGTGCGAAACGAGGGCGGCCTAAACCCGTCCTCATTATTTGAGGAGTTCATTGACATGAAACTATTGCGCCTCGCCGCTTTGCTTTTGACCTGCACCGGTTTTTGCTTTGCCGTCAACAAAGACCTGCTCGCCGTGCAGCGTGAGTTGGAAGACAAAATTGATGCTCTCCAAAAAGAGACTAGCAGCAAACTCGACACTATGAACGGCATGCTCTCCGCCATTCAGGCCGATTCGCGGCGCAATGCCGAACTGCTCTCCTCCATGCAGGAATCGGTAGCCAGTAGCGTTGCGCGCGGCCTTACCCCGGTGAGCGGCCTCACCAATCGCGTCGATTCAGTAGGCGAAGATGTGCGTTCTTTGAAAGACGCCTTAGCCGACATCACCGCCCGCATGGAGCGCATGGACGCCAAAATCACCGATCTAAAGAATCAGATGCAGATCATGCAGAGCCCGCCGCCCGCCCCCGGCGCGGCCACGGGAACAACCGGCGGCATAAGCGCCACCATCCCTACGTCGCCGCAAGCCGCTCTCAGTTCTCCCGCGCCCCAGCCATCTTCGCCCGCACCGGCCGGCATGAGCGCCGACCGCAGCTATACCGACGCCTATCGCGACTTCACAACCGGCCGCACAGACTTGGCCTATAACGAGTTTCAGCAGTTCTTGACCTATTTCCCGAATACCGAATACGCCGCCAAAGCTCAGTATTATTTGGGGGAAATCGATTACAATCGCGCCAACTACCCCAGCGCCATTCACAATTTCGACCTCGTCCTCGAACGCTACCCCGAAAACCCCAAAACCGCCGACGCCCATCTCATGAAAGCCTATGCCCTGCTCAAAGCCAACGAGCGCAACCGCGCCGTCGGGGAATTGCGCATCCTCGTCTCCAACTATCCACACACCGACGACGCCCGCAAAGCTCTGCAACAGCTGCGTACTTTAGGCGTCACCGCCGCCTCGCCCCAACAACCGTCCGTTTCCCGCTGAACATCGACGGCAGCACCGTGTACCAGGTGGAGCAGGCGTTTCCGCCTCCCTCTTGTTGCATCTTCCAGCCTAAAGGGCACGCTACCCCCCTCAACACCAAGAGCCCAATCGCCTGTTATAATAGCGCTTGAACTCTTGGGAGGTCGTCTAATGGTAGGACTGCAGATTCTGACTCTGCCTATCGGGGTTCGAGTCCCTGCCTCCCAGCCAACCTGCTAAATCCTCTTTTACTACTTCTTTCCGTCCGTCTTATCCGCTACCTTCTCCGCCCCTTTTTGCGTGGCCTTCGCGACCTTGTGGGTGCCTTTCTTAATCCCCTTGCCAGTCGCCTTCCCCGCTTTTTTCACGCCTTTTTCCGTTGCCTTCGCGCCCTTCTTCACGCCGTGGGCCGTATCCTTGGCGCCGTCCTTTACCGCTGCGCCAGCCTTTTCACCCGCTGTTTTCAAATCGTCTTTCACTTGCGCGCCGAGCGGCATCAAACCCGCTACACCCAAGAGAAGACCAACCGACAATGCAATAGTTTTCATGCTCCCTTTGTACTAAATTCTCCCCGCTTCTGACTGTCAAATTCGATTAAAATCCAGCAATATGGCCATTTTTTAATAAACCCTTGACACGATTCACTTCTTATCATAAAGTAATTTGTGTGACAGGAATAGATTCATGAACCTTTTCGACCTGCTCTTTCTCCTGCTCGCTTTAAGCGCCATCGTCTCCCTCATCGCCGTTCTGGTGCTGGCTCTGTCCGGCCGCCGCGTCCAATCCGTGCGCCTCCTCAGCCGCCTCGCCGCCGGGGCATTCGTTTATTTCTCCATCGTCATCATCACCTCGTCAATCTCACCCCGCCGCCTGCTAAACATGGGTGATGCTCAATGCTTTGACGATTGGTGCATTTCCGCCATCTCCTCGGCTACTTCACAAACTCAAACCGGCCTCGCGTATCTCGTCAATCTGCGCATCTCCAGCCGCGCCCTCCGCGTGCCCCAACGCGAACTAAACATGGCAGTCTATCTGACGGACAAAGACAATCATCGCTACAATCCCTCGCCTCGCCCTTCCGACACCCCCCTCAACAGCTTGCTCGAACCCGGCCAATCCATCGCCCTTTCCCGCCTCTTCATCATTCCTCCATCCGCCCGCGATCTCAACCTCGTCATCACCCACGAAGGCGGTTTCCCCATCGGCTGGTTCATCATCGGCTACGACGCCTGGTTCCGCAGACCTCCACTCATCCGTCTCCAATAGTTTCTTGCTCATTTACCCTGTTGTTTGGCGCTTTGGCTGAGCGGAGCGCCTATGGCTGCGTAGCGGCCTTCGGATCGGCAAAACATAGCAACACCCAAGCCACTCCTTTCGATACAATCCAAACGTCTCCCAACATGCCTAAACCATCACGCCGCACTTTCCTCTCCCGCCTCCCCGCCGCTGCCACCCTCGCAGGTTCGCTACAGAATCTCCGCTCCCAACCCCCTTCCAGTGATTGGCTCCTTTGGTACAAACAACCCGCCACAATCTGGACCGACGCCCTCCCCATCGGCAACGGCCGCCTCGGCGCCATGGTCTTCGGCGGCATCGCCGAAGAGCGCCTCCAACTCAACGAAGACACTCTTTGGTCCGGCCACCCGCACGATTGGAACAATCCCCGCGCCGCCGATGCTCTACCTTTCATCCGCCAACTCGTCCTCGCGGAAAAGCGCTACCAAGACGCCGACCGCGAATGCCACCGCATGCAAGGCCCTTATAACGAGTCTTACCAACCCCTCGCCAACCTGCGGCTTAAGTTCGACAACCCTCCCGATGTAACCGCCTACCGTCGCGAACTGGATCTCGACACCGGCCTGGCCCGCGTCACCTTCACCGCTAACGGCACAACTTTTACCCGCGAAGCCTTCTCTTCCACTCCCGATCAAGTCATCGCCGTTCAACTCACCGCCGGCAAAAAATCCAAATTGAATTTTGCCGTCACTGTCGACAGTCCCCTGCACGTCACAACCGAAGCCAACGGTCACAATCAGCTCGTCCTGCAAGGCAAAGCCCCCTCCCACGTCGAACCCAACTATGTAGACGCCAAAGATCCCGTCCTCTATGACGAGGCGGCCGGCAAAGGTATGCGCTTCGCCTGCTGTCTGCAAGTACATAACAAAGGCGGCACGGTCAGCTTTACTAACAACGCCCTGAATATATCCGGCGCCACTGAAGTAACCATCCTCCTCTCCGCCGCCACTGGCTATCGCGGCTTCGACCAAATGCCCGATCGCAGCGCATCCGAAATCGTCTCCGCCTGCCAAGACCACTTACAATCCGCCGCCCGCAAAACCTATTCACAACTCCGCGCCGCTCACATCCAGGATCATCAGTCCCTCTTCCGCCGCGTCTCCCTCGATCTCGGCAAAACCGAAACCGCCGCCCTGCCCACTGACCAGCGACTCAAATCCTTCTCCACCGATGAAACCGACCAACACCTCCTCGCCCTCTACTTCCAATACGGCCGCTATCTACTCATCGCCAGTTCGCGCCCCGGTTCGGAGCCCGCCAACCTGCAGGGCATCTGGAACGAATTAGTGCGTCCCCCTTGGAGCAGTAATTGGACCGCCAACATTAACGTCCAAATGAACTATTGGCTCGCCGAAACAGGCAACCTCAGTGAGTGCCACCAGCCCCTGTTCGACCTCATCAAAGGCCTCAGTCAAACCGGCCGCCAAACCGCCGAGGTCAACTACCACTCTCCTGGTTGGGTCTCGCATCACAATGTCGACCTATGGCGCCAATCCGCACCCGTAGGAGATTTCGGCAAAGGCGACCCCACTTGGGCTAACTGGCAAATGAGTGGGCCATGGCTCTGCGCGCATCTTTGGGAGCATTACCTGTTTAACGGCGACGAGCTCTTTCTCCGTGAAACGGCTTATCCTCTGATGAAGAGTTCGGCCGAGTTCTATCTCGCCTGGCTCATTGAAAATCCCTCCGGCGGTTTAACCACCTGCCCTTCCTTCTCTACCGAGAACAGCTTTTTATCGCCTGACGGCAAACACTGCGTCACCGGTGCCGGCTGCACCATGGATATCGCCTTAATCCGCGAGTTATTCCAAAACTGCCGCACTGCCGCCAAAATACTCGGCATCGCTGAACCATTCGCCGA
>Ga0182012_10008375_pt1 | contig 10232 bp, 11 predicted proteins | sample 612S2SmetaG_FD_120486 | JGI IMG/M metagenome (GOLD analysis project Ga0182012, IMG submission 120486) | Permafrost microbial communities from Stordalen Mire, Sweden - 612S2S metaG | ecosystem: Environmental > Terrestrial > Soil > Wetlands > Permafrost | place: Sweden: Stordalen | collected...
GGCACCGACTGACCGCACCCGAATGGCGTACCGAGATGGCCGACCGCTTCACGGTCTGGCGGGAAGTCACCGCGACCGTCGTTGCCTGAAAGGTGAACAACCGAACGGTGTTTCATAGCGGCGGCTCCAAACCCAACTGTGCAGCTCCACTTTTCAACCAACGTGACAATGCCCCATCGAGGGCTAGACGGCAACACGGAGCGCCGCCGAAGCAGTCGCATTGCTCGCGGGATAGCCGAGCGCCTTCAGTGCTGGCGTTTCTAGGGACGGCACCCGGTCGCGCCCGCGGCGCGGGCGGTGGCGATCGCTTGGGCGAGCATGCATGCGGCGCCCTTGCCGGAACCGGCCCGCCCGGCGCGCAGCCGCATACCCGTGATCACCGGCGCGGCCAGGCCGGTGCTGATCGTGGTCGCCTACGGCGACAAACCTTTGCGGAGCACCTGTTTCCGGGCGATCTTAGTGTGCCCGTAGGAGGCGCCCTGCCTGTCATGCCCGTAGGTCGGACGCAGCAGCGAGTCGATGTCGACGAAGGCGCGCACCTGGGCGCCGGTCAGCAGATCGACGTGCCTGCACAGGCTCGCCAGATGCGCGCGCAGCACCGACTCCAACTGGCGGGCGTGCCCGAAATTGAACTCCCGCAACAAGGTTCCAATCGTGGAGGGCGCGTACACGCCACCGAACAGGGCCGTCATTTCGCCGCTGCGCACCACGTCGATGTCGTCGATACTATCCGCGCCCGCGCACATCCCCGCGACCAGCGTGGCCAGCTTCGGTGCCGGGTTCGCTGCACCCGATTTGACCTTCGGCTGGGCAATGTGAACCTTCTCCGCCAGCAATTCCATCAGGCCGGTCCGCTCGGCTAGCGTTATCACCGGCGCCAAGCCCGCGCACGACATGAGATTGTCGTCGTCGACCACCACCGAATCGAGCACCAACCTGTGCTCACCGGAAGGGCATCGTCAAGTTGTTGACCTTGTGTGGTGCTGCGAGGATTGGTTGTTGTGGCGATTGCGGCGAGGTACAAGGGCTACCGGTATCCGATTGAGGTCATCGGGCATGCGGTGTGGCTGTATCACCGTTTCGCGCTGAGTCTGCGCGACGTTGAGGAGTTGATGCTTGCCCGCGGTGTGGTGGTCACCTACGAGACGATCCGGTCCTGGTGTGCGAAGTTCGGGCCGGCCTACGCTGCCCAGTTACGTCGGCGGCGACCCCGCCCCGGCGACAAATGGCACCTCGACGAGGTCTTCGTGAAGATCAACGGCACTACCTATTACCTGTGGCGCGCGGTCGACCAGCACGGCGACGTGCTCGACATCCTCGTACAGTCGCGCCGTAACGCAGTGGCGGCCAAGCGGTTTTTCCGCAAACTGCTCAAGGGGCTGCGGTACGTGCCGCGCGTGCTGGTCACCGACAAGCTGGCCAGCTATCAGCTCGCTCACCGCGAGCTTTTGCCGTCGGTGACCCACCGCCGCTGCAAGTACCTCAACAACCGCGCCGAGAACTCCCATCAGCCGACCAGGGTCCGGGAACGGGTGATGAAACGCTTCGCCTCACCTGGACAGGCCCAACGGTTCCTGTTTGCGTTCGGCAGCATCCGAGAGCACTTTGGTTCCCGTCGTCATCTGATCAGCGCGCCCCAATGGCGAACCGAGATGACCAGCCGCTTCGCGGTCTGGCATGAGATCATTGCCACCGCAGCGGCATGAAAGACCGAGTAAGCCAATATATTTGGCCACCGAAGCAACTAACATCAACTGCGCCACAATCATTTTCAAACAACTTGACGATGCCATCGCCACAGCGACCAATCCTGGCAGCACCACACCTGGCCAACAACTTGACGATGCCGTCGCGATGCCATGTGCGGGTAAGGCTTACAATCAGGTGATGGCGCAACTGTCGTCGCTTGACCGGCTCGGCCGACAAGTCTTACGCCGCAGTCGCCGCCAGTAGCTACAGCCAATAGGTAAACGGCGGGCAGCCATTCGGAAGACAGACGCCCGCGGGCTAACACGAGCCACTCGCCCGCCTCAACTACGGCGCCTACTCGTTCGACGTCGAAACCGAGCTGCGCGGCCAAGGACACCGCCCGCACCGATCACCGGCCGCCTGACTCCTCTCCGGTGGCCAAAGGGACCAGATTCGCTCCGCTGATAAGGGGACGCCCACTCGCGGATCGGCCATCCGCTGGCTTCCAGCTGCCGCTTAACCCGGTCGATATCAGTTTCTGAGGGCAACTCGTGGGTGATCTTAGTGATCGCAACCCGAATATCGGTCCCCTCGATCGGCATCATCCCGCGGGCCGCCAGCTCGGAGGCAACCGCCACAACTTCGTCCTCGCACAATCGCCGAGGCAACAACGCCAACAGCGGAAAGTAGTCAGTGCGCGGGACGCCCTCGGGGTATCCGCTGCGCAGGAAGGCCACGATCTTGGCGAGAACCTGCGAAACGGCCATGCTGCCCATCGCTCATGCCTTCCAATCACGTAGCTATGCTGCTGGTTATTTTTTGCGGAAGTGTTGGGGGGTTACCGCTAGTGCCGGTTGAGATCCTCGGCGAAGATCACATCGACCAATACCCGCGGCACACCGGTGACCGCTGCGACCGCCGCCGGGTCCATGCCGTCGCGCAGCATCGCTCGCACGGTCAGCACGCGCAGGCACACACACGGACCCGGCCGTGAGCACGATCGCCCACACTCGTTGTGGGACACCGGTATCGGAACTAGCCGCCCCGCCGGTGGACGCGACCGCCCCCAGAGCCGGCGTCGGTGCCCAGTGGTGGTGGACATGGTCAGGCCGCACCTAGGGTCACGCCGGCGGCGCCCCGAGACGAGGTGGGCGACGGTTCGGGCTCTGCGGGGCAGGCCGGAGACAGCATGTGCTTGGCGACTTGCACTGCGGCAACCACCAAGAGCAGCTCGGGAATCCCCGCTCCGGCCGCCTCGGCAGCGAACATGAGAACCGGCTCAGCCATGCCCAGCGCCCGCTTGACCGTGGCCGGGGTCGACAGGCTGACACCGGCAAGGGTCGGCAGCGACTCCGCCAGGGCGGTGATGCCGGGCAGGCTCAGGCTCCAGGTGCGCGCGGACGAACCGGTCCCCCAAATCACACTGAGTGTCATCGCTGCCCCCTTTCGCGTGACTGCACGCGGTTGCGGCGGTAGTAGTCGCGCAGGTTCTTGCGCTCCTCGTCGGTGAGGCGGTGTCGGGCAACGAACCGACGCACACGTCCCCCACCTGAGGTTGGGGACTCAGTCGACCTGCCAGCGGGATCGAAACGGTAAATAAATGCGGAAATGGTCATGGCGTCCTCCCGGGAAAGGCCGCGGACCAAAACAAATGTCCGTCCACACCGGAATTGGGCATGCACTATCCGTCGACCGGAAAAGGCGGCCCAGTCGAGGGTTTAAGAGCAGCGTGAATTCAGAATGTGACGGTGAATGCTGGGCCGCGACCCGAGTAGGGGCAAATTCGGACTCGGATACGGACTATCACCCAAAGTCATTGTCGATCCCCACCTCCTCACAGCCGGGACGCGCGCGGGCGCCTGGTCACAGCACACAAGGACGGACTGTCGCAGCCGAAACCGGCTGGGCAGACACCCCTCTCGTCAGAGCTTCGGCACTGCACGACGTATCCCACACGTGGGGGCGGGAAGCCACTTGGGCTCATCCCTTAGTCCGAGAAGAGCTGTCCTGACCGGGGGCGTCTCTCGACGTTCGGGGTCAGTGGCCTGTGTCCGTACAGACGCCTCACCTAACGAGGTACTTGCAAGAAAATGCTGCACCCCCGCTCGAGGCAAGTCAACCAGCACGTTCGACAACTGCCAATCCTTGACGAATCCTTTATGCCATTGCCCACGCCGCTACTGCGTGCAGACTGGAGTAGTTCTATGCGCCCATGCTGCCACGTCGCGTCTGAACGAGCAGATTGTTGATGTCGCCCCAAGGCCAGCAGTTGTTCCGGTCCAGGGATGCCGATTGCGCGGGGACGTTCGGCCTCTCAGCACATCAACCTGACCGACCGCGCTCAGAAACGCATGCCAGAAATGTCGGTGGCTCCTGGTAGGACGAGGGGCATGGGACTGCTGGACCGGCCGCACCTGTTTGCCGGCGGGGCGCGAGCCACTCCCCTGCCACTGGCGATAGCACGAATACGACGGATTTGAATATGCATGATTACCGGTACGCTGTATTCCTTATGCCGTTGTGGCACAGCCTTATTCGTACCTGATGCGACGACCGAAAATTGGGCTTCACCGGCCCAATGTCAGCCCACGAGCTGATGTGGCTTCGACGCTCACGTCCGACGAAGCGGCCGATCAACCAGCACCCGCTGTCCGCCTCGCCACTGAACGACGCGAATCTGATGGCCGGTTTGCACGCCGGTGACCGGGTCGACATTGTGCCCACCCACCCGAGCGATGCGCGACTCGCAGCTGTGCAGCATCTCGGAGACCAAGCCGCCAAACGTTGGTTACCGATCACCGCGCAGACACCCTGTGAGGTTCACCCCGGCTACCCCGGCATGCAGCCGCTGACACTCACCGTCAACACCGTGCTCCCGCCAGCGGCGGCAACCAATCGGGACTCGACGATCGCACCCCACTGCATCGCTGCTGCTTGTCGTCGGTCTACCCATCGTCAAACTCGCGTTATGGGCCGGCCGGATCCGAAGACGTTCACAGAACCCCACGTCTGGCATTTCGATTTCGTTCTGCGGCCCGATTGGGCGCTGCTCGATTACGCCTTGAGGAGCGTCCCGTCGAGCTCACGTCGGGCGTCGTGCCCGACTGAGATAGGTACAACCCGTGATTCAGGGACATCGGGAGGCGGGCTACGATAGGCGGCGCTAGTATGGCGCCCAACGGGCCGCGAGGAGTTGCGCAATGTCTGACGATCGCTATGCCGACCTCAAAACCCTCGATCTCAACCATTCCGTCTGGGACCGCTGCTTCACGGTCGCCCCGCTCGTGCTCATCGGCACGATCGACCCCAACGGCACGCCCAACCTTGCGCCCAAGCACATGGCGTTTCCACTCGGTTGGGACAACTACTTCGGTTTCGTTTGCACGCCGAGCCATGCCACGTTTCGCAACGTCGAGCGCACGCGAAGCTTCACCGTCACCTATCCGCGCCACACCGACGTCGTCGCGACGAGCCTAACGGCGGCGCCGCGCTGCGAGGACACGAAGCCCATCGTCGGTATGCTCGATACCTTCGCCGCGACCGAAGTGGACGGCGTGTTCGTCCGCAACGGCTATCTGTTTCTCGAATGCGCGCTCGAGCGAATCGTCGAGGGTTTCGGCCGGAACGCGCTGGTCGCCGGTCGCATCGTTGCCGCGCACGTCGATCCTGCCGCGCTGCGGTCGAGCGATCGTGACGACGCCGAAATTCTGCTCGAAGTGCCGCAGCTCGCGTACCTGTACCCCGGGCGTTTTGCGGTCATCGACGTGACGCACGGGTTTCCGTTCCCGGCCGACATGCGCCACTGAGCGTCCCGATGCCGGCAAGCAGCGCCGCGGTACTCGACTATCTGCGCGCGCAGCGCGAACCGCTGGTCGCGTTTCTCGGCGATCTCGTGCGTGCCGAATCGCCGTCGTCGGACCCGGGGAGCCAGTCCGGTGTGCGATCGCTGCTTGCGGCGGAGCTCGAGGCGCGAGGCTTCGCGACTCGGTTCGTCGCCGGGCGGCGGACCGGCGGCCATCTGATTGCGCGCCCGCGCGGCCGGAAGCGGCAGGCGCGCCAGCAGCTCGTGATCGGACATTACGACACCGTGTGGCCGGTCGGAACCTTGCGGACGATGCCCTTTGAGTACGACGGGCGGCACGTGCGCGGCCCGGGCGTGTTTGACATGAAGGGCGGCCTCGCCGAGCTGGCGTTCGCGCTGCGCGCGATCGAAGCCCTGGGCCTTTCTATGTCGGTGGTACCGATCGTGTTCCTCAATTCCGATGAGGAAATCGGCAGCCGGGAGTCGGCGCCGTACATCGTGCGGCTCGCGCGCGCTGCGGACCGGGCCCTGATTCTCGAGCCGTCGCTCGGGCATGCAGGGGCGCTGAAGACGGCGCGTAAAGGCGTCGGAAGGTACACGATCACCGTCAAAGGCCGGGCGGCACACGCGGGTCTCGACCCAGAGAGGGGCGTGAGCGCGATACTGGAGCTCTCCCACGTCATCCAGAAGCTCTTCGCGCTCAACGATCCGGCCCGCGGCATCACCGTCAATGTCGGCATGGTCGACGGCGGGCTGCGCCCGAACGTCATTGCACCGGAGAGCCGCGCGGTCGTGGATGTCCGGATTGCCCGCCAGGCCGATGCCGAGCGCGTCGATGCCGAGATACGGACGCTCAAGCCGACCTCGCCCGGCACCACGCTTATCGTTGAAGGCAGGATCGGTCGGCCCGCGCTCGAGCCGACGCCGCGCAATCGCGCCCTGTGGCAGCTCGCGCAGCGCCTCGGCGCCGAGCTCGGCCTCGAGCTCACCCAGGGTGCCGCGGGCGGGGCGTCCGACGGCAACACGACGAGCCTGTATACCGCGACGCTCGACGGCTTGGGTCCCGTCGGCGACGGCGCCCACGCACATCACGAGCATCTGGACATCGATCACACCATCGAGCGCACGGCGCTGCTCACGTTGCTCCTGCTCGCACCCTCGCTCACGAAGGATTGACAAGCTGACTCGGTACGTCTTCACTTCCCTCACGCGCATTGCGGATCTGCAACAAACGGGGTTCGACGTCGCAGAGCTGCCGCGCGATCAATGGGCGGACGGCGACTATATCGTCGCGACTGTGACGGGCAGGCCCTCATCGCTTTACAGGTTCGAGCTCACGAACGGCAGGATCGTCGAGGCAATGGAAGGCACGCCTGCGGTCGGTGCGTTCGGCAAGCGCGCCGCCACGCTCGAGACGAACGGGGATTGGGCGGCCATCGGCGACGACGGCTCGATGGAGGCGCTCACCGCAGCTGGGCTGTTCGGCAAGGCCCTGTCGGTCGCACCCACGCTGCCCCGGCTCATGAGCCTGAGCTACTCGGGACACGTGCTGCGCGACGGCCGCAAGCTCACGATGGACGACTTCGTCGGGCCCACGCCGCAGACGCACTTCTCGATGCCCGTCGTGCTGCTCATCGGGACGTCGATGTCGGCCGGCAAGACGACGACGGGACGCATCATCGTCCACGAGCTCAAACGTGCGGGATTCAACGTCGCGGGCGCCAAGTTTACCGGCGCAGGACGCTACCGAGACGTGCTCGCATTTGGCGATGCCGGCGCGGACACCATCATCGATTTCGTGGATGCGGGCTTGCCCTCGACTGTCGTGCCCCCAACACGTTTCGCGCGCGCGATGGAGCACATGCTGGCGACGATCGCTGCGCGCGAGGCCGATATCCTCGTGGCCGAGGCCGGGGCGTCACCGCTCGAACCGTACAACGGAGATACCGCCGTGCGCATGCTCGGCGCCAACGTCTGCTGTACCGTGCTCTGCGCCTCGGACCCCTACGCAGTGGTCGGAGTTCGCGAAGCCTTCAAGATCGAGCCCGATATCGTCACGGGGCCTACCGCGAACACGCAGGCCGGCATCGATCTCGTTCGTAAGCTCACGGGGCTCGAGGCCCTGAATCTGCTCGATCTCGATTCGATCCCGCGCCTGCTCGAGATCCTCAAGCGGCGGCTACCCTTTGCATGAGAGCGACGAGGCACGAATACCCGTCGATGACGAGAGGGGTGCTTCTGCCGCTGGCAGCGGCGGCTACCCTCCCCGCTGACCCGCCTGTGGTTCGACCCGGACGGCCGCACCGCCATCACGCCCGACCCGGCGAAGGAAGCCCTGCTGGTCCTGGATCCGGTCGCCGATTGCGCGACAGAGCTGACCGACTGGGTGCGCGGATCACCGCGGCCAGCAGTGGGTCGATTCGGTCATGTTGACCGCCGCCGCGAGACCGTCGGCGATCGTGCCGAACAGATGCCTGCCGTATCCGTAGTCGCCAGCCCACTGGTATCGGTGTACGAAACTTGACCCACCGCGCAGGCTCAGCGCAGCGGGGGCCGGCCGGTCAGGTAGGACCGCAGCACCTCGGTCGCGGCGGTGATCTGTGCGACCGGCACTTTCTCGTCTGCACGGTGCGCGAGGTTTGGATCGCCGGGGCCGTAGTTGAGCGCCGGAATGCCCAGCGCGGCGAACCGGGCCACGTCGGTCCAGCCGTATTTGGCGCGCACGTTTCCGCCGGCCGCGGCTACCAGCGCCGCCGCGGCGGGCTTAGTGAGCCCGGGCAGCGCACCTGCTGCCGCGTCGGTCTGTTCGATCGCCACGTCAAGCCCGTCGAGCACCTCGCGCACATGGTCCAACGCCTGCGCCACGGTGCGGTCAGGCGCGAAGCGGAAGTCCAGCGTCACCGATGCGGTGTCGGGGATGACGTTGCCCGCCACGCCGCCGTCGATGAACACCGCCGAGAGGCCCTCGCGGTACGTGCAGCCGTCGATGTCGACGCTGCGGGCCCGGTAGCCGGCGAGCCGGTCGAGGACCGCGCCGAGTTTGTGGATTGCGTTGTCGCCCAAGAACGCCCGCGCCGAATGGGCGCGGGCGCCGGTGGTGCTGACGACGACGCGTAGGAAACCCTGACAGCCGGCCTCGATATAGCCGCCAGTCGGTTCCCCGAGAATCGCGACGTCGGCGTGCAGCCAGTCGGGCAGTTCACGTTCGATGCGGCCCAAACCGTTGGCGGCGTGCGCTATTTCCTCGCAGTCATAGAGCACCAGCGTGATGTCGTGGGCGGGTTCGTCGACGGTGGCGGCCAGGTGCAGGAGCACGGCGTCGCCGGATTTCATGTCAGAGGTTCCGCAGCCGTGCAACTCGTCACCGTCGCGCCGGCTGGGCAAGTTACCGGCCACGGGCACCGTATCGATGTGGCCGGCCAACAGCACCCGCGACGGTTTGTCGCGGTGAGTGCGGGCCAACACCGCGTTGCCGTTACGCACGATCTCGAATCCGGTGGTCTGCTCGCGCAGCGCGGCCTCGATCTCGTCGGCAATGAGGGCCTCGTGGCGCGATTCGCTGGGAATGTCGACCAGTGCCGCGGTCAACGCGACCGGGTCGCCACGCAGATCCAGGCCCACGAGCCTCACAGTAGCCTGTTGGACCGTGACTTCTGCTGCGGGCATCGGGCTGGCGACCATCGCCGCCGATGGGACGGTGATCGACACCTGGTTTCCCGCACCTGAACTGGGGCCGAGGCCCGTCGGGTACTTCGCGGCTGTCGGCCGCCAAGGTTTCTACGAATCTAGCGGGCCTGGCTGGGCGCGATGAGGACCGTGACACCGACTCGGTGCTGGTGCGTGCCGTCATCGCGGCGCTGGATTATCAGTAATGAAAATCCTCACGTGCGACACGAGGTCGCGCATAGCAAGTGAACTCGCAGATTGGAGGCCGGTCATGCCGGGTGCGTAGTTCTCGATCAGTGTTCAAGGTCGATCCCCGCCCTGGCATGCGTCGACGGGTCTTGTCCGTTGGGGCGCGAAGCTCAGGGTAGAAGCCTAAGGGCCCCTGTTCCGTCTGGGGGAGCAACCGGGCGAGGGGAAGGCCGGACGGGTGAACGAAAGTGAACCCCTGATGATGCCTCGTTATTTCTAACCCTGGAAGACGGGACGAATACCTGGGTAGCCTCGTCGGCTGGGCGGTTAGCATTCGCACGTCTCACCGCGCCAGGATTGGATGCCTTCCCAGATTGCGGCGGTGGCGATGCCCAGGCCGATGACTGGATCGAGCCACCAGCCGCCGGGCCAGTTGGCAGTGATTGCCAGGGGCATCGTCAAGTTGTTGGCCAGGTGTGGTGCTGCCAGGATTGGTCGCTGTGGCGATTGCGGCAAGATACAAGGGCTATCGGTTCCCGATCGAAATCATCGGGCATGCGGTGTGGCTGTATCACCGTTTCGCGCTGAGCCTGCGCGACGTCGAGGAGTTGATGTGGGCGCGCGGTGTGGTGGTCACCTACGAGACGATCCGGTCCTGGTGTGCCAAGTTCGGGCCGGACTATGCCAACCAGCGGCGTCGGCGCCGCCCCCGCCCCGGCGACAAATGGCACCTCGACGAGGTTTTCGTCAAGATCAACGGCATCACCCATTACCTGTGGCGCGCGGTCGACCAGCACGGCGACGTGCTCGACATCTTGGTGCAGTCGCGGCGAAACGCCAAAGCAGCCAAGCGGTTCTTCCGTAAACTGCTCAAGGGCCTGCGGTA
>Ga0182012_10008376_pt1 | contig 10229 bp, 3 predicted proteins | sample 612S2SmetaG_FD_120486 | JGI IMG/M metagenome (GOLD analysis project Ga0182012, IMG submission 120486) | Permafrost microbial communities from Stordalen Mire, Sweden - 612S2S metaG | ecosystem: Environmental > Terrestrial > Soil > Wetlands > Permafrost | place: Sweden: Stordalen | collected...
AGCAAATCTGATTAGCCACGGATGAACACAGATGAACACGGATAAAAAACAAGGCGTCTTCTTATCCGTGTTCATCTGTGTTCATCCGTGGCCAATAAGGTTTTTGCCGCCAAGGTGAGCTCACCCTCATTCCACGACATCAGGAGTCCAGAGTCTGTTCCGCACCCGGGGCACGGGCCCGGAGGAAGCGTAGTGCACATTTCCCGCCGCGTCGAATACCGCCTGCCCGGAGGTCGGTTGGTTGATGGTGGTGATGCTTGCGGGAATGGATTGCGCGCTATCGCGCCGGCAAGTGCGATCGCGGCCGCAGTGAGTCGGACGGCTGCAGCGCCGAGGCCATTCGACCCACATAAGAACACACAGATGGTTGATTTCACAGGCACTCCACACGAATGGTCCGCCCGTCAATAGGCACTTGAGGTGCCGCGCTGGCCGGTCTCGACACGTTGCCGTCCTCCTTTACTGCCCATTATGTGCCAAAGCTTCCGATAATTGTGGGATAACCCTTGGAGATGTTGGCGTCACCTCTCGCAGCGTCAAGCGGTAAGGCCCCGCGAAGAAGTTACTTTCTAGAAATCCCGGGAACCAAGCTTTCAGGGCCACTTCCCTAGTAAATGACGAGCAAACGATGGACCTCATGGGGGCTTCCTTCCGGAAGCGAAGCTGCTAACATTATTCCCATGTGTAACCGCTTGGCCCCTCTCTGCTTGATTGTGTTCGCTTGCCGCATGCCGGCAGCAGACATCAACATTCCGTACGAGAAGTTTACCCTGTCGAATGGCCTTACCGTCCTGGTCCACGAGGATCACAAGGCGCCAATCGTGGCTGTGAATACCTGGTATCACGTAGGATCGAAGAATGAGAAGCCCGGCAAAACCGGGTTCGCCCACCTCTTCGAACACCTGATGTTCGGCGGCAGCGACAATTTGAAAGGCCGCTACATCGACGCCATGGAAAAGGTAGGAGCCACCGACCTGAACGGCACCACCAACGAAGACCGCACGAACTACTTCGAGAACGTGCCAGTCTCGGCGCTCGACTACACCCTGTTCCTGGAAAGCGACCGAATGGGCCACTTCTATAACTCCATCAATAAGGAGGTGCTCGACCTGCAACGGGGCGTGGTCCAGAACGAAAAGCGCCAGGGCGAGAACCAGCCCTACGCGGTCGCCGACGAACTGATCGTGAAGAATACTGCTCCCGCGGGACATCCGTATTCCTGGACCGTGATCGGCTCCATGGAAGACTTGGATGCGGCTTCCCTTTCCGATGTCCAGAGGTGGTTTCAGACTTACTACGGGCCATCCAACGCCGTCCTGGTCCTCGCCGGCGATATCGACCTCAAGACCGCCAAGGAGAAAGTGACGAAGTACTACGGCGACATCCCGCCCGGTCCGCCGATCGCGCGCCCGACGGTCTGGATTGCACCGATGACGGGCGAGCATCGCGGCCGGGTTGAGGATCGCGTGCCGCAAGCGCTCCTGACCATGACATGGAACACTCCGCAGTGGTCCAGCCGCGAATCGGTGCTGCTGGAGCTGATCGGACAGGTTCTGAGCGACGGCAAGACGTCGCGTTTCTACAAGCGGTTGGTCTATGACGACCGGATCGCAACGCAAGTGCAAGCCTACCAGAACGGCCGCGAAATCAACGGCCAGTTTCAGATCTTTGCGTTCGCGCAACCGGGCACCGGACTGGAGAAAGTAGAAGCGTCGGTGCGCGAGGAACTGGCACGATTCCTCAAGGAAGGTCCTAACGATTCGGAGCTCGAGCGTGTCAAGGTGCAGTACGAAGCTGCGTTGGTCCGCGGGACTGAACGCATTGGCGGCTTCGGCGGCAAGAGCGACCGCCTGGCCCAAGGGGCAGTCTTCGCCGGTAACCCCGAGCAGTACAAGCTCGCCCTGCAATGGGTGCGGCAGGCAAATAAGGCCGACCTACAGCAGGTGGCGCGCACGTGGCTGTCAGACGGCGTGTACATCCTCGAAGTGCATCCTTTCCCGGAACTAAAGCCCACCACAACCACGGTGGATCGCGCCAAGCTCCCGGCCACTGCCAGTCCTGACGATGTCAAGTTGCCCAAAATGCAACGCACCACCCTGTCGAATGGATTGAAGGTGATTCTGGCGGAGCGCCACCAGACGCCGCTGGTCAGCTTCTGGATGCAGATCAAGGCGGGCTACTCCGCCGACGAGCCTGCCAAGCTCGGCGCCACTATGCTGATGAGCGCCGTCCTCCCCGGCGGCACCAAAACCCGCGATTCGCTGCAGATCAGCGACGAACTGCAGCGACTGGGCGCTAATCTCGATGCTTATTCGAACCTGGATTTCACCATGATTCAGCTGTCCGCAATCACGGACAAGCTGGACGCGTCGTTAGATCTGTACGCCGATGTATTGCTGAACCCCACCTTCCCGGAGAGTGAATTCAAACGGGAGCAGGGCATTCAATTGGCCAATATTCAGCAGGAGCAGAGCGAACCGTTCGGCATGGCCTTGCGCGTATTTCCCCCGCTTCTGTTCGGGGAGGGTCACGCTTACTCCATGCCCTATTCGGGCAGCGGCCGCGCTGACACCGTGGAAAGGCTGAGCCGCGAGGATCTGGTGAAGTTGTACACTACCTGGGCGCGGCCGAATAACTCCGTCCTGGTCGTGGTGGGCGATACCACCCTGGCGGACCTTGTTCCCAAACTCGAGCGACGCCTCGCCGCCTGGAAACCGGGCCCGGTTCCCGCCAAGGCCATCGCCCGCGTGGAACGCCCGAAGCAACCCTTGGTCTATCTGATCGATAAGCCGGACGCGCTGCAAACGGTAATCGTCGCGGGCTCGATCGCACCACCGGTCAACGCCGGTTCGGAAATCGCGCTCGACACGCTGAACGATATCTGGGGCGGCACCTTCGGCAGCCGTTTGAACATGAACCTGCGCGAAGACAAGCACTGGTCTTATGGCGCGCGAAGCGTCCTGCTTGCCACCACCGCGCAGCGTCCATTCATCAACCTCGCGCCGGTGCAGACCGACAAGACCAAAGAAGCTCTCGAGGAGATGCGCAAGGAATTCAAAGAGGTGGTCGGTGCGCGTCCGCCCACCGAAGAAGAACTGGATAAGGCCAAGGTTCGCAAGGTGCTGGAATTGCCCGGCTCGCGCGAAACCGAGAATGCCGTGGGGCGCTCGATACGCACCATCCTGCAGGGCGGACTTCCCGACGACTACTGGGACACTTACTCCGCCAAGGTTAAGGCGTTATCCGCGGGCGATCTCAAAGACGCCGCGCGCACGTTGATCGATCCCGATCGTCTCATCTGGGTGATCGTCGGCGATCGGGCCAAAATCGAGAAGTCCATCCGTGAGTTAAACCTGGGCGAACTCAAGATTATCCAGGCGCAATAACGGGGCGTCGAATTCGCTCGCGAAATTGGTTCTCCCGCCGCCACCAGAACAAACTGGCGGCCGGATGCGAGCGGTTTGCTTCGGATATTTACTCCATAACACCGTCCAGGTGTGAAGTCACTGGGCTGCGGCTTCCCATATTGCCGCTTATCGTTTCGCTTCCGATCGCTGACGCTGACGTGTGCGCCACATCAAAGAACGGCATTCGCCTGCAGCTCATTTTCAGACCGGCCGCGCCATCTCCTAAGAACCGTGTCCGGTCAACTTCCGGATGGCCGGCTTTCTGGGAGCTGCCGCCTTTCGACGCCATCTTAGACGTGAACGGTATTTTTGTCGCGAGCACTCAGCGGACCCGCCGGGAGGGAATAAGGACCAGGTGAGCTCACGCGCCGTATCGTCACAAAAACCGGGAACAGCTCTCCGGCACCCCCGTGCTGGTGCTTCTCACAGCGTTCCGCCTCAACCATAGTGCACTGCGCCTTGCGGCAATCGAACTCGCATACCATGATGTCCTCGGGCACATCCTGGACAACATGGTTAATCATCCATCGCCAAGCCAGGATAAGCGACCTTCCCATTGCGTCCATTGTCAATTCCCCCTCGCCGCGACTCATCACGAACACAATTGTGCAATGTTCCGATGTGTTCCTCAAGGAAGAACTTGTGGGCGTCGCCCGCCCATTTTGTGGGTACTGCCGGCCATGCCTCTAGTCCGAAGTTCCGGGCGGGAACTTCGGTCGAGTCGCGTACGCAATCCGGCGGCGGTGACGCGTCGATCACCGGCGCCGCACCGGCCGTCACTTCCACTTGCGGAATAGGCGGAAGACCAACCTCTTCCAAAAGGGCCCATGTGCGGGGCCACGACGCCTTGCACCGCCAAATCTATTCAGTCTCCCGGCGAGCCTTCTTACGATTGCGTTTACGGGCCAGCGCCTGCTTAACGCGCAGTTTTTGGCCGGGCTTCAGGTAAAAGGCATGTCGTTTGACTTCCCTGATTATGTCCTCCTGCAAGACCTTCCTCTTGAAGCGCTTGAGTGCGTTCTCAAGCGTCTCTCCCTCTTGGAGCCTTACCTCAGCCAAATTGCACCTCCAACCTGAACCGGGGTCACTGTCCGAGCGCGGGCCGCTACGTTCTCAATCGATTGTTGTTTAGCCATCCTCTCCAAGTGTATCCGTTTTGCGATTCCAAAACCGGGCAGCCACCTGCCAGGCTCAATTTCTGGTGTCGCGAGCCAATACAGGGCCGCGACTCTTTTGGAGATCGAGTACCCCGTACGACAAGCAACTATAGAGGTGCCCCGCCGCCCGCAAACTCAGATATAATTCTGCCAATCGTCACTTTTTCGGTCCTTGCGACATGGAGACAATCGGGAAGTACAGGATTATCGGCGCGCTCGGGGAAGGCGGCTTTGGCCATGTCTACAAGGCCGAGGATCCCGCCATCGGCAATATTGTCGCGATCAAGGTTCTGAACGTCCAGAACGACGAGAACATGCTTCGCCGGTTCCGCGCCGAGGCCGTCACGTCCGCAAAGCTCCGTCACAAAAACATCGTCACCATTTTCGATTTCGAAGAGCAGAACGGCATCCCTTATCTGGTCATGGAGTACCTCGACGGCAAGAACCTCCAACATCTTGTCGGAAATAGGAATCCGGTTCCCGCGATCAACAAGCTCAGCATCATGTCGGAGGTGGCCGAAGGCTTGCAGTACGCGCATGAGCAGGGCGTCATTCACCGCGATATCAAGCCTGCCAATATCATGTGGCTGAGAGATGGATCCGTGAAGATCATGGATTTCGGAATCGCCCGCCTCATCCAGCGTGACACAGGCCTTACGGCCGTGGGATACATGGTGGGAACTCCGGAATACATGGCGCCGGAGCAATTCATGGGCGACACGATCGATTCGCAAGTCGACGTATGGGCGTATGGAGTGGTGCTTTACGAACTCCTCACGGGCAGGAACCCCTTTGCCGCCAATACTCCCGGCGTAGTCATGTATAAGGTCACGCACGAAGAGGCGCCGCCGGTCTGCGATATAGCGCCCGAACTGCCGCGCAGCCTCGACCTTGTCCTGCGGCGCCTTCTCGCCAAGAAAAAGGCGGATCGGTATCCCAGCATGGACGATCTGCGGGTGGATCTGGACATGGTCATCCAGGAATTCGGGGAGGCCCAGGCCGTCGACATGGAAAAAGATGCCGAGTCGCTGATCCAGACCGGCAGATACGATGAAGCGATGGTGATTGCGGCCCGCATTCTTCGGTTCGATCGCAGGAACGCCAAGGCGCGCAAATGGCGCTCCGAACTGCGGGAACTTTCACGGCGGCAAAAAGAGGAATCGCGCATCAAGAACCTGATCGACGAAGCGGACGAGAAGATCAGCGTCCTGGACTTCCCGACGGCCGAATCGCGGCTCCAGGAAGCCCTGGAGATCGATCCCGAGAACAGCGCGGCTCGCACCCGGCTGAGCCAGATCCAGGAGGTGCGCGAGAAGAAGACCCGCGCGCAACGCCTGCTGGCGGAAGCACGGGTCGAATGGGAACGTCAGAACTTTAGCGGGGCCTTCGAGCGCGCCAGCGAAGCCGCTCAAAGCGATCCCGCCAGTTCGGAAGCGTTGGAATTCCTGAACCGGACAAGGCAGGCCATCGAGCAACAGAATGCCGCCCGCCGCCAATCCGGTTTGAGAAGGGCGCGCGGGCAGTTGCTGGTTCAGGACTATGCCGCCGCCCTACTCACGCTGCAAGAACTGGACCGGCAATACTCCGGCGATTCCGAAATACTTGCCCGGATTGAGGAAGCTCAGCGCTTGCAAGCGGCCGGCGCGACGGAGAGTAAAGTGGCCGCGGCCCTCTCCCAGAGCCGCGATTTTCTATCGAAGGGCGCCATTCAGGAGGCCATCGACCTACTCTCCGGCCTGGCGCCGGAAGCCGGGCGGAACGCACAAGTGTTGCAGTTGTTGAGCTTCGCCCGCGATCGGAAGGTGCAGCAGCGCGAAGCGGAAATTGAGAACCTACTGGCCGACGCGGTTTCCGCGGGGACCGATTACGAACGGGCGTCGGTATGCATCGCGCACGCCCTGGAACTTTCACCGGGCAACGAAAAGGCCCTGCGCCTGCGAGAGACGGTGCTCGCGAACCGCCAGCGCGACGAACAGACAAACGCGATTGACGGCGAACTCAAAGAGTGCCGGGATCTCATGGACGACGGCCGGATGGAGCACGCCGAAGCACGCGCACGGGCGCTGTGGAAACGCCATCCCGATAACCCCGGGGTTCAGAAGATCGTTCGCGAACTGGGCGAGCGTAAGCGCCAAACGCTTGTCTCCCAGGTGCGCCCCGAGAGTCTGGTGGCTGCCCGCAGAGAAGCCTATTTGGAGGGCCGCCGCGACGTCGTGGAGTTGATGAAAGCCCACCGGATCGACGATGCCATCGCCCGGCTGCAGGGACTGGCCGCCGCTTTTCCAGACGAGCCGCAAGTCGAGAATGACCTGCGTCGCGCCATCGCCCATCGGGACGAGGTGGCGCGAAAGGCGGCCTTCGCGAAAGAGCGCGAGTCTCTTCAAGGGCTGATGGCGAGCCGCGAGTTTGAACAGGCGGTCTACAAGACCCAAGAGCTCCTGGCAATATTCCCGCAGGAACCGGAACTGGTGGATCTCCTGGATCGGGTGCGCGAATCGCGCGATCGTGCAGCGCGCAAGGAAGCTTATGCGCGGCGTCGAAAAGAGTTCGAAGAACTGGTACGAAATCGCGATTTCGACGGTGCGGTGACGGCGGTGGAACGGCTGGTTGCCGAGTTTCCGGAAGAGACAGAGTTACAGGAAGACTTACGCCGCACCCGTGCCGCGCGCGACCAGGCTCACCACTAGACCCAATACTGTTCACTTTGAGTTGTGGGGCAGACTTCAGTCTGCGGAGGGCTTCAGCCCGACCCCCGCGAACCATGAGAAACCTGCGGCAGGCAAACTGAAGGCCGCCGCAGCCTGAGGGCTGCCTCACTGAAGCTCGCGCAGACCTTCGCTAAGTGAACAGTATTGCCACTAGACCGGCTGCAGACAGCGCCGCGCTGGCCTTAAGCTCTCATGGCCGATCTCCAGTTCGATCTGGCCATGGCGGTGGGAGGTAAGCCGCGACTCCCCGAACGACCTCGACCCGCTCGAATTCATGAGGCGAGCGCGGAAGTCGCGCGGTTAGGCGCCGACAAATGGAACGTATGCTTGCAAGCTGTAGAGTTGGCCTCCAGGGCCAAACGCCGGACCACAGGTAGCGGGGCATTGGGTCTGACACCGGGGAAGCCCACGGAGAAACGATGGCCTTTGGGAGAATGAGTTTTCCGCGCGGCGTCTCCGCCTCACGCTGCAAGCTAAACTATGACGGGCACCCCAAAACGTTACGGGACAATATCGGTAGCCACGGGATGCCTAAATTGACCATTGATATATTTGACGCCACCATGCGCTCGTAGCCACTGCCCCGGCGCGGCAATGGAGCGATTCAGGACACTCGGATACAATAGTCCTAATTGCCATACGCACCATTTGAAGCGCGCCGGCGTGTCCGGCCGGAGGATGAGCGACGCTCCGCCTCCCGGCGGGAATCGAAGATCAGGGTATGAGGAGCGCCTGGCCGCTCGTGTTTGCCGCCGGATTGCTTTGGTCTGGCCCCGTCCTGGCCCAATCCGCTACCACCGGAGCCCTCGGCGGAGCCGTCCGCGAGGTCGAAGGTGCGCCTGTCGCCGGTGCCGTAATCAGGTTGACCAATGAAGCGACGCAACAGAAGCAGGAGACCAATACCGGGACCAACGGCGCCTTCCAGTTCTCTCTGCTCCCGCCAGGCACCTACGACCTGACATTTTCGGCGCCCGGATTTAAGACCGCGCGGATGCGGTCGGCGAACGTCAGCGTCTCGGAGTCCGCCATTCTGGACGCCACCCTGGAGCCCGGCGCCGCCACGGAAGAGGTGGCCTGCACTTGCCAGCTCAGCGTGGCCAACACTTCGTCCACGGGGACGTTGGTGGACCACAAGACCATCACCTCCGTCCCGCTCACCACCCGCAACTACACGCAGATCCTGTCGCTGTCTTCCGGTTCGGCGGCCTCCGTCAACAACGCGGGCAGCTTGGGCCGCGGCACTGCCAGCGTCAATGTAAACGGCAACACCAGTTCCGGCGGAAGCACCCTGGACGGCGCCAATGCCCCCAGTTCCGTGCCCAATCCCGACACCATTAGGGAATTAAAGATCCAAACATCTCAGTACGATGCAGGATACGGTGCGCAAGTACCCGGCACTAGCCTGATCACCAAGAGCGGCGGGAACGACGTTCACGGAAGCGCCTGGGAGTTCCTCCGCAACGACATCTTCAACGCCAACACATTTTTTCTGAACTCCACCGGCCAGCCGAAGCCGGTGCTCAAGCAGAACCAGTTCGGCACCACCCTGGGCGGCCCGCTGCGCCGGAGCACGCTGTTCTTTTTCGGCTCATACCAGGGCACGCGGCAGCGTAACGCGCTCGATCCGACTTCCACGTCCAATCCCATCCTGCCGCCGTTGACCCAAGATCGCTCCGCGGCCACCCTGGCAGCGGAATTCTGCCCGGCCAATCACCTGTTAGACGGGCAACCGGATCCGCGATACCTGACTTTCGCGGGCGGCAGGCAACTGGATTGCAATAACCAGACCACCGCCACCACCGTGCCCATCAACCCTGTCGCGTTGCGTCTACTCCAGCTCAAACAGCCCGACGGATCCTACTACATTCCCGATCCGCAGACCATCCTGACTTCCGGCAGCAACGCCGGCTTGGGCTTTTCGACGTACAGCCTGCCCTCCAGGTACGACGAGAATCAGTTCATGCTGAACCTGGACTACCTGGTTTCGCACAACAACATGCTCTCGGCGCGCGGCTACCTGACGCGATTCGCCCAGTACCGTAGCTTCTCTTCGCCGTCCGGATACCCCGGCGCTCCCATCCTGCCCGGTGCGGGAACGCCGCAAGAACTCAGCGGAAAAGACGATGTCGCCACTGTGCGGCTGACATCCTCACTCAGCCAGCACATGGTCAACGAAGCGCGCATGAGCTTCACGCGCAACGGCATGGACGCCTGGGGCGACGGCACGCCCACGGCCGCCTCGGCCGGTATGACCCCCGGCAACCTGTCGTTTCCCGAGCCGCCTGAGATCGCCATCCTCGGGCCGCTCGGCAGCTTCCGATTGTTCGGAAACTTCGGCAACGATTTCCATACCCAAACCGACAACTACTCCTGGTCGGAGAATCTCTCCCGGGTACAAGGCAAGCACACGCTGCGCGCGGGCGTGAACATCGTGGTGCAGGAGTTGACGCGCCAGGACACGGGGTCGGCGCGGGGCAGGATTACGTTCGAGAGCTTCGAGGATTTTCTGGTCGGCCTGAGCGCCGCCGATAACCTCAGCCCTTTCGGCCGCAGCAACATCGAGACGATCTCGCTCAACCGGGGGGTGGGGCCTAATGGCGAGGTTCAATATATCTATCGCAATTTCTATAGCTCCGCTTTCCTGCAGGACGACTACAAGGTCCGTCCGAACCTCACGCTGAACCTCGGTTTTCGCTGGGAGTATATGCGGCCGGCCTCGGACACCGCGGGCAGGCTGGGCAACGTGTGGCCCTCGCTGTTAGCGCAAATGCCGATTCCGCCGGCTTCCGGTACCCTGGTCGGGTACACGGTCGCGGCTAACTACGACCCCCATATGATCAACCCCATGACGGGGCAGCCGTTCGGGCCGCTGCCCACCGGGGTTTTCGTGCGCCCCAACGGCACCGCATACGCCAATCGACCGCCGCTGGCGAATTTCGCTCCCCGCTTCGGCTTCG
>Ga0182012_10008378_pt1 | contig 10228 bp, 9 predicted proteins | sample 612S2SmetaG_FD_120486 | JGI IMG/M metagenome (GOLD analysis project Ga0182012, IMG submission 120486) | Permafrost microbial communities from Stordalen Mire, Sweden - 612S2S metaG | ecosystem: Environmental > Terrestrial > Soil > Wetlands > Permafrost | place: Sweden: Stordalen | collected...
CTGGCGCGGTATTTGGAACGATCTCAGATCGTTCTCTCATCGGAGAATTACCGTGTCGATGTGTTGCCCAACGATTGGTGGGCGGAGCCCCTGGACGCGATGATCGGCCGTGTGTTGGCGCGGGCGCTGACGCAGCGGATGCCCGGTAGCACGGTTTTTGTCGAAAATGGCGCCATTTCGGCCGAGCCGGACGCAACGGTGCAGATCAACGTGCAGCGTTTGGATCAGGACGCCAGCCGGGCGGTGCGGCTGATCGCGCAATTCTCGGTGGTGCGCCGCGCCGCCGACACGCGCGCGGTCACGATCACGGTTCCCACCAATGGGCAGGCCACGGCGGACCTGGTCGCGGCGATGAGCGCGGCCTTGGGCCAACTCGCGGATCGCATCGCGACGGCTCTGACGGGTGGCTGACCCGGCGCGGGCGGAACGCGTCGTCTCGCTCGATTACCTGCGAGGCTTCGTCGTCGCTCTGGTGGCATCATCTGTCGCGCTATCGAAAATCGTCCGCCGTCAGAGTAGCGATATTGGCGAACGTTATGCGAGAATTGTCTGGCAACGTAACGGTGGCGGAGCCGCCCTCGACAGCAGCGCTGGCCAGCGCGCCCTGAACGGCGTTTGACCCGTAGTCGCGCAACGCCACGAAATCCTGTCCATGCACGAAGTTCGAGATGGTGGCGACGCCGCCCGCGCCATTCGAAAACAAGAACTCAGTGGAGCCCGAGCCGCCGGTCATTTCTGTCGCGCCGTTTCCCGCGACCAACGTGTCGTTGCCGGCGCCCGCGAGCAGTGTCTCATTCCCAGCGCCGGGGGCGAGGATTTCGGGCCGATAGCCGGTCGCGGTCACGATCGCTCCATCGCCCGAACCGACCACGGTTGGCGCGCCGGAGCCGAAGCTACGCGTCGGGATCGCGAGGCCCCATGTGGGAGTAGCGCTGGGAGGAACGACGCCCAGAAATGCCGGCTTCCAACTGGAGAAGGGAGCGAAGCTGGCCGCCGCGGGAACGGTATCCGGTGTGAGAACGATGAAGCCGAGCGGAGGCGGTGTCGAATTTGCCGGAGCCACGGTGAGAACTGGTTGGTACGGCCAGCCGAACGAACCCGCGTCGGTGATCAGGTTCGCCGGCTCGATGTTGAACTCTGGATCTGGCGCGGAGGCGATGACGATCGGTCCGGCATCGATGAGGCCCGTCGCGGACAGCGCCAGCGTCCCAGGAGCGGCAATGGTGTTCGCCGCCTGGACGTCAGGGCTGACAACGCCGCCAACGGAAATCGTGCCAACCGTCCCGATCAGGAGGCCCGCTACCAGCGTGCCGGTGTTCGGCGGGACCGTGCCTAACGACAAGTCTCCGCCGGCATTCAGCGTGACCGTCGATCCCGCCGCGATCTTTCCGTCGAACGTCAGCGACGCGGCGTCGATCGTTACATTGCCCGAGGCGTCCAACGTCCCCAACGCGGTCTCGATGAACGTCGCGGCGGGATCGTCGAACGACACCGACTGAGCAGTTTCCGCCATAGAAACCGTGATGGTCTCGGCGTTCGACAGGCTCATCACCGCGTCGTCGGCCGGCCCAGGAACGACGCCGCCTTGCCAGTTGGCGCCGTCGGACCAATCGCCGCCCGTCGTGCTGATCCATGAGATCGTCGCCAACGTTGCCTCCCGGCGTGCCGCCATCGAAACAATAGGCGGGTACTGCACGTTCTACAATGCCGGACGCGACGACAAGGCTGTGCCGCGACATGGCGTGGCTTCCGATTGGTCGCCCCAACCTTCGCCCGTCTCTGCTCCCGTCTCTGCTCCCGTCTCTCGTCCCGGCTCTCGTCCCGGCTCTCGTCCCTCTGGGCATCTCTCCGCGGGGGGGCTATACCCCGGCCGCATGAAACCACCATATGGCAACAGACCGGGCGGCTCTGGCCGTCCCCCCTCCAACCGCGGTCCCAATCCCAGCGGTCCTGGTAGGCCTCCCGACCGTGGCGCGAAGCCGGCCGGTTCCGGCGGAAGGCCCGGGGGAGGTCCAGGGGGAGCGTCACCTAATCGGCTATCCCTCAATGGTGGTCAGCAGGCTCAGCAAAGCCGCGACGCGCGTCCGCCACGTCCGGACAGTCCGCGCCCGCCGCACGGCGGTACCCCGTTTCAACAGCGTTCCGACGGCCCACGCCGCGACGGCCAACGTAACGATCAGCGACCGCGCCAGGACGGCCCGCGCCCCGGTCCCGACACGCCCAAGGGCGCCGTCTGGCTGTATGGTCACCACGCCGTCGCCGCCGCTCTGGCCAACCCTCAACGCCGCCTCCGCCGCCTGATCCTGACCGAGGAAGCCGAAGCCGTTCTGACGCAAATGCTGGCCCCACCCTGGCCATTGCAGCCCGAGCGCACCGACCGTGCGCGGATCGATCAGCTTCTGGGCCGCGACATCGTGCATCAGGGCGCGGCGCTGCTGGCCGATCCGCTGGCGCAACCAAGCCTGGCGTCAATCCTGGAACGCAGCGGCCCGATCGTGGTGCTGGATCAGGTCACCGACCCGCGCAACATCGGCGCCATCATGCGCTCGGCCGCCGCGTTCGGAGTGGCCGCGGTGATCACCCAGGACCGCAACGCGCCCGAGGAAACCGGCTCGCTGGCCAAGGCCGCGTCGGGCGCGCTGGAAACGATGCCGTTGCTACGTGCCGTCAATATCGCCCGCACGCTGATCGCATTGAAGGCCGCCAACGTCTGGTGCGTCGGCCTGGACGCGTCCGGCAAGCCGCTGTCCGGCCCGTTCTTCGCCGGACGCCGCGTCGCCCTGGTACTTGGCGCCGAAGGTGAGGGCATGCGCCGGCTGACCCGCGAGACCTGTGACGAAATCGCCGGACTTTCGATTAAAGGCGCGATCGAAAGCCTGAACGTCTCCGCCGCCGCCGCTGTCGCGTTGTATGAACTGAAAAGAACGGCGTGAGTTACGATCCCGAACCAGCCGCTGTCGCGTTGCGCCAGGTCCGTCTGGACCGAGGACTGGTGTTGCCGCTGCCCGCGTCCATGGCCCCGGCGACCGATACCGAAGGGGCGGCCGCGCAGTTCGCGCTGGCGCGACTTGTGGGCGCACTGCCCTGCGCGGGGTTCAAGATCGGCGCGACCGGGAAACGGATGCAGGAGTATCTCGGCCTGGACGGTCCGCTCGCCGGCTTCATGCATCAGGCGACAGTGTTTCGCGGCGACGGGGCGATCCGCTTCGCCGACTGCATCAAGCCTGGCATGGAGTGCGAGGTCGCCATCCGCCTGGCGCGCGACCTGCCGCCCGGTTCGTACACCAAGGAAACGGTCGCCGGCGCTGTCGGCGAGTTCGTCGCCGGCATCGAGATCGTGGAAAACCGCTACGACGATCTGAAGATTTTGGGCACGCCGACGTTGATCGCCGATCAGGTCTATCACGTCGGCGCGGTGGTGGGCGACCAGGGCGGCGTGGATTGGCGAAAATTGGACATCGGCTCGCTGCGTGGCCGCATGCTGATCGATGGCGTGGAGCGTGATGCCGGCGTGACCAGCGACCTGATGGGTCATCCGTTCAATTGTCTCGCGTTTCTGGCGAGTTCTTCGGTCGCCGCCGCTTTTGGTGGTCTGCGCGCCGGACAATGCGTCATGCTGGGGTCGGTGACGCCACCGATCTGGCTGGATGGTCCCGCGAACGTAACGGTGCAATTCGACGGCCTGCCCGCGGTAACCGCGCGGCTGACGTGAGGCGATCCATAAGTCATTTCTGGATATATTGACAATCGAGCAGTTTTCATGGATTTATAGTCGTATCCCTCGTGGGAGGCGATGTATTGGTGCATCGTCCCGGAGACACCGATATGCCATCGCCGCGGCGTCCCGTCGCCTTCATCGTGGCTTCGACAGATCACGGCATGATGATCGTCAACCGAAATGACTACCGAATGATGGCGTCCAATCAGGCCTATGGGGTCGGATTCAGGTTGCTGACCGACTCCAGCTATGATTCCGATGAAGCGGAGGTTGTCGTAGCTCTTTTGAATGCCCGGCGAACCCATTTTGGCGACGGCGTAAAGGTATTGGATATCGGAGCGAATATCGGTGTCTTTACCGTCGAATGGGCACGCCACATGACGGCCTGGGGCGAAGTCATGGCGTTCGAGGCGCAGGAGCGAGTCTTCTATGCGCTCGCGGGGAATATCACCGTCAATAATTGTTTCAACGCACGCGCGATATGGGCCGCCGTGACCAGCCAGTGCGGTATGATGCGCGTGCCGGTGCCGAATTATCTCGCGCCAGCGTCTTTTGGCAGTCTGGAACTGCGACCGAAAGAAAACAACGAGGAAATTGGCCAGCCGGTCGACTATCGGGAAGATAGAATGGATACCGTAACGGCCCTGTCGATCGACTCCCTGACCCTGGCGCGACTGGACCTGATGAAGGTTGATGTCGAAGGCATGGAGATTGAGGTCCTGGAAGGCGCGAGACGAACCATCGACGCCCTTCATCCAATCCTGGTGGTGGAAAATATAAAGTCGGATCTCGGCGAACTTCAGAAGTACCTCGATCGCTACGGTTATCGGCGCTTCAACCTGGGCCTTAATACCGTCGCGATCCACTCCGCCGATCCGACATTTCGTGCCATCCGCGATAAGCGAATCACCAAAGCCTGACAGTCTTCGTTCAAATCGGATCCCAATTGAACAGCGTTTCCGACGTATCAAGCGGCATGAACCCGCTGGCAAGAGCCGGCGCCGCGATCATGGCGATCGATTCCGGTGTCCAACCTTCGGCGTTGTGCACGATACGGATTGGATGTGGGGAACTGAACAAATAAATCTCGTGCATCCTCGTCCCAAAGACCTGACCGGTCACGCCTTTCGCGGCATCCGATGACAGGAACACCGCCAGCGGCGCGTTCTTGTCCGGTGTCATCTTCTTCAACTTCTCCACCGCGGCCGCCTGCTCCGGCGTATTGGTCGGGATCGAACTGGTCATTCGTGACCACGCCCACGGCGAAAGGCAGTTGGAGCGTACGTTGTAGCGTGCCATGTCGAGGGCGATGGATTTCGACATCGCGGTGATGCCAAGTTTCGCCGCCGCGTAATTTGCCTGGCCGATATTGCCGATCAGCCCCGATGTCGATGTGATGTGCACGAATGTCCCGCTTTCCTGCGCGCGGTATTGCTCGGCTGCGGCGCGCGAGACGAAGAAACCGCCATTCAGGTGCACCGAAATCACCGAAAGCCAGTCGTCTTCGCTCATGCGATGGAAAATGCCATCCCGAAGAATGCCGGCGTTGTTCACGACGGCATCGACACGGCCGTAATAATCCAGCGCGGCCTGAATGATTTTACGCGCGGAACCCCAGGTGGCGACCGACTCGGTGCAGATTTCCGCCAACCCGCCTTGCTGTTCGATCAACGCCTTGGTTTGCTCCGCGGGCGACGCGGAGCCGCCTTCGCCGGACAACGACGCGCCGATATCGGCGACGATCACGCGGGCACCGGCCTGCGCCATCATGATCGCGATCTCGCGGCCCACGCCACCGCCGGCGCCTGTTACAACGGCGACCTTTCCTTCCATCAGATCAGCCATCGCGTTTCCTTCTCGTTCATACGCGCCGCGATATTGGCCCGGTCGTGGAGGAGTGTCGAGCCGGTCGCGTTTGCCTGGACAGGGCGATCGCGCCATGATTGTTGAGGCGTGCACGGGAGACACCGCGATGGCTTATCCGCCCAGGAAGACCGCGTTAATCCTCGCGTCGATGAACCGCGTGACGATGATCGTGAATCGTTTCGACGTTCCGGTGACGAACCATCTGGAGCCTGGCTCGTTCGACAGCCTGAACCCGCGCCAGGACGAGCATAATTCAGGCATGGACCATGAGATCGACGATTGTGAAGCCAACCTGGCGGAGGTGACGGGTGTCACCATCGACTCGCTGGATCTGGAACGGCGGGACCTGCTGAAAGTGGACGTCGAATGCATGGAGATGGACTGGCTGGAGGTTGCGCGGCGGACGATTGGTACCAACCAGCCGAACCTGGTGATCGAAGAACTGACGACCGACAGTGGCAATCTGGATGGTTTCGGATACACCGTGTTCGGTGCCGGAATGAATGCCGTCGCTGTCCATCTCGACGATCCGGCCTTCCAGATGCTGGTACCCAGGTGAGCGGGAATGTTGGGACTCAACCAGGACTTTCCTTTGGTGTTGTCTTCGGTTCTGGAGCACGGCGCGTGGAATTTCGGCGCTGTGCCGGTAGTCTCAGTGAATCGGGACGAACATATCCAGTCGGATTATCTTACCGTGGCCCGGCGGGCGCGCCGCCTGGCGTCTGGTCTGCGCCGGCTGGGTTTTGGGCCGGATGGTATGGCTGGCTCCCTTGCATGGAATTCCCACCGCCATCTTGAGTTATTTTATGGTCTCACCGGGGTGGGCTCCGTGTTGCATACGGCCAATCCGCGATTGCCGCCGGAGCAAATCCGGTACACGATCGATTTCAGCGGGTACCGGACGCTGTTCATCGACCTCGATACGCTCGCGCTGGCGGAAAGCCTGGCGCCGGTTCTGCCGTCGGTTCGTCAATATGTGGTGATGTCACCACGGGACGCGATGCCGGCGACAAATCTGCCAGAGGTGGTTTGTTACGAAGAACTGATCGACGCGGGCGATCCAGATTTCGCGTGGCCGGCCGTGGACGAACGGTCGGCGTGCCTGCTTTGTTTCACATCGGGCACGACCGGATATCCCAAGGGCGCACTTTACACGCATCGAGGAACCGTGCTGTCCGCGATGTCGACCGGCGCGGGAAACGGCTGGGGATTGTCGGCAGACGACGCGATCCTGGCCATTCCAGGGTTTTTCCACTGCAACGGATGGGCGGTCCCGTTCTTCGGCCCGATGTATGGCGCCAAACTGGTCATGCCCGGACGCCGCGCCGACACCGAATGGTTGCACCGTCTGATCGTCGAGGAAGGCATCACGGTGGGACCCGGCGTGCCGACGATCTGGCTGGCGATGCTGGATCATTGCCGCGCGCACCGGTTGTCTCTGGGGCGGTTGAACCGGATTTACTCGGGTGGCACGGCGCCGCCGGGGGCGATGATCGCGGGGTATTTCAGAGAATTCGGTATCAAAACGATCCATGGTTGGGGCATGACCGAAACGACCAGCGGTGCCACTATCTCCTTCGCGCCGTTGGCGGTGCCGGAGGCGGATGCTCTGGCGATGATGGGCACGCCCGGAAAGCCGCTGTTCGGCAACGAAATTCGCATCACCGATGATAACGGCATCGTGTTGCCGCGCGATGGAAAGACCCCAGGCCACTTACAGGCGCGCGGCGCCTGGGTCGCCGCCGGCTATTTCCAGCGCCCGGATGTGGACGCGATCACCCCGGACGGCTGGCTGCGCACCGGCGACGTCGCGACGATCGATCCAGATAATACCTTGCACATCGTCGATCGCGCCAAGGACGTCATCAAGTCTGGCGGCGAGTGGATTAGCAGCCAGGCGCTGGAGGAAGCCGCCTGCCGACATCCCGCCGTCGCGGAGGCCGCGGTTGTCGCCATCCCGCATCCTCGCTGGCAGGAGCGGCCCTTGCTGATCGTGGTGCCGCGCGCGGACCTCTCCGCCGAGGTGTTGCGGGCGCATCTTGTTGATCTGGTGCCGAAATGGTGGCTGCCGGAATCGATCGTGTTCATGGATGAGTTGCCGCATGGTCCAACCGGCAAGCTTGCGAAAAACGTCTTGCGGGATTGGATCGCACAGGGAAAGTTGATCCCATGACGATGCCGTCCAGCCGCGATCTCGGGCTATTGTTACGTGAGCAGGCGGAACGGTTCGGCGCACACGCCGCGCTGATCGGCGGCGGCGAAACGATCGGCTACGATACTCTTGCCGGTCGCGCCGCGCGCGTCGCCGGGTTCCTGATCGCGCGCGGCATCCGGCGAGGCGACCGGATCGGATTGTTGATGAACAACCGTCCTGAATGGGTCGAGACATTTTTCGGCGCGGCCATGGCGGGGGCCGTGGTGGTCGCGTTCAGCACATGGTCGAAGCGCGACGAACTCGCGTATTTGATCCTGGATTCAGACATTCGCCTGTTGGTGACACTGGATCGGTTCAGCGGTCAGAACTTCGCGGACGACATCCGGAGCATGCCGCCCCTGGACGTCGTGCTTCTGGGGGACGATCGCGATCCCGCGTGGTTGCCTTATCGCACCATGTTGACCGCAGAGCCAGCCGGGCCTGGCACCGCGGCGCGGCCTGAAGACGACGCGATTGTCATCTACACGTCCGGCTCCTCCAGCCGGCCGAAATCGGTGCCGCTGTCGCACGGCGGCATCATCGAGAACGGTTACAACATTGGCGAGCGTCAAGGCTACACCGACGCGGATCGTGTGCTGTTGCCTCCGCCGTTGTTCTGGTCGTACGGCAGCGCGAATGCTCTGTCCGCCGTGATGACGCACGGCGCCACGCTGGTGCTGCAACCGCGATTCGAAGCTGCCGAGGCCCTCGATATGATCGAGCGGCATCGCTGCACCGCACTCTACACGCTACCGTCCATTACCGCCGCGTTGATTTCGCATCCGGCGTTTCGCCCGGAGCGTACACGCAGTCTGCGCACCGGTCTGACGATCGGCGCAGCCCAGGATGTGGTGACGGCGGCTGAGGTATTGGGCGCGAGCGAAATATGCAACGTTTATGGTCAGACCGAAACCTACGGTAATTGTTGCGTGACCTGGCATCATTGGCCGTTGGAGCATCGTGCCGCCTGTCAGGGGACGCCTTTGCCGGGGGTGACGATCCGGATCGTTGACGAAGTCACCGGTGCGTTGGTGGCCGCCAGTCAGCCTGGGTTGATCGAAGTCACTGGCCACGTCATGCGCGGCTACATCGGCGCCAGTGCCGATCAAACCGCGGCCGCTCTGACGGCGGACGGATTTTTTCGAACAGGTGACATGGGCGAACTGACGCCGGCCGGGGATATCCACTTCATCGGCCGCACCACCGAAATGATCAAAAAGGGCGGCATCAATATCGCTCCCGCGGAAGTCGAGGACGTGCTGATGCGTCATCCCAGTGTCGCGCAAGCCGGGGTTGTGGGCTTGGCGGATCGAACGCGGGGTGAGTTGATCGCGGCGTTCGTGCTTCTGAAGCCAGGTCGAACGCTGACCGCAGCGGAACTGACCGCCCACTGCCGCGATCTGGCGTCGCGGTACAAGATTCCCGATTTCATTTCGTTTCGCGATTCGTTGCCGGTGACCGCCACCGGCAAACTGATGCGCCGCGAATTGAAAACTCTCGCCGCGGACATGGCGCGATGACCCGGGACAACTGGAAGCGCTGGGGCGATGACGACGAACGCGGCGCGCTCAATCACATCGACGGGGCGTCGGTCAGACGCGCCGCGGCGCTGGTGTCCACCGGTCAGGTGATCAACCTGGCTCAGCCGCTCTCGCCACGTACGCCATTTCCGCCGCATCGCGCGGGCATGCAGCATTTCATGGGACGGTCCGGCGGCGACTACGCGGCGGGCGCGCGACGGCCCGGCGGGTTCCAGTTCGCCGAGGATACGTGGCTGTTGCCCGCGCATATCGGTACCCACATCGATGCGTTGTGTCATGCCTGGTACGACGATCAACTTTATAACGGATTTCCCGGCACCGGGACGCGCGGCACCACCGGCGCGGCCCGCTGCGGGATCGATAAGATGGGTCCGATCGTCACGCGCGGCGTGCTGCTGGATGTCGCCGCGGTGCGCGGCGGTGGGCTTGCCGATGGCGCCGCGATCGGTGTCGCCGACCTGGAACGGGCAGCGGCGGGCGGCGCCGAGCCGGGCAAAGGCGACGTCGTGCTGATCCGCACCGGATGGGCCGAACGGCCGGTCGTTTCATTCGATACCGAACCGGGCCTCGATCTCGCCGCCGCTTTATGGCTCGCGGAACGGGGCGTCGCGGTCATTGGCGCCGACAACTTCGCGGTCGAAGTGTTGCCCTTCGCCGCCGGCACCGTGTTCCCCGTGCATCAACGCATGATTCGCGATTTCGGCATTCCATTGCTGGAAGGTCTGACGTTGAAGCCACTGTCCGACACCGGCCGCGTCACATTCATGTTCGCCGCCAGCCCGCTGCCGGTCGTCGGAGGCACCGGCAGCCCGATCAGTCCGATGGCGATCCTTTAACCGACCGTCAGCATGATCTTGCCGATATGCTGGCTCGATTCCATTAGTCTATGGGCCTCCACCACCTTATCCA
>Ga0182012_10008381_pt1 | contig 10226 bp, 7 predicted proteins | sample 612S2SmetaG_FD_120486 | JGI IMG/M metagenome (GOLD analysis project Ga0182012, IMG submission 120486) | Permafrost microbial communities from Stordalen Mire, Sweden - 612S2S metaG | ecosystem: Environmental > Terrestrial > Soil > Wetlands > Permafrost | place: Sweden: Stordalen | collected...
AGCCAGGTCACCCTGCGCTATGTCGATGGCAAGCCGGTCGGCGCCACCGCGGTCGTTGTCTCCACCCAGCACGAGGAAGGGCTGGAACAGGCCGAGATCAAGCGCCTGCTGTGGCCGCTGGTGGAAACCACCCTGCCGAAGGGCTGGATGCCCCCGGAAGCCGAGTTCCATGTGAACCCCACCGGCAAGTTCGTCATCGGCGGACCGGACGGCGACTGCGGCCTCACGGGGCGGAAGATCATCGTCGATACCTATGGCGGCGCGGCCCCGCATGGCGGCGGCGCCTTCAGCGGCAAGGACCCGACCAAGGTGGACCGCTCCGCCGCCTATGCCTGCCGGTACCTGGCGAAGAATGTCGTCGCGGCGGGGCTGGCCGAACGCTGCACCCTGCAGATCGCGTACGCCATCGGCATCTCCCGCCCCTTGTCGGTCTATGTCGACCTGCACGGCACCGGCCACGACGTGGACGAACTGCGGCTGGAGAAGACCCTGCGCGAGGTGATGAACCTGTCGCCGCGCGGCATCCGCGAGCACCTGCGGCTGAACCGGCCGATCTACGCGGTGACCTCCGCCTACGGCCATTTCGGCCGCGAACCGGACGAGGACAAGGGCACCTTCACCTGGGAGCGTACCGACCTGGTTCCCGCGTTGCAGGCGGCCTTCGGACGCTGAAGCCACCGCCGCAGCGGCTGTACGGCCGCAGCCGCGGCCACAAGTTGCGCCCCCGGCAGGCGGCTCTGCTGGCCGTGACCCTGCCGCGGCTGCGGTTCCGGATCGACCAGGCCGCTGACCCGATGGCCGCCTTCGCTCCGGGTCTGTCCGAGCTCTGGCTGGAAGTCGGGTTTGGCGGTGGCGAGCACTCTTTGGCGCAGGCCGCCGCCCATCCCGATACCGCGCTGATCGCCTGCGAGGTGTTCGAGAACGGCATCTGCTCGCTGCTGTCGCGCCTGGTGCCGGAAGGTGGCGAGGCCGACGCGCCGCTGTTCGGCAACCTCCGCTTGTGGCCGGATGATGCCCGCATTTTGTTGCGGGCCTTGCCGGACCGGTGCCTGGACCGGCTGTTCCTGCTGTTCCCCGACCCCTGGCCGAAGACCCGCCACGCCAAGCGGCGGTTCGTCCATCCCGACAACCTGGCTTTGCTGGCGCGCGTGCTGAAACCCGGCGCCGAATGGCGGGTGGCGAGCGATGACCCGACCTACCAGGCCTGGGTCGCCGAGACCATGCGCGGCCAGACCTTCTTCGACCTGGCCCCGCCAGCGGCGGTTCGCCCTGATGCGTGGCCGCCCACGCGCTACGAGGCCAAGGCGCTGCGGGCCGGACGGATGCCGCTCTATTGGGTGTTCCGCCGACGCACCGAATAAGGTCCGCATTGGCGCGATCGGGCCGTCCCGCATTTATCTTCTGTTAACCTGGCTGGCGTATATCGGGCGGCGCTACCCCATCCCCGAGACGCAACGACAGACCCAATGCCGTGGAACTCCGATCGGATATTGATGATAGCCGCCGTTGGGTACGCGGGCTGCGAACCTGCCTCAACCTTGGTCGGTCATGGTTATCGGCGCGCCGTCGCAGAGGCACCCGCGCTGCTTGGAATGATCAGCGTTCCCGCGCAGAACTGGCGCCGCCCGTGACCCGGCGGCCGATTCAAAATCGTCTCGCCATGGTGGGTGGGATGGTCATCCTGGCCATCATCGGGGCGACCGGACTGATCATTCAGATGCAGCGCCTGGCCTCGATCGCCGCCTTCCGGATCGCGACGGTCAATCTCGGCAACGGCATGTCCCAGCAGACGGCCCGGGCGCTGGGTTCGGTCGATCAGGCTTTGAAGGAGATCGGGGCCGGCCTGACCGCGTCCCCGGACGCAACGGCAGACGGAATCGCCGCCGCCATGCGGCTGAAAGCAACCTTCGACAGCCTCATGGACCAGCGCAAACGGCTGTCCGGAATTAACGCTCTCCTGGTTGTCGATGCCCACGGCATGACCGCAGCGACCTCCCGCGGATTCCCGGCCGTGGCCAGTGACATCGCCGGCACCGATGTCTTCGCCCACTTCAAAGCCGCAGATGATCCCTCGGCCTTTGTCGGCCAGCCCGCCAAGGACCCAACGAGCGGCCAGTGGACGTCGGTGATGGCTCGTCGCATCAACGACGCGCATGGCAGCTTTGCCGGCCTTGTGGCGGCGGAGATTTCCCTGACCGATCTCCAGGAATTCTACCACCTCGCGATGCCGGCCCGACGCTCGGTTTATGTCCTGCGGCGCGATGGCGTGGTGCTGGTCCGTTATCCCCAGCGCGACAACGAGATCGGCGGGAAGGTCCCGGGTGCCTCACCCTGGTACGATGTGGTTGCGCGCGGCGGGGGCACCTATGACGCATCTGCATATTTCGACCAAACCCCCATCATCGCGGCGGTGCAGAGCCTGCGCAACCTACCCTTCGTCGTCGAGACCCAGGTCACCGAAACCGACGCCCTGTCGGATTGGCGGCAGCAACGAATCATGGTCGTCCTGGGCAGCGTCGCAGCCGCCATCTGCGCGCTGGTGCTGATCCAGCTCTTCGCGACGCAATATCGCCGCCTGGAGCGGTCGGAGCAGACGCTGGCGATGAAAAACGCCGAACTGGACGCGGCCCATCAGCAATTGAACGTCACCCTGGCCAACCTGGTCCAGGGCGTCTGCCTGTTTGACCGCGAAAACAAGGTCGTCGTCTTCAACCGCCGCTATTGCGAAATTTACAAGCTGCCGCACGACGAAATTTATCCAGGCATGTCGCTGGAGGAACTCTGCCGGCGCAGGATTGTGGTGGGCACCTTCATCGCCAGACCGATTGACGAATATCTGGCATCCGTCGAGGCGCATTACCAGGCGGGCGTTGCGCACGATGCCATCACCAAATTGACGGACGGCCGTACGATCTCCTCGCATCGCCAGCCCCTGCCCGGCCACGGCTGGGTGGTCACCTACGAGGATATTACGGCGCGTTGCGAAGCCGACGCCAAGATCGCCTTTCTCGCCCGCCATGATGTGCTGACCGGCCTGGCCAACCGATCCCTGTTCCAGGACCGGCTTGAACAGGCCCTGGCGCAGGCCGAACGCGGCAAAGGGTTTGCCGTTCTGTGTCTCGACCTCGATCGCTTCAAGGCGGTGAACGATACCCTCGGCCATCCGGTCGGTGACAGCCTGCTGCGCGCGGTCGCCGGACGGCTGCGCGATGCGGTGCGTGAAAGCGATACGGTGGCGCGTCTGGGCGGGGACGAATTCGCGATCCTCCAGCTTGGGGTGACCGAGGTAGCCGAAACCTCCGTGGTCGCCCGCCGCATCGTCAAGTCGATCAGCGAATCGTATTACCTGGAAGGCCACGAGGTCAGCATCGGGACCAGCATCGGCATCGCGATGGCGCCGGGCGATAGCGCGCACCCGGTGCAATTGATGAAAAATGCAGACCTGGCACTGTATCGCTCCAAGCAGGAAGGCCGCGGCACCTGGCGGTTCTTCGAGCCGTCGATGGACGCCGTGGCGACAACCCGCCGCGCATTGGAAGTAGATCTGCGGCGCGCTTTGGCGGCCGGACAGTTCGAACTGCACTATCAGCCGATCGTCAGCGCCCGCACGCGTATCGTGACCGGGTTCGAGGCACTGCTGCGCTGGCGCCACCCGAAACGCGGACTGCTGGCACCCGGCGAGTTCATCTCCATCGCCGAGGAGATCGGCGTGATCTCCGACATCGGCGCATGGATCCTGCTGCAGGCCTGCGTCGAGGCGATGAGCTGGCCCGACCATCTGCGGATTGGCGTCAATCTCTCGACCAGGCAGTTCCGTGGCAACACGCTGGTGACGACCGTAGGGAATGCCCTGCGGTCGTCGGGCCTCGCACCGGATCGGCTGGAACTGGAGATCACCGAATCGGTGCCGCTTGCTAACGATCAGGGCGCGCTAGCGATGCTGCAAGACCTGCACAAGCTCGGCACGCGCATCGCGTTGGACGATTTCGGGTCGGGATATTCGTCGCTGTCCTACCTGCGCGGCTTTGCATTCGATACGATCAAGGTTGACCGGTGCTTCGTGAACGGACTGAACGCGCATGACGAAAGCGGCGCCATCGTGCGGGCGATCATCGGTCTCGCCGCCAGCCTGCACATGACCGTGACCGCGGAAGGCGTTGAAACCGAGGATCAGTTTGTCTTCCTCGCCGACGCGGGCTGCACGGAGATCCAGGGCTATCTGATCAGCAAGCCGGTGCCGCCGCATGCGATTCCCGCGCTGATCGCGTCGCTGTCCGGCGAACGACAGCCGGAGGTCGCCGCACTGGCCGCGACTGTCGGCGCCTGACGCCGCGGCGGCGTTTCGATGACATTGAACGCGGGGACACTGACCGCGGGACCTTTTCACCAAGGCGGGGAAACCGTTCAATATATTGCAATATCACAATAAATAGCCGGCCGCGGTGAAACGGCCCTATGGCGGTTGCCATAGCCGCGGATCGAACCGGAACGGCTCCACCGACGCGATGCAAGCCTCACCGGCCGCGGGATGGGCTGGGTTGAGCAGCAGGTTCCACGCATGCGGCACCAGCACCGACGGCACGCGCAGCACCGCCGTCGCCGCCTCGGTCAGCCACAGATCGCCGCAAGCCGCCGGGTCGTCGGGCAGACTGGCAACCGTCGCGGCAGAGCGATCCGGCAATGCGACACAGACCAGCACGTAGTCATCCGGCACCAGTTCCAGCGGCAGGTCCAGGTGCACGCGCACCTCCAACGCCGCCAGCGCGGGATGCTCCGCGCAATACACCACCGGACGGCCGCGGCGGTTCCAGCGCCCACCGAAGCGGCGGGCACCTTCCCCGGTCAGGTCGGCATGGCGCCGGCGGCAGAGCCGCCAGGCTTGGATCAAGCCGCGATCCCGTGGGCGATCCGGCCCAGCAGCGCTTCGACCTGGCGCGCGCCCATATCGGTGTCCAGCCGGTCGAGCGGGGCTTCGTTGTCCAGCAAGGCCGAGGGACGGCGCAGCCAAGTATGCGCCTTGCCGGCATCGCCGAAAGTGATTTCGGCTTCTTCGATCAGCCGCAGGATGCGCGCCAGCCGGTCAGATTGTTCCGGTGTCAGGCGTCCGAGCAGACGGCGGTGGGCAAGGGTTTTGCGGGGCAAGGCGAGGCGGTCGAGCTCCGCCGCGGTCAACCGGCCGCTGGCCAGCACATCGTCCACCGCTGCCACCGGCAAGCCCTGACGCACCGGACCGATCCAGGCCGCCGGCGCCTCGGCAAAGCCGGGGAAGTCAGGCATCGAGGGGAAATCGGGCACCGGCGGTCTCCTTGGCGATATGCTTAGTCTGACCGTGCATATAGCCCAACACCGTCGCCGTCGCAAGACCTTTTCGCCCCCTGCCCGCCCCGCTAGCATCGCAGCGCTTCGCCGGGAGAACGCCCACCATGCCGCCAGCCCCATCCTATACCATCGGCATCGACGTGGGCGGGACCTTCACCGATATCGTGGTCTCCACCGCCGGCGGGTCCACCCTGATCGCCAAGGCCGCCACCACCCCGCGCGACCAGTCGGACGGGGTGCTGGACGGGCTCCGCCTCGCCGCTGAACGCCTGGGCCTGACCGTGCCGGCGCTTCTCGGGGCGACCTCGCGCATCGTCCACGGCACCACCGCCGCCACCAATGCGCTGCTGGAGGGCAAGGCCGCGCGCGTCGGCCTGCTGACCACCGAGGGCCACCGCGACGTAATCGAAATGCGTGAGGGGCTGAAGCCGGACCGCTACAACTTGCGCATGACCCCGCCGCCGCCGCTGGTGCCGCGTGCTTTGCGCCTGCCGGTGCGCGAGCGGATGCGCGCGGATGGCAGCGTCGAAACAGCGCTGGACCCCGCGTCGCTGGACCGGGCGGTGGCACAATTGGCCGCGGCGGACGTGCAGGCGGTGGCGATCTGTTTCCTGCACGCCTGGCGCAACCCGGCCCACGAGCAGGCCGCCGCCGCCGCGGTGCGGGCGCGCTTGCAGCAGGCCTATGTCACCACCTCCTCGGACGTGCTGCCGCAGATCAAGGAGTTCGAGCGGTTTTCCACCACCGTCGCCAACGCCGCGGTCGGGCCGGTGATTGAGACCTACCTGCGCCGGCTGTCCGCCCGCCTGGCCGATTCCGGCTATGGCGGCGAATTGCTGGTCATTCTCTCGCATGGCGGTGTCGCCTCGGTGCCCGAGGCGGTGCGACTGGCCGCGGGCACCGCGCTGTCGGGTCCCGCGGGGGGTGTCGCCGCCGCCGTGGCGCTGGTCCGGGCGGGGGTGGCGCGCGACCTGATCGCCTTCGACATGGGCGGCACCTCCACCGATATCGCGCTGGTGCGCGACGGCCAGCCGGCCCTGTCGGACGGCAAGACCGTCGCCAATGCTCGGATTGCGTTGCCCAGCCTGGACATCGTCACCTTGGGCGCCGGCGGCGGGTCGATCGGCAAGCTGGACAAAGCCGGGCTGCTGGCGGTCGGGCCGGAGAGCGCGGGGGCCGATCCAGGTCCCGCCTGTTATGGCCAGGGCGGTCTGGCGCCGACGGTGACCGACGCGAACCTCGTGCTGGGCTACCTGGACCCGGCGAACTTCCTGGGCGGACGGCGTACTTTGGATGCTGGCGGAGCCGAGACGGCCGTCGCACGTCTGGCCGCACAACTCGGGATCAAGACGGAGGCGGCGGCCGGCGGTATCCACCGGCTGGTCAATAGCCGGATGGCCGACGGGGTGCGGGTCGCGACGGTGCGGCGCGGCGTCGATCCGCGTGGCTACACGTTGCTCGCCTTTGGCGGCGCGGCGGGTCTCCATGTGACCGCGGTCGCCGCCGAACTCGGCATCATCAGGGTGGTGGTGCCGGTCGCGGCCTCGGTGCTCTCGGCCTGGGGCATGCTGAACACCGACCTGCGGGTGGAGCTGACCCGCAGCCAGGGCCAGGGTGCCGGGATCGACGTCCCCGCCCTGAAAGCCGCTTTCGCCACGATGGAGCAGGAAGGCCGAGCCCGGCTGTCCTGGTTCGATGGCGCGATCGCGATCCACCGTGCCGCCGACATGCGCTACGGCGAGCAGGTGTTCGAGATCGCCGTGCCGCTGGACGGGCTCGACTGGGACGCGCCCGATCTGGCCGCGGCGATCGAGGCGGCGTTCCACCAGGCGCACGAGACGCTCTACACCTACGCGCTGCGCGACCAGGACGTGGTGCTGGTCAATGCGCGCCTGTCGATGGTGGGGCGGTTGCCGGCGACACCGGGGGTCTCGGCGAGCGGCGCCGCGGCGCCAGCCGCGCCGAAAGGTCAGCGGCGGATCTTCGCCGGCGGCTGGCGGACGGTGCCGGTCTATGACTTCACGGCGTTGGCGGCGGACCAGATCGTGGCGGGACCGGCGATCGTGGAATCCGACACCACCACGGTCCTGCTGCGGGCGGGCGACAGCGCGCGCTATGATGCGCGTGGCTGGCTGGATGTCGCGGTTGACGGTTCGCCGGCGGCGGTCTAGTGCTGGTGGAAACCGAGCCCTGGACCGATCATGGACCCGACCATTCCGCTGAAGGCCTTCTGGCAGCCTGGCTGAACCAGTTGCCTGAAACTCAAAGAGTTTCTCACGGCCCGTGCGGTCGTATTCGACTCCATCAATGTGCTGGAAGACCCCGACGGGCTGGCGGAATTGCGCCGTCTCGGGGCCCGGTCGGTGCCGGTGCTGTCGCGCGGCGACGACTACGTGTTCGCGCAGAACATCGGGCACGTGGTCAAGTTCCTCGGCCTGGACGAAAAGACCGGACCGGTGCTGACCCCGGACCAGTTGATCGCGCGGTTGAACCGGTTCCTGAGCGCGGCGGTCCGCTTCGTGCCGCAAATGCCGGATGACCGGCTGACGGTCGAGGTGCCGAACCGCCCGCGCACCTACCGCGTGCTGGGGCACCATCTGTTCCGCATCCCCGAGGTCTTCCTGGAAGTCATCGCCGGCGACACCTTGCACTATGAAGCGCTGACCGCGCCGCCGCCCGACGCGATGCAGAGCTCGGCCGCGATCGCGGCCTATGGCGAGGACGTGCGGCAGCGGCTGTTGGCCTGGTGGGCGGCGAAGGCGGACAAGTCCGGCCGGGACGTGGTGCAGACATATTACGGTCCACAAACGCTGCACGAGTATCTGGAGCGCACGACCTGGCATTCCGGCCAGCATGTGCGGCAGTGGATGATGCTGCTGGGCATGGCCGGGATTACGCCTGACCGGCCCCTGGTGGACGCGGATTTCGCCGACCTGCCGATGCCAGGCAGCGTGTGGGACGGATAGGAAGGCGCCTGCCTGCGCTCCCGATGAGGGGTCATCGCCCAATCGAGGCAGGCCGCAACTGCCGTCGTCGGCCCCGCACGCCAGCGACCCCCTGTCGTTAGGACAAAAAGTTAGATTTTCTTGCTTCGTCCGGTGCCGCCGGCCTAAGAACCCGACGTTTATCAGCGTGAGGGTCCAGCATGAGCGACACAAAAACCACTTCCGAGCTGCCGGTCGGTCACTTCAAGCTCCCCGCCGTCATCGTCCCCGCCGGGGCCCCCGACGGCGTTATGCTCCGCGGCAAAATCAGCGATCCCGTGCGGATCTCGGTCCGCATCCAGCAGAAAGGCTCCGCAGGCCAGAACAAACCCTCGCCCGCCCCGGGTCAAGGCCGGACACCAGCACCGGACCAGGCCACGCCGATCCGCGAGCCTGGCCGCCAGCCTGGCCGCCAGCCGATCCGCCAGACCCAGCCGACCGAAGCGTTCGGGCTTCGCAGCATGGCGCCGCGCGGCAAGCCGGACCCGACGGAGGACTCATTCGAACATGACGACGCCGATCGCTGACGCAGGCTCATCCGACCGGTCACGCCGGCAACCCCGCCTGGCACAGGCGTTTGGCAAAGTGATCTGAGCGATCCCCGGCCAGAGGCGCGCGGGCGCGAAAGGCGCCGACCCGGAACGTCGGATCGACCGCCAGTAACAGGTCGGCATACCGCCGAGCCTCCTGCCAGTGGCCGATGGCTGCCAGGCTGGCTGTCAGGCAACGCAGATTGGCCGCCAGGTCAGGATCACGGTCCGCCGCCTTGATGCCCCAGTGAACGGCATCCTCGTAGCGGTGCTGGATATGGCAGGCGAGGGACACGACATACTCGTGCCAGCCGGCGTCCGGTCCGACCGGCGCCAGCCGGACCGCCTCGGCACCCCGAGCCCAGGCCGTGTCGCCGTCGCCGGCGCAAGCGCTCGCCAGGCTGGCAAGACTCCAGCTCCAGGCACAGGCCGGCCCGGTGGCGAGCGCCCGCTCCAGCAACCCCGTCGCCTTGCGCGGGTCGCGCAGGAACCAGCCCTGGAGATGGCCGGCGACGGCCAAAGCGTGCGGATCGTCCCGATCCAGCGCCAGCGCGGACTGGACGTGATAGAGCGCCGCGGCGATCTCCGTCTGCGGGTCCGCCGACCAGCCCTGATCGACGCAGGTCGCGTGCCACCAGGCCGCCTGCGTATGCGCCGGACGCCAGCCGGCGTCGCGGGCCAGTGCCTGCCGCAGCAAGGCCGGCGCCTGGTGAAACCCATCGCGCCGCAGCCCCGCGGTCCGCTCGGCGGCCTGCAAGGTCAGGTCATAGGCGCTTATTCTGTCGGGCGGCTGCTGCGCGATGCGGGACAGTTCCCGTTGCAGCACCGCGGGAACAACCGCCGCCGCCGTCCGCAGCGCGAAGCGGTCCTGCGCGCCAAACGAATCCGACAGCGGGCCATCGATCCGTTCCGACCAGATCACCCGGCCCGAATCCGCCTCGGTCAGTTCCATCGACAGCCGGATGTGATCCGGCGACCGGCGCAGGGTGCCGTGCAGCCCATAGCGGACGTCCAGCGCGTGGCGGATCCGCTTCAGGTCGGCCGGGGACCGCGGCGTCTCGGCTGTTGCGGTGCGCACGACCGCGATCAGATCGCGGCTGCCGCCCAGCAGGCGGACGATGTTGTCGGCAATGCCCTCGGCGAAGGACTGCGTTTCGGCGTCCGCCGCCGGCACCCGCACCGGCAGCACCGCGAGCGAGGCGCGCGGATCGGCCAGCCGGACCGGCACGGCACGATCCCGCGACACCGTCCGGCCCGCCCAGGCGAGGCATGCCTCGGCGGAAACCGAAAACACCACCACGGGCTCGCGCAGGTTCTTCAGGTTGGGCTGGCCGACCCGGTCGTAGCGGGCGGGGACCGCATGGTTGACCTGGTCGTACACCATCTCCGACAG
>Ga0182012_10008382_pt1 | contig 10225 bp, 9 predicted proteins | sample 612S2SmetaG_FD_120486 | JGI IMG/M metagenome (GOLD analysis project Ga0182012, IMG submission 120486) | Permafrost microbial communities from Stordalen Mire, Sweden - 612S2S metaG | ecosystem: Environmental > Terrestrial > Soil > Wetlands > Permafrost | place: Sweden: Stordalen | collected...
CGCTCGCCGGTCCCGGGGTTGCCCACTTCTGCGGTCACCGGATCGCTGCGCCGGGATCCGGCGGCCGGTTCCTCAGCGTGGACGAGGGGGTGATCGCGGCACGGATGGCCGAGGAGGTCGACCGGTGGCCGACCGGCATCGCCTACGGCTCGCTGGCCAGCGGGGGCGACATCCTGTGGGCCGAAGCCCTGCTGGCCCGTGGTTGTGAGCTCCACGTCGTGCTCCCGTTCGTGCTCGAGGAGTTCATCGCCACGTCCGTTGCCGAAGCCGGGGACGATTGGGTCGACCGATTCCAACAGTGTCTGGCGGTCGCGACGTCGGTGACCTTTGCCACCGAAGACTCGTTCCTCGGTGATGACGTGCTCTACGCCTACTGTTCGCAGCTGGCCATGGGCCTGGCCCTGTTGCGGGCCCGCTACCTCGACGCCGATGTGCACCAGTTCGCGCTCTGGGACGGGAGACCGTGGGTCGGAGGGGTCGGCACGGCCGCCGACGTGGAGACGTGGCGCCGATCGGGCCACCGCTCCGTGGTCATCGAACCCGCACCTGATGTGGCCGCCGGACCGCCCGACCCCGGCGGGTCGATCCCGGAGGGGTCGTCGGTCGTCGCCCCGGGCATCCGACGGGTGGTCCGCTCGATGCTGATGGGCGACATCCGCGGCTACTCCAAGCTCCAAGACGAGCAGCTGATCACATTCTCACAGCTACTGCTGAGCACCTGCGCCGAGGTGCTGTCCGGATACGGGGACACCATCGAGTATCGCAATACCTGGGGTGATGCCCTCTTCGTGGTGGTGTCCGACCCCGTGGTGGCGGCGCATTGCGGACTCGACCTCCAGGACGCCATGGCCGCCCTCGACCTCGGCGAGGCGAACCTCCCGGACTCGCTGGCGCTCCGTCTGTCGGGGCACATCGGCCCGATCTTCCCGGTGGTGGATCCGGTGCTCGGCCAGCCCTCCTTCTCCGGCTCGCACATCACCCGGGTCGCCCGGCTGGAGCCGGTGACGCCTCCCGGTGCACTGGTGGTGACCGAGGCATTCGCCGCCGCGCTCGAACTGTCGGGTTGTTCCGACCTCGCCTGTGACTACGTCGGGCACCGACCGGCCGCCAAGGACTACGGCCGTGTGCGGATGTACACCGTGGAAAGGAGGGTGCGCTGATGACCGTGGAGGAGCGGCCGGTCCCGGGCTGACGACCGTGGTGGTCCACTCAGGTCGTCACATACCGGCTGAGTGATTCGGGGTCGAGTACCCGGATGGAACCGGAGGAGATGGCGATCCACCCGTCACGCTTGAATTCCTGGAGGCACACGTTCACCCGCTGGCGGCTGGCCCCGACTGAGGCGCCCAGGTAGGTCTGCGTGGCCCGGACGGTGTTGGAGGGACCACGCGCGTTGGTCACGAGGAACCTGGCCACCCGTTGGTGCACGTCGAGGAAGACCAGGTCTGCGGCGACGCCGGTGATCCTCCGGGTCTGGTCGGCCATGCTCTGCAGCATGGCGAGGGCCACAGCCGGTCGGTCCTCGATGAGCCGCACCACAATGGCTCGGGAGAGCATCATGGCCGAACTCGGCTCGGTGGCGGTGACCGTGGCCGACCGGGGCAGGCCCGACAACATGCCGAGCTCGCCGATCGCCTCACCCGGGACGACCGACGCCAGGATGAGCTCGCTGCCGTCCGCCGAATAGCTCGAGACCTTCAGCGCACCGGAACCGAGGATGAGCATCGAGTCAGCCGGTGCTCCCTCGACGTAGACGACCTGATTCTTGTCGAACCGGCGCTCGACGCACTGCTCGGACAGGTGTGCCCGGTCCTCGGGGGCCAGGACACCGAGCACACGGGACCGCGCCAGGAGTTGATGGCCACTCGACGTCACGTCGCTGGATATGGGACTCTCCCCGAACGGTCGCACGGTCTCGCCCCGCTGAAGCGAGAACTGATCAATTATCGCAGACCTTTCGATTATCGCAGGCCGTGCTCCCTGGGAGAGCCGTCGCTGGCTGGCCGTCGTGGGTCTGTGCCTCAGCCTGGGCCCCCTCTTCGGCTTCGTGCTCGTCCCGACCGTCGATCGCCGACGGCAGGGCGGCGGCCTGTGGCCGGACGGAGTGACCACCACGGCCACCGTGACCTCTGCTTCCACTGCCAGCAGCAACCGCCTCTCCGGCGCCGCCGTGAACTGCCCTGCGTCGGATCCGGGCACCCGGTCGGCCTCCGTGAGGGGGCTCACGAGGGACCGGACTCCTGTTCGACACCCACTCGTGGTCGCGACCGGGGGGACGGTGAACGGCTTGACATGCAGCCATCTGGCTGCTTATCTTGTCAGGTAGCCATTCAGCTGCCTAACAGAGGAGTACCCCATGCCCGACATCAGACATCGCGTCGTCATGTCAGCCCCACGTGACCAGGTGTACTCGGCGATCGCCACGACCGAGGGCCTGTCCGATTGGTGGACCCGAGATGGTGTCCGGGGGCAGTCGAAAGAAGGATCCGAGATCGAGTTCTACTTTGGGCAGCCGCAGCCGGCGGCAGTCATGGAGGTCACGCGATTGGACCCCGACGGGCAGGTGGAGTGGCGTTGTGTCGGGGGCGCTGATGAGTGGGTCGGGACCACGCTGAGCTTCACGCTCACCCCGAAGGACGATGAGACCGTGGTGCTGTTCACCCACGCAGACTGGCGGGAGCCGAGCGACTTCATGGCCCACTGCAGCGCACGGTGGGCCTACTTCCTGCTCAGCCTCAAGAGCCTGGTCGAGACCGGCAAAGGTACTCCTTCTCCGGAGGACCTCACGTTCTGAAACCAGAGGGCAACCCACACGTGGTGGACGTCTTCAAGGCCCTGGCCGACCCGAATCGCCGCCTGCTGCTCGATCGCCTGAATGCCCGCAACGGACAGAGCCTCAGGGAGCTGTCCGAGGGCCTCGACATGGTCCGCCAGTCGGTCAGCAAGCACCTGGACATCTTGGAGGCGGCCAACCTGATCACCACGCTCCGGCGTGGTCGCCAGAAGCTGCACTACCTGAATGCGGAACCCATCAATGAGATCGCTGAGCGCTGGATCCATCGCTACGACCGAGCACGGATCCACGCACTGGCAGACCTCAAGCACGCACTGGAGGAGACACCGATGGAGCGCCCGGAGTTCGTCTACACGACCTACATCAGAACGACACCCGAACGCCTGTGGCAGGCCCTCACCGATCCGGCGTTCACCAGTCGGTGGTGGCAGGCCACCTTCGACACCGACTGGAAGGTCGGATCAACCATGACGTGGAACAACCACGGAGTGGTCATCGCCGACCCGGAGCAAGTCATCCTCGAGGCCGATCCCTACCGAAGACTGGTCTACACGTGGCACACCTTCACACCGGAACTGAACGAGCGCCTTCAGTTCGGAGACGAGCTGTTCGCCAAGCTCTCGGGGGAGCGCCGCTCACGAGTGGCCTTCGACATCGAGGAGGCGGGTGAGCTCGTGAAGCTCACCGTGATCCACGATGACTTCGAACCGGGGAGCACGGCGGCGACCATGGTCAGGAATGGCTGGCCTGTGTTCCTATCCAGCCTCAAGACGCTGCTCGAGACCGGGGAGCCGCTTCCCTCGACTCGGATCGACCGGGAGGCCACGTGAAGCGCATCCATCACGTGTTCGACATTCAGGCTCCACCCGAGACGGTGTTCGCGGCGGTCACCACCGCCGTTGGACTGTCCGGCTGGTGGACCACCTCAGTGCAAGCCGACGGTGCTGAGCCTGGTTCGCTGTTCACATTCTCGTTCCGTGGACCCTTCAATCCACGCCTCCGGATCACAGAGAGAGAGCCGCCCTCACTCGTGGCCTGGGAGGGCGTCGATGGTCACGACGCCTGGGGTCCGACATCGCTGCGCTTTGAGTTCGACCGGATCGAGAATGGAACCATCGTGCGGTTTTGGCACCAGATGGGAGCGGACCGATCCGCCGACGCCAGAGCCGCAGCCAACTTCACCTGGGGCTACTACCTCGACAGCCTGCGCCTCCTGTGCGAGACAGGTCGCGGCAAGCCGTTTCCGTTCGGCAACTCCGGCGCCCGGGTTGGCGCGACCATGGTCGGATGACCACCTTCGTGTTTCGACTCCAGGCACCTCGACCCACGTTCGCTCTCGACATGACGGACGACGAGCGGGAGATCATGGGGCGGCATGCAGCACACTGGCAGCCGTTGATCGACTCGGGGCAGATGGTTGTGTTCGGGCCGGTCTTGGACGACACGGGATCGTGGGGGCTTGGCGTCATCGAGGCCGACAGCGAGGATGAGCTGCGTGCGTTCGCCGACAAGGATCCCGTCGTGACGACCGGCACCGCCACCATCGTGATGGGCAGGATGCTCACGGGTTTCGTGCGGCCGAGCTGACTCCGGGGAGCCTGGCCTGGCCCGCCGGAGCGACCCGGCTCGAAGGTCGCAGCAGCTCAGCGGGGTTCGAGCTCCGGCATGTGCCGCAGGTGGCGAATCCTGTCGTGCCGGGCGCCCTGACGACTTCCACACCCTGAGCAACTCTCGAGACCCGGGCCCCCAATACAACTTCCTTACGGGCGGTGCGCCTCGTACCAGGCCTGGGCAATCTCGGGTCGCAGTCGGCCCTGCTCGGCAACGGGCAGGCCCACGGAGCGGGTCCACGCTCGGACCTCGCTCGTCGATGGTTCGACTACAGCAGGCACCCCCAACCGGGGGATTCGCTCCAAGCCGCCGCCATGGCGTCAAGCCATCAGCTGGGCCACGGTAGTACCAGGCTCAGCGGCGTTGAGGTATGCCTCCCGGCCAGGCTCCGATAACCGCCTCAGGCGGATGCCACTGTCACCGATTCCGAGGCCGTCACCGTGCCGCCCTTCCTGTTTGTGGCCTCGATGGTGAAGGGGAATGTCCCTGCCCGGGTGGGAACTCCCGACAGAGTCCCTGCCTTGGACAGATCGAGTCCGTTGGGGAGCTTTCCGCTGTGGTGCACGTGTACGGCAGGAACCCCGCCGACGGTAAAGGCAAAGGAATAGGGCAGGCCGATGGTGCCCCCCGGCGGTGTACCCGAGACGGTGGGTGGCACGACCAGGACCTTCTCGAAGGCGTCGGCCAGTTGGGCGTACCCCGTGTTGTTTGCGTGGATGGTGGGGCCTCCCGGCGTGCACATCCACGTCCAGTTGCAGATGGTGGCCACGTTGGGAGGAACCTCTTGACCGTCCCAGGTGGCGGAACCGTGGAAATCACTGGTACCGAACTGCTTGAACGCCGAGGCGACGGTCACCCCATCATTGATGTAGTCGGAGGTAAGGACGCTATTCAGTTGTTCCAGGAGGGGAACGCTCATCCGGGCCTGCTGTTCTCCGCCGGTACCGTTCAGCCAGAACTCGAGATACGGATCGTAGTAGGTCATGCCCACGATGGGGACGGTGCTGCTGGCGGCGCGCAGTCCACTGACGATCTGAGGCAGATTGGCTTCGACTCGAGACAGCCCGCTGTCGAAGCACGGCTGGTTGATCACACCCCCCGTGGCACATCCGAGCACGTCATCGGCTCCGATGTCGATGGTCACGAACGCCACGTGGCCCGCATGCGCTTTCAGGAAGGCTTCGGCGTCCCCCAGCTGGCTGCCGGTGGTGTAGTCCTTGCACAGCCCTCCGTGCAGCATGGTGGTGGTGGTCTCCCCACCGCATCCGAGGTTCTTGACCTGGAGCCCCGGGATGAGAGGCTGAGCGTACGCGAGCAGGTCGTTCACGTAGTCGGCCCCGCCCGTCGATCCGGTGCCGGTGACGAGTGATGCGCCCATCGCCAGGTAGTACTCAGTCGGAGCGTTGACCGTACTGGCTCCGGTGTGGCCGGCAGGTCCCACGAGAACAAACATGGCGGCGACGAGTGACGCAGCCAACAACTGCTTCGCTGTCCGAGAAGTCCTCATGGTCTATTCCTTCCCCGCTCCACCTTGCCCACAGAGCGCATTTGATTCAGCTTCAGGACTCACCGAGAGCTGTCCAGCCAGTGGAACTCGACCGCAACCGTCGAGGCTGTGGACATTCTGCTCCGTCCCGCGGGATCTCTCGTCAATGACTGAGCCACTTACGTATCTTGGCGGGCGGATGTTAGGAGAGCGTGAGGTCGTATGAACAACGGCGAATCGGCTTTCGTGGGAGGTGGCTCGGGGTCCGGTCACGGTCGGCGATGGCACCACTGCAGTGGTCGGATGCCAGGCCAGGTCGTGGCAGGCTGAACCGCCCGATGTGCATGCGAACCGATAGCCCGGGACCATGAGAAGTATGACGGCGGAATCGTGACGTTCGGGCGTGAGGCCTGAGACTCAGCAAGTCGGCGCGGTACCGGTCCGCAAGGCATCGCTCCAGGCAACCAGCGTCGAGGTGGGCACGGTGGTGAATCCTGGTTGTCCCGGACTGGCGGGCCAGAGTTCGACCGATTGGGCGTGGTAACTGACAGCCACGCCGATCGCTGCGCAGTAGGTCGCATTATCGGGCCCATCCATCTGGAAGGCAATCGGACCTGTCGAATCGTTGGCCCCCCAGAGAAGGTTGATCTCGGCGTAGGTCGGTGCGGATCCACCGGTGGTCGCCGACACCGGGCTGAGGGCGTTGTTGGCGAGGATGCAGGTTGGGCCGCCGGCTGCGTGCGACGTCGTGCACCGCTGCATGACCTCGTCGGTGATGGTCTGGTTGCCCGCCAGGGGATTCATGGGGTAGTAGATCGCCGTGTGGGTCCAGGGGGAATAATCCGACAGCGCTCCGTCGAGGCAGGCCTGCTGGGCTGAGGGGGTCCACCCATCGGCTTCGGCCAGGGGGACAACTTCGCCTCCGATCACAAAGGGTTCGGCGGTGAGCGACGAACACGAGGACACGGCGACCTCATGCAGCACCGGGTTGGTGTCGTAGCGGGTCGCCAGCGCCTGTTGCAGCCCGGCCCAGGCCGATCGGTAGTCGGGCTTCCACCACTGCCCGAGCGTCCCTCCGGTGTTGGAGGGCAGATTCGCCGGGACGGTGATCGGTGGTCCGTCGAGGGTCTTGGCCCATTGTGGTGCCGCATAGGCAGCGAAGACGCGAAGCCGCACGGCGAGCGGCGCGTCAGGGTGTTGGGTGTTGTAGGCAGAAACCGCCGCCAGCGACGCATCGAGGGTACTGAAGTCGAACTGACCTTGGCTCGGTTCGAGCTGTGACCAGGTCTGGTTCACCACGATGCCGGCAAACGCAGGCGATTGGTTAGCCACGTCGGTCAGATCGACAACGGGATACGGCACGCCCTGGTGGTACTGGGCCTCGGAACCCTTGTCGACCAGCCCCACAATGAGGGTCTTCACCTTTGACTTCTTCGATGAGGGCTTGATGCCCAGCGTCACCGATTGCGACGTGACCGAGCCAGAGGCATTGGAGACGACGACCCGGTAGAGGTTCCCGTCGGTCGCCGTTGTGGCTGTGACCCCGAGTTTCGAAGTGGAGGTGCCCACATCGCCAAATGCGCCGCCATCGGTGGAGACCTGCCATTGGTATACCGGCGTGGGATATCCGGTGGCCTTCACCTTGAAATGAGCCACTGTGGCCAGCGTCACCGCCGTAGCGTGAGGCTGCGCAGTGATCGCTGGTGATGTCGGTGTACGGGTCGCCGCGCTCGCCGGTAAGGCAGACGAGGCGGTCAGGAGTGCCACCGCAGAGGTTCCTGCAGCAATCACCATCAACGCGTGCTTTCTGTTCACCGTGTGTCCCTCTCAGCGTCCGATTCCCTCAGTTCTATCTCCAAGATGTCATGGATTTGTTAGGGGGCAGTTTTGGGGGGAACATGAGTCGCCGGCGGACCCGGACACCGAGCGGACTCCCCAGACACGGGGTTCGGACAGCACGACGTCTGACAGTTTCATCAGTCTTCTCGTTCTCTCGAACCCGCTCGGTTGCCCGTTTCGGCACAGTCACCACGCTCAAGAGGCCGGTCAGCACCGGCCGAAGGGGCCAGGCAATCCCTATTCGGCGTCGAATGGGTGGCCCCCGTGAGCGACGGTGGGACACTGTCGGCGGCCCGGAATGCTCGGGTGGCGATGGCCACGACGGCAGCCGAGCACCCAACCACGAAGACCTGCAGGATCGGCGCCATCAGCAGCCCTTACCTCGACCGCCACGACTCAATCGGCAGGCCTGGGCAGGCGGACGCGTGGACGTATACATCCCGGCGTCCGCTTCTGCGTCTGCGTCCGCGTGGACCAGGTCAGTGGCGGCGTTGATCAGCGCCAGGTGGGAGAGGCCTTGAGGGACGTTGCCCAGGAACTCTCCGCTCGCGCGGTCGATCTGCTCCGACAGCAGGCCCAGGTCGTTGCAGAGTCCGACCGCCTCCTGCATGAGACATACGGCGCGAGCGGTTTGCCCGGTGAGGACAAGAGCCTGCACCATCCAGAAGGTGCACGCCACGAACGCGCCTTCGGAGCCCTCCGCACCGGAATAGCGTGCGAACAAGGGTCCCGGGCCGAGTTCGGCCTCGATGGCCTCGATGGTCGATGACAGGCGAGGACCCCGATCGAACCCGGTGCGGGCGGCAAGGAGCACCGAGGCATCCAGGTCGTCGGTGCCCGCATAGAACACGAACGACTGCCTTGCGTCCGACCAGCACCACCGATCGACCCAGGCCCGGATGTCCCTGGCCTCCACCTCCCAACGCGCCGAATGCTCGGCGGGAATCTGACCGGCCTGGCCCAGCCGGACGGCACGGTCGAGTGCGACCCAGCACCCGATCTTGGAGATGGTGTAGTGCTGCAGATCCTCGAGTTCCCAGATGCCCGAATCCGGAGAGCGCCAGTCATCGCAGCACCGATCGGCCAGATCTGCGAGCATTCGGCCGGTCCCCGGATCGAGCACGTGCCCCTCGTCCGTGTATCGAAAGATGGTGTCGAAGAAGTCGCCGTAGGTCCCCAGCTGGATCTGGGTGGCTGCTCCGTTGCCGTCCCGGACCGGAGCAGACTGACGATAGCCCGGCGCCGCAAGGTCCGTCTCGCCGCCAGGAGCGGACCCGTCCAGGGTGTAGAAGACACGGAGTTCGGGGCCGTTTCGCCGCACGGCGTCCAGGATCCAGGACACCGCGCCGTGGGCTTCCTCGTGCAGGCCGAGGCTGATCAGCGCATCGATGGTGAAGGACGAGTCGCGTACCCAGGCGTAGCGGTAGTCCCAGTTCTTGTCCCCGCCGATCCGTTCCGGCAACGAGGTGGTGACAGCGGCGGCGATGGCGCCACTCGCCTCGGTGATCAGCGTCTTCAGCGCCAGAGCGGAGCGGGTGGTCATCGGAGTCCATCGACCGAGGGGGGTGAGCTGCCTGCTCCAGCGGCACCAGGATTCGATGGTCCGGTCGATCCGGTCGTCGATCGCCACCGCCGTGGGAACGAAGACGGGCTCGCCGTCGGTCGCCGTGCAGGCCAGTAACTGACGGACTCCCACCTCAGCCACGAGCTCCCCGTGGACGCGGTGCGGACCGACGGTCACGGCACCCATGCCCGAGGTCACGACGGCCAGGGTCTGGTTTCCCAGTGAGACGATCGGGGTCGAACCCCGGCACGACACCCAGGGACTGGCCTGGCCGAACCGGGTACCCGGGACGAGGTCCCATCGCATGGGCACCCGTCCACTCACGCCCTCGATGCGAACGGCAAGTTCGGTCCACGGCAGACGCCCTGCCGTTCCGACGTTTAACGCGGTCGTGGTCCGCACCCGTCCTGTGGTCCCGATGAACGTGGTCTCGAGGACGTTGGTCTCGTCGAGGTAGCGACGCTCGACCTCGTAGGGTTCGTGCGGGACAAGGGTGAGGTGACCGCCAACCTCGGGGTCGAGCATCGCGGCGAACACGGGCGGTGAATCGAGCCTGGGCAGTGGGTACCAGTCGATGCGCCCGTCTGCCGCCACAAGGGCCGACGTCCGGCCGTCACCGATGACCCCGTATTCGGCAATTGGAGCGAACCCGTCGTCGGTGCGCATGGGCCTCATCGCTTGGGACCGCCCGCGGTCAGTCGCGGACCTGAGGAAACTCCTGCCGAGCGACTACGGGTGGTCAGGCGATCTCGTGAGGGCAGCGGCCACCGAGCACAGAGCGGCCCCAGAGTCACCACGATGGCGAGGCCCACCACCAGGCCGACCAACGGCGCGCCCGGCTTCGCCAGGCCGGTGGTGATGAGGAGCGCTGTCGCCGCGGCCGGGGCGTGATGGGAGTGAAGCAGTTCGAGAGCCGACATGGTCAGTCCAA
>Ga0182012_10008384_pt1 | contig 10224 bp, 5 predicted proteins | sample 612S2SmetaG_FD_120486 | JGI IMG/M metagenome (GOLD analysis project Ga0182012, IMG submission 120486) | Permafrost microbial communities from Stordalen Mire, Sweden - 612S2S metaG | ecosystem: Environmental > Terrestrial > Soil > Wetlands > Permafrost | place: Sweden: Stordalen | collected...
ACAACGGATCCGATACCGCAACAATTGTGCTCGTTCTGCTGATATTTTTTGGAATGGAGCGAGGATCCTGCCGAGCAGTTATCAACCCTTGGCCGAGCCTCTGGGGAAAACATCAAACTCCACCCTGTCAACCTCAAGCCAGAACGTCCCACCCTCAGCACGGGATCTCGCAAATCGAAAGTACCTGTCTGGTGATTAGAAAGGTGAGCGCACCAGACTTTAGAATAATGGACTGAAGCTGGATATCTACTACAGCGACGATGCCTTGGCGAATCCAGTTGGGGTGCCGAAGACGCGGCATTATGGGGACGTATTCACGGTACAGCGGACGTGGACTTCAGCAAGGTCACTTCGTGGCAAGGTCTAAACCTCCAAATCACAGGATTATGGCAGTACGGAGCAAATCAGAGCGGAGAGTACACACGCACCTTAGTCAATTCGTTCAGCCCGCCGAGCGCCCATACCTTTCGACTTGACCCTTATTGGCTGCATCAACTTGTCCAGCCGGTCGCACAGTGGTACGTTCAACCCGGCGGCAAACAAAGCCGGAGTATGGTCTTTGTAACCCTCTTTCGGTCCAAGGTTCGCTTCCAGGGAGCTCGATGGAACGAACAGCCGCGCTCCATCGAGCTCCAACAGCAGCATGAGAAGCGGGGAAAATATGGTGCAATACGTACTTTCGCTCGATCAGGGAACCACGAGTTCGAGGGCGATGCTCTTCGATCACGAAGGCAGAATTGCCGGCCTCGCGCAACACGAGTTTAAACAGCACTATCCTGATACGGGGTGGGTCGAACACGATCCTATGGACATCCTTACATCGCAACTCAGTTCTGCGGTTGAGGTGCTTGCGAAAGCTCGTGTGCGCCCGCGTGACGTGGTGGGTCTCGGCATCGCGAACCAGCGCGAGACAACGATCGTTTGGGACCGTGAGACGGGCGTGCCCGTCTACAACGCGATTGTGTGGCAGGATCGCAGGACGGCTGCTTTCTGCGATCGACTTCGGGCCGACGGCAACGAAGATGAGATCCGCAACAAGACCGGTCTGCTCATCGACCCTTATTTTTCGGGAACTAAGGTCGCGTGGATTCTCGACAACGTCGATGGTGCACGGAAGCGAGCGGAAGATGGCAAGCTCGCCTTCGGAACGGTCGATAGCTGGCTCATTTGGCATCTGACAAGCGCCAAAAAGCACATTACCGACCGAACGAATGCTTCAAGAACGCTGCTCTACAACATCGTCGAAGACAAGTGGGACACGGACCTATTGAAGATGCTCCGTATTCCTGAGAGCATGATGCCCGAGGTGGTCTGGTCGAGTGAACGCGCCGGTCGAGTAACGACCAGCCTGGGCTTGGGTGAGGTTGAGATCGCCGGCGTTGCGGGCGACCAACAAGCCGCTCTGTTTGGTCAGCTCTGCTTGAGCGCAGGAGACGCAAAAAATACGTATGGGACCGGATGCTTCCTCTTGCAACACATCGGCAAGAAATTCACTCTCTCCAAAGAACGGATGATTACCACGCTCGCCTGCAGCACGGACCGCAAGCTGCAGTACGCCCTCGAAGGCAGCATCTTTATTGGCGGCGCAGTCGTGCAGTGGCTGCGTGACAAAATGGAGTTCTTCGAAAAGGCACCGGACATCGAGAAGCTCGCAGCCTCGGTTGACAGCTCGAACAATATCGTCCTCGTTCCGGCGTTTACAGGGCTGGGAGCTCCGCACTGGGATCCTTACGCAAGCGGCATGATCATTGGCTTGCAGCGCAGCACAGGGACCGGAGAGATCGCACGGGCGGCCATCGAAAGCATTGCATTCCAGGTGACAGATGTACTGCGTGCGATGGAACAAGATACGCAGTACGGCTTCAAACGACTGAAAGCCGACGGCGGTGCAGCAGACAATAATATGCTGATGCAGTTCCAGGCAGATATGCTCGGCATCCCGGTTGAACGCCCGGCGGTCCTCGAGACAACGGCTCAAGGCGTAGCGTATCTTGCGGGTTTGGCGACGGGCTTTTGGACAGGCACCGACGAGATTGCACGCACGCGTCCTGAGGGACAGACCTTCCATCCGCAGATGGATCGTGAAGATGCTGCAAAGAAGTACGCCAAGTGGCAAGATGCCGTGGGCCGCTCCAAAGGCTGGAACAAGGAGCTCGCATGAAGCACGAAGAGATGATTTCGAGACTCAAAGGTCGCGCAACGCCGTGGGATATTGTCGTCATTGGTGGTGGAGCTACCGGGGCCGGTGTGGCAGTAGACGCGGCGACACGAGGTTTCGATGTGCTGCTCGTCGAGCGAGAGGACTTCGGAAAAGGAACATCTAGTCGCAGCACGAAGCTCGTTCACGGTGGCGTCCGTTACCTCGAACAGGGCAACATATCTCTGGTCATGGAGGCCCTGAAAGAGCGCGGTCTGCTGCGTCAAAATGCTCCTCATCTGGTTCATGACCTTGCCTTCGTTGTCCCGAACTACTCCTGGTGGGAAGCCCCGTTTTACGGCATTGGTATGAAGATTTATGATCTGCTCGCCGGAAGATACGGCTTTGGCGCGTCGCAAGTCCTCTCGCTGAAGGACACGCTGGAGGCCCTGCCCACCATCCAGCAGGAAGGCCTTCGCGGCGGGGTGATTTTTCACGACGGGCAGTTCGATGACACCCGCCTTCTGACTCACCTGATCGCTACAGCAGCCGATCATGGGGCGACGATCATCAACTATGCTTCGGCCGTGGAGTTGTTGAAGGGAGACGATGGCTTTCTCAATGGCGTCGTCGTCCAAGACCGAGAATCAGGCCAGCGCCACACGGTGGAAGCAAGAGTGGTAGTCAACGCTACCGGTATTTTTACTGACGAAGTTCGCCGTCTCGCGGAGCTTCAGGCGGAAGCCATGATTAGTCCAAGCCAGGGCATTCACCTCGTGTTTGAACAATCTTTCCTGCGGGGAGCAACAGCGATCATGGTCCCGCACACCAGCGATGGCCGCGTCCTGTTCGCCATCCCCTGGCACGGGCACACCATTGTCGGCACGACCGATACGCCGATCGATCATCCGTCCTATGAGCCGCACGCTCTTGAAGAAGAGATTGAGTTCGTACTGGCGACAGCCGGTCAGTACCTAAGCCGTCCACCTACAAGGGAGGACATTCTAAGCATCTACGTCGGGATTCGTCCGCTGGTGAAGGCCCCCGGAGCCTCGTCCCACAAGACCTCCGCGCTCTCTCGTGACCATACAGTTCACATTGACGATTCCGGACTGCTCAGCATCGTCGGCGGCAAGTGGACAACGTATCGCCATATGGCCGAGGACGCCGTAAACCATGCCATCACACTCGGTGACTTGAAGGAGATGCCCTGCACTACAGCCAATCTCCACGTGCATGGTTATGACGAGCATCCAGAGTTGCTCGGCGAACTGGCCGTCTACGGCAGCGATGCAGTCGCGATTAAAGATCTTATTGCTGCACAGCCCGAACTGGCGGAGAAGTTGCATCCATTGCTTCCCTATGTGACGGCGGAGGTCATCTGGGCTGCTCGTGAAGAGATGGCTCGCACTGTCGATGATGTTCTCGCGCGGCGTACGCGGTCACTGTTCCTGAATGCAAAGGCTGCCATCGCTATCGCTCCGAAAGTCGCGCATCTGCTCGCCAAAGAGTTAGGCCAAGACGAAGGATGGGAACGACAGCAGATAGTGGAGTTTACAAACATGGCGGCCCACTATGTTCCCACGCCTGCACCTGTGGGAATGGTCTAATCCTCATGAAAACATCAATGTTTACTCGTATGGGCGAACTGATCTCCGAAGCTGTAGCCGTCTTCATCATCATTGCGTTTGGTGATTCTGTCGCCGCGATGTATACCCTCTACAATCCAAGCCCTTATCAAAGCGCATACTGGGGCGTTTGTATTGCCTGGGGACTTGCGGTGACGATCGCGATCTACACCACCGCTTCCGTCAGCGGCTGCCACGCTAATCCAGCCGTGACGCTCGCGTTGGCGATTTATCGTAAGTTCTCCTGGAAAAAGGTAGTGCCCTATTGCATCGCGCAGACCCTCGGCGGATTCGCCGGAGCAGGAGTCGTCTACGCCCTTTACGTTCCGATCATTGACCACTTCAACCTCACCAACCACCTCACCCGGGCCACCGGTGGTGCATCCGGAATCTTCTTTACACATCCCGGTCTTGCGATCACACCCGTGCACGCGTTCAGCGATGAAATTATCCTGACTGCCTTTCTCATCTTCGGTATCTTCGCCGTGACCGAGCAATACAACGAGCAGGCTCCAGGACCGAATTTCGGTGCCGTGATCATCGGTCTGATCGTTGCGGTGATAGGAGCCAGCATGGGTTATCTCGAAGCATGGGCCCTGAACCCGGCACGCGACTTCGGCCCAAGGCTCTTCTGCTTCTTCACAGGGTGGGGCAGCTCTGCGTTGCCGTCTCCATACAACTACTGGTGGGTCCCGATCGCCGCCCCACTGGTCGGGGGCGTCATTGGCGGTGGAGCTTATCAGTTGCTCATTCACCCATTCCTGCCCGCAAGACTTAGGGCCGCTGAAACAGAGGCTTTGCCCTAGGCAAGAGCTTTACGGCCAATTGCCTCTTGTTCGGTCGTCCTGCTACCGCTAAATCTCAAGTGTTCTTAACTGATGAGCGAACTCGCCTATGATCTGCCTATTCCCCGTTCGCCCGTCAGGATGCGAAGCCGCGCTCGCTTCCGTACGAGAGCTCATTCCGTAGGATCTGGGCTGTCGGGCGCATAAACACGTTCAATGAGTGCGGATGGATGTGTAGACCACCTAAGTCGTGGATATAAAAGGAGACGCGCATAGCGCGTAGTGTGGCAAATTATGAATTTCGGACATTGGTAAAGAAGACTAACTCAGGATTCGAACCCCAAATCCTTATTGAACCTTTTCAAACTCACGTTTTCTAGGCGCAATAGCTGAGAGCTTCTATTTGATTGGCGTCCCCGACGGGATTCGAACCCGTGTTACCGCCGTGAAAGGGCGGTGTCCTAACCGCTGGACGACGGGGACGCACTGATCTATCAAAAAAATAGACCTTCTACTAACGCTAACAATACAGGCGAAGCATGTCAAAGGGACGCGGGCTGACTCTCATCACCTGGGTACCCCTTCCGCGCGATGCTCCCGGAAACGCACGCGCCCCAGGCGCACGCGACGCCGCACCTCGGCATACTGCAGAAGAATAAAGTTGTCCGTCATACCGGCAATGTAGTCCGCCACTACACGTGCAAGGCCTTCGGTCTTGACATCCTCTACATACGATTCCGGGAGCTCCTCGGGATCATTCACCCAAAACTCAAAGAGTTCCGTAATCACCTCCTCCGCCTTCGTGTGCTCGAGTTCCAAGGCCGGGCAGGTGTACAGCGTGTCGTAAAGATAGCGCTTCTCCTGCAAGCGCTGCGCCTCCGCCTCGCCGCTGAACACGGCTACTCGTTGGTCGAGCGAGCGAATCTCTGCCAGCGACTTCGCTCCAGCATGTTCGACAATCGCCGCGGTGGTGTGAATCAGATCCAGAATCAAGGTCTTCTGCATCGCCTGCAATGCATCATGGAAGATGTACTTTTCATCCGCGTTCGGGTGAGCGCGTTCCACCGGCAGGTAGCTCTGACGAAGAATATCAACGTGCTCCCGGATGTGCCCGATCTCGAGCAGTCCCGATTCGACGCCATCGTCAAGATCCGCGGTGAGATAAGCAATCTCATCGGCAAGGTCAATCAGTTGTGCCTCAATCGGGGGGCGCAATCCCAGAAAATATTCTGATAACTCCGGATGCTCCTGCGCCGCGTAATCGCGGGAGTGCTTGATAATTCCTTCCCGCGTCCCGAGAGTCAGGTTCAGGCCCCTGTGCCCCGCGTATCGCTGCTCAAAGCGTTCAACGATGCGTAGCGCATGAAGATTATGGTCGAAGCCCAGACCGTAATGGCGGAGGCAATCGTCCAAAGCACGTTCCCCGGCATGGCCGAACGGCGGATGCCCAATGTCATGCACCAAGGCAAGGGTCTCTGTCAGATCAACGTTCAGATTGAGCGCCGACGCAACATGCCGCGCCACCTGAGCCACCTCCATCGTATGCGTCAGCCTACTGCGAAAGTGGTCCGAAGCCCGACTCGTGAACACCTGCGTCTTACCCGCCAACCGCCGAAAGGCACGAGCCTGAACGACGCGATCCCGGTCACGTTCGAATGGTGTGCGATCGTCGCTCAAAGGCGCTGGAAAAGCGCGAACCGACAGCAACCGCTCGTCTTCGCCGAATACACCACAGGCATGAAGATTGTGAAGAACCATTGGTTAAGTGTAGCCTGAGCGCCAATCAGCCCCCCGCAGCGCAGGTCACGCCTCGGGAGATTACTGCTTGGACGGACCGTTGCTCTCGTTCGCAGAAGCATTCCCCGCGTGGGCCAACCGCACTCTCGCGTTCTCGAGTTTATGCTGCACCCGAGCCACATCTGCAGGATCAGCATCAGGAGCCAGGGATGTCGAATAAGCCTGCAACGACTTGTTCCAGTCCCCGATCGCCTGTTGCAGCTTTCCGTTCTTCGCCTCGATCTCGCCTAAGTGATCCAGCAGCGTCGGATCTCCGTTCATTCGTTGCGATGCGCGGCGCTCATAGTCTTCCGCCATCGCATACTGACCTTGCTTGTAGTACGCCCACGCCAACGAATCCAGGAAAGCATAGTTCTGCGGGTCGGAGTTCACAGCTTTCTTCAGCATCGCCACGGCATCATCCAACTTCACGCCGCGGTCCGCGTACATGTACCCAAGATCGTTCTCGATCGAAGCGTTATCCGGATCGAGCGCCAGCCCCTTCCGGAAGTCCAGCTCGGCTTCGTCGTACAGCTTCTCGCGCAGCGCAGCGTCTCCACGATAGTAGAAGAGGTTAACCTTGTCATCGGACGAGGTAGCCAGCGCCGCAGCTTGATCGAATGCATGCGATGCATCCTTCCACCGCTTGGCGCGCACATCCATTTCGGCAACGTCAAAATAAACTTCCCGATCTTCCGGCTTTCCTGTCAACTGAGCTTGCGCCAGCTTCAATCCCTCATCCAGCTTGCCCGAGTCTGCAAGCTGCACCGCGTAAGTCAATTGAATATCGTGATTTGACGGCATCGTCTTCGCGGCATCCTCTGCAACACGCAATGCCCTTGCCCACTGGTGAGCCTCGCGATACGTATCAACCTCTGAGTCAATCGCACGCGCAATGTAGTCTACGCCCAGGCCGCGCATCTGTTGGTACGCGTCGATCGCTTCATCCGTGTTGCCAGACTGCCGCGATACCGTCCCCAGCAACTGCAGCAGCGCCGCCCGATTCCTCTGCGCGTCGTCCGCATACTTTCCGTCCGACGAAGCGGTGAGCGTAAGCAGCTCCTTCACAGCTTTCACAGACTCGTCAAAGTGTCCGAGCCCGGCATACGTCAGCGCCTCGTTGTAGATCAGTTCCGGATCCTTGTCATTCGAAAGCTGAGCCTCAGCCTTTTTGAACGTCGCGAGCGCGGCCTCGTAATCGCCCTTCTGCCGTTGAATCTCGCCTTCGCGAATCAGCGCCTGCGGGTCCTGCGGATCCGTTTGCAGAATCTGCGAGTTCACCTTCGCCGCCGCTTCCATCTGTCCCGAGGCCGCCAGCGCCGCCGCCAGACCACGTTCCGCATCGGTGTTGTTCGGATCCTGCTGCAGGGCGGCCTTGTAGGCATCGGCAGCCTCCTTAGGCCGCTTCAACTGGTCATATAACGCCGCCAGCGCGAAATCCATCCGCCCCGACCGATCCTCTTCTGGCACATCCGCAATCACCTTCGCCGCGCGATTCAGATCACCCTGCTCGGAGTACTCTCGCGCAATATCAAGCACCACATCTTCATTATTTGGATCTATCTTCTGCGCCGCGCGAAACTGCTCCTCAGCCTTCGCCGAATCGTGATCGAGACCATACAACTGCCCCAGAAGCAACCGATTATCCAGGTCATTCGGCTTCAACTTCACGATCGTCTCGTACTCCTTGATTGCCGCCTGCAGCATCTCGGTAGCTTTCGGCCCCTGTCCGTCGCCGAGCGTGCGCAGATACACGTGTCCAAGCAGCAAGTGCGCATCCACATCGTCGGGGTGCTTTGTAATCTGATCCTGCGCCGAAGAAACCGCCTCCCGAATCCGGCCCAGCCGGAAATAAAGATTCGCCACACCGTCCTGCAGCACGTGCGAGTTCGGATCAGCATCGAGCGCCAGCTTGTACTGCTCAATCGCCTGGGTGGCCGCATCCTGCCGCCCCGACGTTACCGCCTGCTCTTCATAAAGTTTCGCCAGCCCGTAGTGATAATAGGAGGCAGCGTGATCGGCCGTCTGCGTCGGCGCAGGAGTCTGCGCCTCCACCGGGGTCGACGCACTGAGAGCAGCTACTGCAAAAGGTACGAGGGCTACGCGAAAGATTCGGCTCATGAATGGGTCCTGAAGTACCTGGCGCTACTATCTGTGTCTCGGACAGACCGTCAACTTTGTCTCCGACAATATGTCCTTGTTACACCTGTCCGGCCACAATCGGGTTCATCACCGACTTATCACCTTAGACGGTACATTACAGGGTTTGGATGCGATCGCACCAGTCCTAAGGCCAATTCCCTGCTCAATTTCCGCCGCCCAACACCTCATCCGTGCCGAAAATGCCGCACCCCCGTGAACGCCATTGCAACTCCCAGCCGATCCGCAGCCGCAATCACCTCTGCATCGCGCACCGATCCGCCGGGCTGAATAATCGCCGTCGCCCCAGCATTTGCAATGGCCTCAACCCCATCCGGGAACGGAAAAAACGCGTCCGAAGCCGCCACCGTCCCCGGCAACGGCAGGGTCGCCTTCATCGCACCAAACCGAGCCGCATCCACGCGGCTCATCTGCCCTGCCCCCACCCCGACCGTCTGCCCAAACCCCTCCTGCAGCCGCGCATACACAATCGCATTCGACTTCACATGCTTGCACACCTTCCACGAAAACAGCAGCGCCGCCACTTCATCCTGGCTCGGCTTCCGCTGCGTCGGGAAGTCCAGGGTGTCCGCAGTAACCAGCGCCCGGTCCTCATCCTGCAACAGGAACCCGCCTGAGATCTGCTTCACCACCCGTCCCGCCGTCGCCGGAACAATCTTCAGCACCCGCAGATTCTTCTTCGCGCCCAGCGCAACCAGCGCCTCCGGCGTAAAGTCAGGCGCAACAATCGCCTCCACAAACAACTTCGCCATCTCCACCGCAGCCGGCCCATCCACCGTGCGGTTCACCCCTATCACCCCACCAAACGCCGACACCGGATCTGCCTCCAGCGCCCGCACATACGCCTCCTTTACCGTCGCCCCCAGCGCCACGCCGCAAGGGTTCGTATGCTTCACGATGATCACCGCCGGCGCCTCAAACTCATTCGCCAGCGCCCAGCAAGCATCCAGGTCAACAAGGTTGTTGTAGCTAAGCTCTTTCCCCTGCAACTGCTGCGCATTCGCAATCCCGCGCTCCGACCCATCCGTATAAACCCCAGCCGCCTGGTGCGGATTCTCCCCGTACCGCAGTGAGTTCTTCAGCCGCGCAGAAATCCTCAGCGTAGGCGGCAACACCACCTCGCCCGCCTCCTCCTTCAACGCCTCCAGCGTGCTCGCAATCGCCGAGTCATACGCCGCCGTAGTCGCAAACGCCGCCTTCGCCAGCCGCCACCGAGTCTCCAAACTCAGCATCCCCCCACTCGCCTGCAACTCCTCCGTCAGCGCCGGATAATCCGCCGCCTTCGCCACCACCGCCACATCCGCATAGTTCTTCGCCGCCGACCGCAGCATCGACGGCCCGCCAATATCAATGTTCTCGATCAGCTCCGGCGTCGTCACACCCTCCCGCGCCGCCGTCTGCTCAAACGCATACAGATTCACCACCACCATATCGATCGGCGCAATCCCATGCTCCGCCACCGCCGCCACGTGCTCCGGCACATCTCGCCGATGCAGAATCCCTCCATGCACCCCCGGATGCAGCGTCTTCACGCGCCCATCCAGCATCTCCGGAAATCCAGTCAACTCGCCGATGTCCTTGACCGCAAGTCCGGCCTCGCGTAGCGCCTTGGCTGTCCCGCCGGTCGAGACCAGTTCCACGCCAAATCCCGCCAGCGTCTGGGCAAAGGCCGCCAGGCCAGTCTTGTCGGTTACGCTCAGCAGCGCGCGGCGAATCGGTTTCAAATCGTTGCCCATAT
>Ga0182012_10008385_pt1 | contig 10224 bp, 8 predicted proteins | sample 612S2SmetaG_FD_120486 | JGI IMG/M metagenome (GOLD analysis project Ga0182012, IMG submission 120486) | Permafrost microbial communities from Stordalen Mire, Sweden - 612S2S metaG | ecosystem: Environmental > Terrestrial > Soil > Wetlands > Permafrost | place: Sweden: Stordalen | collected...
CCACGACGACCCGCTGGCTGCTGTTGCTGCTCCTGTCCCCCGTCCTCGCCGCCGCGCAACCCGTCCTGACCGGCACGGCGGCGTTCGGCGACTGGCAATCCGACTCGCCCGGCGTGCGCCGCCTCATCACGCCCGACGCCTTGCCGGCCCCTTACGCCACCAGCGCCAGTTCCCGCTCGCCCGAGGTCATCTCCCCACCGCGCCACGCGCTGCCACAGTTGCCCAGCGGATTCACCGTGTCGCTGTTCGCGTCCGGCCTCGACATGCCCAGAACGATGCGCACCGCCCCAAACGGCGACGTCTTCCTGGCCGAGAGCGGCGCGGGAAACATTCGCGTCTACACCGGCCAACAAAGCCGGATATTCGCAAGCAAGCTGACCCAGCCCTTCGGCATCGCGTTCTGGCCGCCCGGACCCTCGCCGCGGTTCGTCTACGTCGCCGAAATGAACCGCGTCGTCCGCTTCCCTTACCCGAACGGCGGCAAACCCGAGGTGATCGTCCCCTCGTTGCCAGAAGGCGGACACTGGACCCGCGACGTGGTCTTCTCGCCCGACGGCGCGCGCCTGTTCGTTTCGGTCGGTTCCGCCACCAACGTGATGACGGGAGTCGGTCCGGAGACGGAACAAGGCCGCGCCGACGCGCTGTCCTTCGCGCCCGACGGATCAGACCGGCGGGTCTTCGCCTCCGGCCTGCGCAACTGCTCGGGCGAGGCAATCCAGCCCGCCACCGGCGCCCTCTGGTGCGTGGTCAACGAACGCGACGGACTGGGCGACGATCTGCCGCCCGATTACGCGACCGCGGTGAAAGACGGAGGCTTTTACGGCTGGCCGTGGTTTTACATCGGCGCCAACCCGGACCCGCGCCACAAGGACGCCGCCCCCCGTCAGGTCATCGTCCCGGACGTCCTGATCCAACCCCATTCAGCACCCCTCGGCATCGCGTTCTACGACAAAACCGCGTTCCCGCCCGAATACCGAGGCGATGCCTTCGTCGCTTTGCACGGGTCGTGGAACCGATCGAAACGCACCGGTTACAAAGTCGTCCGCGTCCGCTTCGAAAACGGCCACCCAACCGGCGAATATGACGACTTTCTCACCGGCTTCGTCCGCTCCGACCGCTCCGTCTGGGGCCGTCCGGTCGGCGTCACCGTCACCGCCGACGGCGCCCTGTTGGTCAGCGAGGACGGGAACGGTACAATCTGGCGCATCGCCTACACCGGGGACGCGAATCATTGAGCACCTCGCCGCTTTCGGGGAAGACGAAATCCTGGCGTTTAAATCGGGTGCCGCGGTGGCCGATCGTAATGCTGGTGCTCGTCGCATTGGGCTTGCGTCTGGCCACTATAAACCGCCTTGGCTTCAACCAGGACGAACTGGCAACCGTTCATTTTGCCCAGATGGGTCTTGGGCAAATCTTGTTTGGTCCAGGCTTCGATAATCACCCGCCGCTGTATTATGCAATGATCCACGCCTGGCTGTCCGCCACCGGAGTGAGCGAAGTCGCCTTGCGGCTGCCGTCCGTGCTGTTCGGAACGCTCGCGGTATGGCTCGCCTTCGTCGTCGGGAAGTCAGTGTTGAATGACATGGCGGGCTGGGCTGGAGCGATCGGATTGGCGCTGCTGCGGCCTCATATCGTGATCTCCCAACTGGGCCGGATGTATGAGCTTCTGGTCGTTTTCGCTCTTCTGTCGATTTGGTCGATGGTCGGCCTGGTGAAACGTCCCGGTGCCGGCCGGCTGCTGCTTTACGCGGTAGTGACGGAATTGATGATTTACACTCAGTCCGCGGGCGTTTTCGTCGTGGCCGCGCAGAACGTCTTCTGGGTGGCCGCGGTGATGTTCGGTTACCTGCCGCGGCGGCGACGCCACGTCCTTTCCTGGATTGGCGCCCAGGGATTGATCGTTCTGCTTTACGCACCGTGGATCGCGATTGTCACCCATCGGTTGGCGGCGATTCAGCAAGCATTCTGGGTCAAACGGGAAAGCGTCCTCTCCTATCTGGGAGGACTGGTTTTTTTCTTCGCCGGGACCCGCCTCGATCCGGTCGTTTATCTGAGCGCGCCGGCGATGACGATCTTGATGGCATTCGCGTCTGGGCGAGCCGTCCAATGGCGTAACGCCACGGCGGTGCCCGGCCGGCTGGGTGTCGCGGAGGGTGTTGGGTTGACGATCGCGGTCGCCGTGCTCCCGGGTTTGGCGCTGGCGACTCTGTCGCAGGTTTCGCAACCCATTTTTGTTCCCAGGGCCCTTCTGCCGTCGGCGGTCGCCTGTTACTGGCTGGCGGGATTCGCCATCTCGACGTTGAGTTCACGTTGGCGAATGATTTTCGCGTCGCTCGGCCTGCTGGCCGCGGTCGCCAGCGCGGCGCGCTTCGAACTGATGCGACCGGCTGGTACCGATTTGCGCGACGCCATCGGAGACCTCTGCTACGAGGTTCGCCCGGGCGACATGGTTTATTTGCACGGATGGGCAGAAGCGAAGGACTACATGGCGAAGATTTGGACCGCGCCCGGCGACGCCGAGTCCTTGCCGCGGACGATAACCAGCCGCGCCGCTGAACTGGAAGCGGCGGTCAGAGGTTGGTGTCAGGATCCGGTGCATGACGCTTTATACCTAATGCACGTTTCCAATTCAGAAATACCGGTGAACGGCCTGATCACCGTCGCCGAGTATCTGGCGATCCTGAGGGACGCGCACCTGGTCTTACCCAGACCTAATGATATGACGGTGGGGCATATCAATCTGTGGCATTGCCAGCGGCCAGCGGGTTAGTCCGAGGTACTGTTGGTCATGGCGGAAAAACCTTAAAATCCCGTCATCCCGCCGGGGAGGGAAATCCTGCATGAGAACGACGCGCCCACCAAAAGCCGAAGCCCACGGGCTGACCAGCGACCGCCATTGTCACCCCGAAGCCAGCTTCCTACCGGGCCAGTGCTTCGAGCCGGTACCCGTCAGCGCGATCCTTGTCGAAACCCCCGCGAAATTGTACGAGTTCTGATGCCGCCACGCATTTACCTCGCCGGTCCGGACGTGTTTTTCCCTGAGCCGCTGCTGTGGGCGGCGGGCAAAAAGACGATCTGCGACCGTCACGGACTGATCGGCGTCACGCCGCTGGACGACGTCGCGGACGGACCGGCCGAATGGGGCGCGTTGCCCTTCTGGCGCCGTATTGCCTTGCGCAACGAGGCGCACATCAAAAGCTGCCAGGGGTTGATCGCCAACCTGACGCCGTTTCGCGGCCCCAGCGCCGATGTCGGCACGGTCTTCGAAGTCGGCTTCGCGCGCGCGTTGGGTCTTACGGTTTTCGGTTACGCGACCACAACGGAACCGTTTTTGCCAAGGACTTTGAAAGCGCTCGGCGACGATGCCAAATCACGCGACGATGGCACCTGGCACGATGGCGACGGTCTGCTGGTGGAACAATTCGACCTGTTCGACAACCTGATGATCGAGGGCGGGATCGCTGGCTCCGGTGGCGTGCTGATCACCGGTGACGCCGGCCGTTGGGACGATCTGGCGCTGTTCGAACGCTGTGTGATTGAGGCGGCGAAACATTTCGGCGCCACGAACGGCTGACGCCGCCGATTGAACGCCACGACGCCCGAGGCGGCACGAGCCAAAGTTAAGCTATCTACCGCCCCTTCGCCTTCTTCGCCCCGGCCTTCTTCTTCGCCGCCGCTTTCTTCGGCGTCGCGGAAGCACTCTTCGCCGCCGGCCGCGACGCCGCCTTCTTCCGCGGCGCCGCCCGAGGCGCCGGCGCGGCAGCCTCAACCGCCCCCTTCGCCTTCGCGCCGCGCGCGGCCTTCTTCTTCGCCGCCGCGCCGCGCGGTTTCAGCGTCTTGCCCTTCTCGGCGAGCAGCGTCACCGCCTCATCCAGCGTCACATCGTCCATCGTCGTGCCGCGCGGCAGATTGGCCACCGTCTGGCCGTGCTGCACGTAAGGCCCGAACCGCCCCTTCCGCACCGACACGAAATCGCCCTTCGGATGCGTGCCCAGGGTCCGCACGCTGGCCATCTTCTTCGCGATCAGGTCGACCGCCCGGTTCAGCCCCAACGCCAGCACGTCGTCATCGCGATCCAGGGACCCGAACACCGACCCCATGCGCACATATGGACCAAAGCGCCCGATCCCGACCTGGATCGGCTCCTTCGTCTCCGGATGGATCCCCACCGTCCGAGGCATCGACAGCAGCCCGATCGCCTGCTCCAGCGTCAGCAGGTCGCCATCCATGCCGCGCGGCAGCGTGGTGCGCTTCGGCCGGATTTTCTTATCCTCGGTCTGCTCGCCCTGCTGCACGTAGAGCCCGTAGGGGCCGCGGCGGACGGTGATTTCCTCGCTCGTCTCCGGATCGACGCCCAGAGTCCGCTGGCCGTCCTTCAGCGTATCGCCGCCCTCGGCCCCGCTATCGATCGCCAGGCTGCGGGTATAGCGGCACTCCGGATAGTTCGAGCAGCCGATGAAACTGCCCAGCCGTCCCAGTTTCAGCCCGAGCCGTCCGCTCCCGCACGCGGCGCACAACCGCGGATCGCTGCCATCTTCTCGCGCCGGAAAGAAATGCGGCCCCAGATCCTGGTCCAGCGCGTTGATCACGTCGCTGATCTTCAGGTCCTTGGTCTGGTCGATCGCCTTGGAAAACTCCTCCCAGAACGCATGCATCACCGCGCGCCAGTTCAGGTTACCGGCGGAGACCTCGTCGAGCTTTTCTTCCAGCGCCGCGGTGAAACCGGTGTCCACGTAATGCTCGAAGAAACTGACGAGGAAAGCGGTCACCAGCCGGCCGCGATCCTCGGGGATAAACCGCCGTTTCTCCAAACGAACGTATTTGCGGTCCTGGAGCACCGTCAGGATCGACGCGTAGGTCGAGGGCCGGCCAATCCCCAGTTCTTCCATCTTCTTGACCAGCGACGCCTCGGAATAGCGCGGCGGAGGCTGGGTGAAATGCTGGTTGGCGTCGACCTTGCTCCGCTTCAGCGGGTCCTTGGCCGACATCGGCGGCAGCATGCGGTTGTCTTCGTCCGAGGTTGCCCCAGGGGCATCTTCGTCGGTGTCCTCGCGATACAGCTTCAGGAACCCGTCGAACGCCACGATTGAACCGGTCGCCCGCAACGTCTGACCCTTGCCATCGACCACATCGACGGCGACCTGATCCAGTTCCGCCGACTGCATCTGGGAGGCGACCGCGCGTTTCCAGATCAGTTCGTACAGCCGCCGCTGATCGTTATTCAGCCCCGACACCACCTGATCCGGCGTCCGCGTCACGTCGGTCGGCCGGATCGCCTCATGCGCTTCCTGCGCGTTCTTGGCGCGGCTGGTGTACTCTCGAGGCGCCCCCGGCAGATAATTCGGCCCGAAACTTCCGCGCACGTGGTCGCGAATGGCGCTGATCGCCTCCTTCGCCATTTGCACGCCGTCGGTCCGCATATAGGTGATGAGGCCGGTGGTCTCGCCGTCGATGTCGATGCCCTCATACAACTGCTGCGCGCACCGCATCGTCTGCTGCGCGCCGAACCCCAGCTTCCGGGAGGCTTCCTGCTGCAACGTGGACGTGGTGAACGGCGGCGGCGGATTGCGCCGGACCCGCTTGCGCTCCACCGAGCCGACCTCGAACGCGCCTTGCTGGACCAGCGCCTTCGCCGCCTCGGCCAGCGTTTGCGTGTTCAGGTCGAACTGGTCCAGCCGCTTGCCGTTCAGGTGCGTCAGTTTGGCCGTGAAGGGCGCGCCGCCGGGGGTGATGAACACCGCCTCGATGGTCCAGTATTCGCGCGCCTTGAAGACCTCGATCTCGGCCTCGCGCTCGCAGATCAGCCGCAGCGCGACCGACTGCACGCGGCCGGCCGAACGGCTGCCGGGCAGTTTGCGCCACAACACCGGCGACAGCGTGAACCCCACCAGGTAATCCAGCGCGCGGCGAGCCATGTAGGCCTCGATCAGCGGCAGATCGAGGTCGCGGGGATGCTGGATCGCGTCGCGGATGGCGCCGCGGGTGATCTCGTTGAAGCTGATGCGCTGGACCTTGACGCCTTTCAGCGCCTTCTTGTCCTCCAGCATCGCCCGGACGTGCCAGGAGATCGCCTCGCCCTCGCGATCCGGGTCGGTGGCGAGATACAGATTCTTCGCCCCCTTCAGCGCCTTGACGATGGCGCCGACCTGGCGTTCGCCGCGGGCGTCCGATTCCCAGTCCATGGCGAAGTCTTCGTCCGGCCGGACGCTGCCGTCCTTCGGAGGCAGGTCGCGCACATGGCCGAAGCTGGCGAGGACGGTGTAACCGCCGCCCAGATAACGGTTGATGGTTTTGGCTTTGGCGGGGGATTCTACGACAACGACGTCAGACATGGCGTTCCGATTGGATCCCTTTCGGGGTGGTCTACGATCCGGCGTTCGTCAACAAAGCGAACCGGTTCCCCGGCAGTGTCTCCACCCGCCCGGCAAGCTCCAGTTCAAGGAGGACCGCCAGCACGGCGGCGGGAGACAACTGGCAGCGCCGCAAGAGATCGTCAACCTTTACGGGAGTCGGTCCCAAAAGGGAGACGACGCGGGACCGCGCCCGGTCCAGGCCAGACGGGACTTCCAGGTGGTCCGCGTCCTCGGAAACGCAAGGGGGCGGGTCGTCGATTCCCGCCGGGGCGAGCCTTGACGGAAACAGGCCGCCGAAGCCGGAAAGGTTGTCCAGCACGTCGTCGGCCGTCTCGGTCAGGACCGCTCCCTCGCGGATCAGATCATTGCCGCCGCGCGCCCGCGGATCCAACGGCGATCCCGGCACCGCGAATACTTCCCGCCCCAGATCCTGCGCGATTCGCGCCGTGATCAGGCTGCCCGACCGCCGCGCCGCCTCCACCACCAGCACCCCCAGCGACAGTCCCGCGATAATGCGATTGCGTCGCGGGAAGTGGCGCGCCTGGGGCTGGGTACCAGGGGCGGCCTCGGTGACCACGGTGCCCCGCTCAGCGATCAGGCGTTGCAGATTGGCGTTCTCGATCGGGTAGGGGACGTCGAGTCCGCCGGCGATCGCCGCGACCGTGCGTCCCGTGCGCATGGCCGAGGTGTGCGCGATCCCATCGATCCCGCGCGCGAGACCAGAGACCACGGTGACGTGGGACGCCAGGTCCTCCGACAGCGTCTCGGCGAGGCGCAGCCCGGCGGCCGAGGCATTGCGCCCGCCGACGATCGCGATGGCCGGTTTGGCGAGCAGCGCGGCGTCACCGAGGACCGCGATCACCGGCGGCGCGTCGTCCAACTGCGCCAGGAGGGGCGGATAATCGAGGTCGCCAAGGAAAATCAGCCGCCCCCCGAGTTTCGCCGTCCGTTCGAACTCCAGCCGCGCGTCGGTGTCGGACGGGATCGCGGGCGGGGAGGTCTTGCCGCCATCCCGCGCGAGTTGCGGCAACGCGGCGAGGGCATGGGCTGGGGTATGGTACCGCTCCAGCAGGCGGCGGAAGGTGACCGGTCCGACCCCCTCGGTCCGGACGAGGCGCAGGCGGAGAAGCTGGTCTTCGGTCGGCATGGCACGGCTCCCGGCGGTGGTCCGGGCGGAGACTCAGCACGCGCGGGTGAAGATTGGCTTAAGGGCGAGTGAGGCGGTTCGCCTTACTGACACTCTGCCGCGCTTACGCCGCCTCCACGAGCAACCCCGCCACCGGCGCCAACCGCGGCGGCCGCACGGTGCAGGCGATCGCCACCGCGCCGAGCCCCACGCCGAACGACCCGATATACAGCCACGCGTAGCCGCCGAACGTATCGAACAGCCAACCTCCCGCGACCGGGCCGATCGCCATGCCCAACGTGGAGATCATCGCCACCACGCCGAACACCGAACCCATGATGCCGCCGGGGAAATACTCGCGCACCAGGATCGCGTAGAGCGGCATCGCCCCGCCATACGACAACCCGAACAGCATCGCCACGAAGTAGAAACTCGCCAGACTGCTGGTGAACAGATACAAACTGACCGCCACCGCCTGTAACGTCAGCGCCGCGATCAACGTGCGTCGCGCGCCGGTCCGGTCGGCGATCAGGCCGCAGACGATCCGCCCGCTCAACGCGGATAGGCCCGCCACGCCGAACACCGTGGTCGCCGCCATGTCCGGCACGCCGCAATCGACCGCGTAGGTCACCATGTGAAAAATCGGCCCCGAATGCGCCGCGCAGCAAAAGAAGTTCGCCAACGCGATGGCGGCGAACACCGGTGTCCGCAACGCCTGAGCAACGGTCATCTCCGCCGCCGCGCCGGCCCTCGGCGCCGTCGCGACAAGCGGCGCGTCGGGCGCCTTCCGCAGCAACAGCGCGGCGGGAATGATGACGGCCCAGGCGATGACGGCGAGGGTGAGAAGGGCGGTGCGCCAATCGTGATGCAGAATGATCCACCGTGCCAACGGCGAAATAATCGTGGTCCCCAGGCCGAGTCCCGCCGACACCAGCGCCACCGCAAGACTGCGATTCTGGATGAACCAGCGCGTCGTCAGCGCCGTCAGCGGCACGTAGAAACTACCCGCCGCGAGCCCCACGCTGATCCCGAACACCAACTGAAATTCCGTCAACGTCGATGCCTGGCTCGCGGCGGCGAGGCCGAAGCCCAGAAGCACCCCGCCGCCGAGGACCACGATCCGCGCGCCAAACCGGTCCGACAGCGCGCCCCACAGAAGCGACCCAACCCCCATCGCCAGGAAATTCAGCAGCGCCGCTGTCGAAATCCCAGTGCGAGACCACCCCTGCGCCTGCGAGATCGGCTGCAAAAACACCGACAGCGACATCATCGAGCCCATGCCGACGCAGGTGATGACGATGCCAAGTCCGACGATGATCCAGCCGTAAAACACCCGCATCGTTCAATGTTCCCCGGCGCAACAGGACGCCACCGCCGAGTCGTAACGATCGTGATGCCGCACCCAATCGGTCAGGTTATGCCCAGGACCGTTCTCATCGCGTCCTTTCGGGGTCAGATCGAGGAGGGCGTATGTGCCCAGCATCGCCTCACCGCCGCGCGCGAAGCTGGAGTAAGTGTGGGCGATCTGCCCGTCGGGGTCTTTGTAAAACACGCTGGTGCCTGGCATTTCCTCACCCACGCGATCGGTCAGTCCGTAATTGTAGACCACTTTGCCTGACGCGAGTTGCTCGGGCGTGAACGACACGCCGAAGTCGTAATTGAAGTCGCTGCCGAACGACGACACCCACTTGAACCGCCAGCCCATGCGCCGCCGGAACGCCTCGATTTTCCCGAATGGCGCGCGCGAGACCACGACGACCGTCACGTCATGATGCTCCAGATGCACCAGCGCGCCATCCAGGTGATCTGACCAGAACGAGCATCCGACACAGCCTTCCTCCCAGTCCGGTCCGAACATGAAGTGTCTGACGACCAATTGGCTTCGACCATCGAACAGATCGGACAATGTTTCGCGGCCGTTCGGTCCGTCGAACCCATAGTTCTTCTCGACCTTCACCCACGGCAGGTCACGCCGCCGCTCCGACACCCGGTCACGCAAACGCGTGAGTTCCTTTTCCTCCGCGAGCAATTCCGCGCGCGCGGTCGTCCACTCGGAACGCGATACGATCTCATGCGTCATGGGTCTTCTCCCGATTATTGTGTCATGTAGTCTCCGAAACGTTCCAGGCAGCTCGTCCAGCCGGTGACGTGATCGTCGCGCCACGCGACCGACTCGAACACACCCTGGCGCAATGTCAGCCTGGTCTTGTCGTCGATCGCGTCGAAGGTGACGGTGACGAGCGTTTCGTGGCCCAGAGTGCCGTCCGCCGCTTCCCACGCGAAAGTGAAAGCGATCCGTTCCGGCGCCACAATCTCCCGATACACGCCGCGCTTGCGGTGATCGGTCCCCTCCGGCGAGCGCATGACGAACCAATAGGCGCCGCCCGGCCTGATATCCATGTCGCACGCGATCGTGACGAATCCCTTCGGTCCCCACCAGCGCGCGACCTGCCCAGGATCGGTCCAGGCCTGGAACACCAAATCCCGCGGCGCGTCGATCAGCCGCGAAACGACCAGGTCCCGGTCGGCCACGCTCATCGTTTTTTCACTTCCGCCATATGCGCCTCCAACCGATCCAGGCTCTGCTCCCAGAACTCGCGATATTGTTGCAACCAGTCGACCGCCTCTTTCAATGGTTCCGCTTGCAACGACCGCGGCCGCCACTGCGCTTCCCGCCCCCGAGCGATCAGGCCCGCGCGTTCCAGCACCTTCAGATGCCGGGAGATCGCGGGCAGGCTGATGTCG
>Ga0182012_10008386_pt1 | contig 10223 bp, 7 predicted proteins | sample 612S2SmetaG_FD_120486 | JGI IMG/M metagenome (GOLD analysis project Ga0182012, IMG submission 120486) | Permafrost microbial communities from Stordalen Mire, Sweden - 612S2S metaG | ecosystem: Environmental > Terrestrial > Soil > Wetlands > Permafrost | place: Sweden: Stordalen | collected...
CTCATCCGGGGTTCCCTCCATCCACTGCGGGCGCCATGCTGCACCCGGTTCGCCCCTGACGAAAAGAGCACCCATGCCCGACCTTGACCCCGCTTTGCTCAGCGCCGAGGACATGCTGGCGTACTACGCCCGCCGGCAACTCAGCCCGGTCGATGTGCTGCAGGCGATCACCGAACGGGTCGCCCGCCTCAACCCGAACGTCAACGCCTTCGCCGTACTGACCCCCGGCGCGCTGCAGGCCGCCGGCGAGAGCGCATCCCGCTGGCGCTCCGGCCGCCCGATCGGGCCGCTCGACGGCGTCCCCTGCACGGTCAAGGACCTCGTGGACCTCGCCGGCTTCCCGACGCGCCGCGGCAGCCGCACCACCAGCCCCGATCCGATGCCGGACGACGCCCCCATGGTCGCCGGCCTGAAAGCCGCCGGCGCCGTCATCCTCGGCAAGACCACAACCACCGAGTTCGGCTGGAAATCGCCCGGCGACAACCCGCTGCACGGCATCACCCGCAACCCCTGGAACCCGGACTATACGACCGGAGGCTCATCCTCCGGCGCCGGTGCCGCCGGCGCCGCCTGCTTCGGCCCGCTGCATATCGGCACCGACGCCGGCGGATCGGTCCGCATCCCCGCCGCCTGGTGCGGCCTGATCGGCCTCAAACCGACCTACGGCCGCATTCCGCAATGGCCCGCCAGCGCCTTCGCCAGCGTGTCCTGCGCCGGCCCGATGACCCGCACCGTCCGCGACGCCGCGCTGATGTTCGGCGCCATGGCCCGCTGGGACCTGCGCGACCCGTTCTGCCTGCCCGACGATCCTCGAAACTGGCTCGACGGGATCGAGGACGGCGTCGCCGGCCTCAGTATCGGCGTTCTGAACAACCCCGGCTTCGCCGCGCCGGTCGATCCCGACGGCATCGCCGCCGTCGAACGCGCCGCTCAGCTTCTGACCGACGCCGGCGCCACCGTCGAGCAAGCCGACGCCGGCCTGCCCGACACCAGCCTCGTCTTCGGCCGGGTCTGGGGCGCCGCCCTCGCCCGCCTCGTCGCCAGCACGCCCACGCAACTGGTCAACCTTCTCGAACCCGGCATCCGCGAGGTGGCAAATGCCCTCGGCGGCATGACCGCGATCGAGTTCATGGACGCCGAAGCCACCCGCGCCAACGTCGCGCACGCCATGGCGCGGCTGCACCAGCGCTACGACCTCGTGCTCTGCCCGACCGTCCCCGCCGGGCCGCCTCTCGCCGACGCGCCGACCGTCGATCCGGTGCGCGCCCTTTGCACTGCCTGGGCACCCTGGACCTTCACCTTCAACCTGACGCGCCAGCCCGCAATCACCGTGCCGATGGGGCCGCGCGCCGACGGCATGCCCAATTCGGTGCAAATCGCCGCTGCCCAGTTCCGCGACGACCTCGTCCTGCGCGCCGCCCGCACGATCGAACTGGCGCAACCGTTCCAAATCCCCGATCTGGGATAAGCGTCAGCCGCTCAACCCCGCCAGATCAGCCCGCACCCGTTCGATCACCCCCGCCCAATCGTGCGGCTGTTCCTGCCGGTAGATCCGCATCCCCGGATACCACGGGCTGTCGTCACGCCCATGCAGCCACCGCCAGCAGCCGTCGAAGCGTGACAGCAGCCACACCGGCCGCCCCAGCGCCCCGGCCAGATGCGCCACCGACGTATCGACCGAGATCACCAGATCGAGCGCCCCCACCAGCGCCGCCGTATCGGCAAAATCCGTCACCTCCCGCATCAGGTCGATGACCGTCAACCCATCCGGCAGCGGCGCCGGCGCGTCCTTCTGCAAACTCACCCAGTGCACGCCCGCGACATCCCCCAGCCCGCCCAGCGCCGCCAGCCCCACCGAACGCCGCCGGTCCATCAGATGCGTCATCGCATGGTCGGTATGCGGAGACCCCGCCCACGCCAGTCCGACCCGCAAACCCCCGTCCGGCAGCCGAACCCGGAACGCCGCCGCCGCCGCCGGTTCCGCACACAGATACGGCACATCCGCCGGGACATTCCCCAGCCGAGTCCGAAACGCCCGCGGCAGGCTCAGCAGCGGGCAATGCACATCGAACGCCGGCAACGCATCGCCGCGCGCCACCACCTGCGCAACGCCAGGCAAGGTGCCCATCAGCCGCACCAGCGAGGCCTGCACTTCCAGCACCACCCACGCCCCGCGCGCCGCGACCAATGGGGCATAACGAACGAACTGCAGCGTGTCGCCCAGCCCCTGCTCCGCGTGCAGCAGGATCGTGCGGCCCGCGATGTCCTCGCCCCGCCAGGCCTCACCAAACCCGCGCGGACGAACCTCCGCGCGCCGCCAACGCCACTCGTACTCCGCCCACCCCTCGGCAAAATCCCCCGCCGCCAGCAGCGCCGTCGCTCGGCTGAACCGAATCTCCGCATCATCCGGCGCCGCCGCCACCGCCTGCCCATGCGCCGCCAGCGCCGCATCCAGGCGCCCCATCGCCCGCAGGCTGTTGCCCAGACTGCTCAGCGCACCGGCATGGCCGGGCACATCAAGCAGCACCGCCCGATACACCGCAGCCGCGGCCGCGAACGCGCCCTGGTCATGCAGCACCGCCCCCAGGCAAAGCCGAGCCTCCGGCACATCCGGAAGGTGCCGCACGCCAAGCTCCGCCATCGCCTGCGCCTGGTCCAGCAAGGCCAGGTGCCGTAACGCATTCGCGAGGTTGACGTAGCCCGGCCCGAAATCCGGCGCGATTCGCAGACACGCCAGCAACGCGTCCACCGCCTCGACCGTCCGCCCCGCACCGGCGAGCGCATTGCCCAGATTGTAATGAACCGCGGCGTGATTCGGCACGAGAACGGCACAGCGCTGAAACGCCGCGATCGCCGCATCGGTCAGCCCGTGTTCGAGCAGTCTGTTGCCCATGTGGAAAAACGCCGCCGGACCGGTCTCTGATGCCATCCGCGCCGTCCGCCGCAAACCGTTCATCTCGAACGCGCCGCATACACGCGATTCCTTAACACCAAATTAACCGGCCCGAACCGGCGTCATTCAATCGACGTTTTCAGCGCCGCCGCTTCATCCACCTCCGCATCCGACGGCATCGCCAGCACAGCAGCCGCCTCTGGTCCCTCAAACGGAGCCATCATCAGGATGATGGCGAGTCCTGCGAAGGCCTTTAAACTTACCAATCAACGACCCCGCGCGAGTCGGCATCGCGCGGCCGCCTGCCTCATCGGGGAGCCTCCGCAGCATGCCAGCCTACACCAGCGACTTTCACGGCGAACGCCACCGATTCGCGGACCTGAAGGACGTTCTCGCCAAGGCCTCCCCGCGCCGCTCCGGCGACGAACTCGCCGGCCTTGCCGCCGTGTCGGACGCCCAGCGAGTCGCCGCCCGCGCCGTCCTCGCCGACCTGCCGCTCACCACCTTCCTGAACGAACCGCTCATCCCCTACGAGACCGACGAAGTCACCCGCCTGATCCTCGACACCCACGACGTTGAGGCGTTCAAACCCATCGCCCATCGCACCGTGGGAAGCTTCCGCGACTGGCTGCTGTCCTACGACGCCACCCCGGACCGCCTGACCGCCCTGGCCCCCGGCATCACCCCCGAAATGGCCGCCGCGGTCTCGAAACTGATGCGCAACCAGGACCTGATCAGCGTCGCCTCCCGCTGCCGCGTCACCACCGGCTTCCGCAACACCCAGGGCCTGCCAGGCCGCCTCGGCTCCCGCCTGCAACCCAACCACCCCACCGACGACCTGCGCGGCATCGCCTCCGCCACCATCGACGGCCTGCTGCTGGGCTGCGGCGACGCCGTCATCGGCGTCAACCCCGCCACCGACAGCGTCGCCAACGGCATCGCCATCCTCGACATGCTGGAAACCCTCCGCCTGCGCCACGACATCCCAACACAGACCTGCGTGCTGACCCATGTCACCAACGCGCTGGAGATCATCCGACGCGGCGCCCCGGTTGACCTCGTCTTCCAGTCCATCGCCGGCACCGAGGCCGCGAACACCGGCTTCGGCGTCAACCTGGGCATCCTTAAAGAAGCCCAGGACGCCGCGCTCTCGCTCGACCGAGGCACCGTCGGCAGCAACGTGATGTATTTCGAGACCGGCCAGGGCGCCGCGCTCTCCGCCAATGCCCATCACGGCATCGACCAGCAGACCGTGGAAGCCCGCGCCTACGCCGTCGCCCGAACCTTCCGGCCACTGCTGGTGAACACTGTGGTCGGCTTCATCGGCCCGGAATACCTCTACGACGGCAAACAGATCATCCGCGCCGGCCTCGAGGATCATGTCTGCGGCAAACTCCTCGGCGTCCCGATGGGAGTCGATGTCTGCTACACCAATCACGCCGAGGCCGATCAGGACGACATGGACACGCTGATGACGCTGCTGACCGTCGCCGGCGTGACCTTCCTGATTGCCACGCCAGGGTCCGATGACGTCATGCTGAACTACCAGACCGCCTCGTTCCACGACATGCTGTATCTGCGCTCGCAGTTCGGCCGCCCCGCCGCCCCGGAATTCGAGGACTGGCTCGACCGCATGGACATGAAGGACCGCACCGGCCGCATACGCAGCGTCCAGCCCCGCCTGCTGACCAGTGTCTGACCCCTGGGCAGCTTTGCGCGCAACGACCCGGGCCCGCATCGGCCTCGGCCGCACCGGCGATGCCCTGCCGATCCAGGATGTCCTCGACTTCCAGCTTGCCCACGCCAGGGCGCGCGACGCCGTCCATACCCCGCTCGATCCCACCGCGCTCGCGCAGTCCCTGGCGCCCCGCCCCACCGTCATCGTCCATAGCAAGGCCCCCGACCGAACGACTTATCTGCGCCGCCCCGATCTCGGCCGCCAACTCGACCCCGCCTGCCACCTCGAACAAGGCCCATACGACGCGGCCTTCGTCATCGCCGACGGCCTCTCACCGATCGCCGTCCATCACCATGCCGCTGCCCTGCTGACCGCCACGCTCGCGCGCCTGCCGAACTGGTCGATCGCCCCGATCGTCATAGCCACCCAGGCCCGCGTCGCACTCGGCGACGACATCGGCGCCCGCCTGAACGCCACGCTGGTGGCGGTGCTTATCGGTGAACGCCCCGGCCTCAGCGTCGCCACCAGCCTCGGCGTGTACCTCACATACAACCCGCAGCCGGGACGCCTCGATTCCGAACGCAACTGCATTTCCAACATCCACGCCGACGGGCTGTCCTACGAAGCCGCATCAGACATGCTGGTCTGGCTGATGACCGAGGCGCGCAGCCGCAAACTTACCGGCGTCGGCCTCAAGGACGATCGCCCAGCAATCGGAGCGTCTCACGATCAATCACCCGCTCCTCGTCTGTCGGAATAACGAACGCCGGCACGCCAGCCCCGGTGATCCGTCCCTTGCCCGCCGCATTCGCCGCCTCGTCCACCGCGAACCCCAGCCACCGCAGCTTCTCCAGCACCCGCGCCCGGATCGGCACGCTGTGTTCCCCGATCCCGGCGGTGAACACGAAACCGTCGATCCCGCCCATGCTGACCGCCAGCGCTCCGGCCGTCCGAGCCACGTGGTAAACGAAATACTCCACGGCCAACTGAGCCAGCGGCGCATCGCTCGCGAGCAATACCTGCATATCGTTCGACAGCCCCGACATCCCCTTCAACCCGCAGTCATGGTACAGAAACGATTCGACGTGATCGACGGTCCAGCCCTTGTGCTGCTGCAACCACAGGATCACGCCCGAATCCAGCGACCCCGACCGTGTGCCCATCGGCAGCCCGTCCAGCGCGGTGAACCCCATCGACGAATCGACGCTGCGTCCGTTCACCAGCGCGCACATCGACGCGCCCGACCCCAGATGCGCCGCAACCACCTTGCCCGAGGCGATCTCCGGCGCCTGCTCGTGCATCGCCCCGGCGATGTACTGGTACGACAGACCGTGGAACCCGTACCGCCGCACCCCCTGCTGGTACAGCGCATCGGGAATCGCGAACCGGTCCGCCACCGCCGGATGCCCGCGATGGAACGCCGTATCGAAACACGCCACATGCGGCACGCCGGGAAACCGCTTCTGCAATCCTTGCAGCACCGCCAACGCCGGCGGATTGTGCAGCGGCGCCAGCGGCGACACCGCCTCGATCTGTGCCAGCGACGCGTCATCGACGATGACCGAGTGATCCAGGTCCGGCCCGCCATGCACGATCCGGTGCCCGAACGCCACGATGTCCCCCGACAGCGGCCCGTCCGCCAACCCCGCCAGAACCTCCATCGCCGCATGCGGATCGGCCGCCGTCACCGCCCCTTCATGCGTCGTCTTGCCCCCAGCCGTCACCTTCAGCCGCCCAGATCCGCCGATCCCATCCACTTCCCCGGCCTGCAGCGGCGGCGCCTCCGGCTGCGTCGGATACACCGCGAATTTCAGGCTGGACGAGCCTGTGTTCAGCACCACCACACGTCGCAACATCGGGTACCCCCTTGGCCTATGCCGCCGAGACCGTACATGCTGCATCCCGACCGCGAAAGCAGCCCCCAAAATCCCCCCTTGGGAGACCCAGGACAATGACCGCCACCACGAAATTCGGCCTCGCCCAGCCCGTCCGCCGCGTGGAAGACCCCAGGCTGCTGAAAGGCGCCGGCCGCTACACTGACGACATCGTGCTGCCCGGCATGCTGTTCGGCATCGTGCTGCGCAGCCCGCACGCCGCCGCCACCATCACCCGCCTGGACACCGCAGCCGCCGCCAAACTGCCCGGAGTCGCCGGCATCTACACCGCCGCCGACCTCGACGCCGACGCCATCGGTCCGCTGCCCTGCGCCGCCCTGGTGCAAAACCGCGACGGCACGCCGCAGGCCGCCCCGCCGCACCCGGTCCTCGCCGACGGCGCCGTCCGCCATGTCGGCGACCCGGTCGCCTTCATCGTCGCCGACAGCATCAAGCACGCCCGCGACGCCGCCGAAGCGATCGAGGCCGACTACGACCCGCTCCCCTCGATCACCGACCTTGGCACCGCGATGGATGCAGGCGCAAACCTCGTCTGGCCCGACGTCAAGCACAACCTCGCCTTCGACTGGGAGATCGGCGACAAGACCGCCACCGAGGCGGAATTCGCCAAGGCCGCCCACATCACCCGCCTGACCATCGTCAACAATCGCATTGTTGTGAACTCGATGGAGGCGCGCGCCGCGCTCGCCGACTTCGACAGCGCAACCGGCCGCTGGACGCTGTATGCCAACACCCAGGGCGGCTGGCTGGTGAAGAATCTGATCGCACCGCTGTTCGGCACCGACCCGGAGAAATTCCGCATCATCACCCCCGATGTCGGCGGCGGCTTCGGCATGAAGCTGTTCCTCTATGCCGAACATGTGTTGACCTGCTACGCTACCCGCAAGCTGGGCCGGCCGGTGAAATGGGCGGCGGAACGCGGCGAATCGTTCCTCTGCGACACCCAGGGCCGCGACAACCTCACCCTCGGCGAACTGGCGATCGACGCCGGCGGCACCTTCACCGCATTGCGCACCCGCAACATCTCCAACATGGGCGCCTATCTGTCGAATTTCGCACCGTATATCCCGACCTATGCCGGCACCGGCGTGCTCTCCAGCGTCTACGGCTTCAAGGCGATCTACGCCAACGTCCTGGGTGTCTTCACCAACACCGTTCCGGTGGACGCTTACCGCGGCGCCGGCCGTCCCGAAAGCAACTACCTGGTCGAGCGCCTGGTGGACGCCGCCGCCCGCGAACTGAACATCGACCGCGTGGAACTGCGCCGCCGCAACATGGTGCTGCCCAGCGCCATGCCGCACTCCACCCCGGTGGGCAAAAGCTACGACAGCGGCGATTTCCGCATCGTGCTCGACGCCGCCACCGCCCACATGGACTACGCCGGTTTTCCGGCGCGCCGGGCCGCTGCCGCCGCAAAGGGCAAGCGCCGCGGCCTCGGCCTCGCCTACTACCTCGAAGCCACCGGCGGCGACCCCACCGAACGCGCCGAAATCCGCTTCGCCGACGATGGCTTCGTCGATGTCTATGTCGGCACCCAGTCCACTGGCCAGGGCCACGAAACCGCCTATGTCCAGCTCACCGCCAACAACCTCGGCATCGACGGCGACAAAATCCGCATCCGCCAGGGCGACACCGACACCATCCCGGTCGGCGGCGGCACCGGCGGCGCCCGCAGCCTTTACTCGGAAGGCCAGGCGATCCTGCTCACCTCGGAATCCGTCATCACCAAAGGCAAGCAGGCCGCCGCCGAGGAACTGGAAGCCGCCATCGCCGATATTGCGTTCAGCGACGGCACGTTCACCATCGTCGGCACCGACCGCGGCATCGACATCCTGGCGTTGGCCGAAGCCCAGCGCAAAAAAGCCGCCGCCGGCCAACCGGCGACGCTGCTCGACGCCGCCGAAATCGCCCCGATCGACGCCCACACCTTCCCCAATGGCTGCCACATGGCCGAGGTCGAGGTCGATCCCGAAACCGGCGTCGTCGAACTGGTGCGCTACAGCGTCTGCGACGATTTCGGCAAAACCGTCAATCCGCTGATCGTGCGCGGCCAGGTCGCCGGCGGCGTCGCCCAGGGTTTTGGGCAGGCGGTGCTGGAGCACACCGTCTATGATCCCGAATCCGGCCAGTTGCTGTCCGGCAGCTTCATGGACTACGCCCTGCCGCGCGCCAACGAGTTCCCCGATATCGAGGTCGAACTGCTGGAAATTCCCTGCGCCTCCAACCCGTTGGGGGTGAAAGGCGCCGGTGAGGCCGGAGCCGTCGGCAGCCCCCCGGCGGTGATCAACGCCATCATCGACGCGCTCAGCGGTGACGGCGTCACCCATATCGACATGCCGGCAACCCCGGAACGAGTCTGGCGCGCCATGGCTCTGGCCAACGCCGCGTAACCCGCTCGACATTGCACTCGGCGCAAGTCCGTGATCCGATACCGCTCAGCAAAAACCCCAAGGGAGCACTGCCATGAACGAAATCCCCATCAACCCGCCCAATCTGTGGCGACTCGAAACGCCCGGCCATTCCGGCTGGGAACACACCGCGCATGCCGGAGACCCGAAGAAATACTTCATGGTTTCCACCGACAGCCACGCCAACGAGCCGCCCGACCTGTGGGAAAAGCGCATCGACCCGAAATACAAGGACCGCGTGCCCCGCATCATCACCGACGACCAGGGCGTGCAGTGGCGCTATTGCGAGGGCTACCGCCCCGACCGCGTTCGCGTCATGAGTTTCGAGGGTGAGGACTGGGTCCGCTCCAAGGCCGGCGCCGACGTCCAGGACCGTATCAAGGACAACCGCGCCGACGGCATCGACGTCGAGATCATCTTCCCGAACAAGGGCCTGGCCATGTGGGCCACGCCGGACCCGGTGTTCGCCAACGCCCAGTGCCGCGTCTGGAACGACTGGGCGTGGGAGCAGTTCGGCCCACATCCTGACGCCATGCTGCCCGTCGCCTCCATCGCCACCGGCGACCTGGAAGGGTCGCTGGCGGAAATCGAGCGTGTCGCCAAGATCGGCTTCCGTGCCCTGTCCCTGCCGTGCAAGCCCGTCTGGGGCGGCCACGACGTCGAGCACGTCAACTACAATCTGCCGCACTTCGATCCGATGTGGCGCCTGATCGAGGAAACCGGCCTGCCGATCACCTTCCACATCTCCACCGGCCGCGACCCCCGCGCCTCCCGTGGCAACGGCGGGGCGGTGATCAACTACGTCACCCACTCGCTGTCGCCGACCATCGAACCGGTGGCCAACATGTGCGCCTCCGGCGTGCTGGAACGCTTCAAGGGCCTGCGCTTCGCCACCATCGAAGCCGGCATCGGCTGGGTTCCCTGGCTGCTGGAGGCGATGGATGAGGGCTACCGCAAGCACCACATGTTCGTCCGGCCGAAGCTGCAAGGCCTGCCGAGCGACTATTACCGGGCGCATGCGATGGCGACGTTCCAGGAGGATCCGGTCGGACTTTATCTGGCCGAGAAGTTCAACCTGGTCGACAACTTCGCCTGGGCGAACGATTACCCGCACCATGAGGGCACCTGGCCGCACTCGGCCGAGGCGATCGAGCGCACCATGCCGAACCTGACCGAGACGCAGCGCGCCAAGATCCTCGGATTGAATGCCGCTCGTTTCTTCAAAATCGACGTGCCGGCCCATCAGCAAATCGCTGCGTAACGGCAACGGACGGGCGCATTGACAGGCGCCCGTCCGCTGTCATTGCGAGGAGCGCAGCGACGCGGCAATCCCGCGCGACGGCAGGATC
>Ga0182012_10008388_pt1 | contig 10222 bp, 12 predicted proteins | sample 612S2SmetaG_FD_120486 | JGI IMG/M metagenome (GOLD analysis project Ga0182012, IMG submission 120486) | Permafrost microbial communities from Stordalen Mire, Sweden - 612S2S metaG | ecosystem: Environmental > Terrestrial > Soil > Wetlands > Permafrost | place: Sweden: Stordalen | collected...
GACACCGCTCGTTCGTATTGCAGGCGTATTATTGGCATGTCGGCGGGACGGATCGTGTTCGATGGTGCACCGGAAGACCTGACGGAACCCGCGGTGCGGGCGATTTACGGCGATGCGGGAACGGACAGCATAGACGAGCGGATCACCTCGACCAGCCTTCCAGCCGCGGCGATGGCCGCCATGGCGCGCTGACACGTTACTGTCATAATAGGAGACGACCGCGATGTTTCGCAGCACCTTCAACCGGTTGGCGCTGGCTGCCGTCATGGGCCTGGCGCTGGCCCTGCCGGCCACCAGCCAGGCGCAGGACTGGAAAGCCCAGATCAAGGAATTCCGCATCGGGCTGCTGGGCGGGGAAAACACCGAAGACCGGCTGAAACAATACGACGGTTTCCAGAAGCTGCTGCAAGCGAAACTCGGCGTGCCCGTGAAGCTGTTCCCGGCCGCCGACTATGCCGGCGTGATGCAGGGGATCGCCGCCGGCCAGCTTGAAGCCGCCGAGTTCGGCGCGTCCGGCTTTGCCGGCACCTGGCTGGATTGCAAATGCGTCGAGCCGATCATCGTGCCGCAGGAAAAAGACGGTTCGACCTTTTATTATTCCGTGATGGTGACCCGGAAGGATTCCGGCATCACGTCCATCGAACAGATGAAAGGCCATTCGCTGGCCTGGGCCGATCCGAACTCCACCTCCGGTTATCTGATCCCCAGTGCGACCCTGCGCAGCAAAGGGATCGATCTGGCTGACGGCAAGTATTTCTCCCGCACCGGCTTTGCCGGCGGGCATGAGCAGGGCGTGGTCGCCATGCTGAACAAGCAATATGACGGCTGCGTGACTTGGACATCGGGCCAGGGCGAGATGGCCGAGGGCTATACGCGCGGCAACCTGCGCTCGATGGTCGATCGTGGCATGTTGAAGATGTCGGACGTGAACATCATCTGGCAGTCGGGCAAGATCCCGAATGGCCCCTGGGCGGTGCGCACCGCGCTGCCCGCCAGCCTGAAGCAGGAGTTTTCCGATTTCCTGCTCGATCTGCCGAAGTCGCACAAGGACGTGTATGATGCGGTGGAGCAGGGGTCCGGCGTCGGCTACGTGCCCGCAACGATGGAGCTTTACAAAGACATCATCGAACTGCGCGAAACCGAGAAGCGCGGCAGCCGGTCCTGAGGGGCCGGCTCGCACGTCGCCATGAGTGCGCTCGATCCCGCCTGGCACCTGTTCCAGGAACGCTTCGGCGCCCTGCACCGGTCGCGGCGGACGGAGACGCTTCTCACGGTCACGGTGATCGTGCTGCTGTTCATCGTCTCCGCGGTCTGGACCGACTTTTCGCCGGCCAAGATCGCGGAGGGTGTGCCGCGGATCGGTGAGTATTTCGGCAAACTATTCTCGATCGAACCATCCCGCGGCGCCGAGCCGGTGCCGGTGCTGGCATGGGACCAATTGTTTGCGGGCGTGAAGCAGCCACAATCCATTGCGTACTGGTTCTACCGCATCAATATCTATCTGGTCCTGCTGTGGCAGACGATCCAAATGGCGGTCGTTGCCACAGTGATGGGGTTTACCCTGGCCTTCGTGCTGTCGTTCCCCGCGACCCGGACCCTGGTGCGCAATCCGGTCGTCGTCTTCGCCGCCCGCCGCCTGATGGAAGTCATGCGCAGCATCCCGCAAGTGGTGCTGGCCTTCATCCTGGTCTGGCCCTTCGGCATCGGCCCCCTCGCCGGCATCCTCGCGATCGGCGTCCACACCACCGGTGCCCTGGGCAAGCTGTTTTCCGAATTGAATGAGAATGCCGATCTGAAAGCCACGGAGGGAATCCGTTCGGTTGGCGGCTCCTGGCTGGCGCAAATCCGCTACGGCATCGTGCCGCAGGTGCTGCCGGGATTCCTGAGCTATGCCCTGCTGCGGTTCGAGATCAACGTCCGGTCCTCCACCATCATCGGCTTCGTCGGCGCGGGCGGCATCGGCCAGGAATTGAAACGCGTGATCGGCTTCAATATTTATGAGGAAGTCAGCGCGATCTGCATCCTGATCCTGCTGATCGTTGTGGTGATCGACCTGATGTCGGAACGGGTTCGCCACCGGTTCATCGGCCCCCTGGCGGGCACGGCATCATGAGCCCGTCCGAGATCGCCGCAGAACGGTTGCGCAATCCGCGCGCCTTCGGCGTCCCTCTGCGTGACAGAGCGATTCACTGGACGATCGGCCTGCTGGCGCTGGGTTACCTGATTTATTTGCACTGGCTGTTCGACTTCGGACGCATATTCTCCGACCTGCCGCGCGTCTGGGTGATCGTGCGCCTGATGGTGGACTGGTCGCATTTCGCCCGATGGGACCACGCCGAATTGCTGCGCTCGATGCTGGAGACGGTGGCGATGGCCTATCTTGGCACCATGCTGGCAACGATCGTCGCGGTGCCGCTGGGCTTTCTGGGCGCCCGCAACATCGTGCCGCAACGCGTGTTTCATTTCTTCACCCGGCGGCTGTTCGATGGGTTGCGCGGGCTGGACCAGTTGATCTGGGCGCTGGTCTTCGTCAGAGCGGTCGGGCTGGGTCCGATCGCGGGGATTCTGGCGATCGCGGTGGCCGATACCGGCGTGCTCGCCAAGCTGTTTGCCGAGGCGATCGAAAACATCGACCGCAAGCAGATCGAGGGCATCCGCGCCACCGGCGCCGGACCGGTCGTAAGCCTGCGCTTCGGGATCCTGCCGCAGATCCTGCCCGTGATGATCAGCCAGGCGCTGTATCAGATCGAGTCCAATTCGCGCGAGGCGACCATCCTGGGCCTGGTTGGCGCCGGCGGCATCGGGCTGCGGTTGTCGGAACGGATCCAGATCAATGCCTGGGACCAGGTGGCCTGGTGCATCGTGCTGATCCTGGTGACCGTCGCGATCATCGATACCTTGTCACGGGCCTTGCGCCTGCGGCTGATCGGGGTGCCGGCCGGGCGCGCCGGGTCTGGCGGGACGCGCTGATCGGTGGCATGATCGGGCCGTCAGGCAGACCCCTACCCCGAGGCCACGATGCCCACATACGACTATGAATGCGAAAATTGCGGCCCCTTCAGCGAGTCCTACCCGATGGCGCAGTTCGCGCTGCCGCAGCCTTGCCCGGATTGCAGCGAATTGTCCCCGCGCATGCTGACCTTGCCGGCGATCGGCGGCGGCGCGCAGGAAGACAGCGGCGCGGCCCCGGCACGCGCCCATCCCGGCGGTTGCGCCTGCTGTGCGGCCCCCGGACGGTTCTGCGCCGAAGCGGTTTAGCGGCCGCTTTTTTGGGAGTCCGCCCGATGACCGACACACCCTGGCGCCTGCGCGCGGGCACGACGTTTCAGTGCGAGAAGCAGCCGGCGACGGGGACGCGGGGCATGGTGGTAACCAACCATCCGCTCGCCTCCGCCGCGGGGGCCGAGATACTGGCAGCGGGCGGCAACGCCATCGACGCCGCCATCGCGGCTTTCTTCACCTTGACGGTGGTCGAGCCAATGATGGTTGGCATTCTCGGCGGGGGCATGGCGCATATCCGGCTGGCCGACGGCCGCCACACGGTGATCGATGGCCAGAGCATGGCGCCGCTGGCCACCGGCCCGACCACCTACACCCCCGATCCGAACGCGACACCCGGCACGATGGACACGATCGGCCGGAAGAACGCCGTTGGCCCGACATCCGTCGCCACACCCGGCAATCTGATGGGCTGGTGCGAGGCGCTGCGGCGGTTCGGCACGTTTTCGCTGGCCGATGTGGTGGAGCCGGCGATCCGCCATGCCGCCCGCGGGTTCCGGGTCACGCGCTATCTGCATGAATGCGTAACGGATTGCGCGGCCGACATGGCGCGTGATGCGGAAATTGCGCGCCTGTATCTGCCCGGTGGCGTACCGATCGCCGCCGGCACAAGGTTGGTCACCAGTGACTACGCCGAAACGTTACGTAGCATCGTCCGCGAGGGACCGGACCTGCTCTACACCGGATCGCTGGGGGCGGTTTATGCCGGCCACATGGAACGCGAAGGCGGTTACATTACGCGCGACGACCTGAACCGGTACCGCACCATCACCCGTGAACCGCTGCGCGGCACCTATCGCGGTTTTGAGATCATTGGCCCACCGCCGCCGACCTCGGGTCCGCTGCACATCATCCAGATGCTGAACATTCTGGAAGGTTACGACATCGGTGCGCTGGGCTTCGGATCCGTGGACACCACGCATCTGCTGGCCGAGGTCTTGAAGATCGCCTTCGCCGATCGGGCAGCGGCGACAGCGGACCCGGCTTTCGTGAAAGTGCCGGTCGAGAAAGTGCTTGACAAGGCCTATGCCGCGTCGCGCCGCTCGCACATCGACATCAATCGCGCGCAAGCCTGGAGCGCCGAAGTTGCCCCGGGCGATGCCGGGTCTCACACCACGCATTTGACGATAGCCGACGGCATGGGCAATATCGTTGCTAGTACGCAGACGATCAACAGCCTGTTCGGCGCGCGCTATATCGTGCCCGGCACCGGCATGATCCCGAACAATTACATGCATGTGTTCGATCCGCGCCCCGGACGCGCCAGCTCGATTGCGCCGGGCAAACGCGTGACGTCGTCAATGTCACCGGTGATCGTGCTGCGCGACGGCAAACCGGCTTTTGCGCTTGGCCTGCCCGGCGGGCTGCGGATTTTCCCATCGGTGATGCAGGCGCTGTCGAATCTGATCGATCACGGCATGACCGTGCAGGAGGCGGTGGAGGCGCCCCGCGTCTGGACCCAGGGCCATGCACTGGAAGTCGAGGCGGGTTTGGCCCCGGAGGTGTTCCAGGGCCTGCGCGACCGCGGCCACGACGTCGCGACGGTGGGCAACGTCGCGGGCGGCATGAGCGCGATCCAGTTCCACCCCGACGGCGTCATGGAAGGCGCCGCCTGCTGGCGCGCCGACGGCACCCCGATCGGGATCGGTGGTGGCATGGCGCGCGCGGGGGTGCGCTTCAGGCCGGAGGCGACACGGACCTGAAACGCTTTGCAACGAAAGCGCCCATCAACCGCTTCGTCTCCGCCGTCCCATGCGCGGCAGCGACAGCGCGAATACCCGCCTGCACCGCATCGTCGATCGACAACCGTTCCCAATCCCGGATCAGCGCTTTTTGGGCCCGGATGGCCTTTGGTCCGGCGGACAGGATCGCCGCGACCCAGTCCTCCACCGCCGCATCCAACGCCGCCGCCGGCACAATTCGTTCCACCAGGTGACAATCCGCCGCTTCCCCGGCATCGATGTGCCGGCCGGTGAACACGAGTTCGCGGGTCTTGCCCCAGCCGATCAGTTGCGGCAGCAGACAGGCCTGCATGCCGGACGGCAGGCCGAACAGCACCTCCGGCATGCCGAATTTTGCGGTATCCGACGCGACACGCATGTCGCATGACGCGGCGATTTCCAGCCCGGCGCCAAAACAATAGCCATTGATCCGCGCGATGACGGGTACAGGGGCCCGGCGGATTGCGTCGCAGGCGCGGTGTGTCAGGTTCGGTCCTTCCGATGCATCATGCTGAACGAAGGTGGCCATTTCCGTGACGTTCGCGCCACCGATGAACGACCTGTCACCAGCCCCGGTCAGCACCATCACCCGCAACCGCGGATCGGCGGAGGCGCTTTCGATCGCCTCCGCCAACTCACGTTTGCCCGCATTTCCCAGCGCGTTGCGCTGTGCCGCGTTGTTGACGGTGATGCGCGCGACGGTTCCGGCCTCGCCGCGGTCTTCAACCGCGACCAGGATCAGGCTCATTGGCGCCGCCGCAGCACCGCATCGCGTATCAGCGGCATGCGATCGTTGCCGAAATACATGTCGTCGCCGCCGACAAACATGGTGGGGGAGCCGAAGCCGCCGCGGTCGATCAATTCCTGGGTCGTTGCGCGAAGCTTGTCCTTGACGTCCTGCTGATTGATTGCCGCGAAGAACGCCGCCGGATCAACCCCGGACTTGCCGCAGATGTCCGTCAGCACGTCATCCTTGGAGATGTCCTTGTCATCGCCCCAATAGGCATCGAATGTTGCCAGGGCAAACGGCACGAGTTTATCGGACCCCTCCAGCCAAGTGCAGCCGCGCATCGATTTAACGCTATTCACCGGGAAGACGGACGGTCGGTAATGCATGCGGATACCCAGATAACGGGCCCAGTCCTGCTGGTCCTTTTTGTTATACGTCTGCTTCGCCGGCACTGGTGGTCGCTCCCGAGCGTTATGCACGGTGGGGTTGACCGCGTTGAAGACGCCGCCGACGAGGTGCGGACGCCAGGCGACGGTGACGTTCAACTCCTTCTGCAATTCAAGCAGGCTATGGAACGCGAAATACGTCCACGGACTGGAGCAGTCGAAGAAACACTCAATCTCTGCCATCATCGCCTCCTGTTACGCCACCGCTACCGGACGCGCCCGCTGATTATACAACATCTTCGCTCTGCGTTCCTGTTCCTCGGGCGGCAACTTGGATGCGTCTTCCGACAGATTGGCGCCCACCGCCAACCCGCGCTGCACAGCCGGTCGCGCGCCCAGTTCGTCGAACCAACGCTTGAAGTAGGGAAACTCCTCGATGTCCTGACCTTGTCCTTTCCAGTTCACCGTCCAGGGATAGCTGATCATGTCGGCGATGGAGTATTCGTCGCCGGCAAGGTATTTGCTGACATAAAGCCGGTTGTTCAGCACACCGTACAAGCGGTTCACCTCGTCGGTAAAGCGCCGCACGGCATAAGTTTGATCGCCCTGCTTGTCGCCCAGCCGGCGGAAATGCCCGCATTCCCCGGACTTCGGCCCCTGGTTGGCCATCTGCCAGATCAGCCACTGCGTGACGGCGTATTTGCCGCGCAGGTCCTGCGGGTAGAATTTTCTTACCTTCTCCGCCAAGTACATCATGATCGCGCCGGATTCGAAGATCGCGATCGGTTCACCACCACCGGCCGGCGCGGTATCGACCATGGTCGGCATGCGGTGGTTCGGGTTCATCTTCAGGAATTCGGGCGTGAACTGGTCACCGCGGCCAATATTGCAGGGGATGATATTGTAGGGAATGCCGGCCTCTTCAAGCAGGATCGTAACTTTCTTCCCGTTCGGCGTCGGCCAGTAGTGCAGGTCGATCATGGTGGAGCCTTTCCTGGTTGTCCTCGGACGACAGACTAGCGCATCGCCGCCAATCCGGCCACACTACCCCCCAACCCTCTGGACCGGATACCACGCGTGACCGATGATATCGTACTTGTGCATAGCTCCGACCTGCATGTTGACAACGACCCGCACCAGGGCCCCTACGGCGAGGATGGCACCACCGGCCTGCGCGTCGTGCTGGACGCCGCCAAGGCGCACCAGGCGGATTTCGTGCTGCTGGTCGGCGACGTGTTCGACAACAACCGCCAGCCGCCCTTCATCCTGGAGCGGTCGCGGGCATTGCTGGCCGATGCCGGCCGCCCGGTGTTGATCCTGCCCGGCAACCACGACCCGGTGACGCCGGACTCGGTCTATCTGCGCGGCGGCATCGCCGATATTCCGCATGTCCACATCATTGGCGTGACCCATCAGCACGCGGTCCACTTCTCCGACCACGATCTGGAGTTCTGGGGCCACGCGCATGTGGACTACAGCAATATGGTGCCGTTGCGCGACCCGAAAGCCCGCAGCAGCCGCTGGCAGATCGTTCTGGCGCACGGCCATTACGAGGCTGACGGCGTGCCTCCGCTGCGCCCATCCTGGCTGATCAGCGATTCCGAAATCGATGCCACCGGCGCGGACTACGTGGCGCTCGGGCACTGGAATCGCGCGGCGCAGGTCGGGACGGGAACGGTGCCGGCCTATTATTCCGGCTCGCCCGATCTGGCGAAAACGGTGAATGTGGTGCGGCTGTCGGGGAACGGGACGGTCACCGTGACCCGCGAGCCGATCACCTGGTGACGAACGGGGCGAGACGGTTATGACAGCACGTACATTTGTCGATATGGTCAAGCGACAAGACGGACTGTTCCGTCTCTCGGCTGATGGCGGCAGCTCGGAATCCCGTAGGTCAGCAGGGCCGCCAGGGTTCATGCTTGCGAAAAATGCAATCCAACGCGACGCAATATAGTCATAAAATCCAGTGTCGCCAGGTAAGGCACCCCAGCCACTGAAACAATCAGTGCGATCAATAGGCCGTTTACCCATAAAATCATTTTTGAGAACCACTCGGCGCCGGTTAGTGTTGACGTCTGCTTCATCGGTTCCGATGCAATTTGCAGGAATGTCCGGCCACTGAGAAGCCGCAAGATCCAGATCACGCAGCAGGCCGCCAGAAGCAGCAAAATATCCATCGCCCAGAATTTGTTCTCGAACTCATTCGCCACAGCCACAGCGGTCGTCAGGACCGACAGGCCGGTCGGAATCAAGCCCGCAACCGATAACGCGCCGCCGGAGACAACCACGACCAGGTCCTCAAGGCTCTTCTGGTCATTGGCCACGCGGTTATTCTCACGCTTCACCTGCTGCGAATCAGCCGGGTCGGCGGGGCGAGCAGGCGTGACCAGGCTGCGTTCCATGATCGCCAGCTTCGCCTGCTGTCGTAGCACTGCCTCGTTCACCGGATTGCTCCATTCAGCGAACATGGCAAGTCCCGCGGGGCTCGCGGTCAGGAATGCGGTTGCAAGGTCCATCGCCGATCGCTCACGCCGTGCTGTTTGTCGCGGTCCGTACCATGGTCAGGCCTTGCCTGCGCTGTGCGATCATGCGACTGCCCAGGGTCGAACAGTTGCCTCAAGAAATGGCGACGGCCGAACAATCCACAGGCATGCCCCTGGTTCCAGGACCCGGAGCGCCCGGTGCACGGTAGCTGTAGCTCACACAGCAGAAGTGCTCGGTGCCGGTACCGACGAGCGTGACCGGTTCCACGACCTGCTCGGTCTGGTAAGCTGCGGGGGCAATCCGGCCATGCACAAAAGTCTTCGGTTTGCTCCAGGTGCTGGTTCCGGTCGATGCGAACCTTGCAAGCCCGGCCTTCGCTATGCCGTCGACATCGATCTCCCGGTCAAGCGTGGATACATTCGTAATCTTGATCCGATGTGCGTATACGCCTCCAGGTTCGGTCCGCACAGACGGTGTCGGCGTGCCGGCCACCAGAAACTCGCTTTTGGTCTTGATCATGGCATTCCGGAACGCCTCTCCTGGTTGACCGGCCCCGCACACTATACCGTTTCTTGCGCCACGCCATCCAGAAGTTCGCCAAGCAGATTGCGTGCACTTACGTCCAACGGACGTGACGACGTCTTCTCGATGAAGCCGGCAAGCCGGTCGAAGAGACTGACCAGGCAGGCCCGAACGGCATATACGCCAACCGAATCGATGCTGTTATCTGGTTCATCGAGCGAAGCCCAGGTCGTCAGGGGAGAGGTGGCGGCGACGCCTGTCAAATTCGGCGCCGCGACGGTCACGCTACAGTCGAACCGGACGAAATGGGCCCGTTTGGCCAAATCCCATGGCACCAGGGAGTGCCTCAGGCTGGTTATATGAACCTCATCATCGGTCAGCAGCAGAAGCGTTTCATAGTCGCCCGGGGCGCGGCCCGTGGAAAGGATGTCTGCCGACCCGGCGAAAAACTCATGCAACGCGCGAGCGTCTGGCCGCCCTCCCCAAAACACAGTAAGGCCATCGGATCCCGGCTTCGGCACATTCGCCCCAAGCAAGGGTGCGTCGGCGGGACCGTAATGGAACCACGCACCGCCTTTGTTTCTGACCGGTTCCTGCGGCATCGCGAACTCTTGGCCCGAACGGCATGGCCTCGTAGAGTATTCGCCTTGGCGGGCCTCGCGTCAAGGTCTTTCGTCTGATGGGGCTTTCGGGCTGGCGCCGGCTGACCCCTTGCCGATCATTCCCCTCGACGCCTGAGCTCTGGCGGGTCAGGGCGGACCGGCGCTATGCTGGCCCCGATCAAACCGGGCCAACCGGAAAGCCAGAGGAAACCGCAGCCATGATCCGTCTTCCACGTCGCCGCCTGATCCAGGGCCTGGGCGCTGCCGCCCTGCCAATGCCCGCCATCGCGCAGAACGCCCCAATCCGAGCGGGCTGGATCGCGGCGGTGACGGGGGCTTTTGCGACCAACGCCCAGGCGCAGAACTGGGGTTTTCACACCATGGTGGACGACATCAACACGGCGGGCGGCATCGACGGCCGCAAGATCGAGGTCGTCATGCGCGATTCCGCCGGCGATCCGTCCAAGGCCGTCAGCTTCGCCAAGGAGCTGGTGTACA
>Ga0182012_10008390_pt1 | contig 10222 bp, 16 predicted proteins | sample 612S2SmetaG_FD_120486 | JGI IMG/M metagenome (GOLD analysis project Ga0182012, IMG submission 120486) | Permafrost microbial communities from Stordalen Mire, Sweden - 612S2S metaG | ecosystem: Environmental > Terrestrial > Soil > Wetlands > Permafrost | place: Sweden: Stordalen | collected...
GCCACCATCAACGCGCCGGGCGCGCGCGGCTATGCCGAGTATTTCGCGTTTTTCAATCTAGACAGCAAGCCCGTTACACTACGCGCCACTTGGAAAGAGCTCGGCCTGGACAATGGCAAACATGCGGTCGAAGACGCGTTCACAATGGAAGCGAGCAAAGTGTCGAAAGACGTGACTGTAACTCTGCCTGCGCACGGCAGCACCGTGGTGGAAGTGCAGCTGCAGTAAGAATACCTCGAGGCCTGGAGGCGCGCGAAGTTCATTCAGCGAAGTGCCGGACCGAGCAGCGGCTCAAGAAACTTTGCATCCCCATGACCATGCCAGCGTACTTGGCCGACAGCATCCATGAGTACGACATAGGGATCCTTGTCGGTACTCACATCGAAGTAGCTGCGCCAGAGTTTTTGATCCTGCGTCAACACCACAAATGCATCCTGTTCCGCCGGAAGAAGCCCCTTGCGCATGGCGTTCTTGATAGCGGGACGGAGTAGCGCAGGAGCCCCTTCCAGCATCGACGCCTGGTAGACAGCGACACCATTCAGCGCTGCGTCGTCATGGATCGCTTTTACCCAATCCCCGCAACGCATTCCACCATCCTTGCTGAATCCCATGAGCAGAATCGATGCATGGCCGTGCATCGCCTGGGCCAGGACGAGGCTGTGCCCACTTAGGGTTTCGCCCACGGTCGCAGGCAGCGTTTGAGCTCCGCTGATGGCGGCGGGCGAGGCCAAGGACAGCATGATCGCCCATTTCGCCAATCGCCTTCGAAAAATAGCCTGACCCATGACGGGATCATCGCATGGGAACGCAATTGCATGAAAAGGATTCTGTGATGCCCCAATGCGAAGCTGGCCCGGTTCGGTGCCGATACGACGCGCATGAAGCCAACTGTGCGAAACTGGAGGGTACGCCCGAGGTCTCCAGCAAGGACACTCACCCACAGGATCGCCTAATGCCCGTTTTACGTTCCGCCTTTATTGCTCTTTCCAAGAATCGAACCCTGCGCAGCTTTTGTGAAAACACACGCTTTGGCCGGCGGATGAGTTCCCGGTTTGTCGCCGGAATGGAGATTGGCGACGCTCTGCGCGTGGCCGAAGCCTTGAACCACCAGGGAATGCTGGTCACGCTTGACTCGCTCGGCGAAAGCGTCAGTTCCGAGGCCGAAGCGCACCGCGCGGCCGAGATTTACCACCAGTTACTCGATTGGATTGACGGGAACAAGGTCAACGCGAACATCAGCGTAAAGCTCACGCAGATGGGGCTTGAACTCTCCCCCGCGCTGGCCGAGGGCATCGCCGAGAAACTCGCTACGCATGCCCACGCCAAGGGCAACTTTCTTCGCATCGACATGGAAGACTCGTCGCTGACCCAGGTGACGCTGGACATCGTACGCCGGCTCAATGCGAGGGCCGAGCTTCGCGGCTCGATCGGCATTGTCATCCAGAGCTACCTCTTCCGGTCGCAAGCGGATATTGAACAGCTTATCGCCGATGGCATCCGTGTACGGCTCTGCAAGGGCGCATACAAAGAACCGCCTGAGGTCGCCTTCCCGGCCAAAGCAGATGTGGACAAGAACTATATTCATCTAAGCCAGATGCTGCTTGAAAGCCCCATCTATCACGGCCTGGCCACGCACGACGACGCCATCGTCGCGACGATCAAGGCATTCGTCAAAGAGCACGGCATCGATCCCAGCCGCTTCGAGTTTCAAATGCTTTACGGTGTGCGGCGAGAACTGCAGCGGAGCCTGGTCCGCGAGGGCTATAACGTTCGCGTCTATGTACCCTTTGGGCGAGAGTGGTACCCCTACTTCATGCGCCGCCTGGCCGAGCGGCCCGCGAACGTAATCTTCCTGGCCAAGAATTTCTTCCGGTCCTAGAATCGGCTGTGCGCGTGGTACGAAGAACCAAGAACCGCTCTAATCAGCGCCGCTTTCCTGCACTTTGTGGCTCTTGCGCTGGTGCTGCTTTCTTAGCATGATCGGTGCCCTGCAAATTGGACATTCCCAGGGATAGTACCCGAATAATGTATAAACCTTTTGTTGCAGAACGCCTTTGCGTGGGATACGACGCAGATTGCTTCCGCAGTTCTTGCAGTGCATTTTCGTTCTCCCGGCTGTTGCCTTCAATGAGTCCGCAGGGCCAAATTCAACCCCCTGGATTCCCCGATTAAGCTGTCTCGATAGAACATCATAGCCGGTTCCATAGGATTCCGGGAGAAGAATCCTCTACACCGAAAGTACTATTGTGCGGAGTTCACGCGTCGGAGTACCGAGAAAAGCGCCTGCCCAGATCGCTTGGGTGCCCCACCCTCGGCGCGTCTCTGTTTTTGCGCCTAGGGTGGGAGAGCACGATACCCGCATCACCGTATTCGGGACTCTGTCAGAGCGCAGCCGCATCCAGCCGAGCAAATCCCTGCCTCGCCAAGTCCGCAACCGCCCCGGCCAGCGTGGGCGAAGCGTTCAACGACTCCGGCCGCTCAAGCCTGCAACCGAGTTTGGCCGCATAGTCTCGAAACAGAATATCCACATCGAAAAGAATCTCCACATGGTCGCAGAGAAATCCGATGGGCTGGAGAATGATCTCCTTAACGCCCCCTGCAACGATCGAATCGAGCGTGCTCTCAACACTTGGCCCAATCCATGGACCGCCGCTCGCCCCCTGGCTCTGGAAGGCGAACCACCATTGCGGAATCTCCGGGACAAGCTCAGCAACCATGGCAGCGGTCCCCTTGGCCTCTTCCGCATACGGGTCCGCGCCCTGGCCAGGCCACAAGCGTGGCTGCCCTTCCTGGCTCTTACTTGGGTCGGGAGCCTCGACCGTTCGGGAGGGCACGCTGTGAGCCGTAAACAGCACGGGCACCGGATGCCCGACTTCGGCGCTCAGCTTGCTCAAAGCCGGCCTGAGGCGCTCGGCAAAGGCCTCCACCAGCAGCGGGTGATGCGCCCAGCCCTCGGTGAAATCGATGCGGATGCCCTTCGCTTCCGCCTCCACGGCCCGGCGGTACAATCCAACGCTGGTGCGCGAATTCTGCGGCGCAAGGCAGAGGACCGCGGCCTCTTCCACACCATCGTCCCTCATCTGGCGAACGACGTCGGGGATATAGGGGCGCCAGTTGCGCATGCCCACGTAGACCGGAAACGCCTGCCCATCAGCGGCAAGTTCGGCCTCCACCAGCCGCCCCTGTTCCAGGGTGATTTCCGTGAGCGGGCTCCGGCCAATGAGCGAGTAGCGGTGCTGAATCTCCTCGATGACCGCCTGCGGCAGGGGACGCCCGCTGACCACATTGCGCAGGTACTCGGGAATCTGCTCAACCGTCTCCGGCGTCCCATGCGCCAACAGCAGGACAGCCCGCTTAGCCATTTCCGTTCTCCAGTTTGAACTCACGGACCATTTTGACGACGGCTTGCACGTTTTCAACCGGCGTCGTCGGCACGATCCCGTGGCCCAGATTGAAAATGTGCCCAGGCCGTCCGTTGGCGGCGCGAAGAATCTCTTTCACCCGCAACTCCAGCACTTCGAGCGGAGCAAAAAGCGTGATCGGGTCAAGGTTGCCCTGCACCGCATGGCCGTGGCCCACAGCACGCCAGCCCTCGTCCAGCGGTTGACGCCAGTCGAGGCCAATCACGTCGGCACCGGTCGCCGCCATGTCGGTAAGCAGGCCACCCGTCTCAACACCGAAGTAGATCACCGGCACACCCATAGCCTGCACCGAGCGAACCAGGCGCTTCGAAGCCTCGAACGCATAGTCCCGATAGTCGGCAAGCCCCAGCGCACCCACCCAACTGTCGAATATCTGAATCACGTCCGCGCCCGCCTGCACCTGAAGCCGGCAGTATGACTCAAGGACAGTAACAATCTTGTCCAGAAGTAACCGCCAGGTAAGCGAATCGCGATACATCATCTGCTTGGTGTGGATGTAGTTCTTTGAGCCGCCGCCCTCGATCATGTAGCTGGCCAGCGTGAAGGGCGCGCCGCAGAAACCAATAATGCCGAGTCGGTCGCGGAAGTGCGTAGCCACCTTCTGAATGGCGCGAGCCACATAGGCCAGATCGTCGGTGCGATCGGTGCGCAGGGCGCGAACGTCTTCAGCGGTGCGGACGGGATGGTGAACGACGGGCCCTTCGCCCGCCTGGAACTCGAAAGGCAGGCCCATTGGCTCCAACGGCAGCAGCAGGTCGGCAAAGATGATGGCGGCGTCCACGCCGAGCTTTTCAGCGGCGGTAATGGTGACCTCGGCCGCAATTTGCGGTTGCTTGCAAATCTCCACCAGCGTGTGGTGCTTGCGAACGTCGCGATACTCCTGCATGTAACGCCCGGCCTGGCGGAGAAACCAGACCGGAGTGCGGTCAACAGGGCGGCGCAGACAGGCGCGCACAAAGCGGCTGCCGTCGAGAATCGTGTCGATGGGCGTATCGACGGCTCGGGTTGGGTCGTTGGGTTGCATATAGCCGATTCTAACGGGCCGAGTGGGGAAGCGGCTATACCGCTGCCCGCAGCTCAAATTTCTGGGCGACGGGCTCAACGATTTGCACAACGCCATGGCCAGGATTGACCTCTTCGCGCAGGCGAATCAACCCAAGCTGCTTGAGCTTGTTCACGTCCCTGGTAACCGATCCCCGGTTGCGGCCCAACTCTTCGGCGAGCGCAGAGATGCTGAGGCGCTTCTTTCTGGCCACCTGGCAGAGGCGAATACGCTGGGCTGTGAGGCATTCGAGCATGTGAAGCGGATCGGCAAACGTGATGATCCGCTGTGATTCGAGACGCTCACCCTTCTCCATTTTTTCCAGGCGCGCGAGGGAGCGTTCAACATGACCTTCAAATCCGTCGCCGAATATCTTCGTCTTCATTGCTTTTCCTTGTAGCCTTTTCGCAAGGCGTCAACTTCGCCAAAGAAGCGCCTCGCGGTGGTGGGGTAGCCATTGAACTCAACGGATTCGACATGTCCCATGAAGTGACGCTCATGGACGCCGTGAGCGTTGTCAAAACCAAGCATGCGGCCGTGGTCGAAACTGGATAGGTGCGCAAGGACGAAGGCGAGATTGTAGCGAATCACTTGCTCGCTTTCATCTACCCAGACCTCCTCGCGCAGAATCCCGACTCCCCCTGCGCACCAGAAGCCCGTTTCGTCATCGACGATCTTGCGCGGGCGAGTCTTTCTGCCCAAAGGAAAAACACTACCACAGATGATGCGTGCGATGCAACATCTGCTCGCCCCTCAGAGAAGATTCCACCGGACGAGAAGGATTTCTATACAATAGTTACAAGAGTGACAGAGTAAGGGGGATCGAGAAATGAGTACAACCCAATCGACCGTCATCAGCATGCGTTTGCCGGCAGAAAGCGGTCAGCGGCTGAAACGCATGGCCAGACGCCATGGATGGACCGCCAGCGATGCAAGCGCGCGGCTCGTCGAAGAGGGCTTGCGGCGGTCGGAATTTGCCTTCATCGACTTCAGAGATTCGGAAGTGGGGCGGCAAGCTTGCATGCAAGGAAGCACGCTTGCCGTGTGGGAGGTGATGCTCCTGGTCCGCAGTTACGAAGGCGATGCGGCCGCTGTTTCCAGACACTTGAAATGGCCACAGATAAAGGTACAGGCCGCGATCCACTATGCGGAGGCATTCAAAGATGAGATTGAAGAGGCAATTACCGACAACGATGCGATAGATTTCGAAGCGCTGAAGCGGATGTTGCCCCAGGCTACAGAGTTTGTCGCCCGGAAACCGGCGAAGCGCTGAGATGCTGAAGCTGTTGCTGGATGAGCACATCTCGCCGGATGTTGCCAAAGGATTGCGACGCAACGCCCGCGGAATTCCTGTTCAAGCGATGGCGGAATGGGAAGACGGCAACTTCCTTGGCCAGAATGATACAGCCTGTCTCCGCGAGGCAACTGCACAGGAACTGACCTTGGTAACCTATGACCGAAGGACAATTCCACCGCTATTGAAGCAATGGGCTGAGGCTGGGCTGTCGCACGCAGGGGTAATCTTTGTGGACGAAAAGACGATCTCTCCCGCGGACATCGGTGGCTTGGTCCGGGCACTGGCAGCACCGGCCAGAGAGGCCGGTGACTGGGACTGGACCAGCAGGATTTGCTTCCTTCGGCGATAACAAAGATTACGGCGTCCCTACTTCGTGTCCACGTGCAGCACCCGAATCTCCGGATAAGCCCCATCCCAGTCCGGGCTCACTTTGTCGAAAATGAGCCGGAACTCGTGCTGCTCGCCCTGGCCCAGCGGAGCAGCGGAGACCGGTTCCAGATCCACATAGGGCTCGCGAGTACGGATAAACTTCAACGGCTGTGTCTCATTCTGCGCAACCTCGTGCGTATAGCTGCGGAAGAGGACCTGCACGGTGATACCGGTAACGGTGTGATCGCCTGTGTTCGTGATGTGGCCGTCAAGATAAGTAACTTTCCCGCCGGCCAGGTTGGACGACTCACTCATGGCCAGTCCGCTAATCGGCAATTCGGCCGCATAAGTGTCGGGAGGCGCGGAGATCGGGGTGACCGTCGCCTTGGGTTTGGCGTGTTCCAGAGTCAGAACCGCCACGGTAGCAACCACGACAACCACGGCTGCGGCGATGGCCATGGGAAGCCAATTGCGTTCTTGTGTTGCAGCCGGGCGGGAGCCGGACGGGACGAGTTGCGGACCAGTGCTCACAAAGGGATTCTACAACCGTTACGAAAGGAAAGCTTGGGTATCTCCCGTTCTTGTTAAATGAGACATACTTTTTCGCCACTTGCCGATAAGGGTTCGTGTGTCACATTTTGCTCCCGATTTCCACTCTATGTTGTGCATCCCGAGCCGGCGAGCGGCGTCTAAAGATGCAAGAGCAAGGAACCAGGCAAGCAGAGGTTGCGTAGCCTTGTTCCAGGCACAGAAAGGCAGGCCCGAATGCAGCCATCCCCCCCATCGAAGCCGGTCTCTCTGCCGTCGCTCGTCGCTGCAGTACTGCCCGCCCGTAAGCGCGAAGATTTGCCCTACGAGGCTTTCACCGTTGCCGCCATTCTGATGGTGCTGATCACCTTGTGGGTGTTCTGAAAACCACTGCCTGAAGAGATTTCGAGAAGAAGCCTTTCAAATCATCGCTGCGCACGGTCAGCCGAAGCGCGCCCGCTTCACCGTCTGGCGAAAATCCTCGCCCGTCATCTCGACCCGCACGCACATCTCGGCTAGGCGAGACCTCATGCGGTCGCCGATTCTGTCCCCCAGGGTTTGCTCGCGCGCCGCGCGTTCGAGTTCTGTCTGGCCACCGCCGCCGGCTCCCAGGTCGGGGTAGTTGGTCGTGATGATGGTGGTCTGTTTGTCGTTGTAACGGGTATTCAGAATCAGCGCAACGGTGTCCCAAACCCATTCGTTCGGTTTTTGCGCGCCCAGGTCGTCCAGCACCAGCACTTCCGCGGCAAATACCGGCTTTAGCAGCTCTAGTTCGGTGGTCTGCACCTGGGGGTTGTAACTGTTCTGGATACTCTTGAGCAGTTCGCGGTAATCGCAGAAAAGGCCTTTAACTCCCCGCTCCTGCACCAGACGCCGCAGAACGCCAACCGCGAGGTGCGTTTTGCCAACGCCAATCGAGCCTGTAAACAACAACCCTTTGCCGGCAGTATCCACCGGATAAGCCTCAACGAATTTGCGCGCGGTCAGGTGTGCACGGCCCAGCGAGGCGTCGGCGCCACGGAAGGCCGTCTCATAGCCGTCCAGAGTGTAATGCCGGTAACGCTCCGGGATATGCGCCGCAGCCAGCCGCCGTTCCTCGCGCACCATCTCCTGGCACTCGCAGGGTCGCGAAACCCATTTCCCGGCGGCATTCACCACGCGCACCAGCCCCACTCCATCGCAAATCTCGCAGACACTCATCTGGATTCAAGCCTAGCGCATGAGGAGCAATGGCGTACCGGTGCACGTCTGGCCCTCAATTGTGGAAAAGCCATTCGCCAACCTCCAACTCGATTCCCTACAATCGAAGCCGCGAACGGCTGGAAGTTTCTTAGCTCTGTCCTTCTTCTTCGCGCTGGAATCGGAGACATCGCCTGTGAAAAGAATTCATCTGCATTCAGCTATTTTTGCTGGATTGGCCCTCGCCACTCTGCTCTTACCTTCGCACATCAATGCACAGGAACCAGGCAACCTGCCAGAGACCAAGGCACCCGCCCCAACCCAGACTCCTGTTGTGCAGAAAGCCCCTGCCTACGACGCCAAGCTCGACTGGCCCTGGCTGGCCCGGTTCAAGGAGGCCGATTTGAAGCTTGCTCCGCCTGCTCCGGGCGAAAACCGTGTGGTGTTCATGGGCGACTCCATCACCGAAGGCTGGCATTTCGATGGGCCCAAAGGGTTCTTCCCCGGCAAGCCCTACATCAATCGGGGCATCAGCGGCCAGACCACGCCGCAGATGGTGCTCCGCTTCCGCCAGGACGTAATCGCGCTTCAACCGAAAGTAGTGGTAATTCTGGCCGGCATCAACGACATTGCCGGCAACACCGGCCCGGAAACGCTGGAACAGATAGAGGACAATCTCGCCTCAATGGCCGAACTCGCCACCGCCAACCACATTCGTGTGGTCCTCTGCTCAGTGATGCCGGCCTTCGACTTTCCCTGGCGGCCAGGTCTGGCGCCAGCCGCAAAGGTGGTTGCACTGAACGAGTGGATCAAAGGCTACGCAGCAGCCAAGAGCTACGTGTATGTGGATTTCCACACCGCCATGAAAGACGACCGTGATGGCCTTCCCGCCAAGCTGAGCGGCGACGGCGTGCATCCAAATCCAACCGGGTACGCGATCATGACGCCGCTGGTAGAAGCTGGGATCGCGAAGGCGCTGGCACAGTAGAGGCTTGGAAATGGGAAGCGGGTTTCGCGAATCCGATGTGCTGGCGCTGTTGGGCAACTTGTTTCATGATTTCGCTTCCCCGTCGAGCATCCTCAGCAGAGCACGCCGTCCTGGTTCCCGGTCCCCCGTAACGAGGTAGACAAGGATCGCCCCTTGAAAGAGCTGAAGCAGTTCTTCCACGGCTTTTGGATCGGGCAGGAACTTCAAAAGCAGGCCGACCCATAGCCGCTGCTGCTCCGCGTAAAAGGCCCTGGCGCGGTCTGAGCCGCTCCAGCCGCGGCGATTCACGTCCATGATTAGCAGCAAGGTTCCGCGGGATTGGGGAGCTGTGGATTGGTCCCAAAGCGCCGTCACCACCGTTGCAATGGAGACGCCGGGAGGGAACCGGCTGGCGCTGAAGCGGTCGCGCAGGCGATCTTCCAGGAGCGCGAAGGCCTTCTGCTCGAGGATTTCGCGGCTGCCGAAGTAGTGGATCAACATGCGCTTGCTGATTCCGACCACGCTTCCCAATTGGTCCAGGCTCAGGTCCAATGTTCCCGCTGCAATGAAGGCCGCCAGACAGGCTTCGACAAGCTGATCGAAATTCCGATTTTCTTTCCGCAATGCTCTTGCCTCCCAATGTACCACATGGTACAAATAGCGGTGTACCGGACGGTACATATTCTACCTTCAAAGGGGGATTACGTGCGAGGACGCGAAGTTGCTCTTCTTTTGGGATTCGGACTTGTGTTTTGGATTGCGGGCACGCTTTGGTATCAGAAGCGGGGGCCGCTTGTCTTCGAGACGACGGCGATACGCTACTGGATCAACTTTGCTCTGACGCCGCTTGTGACTTCCGCGATCTGCATTTTTCTGCTGCGCTGGCGACGGATCCCGGCTCCCGAATGGGCTTCGGCGATGCTGCTGATCGCCATTCCCGGCATGGTGGGTGAAGCGGTGCTGCTCTCGCATTTCGAGGCGCTGATGCCAAGCATGCGGGAGGCTTCCGCGGGAAAATATGGCGCGTTCCTGTTTGCCACGTATGCGCTGGTGCTGAGTTTCGCGGAGATTGTGACCCTCAGAGCCTGCTTAAAAACATTCTGATTTGAAGGGTACGGGATTCATCCCGCACATGATTGGCGAATACAGCTTCGGCTTTACAGCGTGCGGAAAGAGTCTCGTCGGAGGGAGGCGGGGGTTTCAACCCCCGTGTAAAGCTAGCAAAATCAATGTCGGCTTTAGCCGCGGGCGGACCTTTTTCGCCGACATTACTCGAAATCCCGAGTTTTTCCGCAGCCTGTTTAGATTGGATGAGACGGCTGGTCCCGCGGAGAGCTAAGCTCACCGCAACGCACTCGAAGGTGCTAGGAGGAGACCAGCCAATGAAGAAGCTTAGCAAACAAACGCAGGAGATGGAA
>Ga0182012_10008391_pt1 | contig 10222 bp, 9 predicted proteins | sample 612S2SmetaG_FD_120486 | JGI IMG/M metagenome (GOLD analysis project Ga0182012, IMG submission 120486) | Permafrost microbial communities from Stordalen Mire, Sweden - 612S2S metaG | ecosystem: Environmental > Terrestrial > Soil > Wetlands > Permafrost | place: Sweden: Stordalen | collected...
GGAAATTTAAAACGACTGGCCGGGGAAACTTCGGTGCGCCTCCAAAGCCGCCTTGCCGCTTATCGAACGCCCGCTCGAATTGCCGGAAGGCTGCATGCAACAATTCGCGTTCCGGTTCCTGTGCCACAGGCGCCGTTGCGGACATGGCCTGCAACTGTTCGGCAATGCTCTTACCGGAAAGTTCGACCTTGTCGCGTTCATTTTTCCAAACCTGCGAGAGATGCACTAGAAGGTCTCGGAAGCCCGGTCGCCCATATCGCGAATCAGGCGGGAAGTATGTGCCGCCAAAGAATGGCTTCAAATCGGGGGTAAGCCATACCGACATCGGCCAACCCCCAGTTCCGGTCGACGCCTGAACGTAAAGCATGTAAATGCGGTCGATATCGGGGCGTTCTTCCCGGTCGATCTTGATGGGTACAAAATCACGATTCAAGACTTCAGCCACACGCTCATCCTCGAATGATTCGTGCGCCATGACATGACACCAATGGCAAGTTGAATAGCCGATAGACAGAAAAATCGGCTTATCTTCGTTGCGCGCTTTGTCGAATGCGGTTTTACCCCAGGCGAGCCAGTCGACTGGATTATGAGCGTGCTGGCGTAAGTAAGGACTCTTTTCGTGAATCAGCGCGTTAGTGCGGTTACTTGCCTGCACTCGCAACCATCTTGCCCTTAGGCTTTGGCGAAGCGGTGCTGTTGCCCATGTTGAGCAACTCTTCCAGATGTTCGCGCAACGCTGGCTCCTTCATGACCGCGTCCCATTCGGGACTGCTTTTTGCAGGTGTCTGGTAATGGATGATGCCTTTACGATCAATCAGAACCAACTGCGGGACCACCATACGATCGGCCGGGGTGAAGCCCATGAAATTCATCATCTGGGCGCGCGGCAGGTAACCAACCGGAAATCCGACTTGGAATCGTGAAGAAAACTGCTGCACCATTTGGTCCGCTTCGCTCGGTCCGCCAATGCCGTCTAAGACGTTGATTGCCAGGTCGATGACTTGTAAGCCGCGTTTCCCGAACTCTTGCTGATACCTTGTCAACTCATGGGAAGCCGCTTGGCAGTGGGGACACGTAGTAAAAATAAACTCTAACGCCACCACTTTGCCACGATACTCGCTCAGCAACCTTTGCCCTTCGCCAGGAATGGTGAACGCAAGTTCCGGCGCTTTGCGAGGTGTAACCACCTCACCCGCCATCAGAGAGGCGGTCGATACGGCTGAAAGTAGGAGAAAGCCGAAGATGTTCTTCACAATTATTATTCTAGAACGATATCGTTGGGATAGACGTGCTTCCTGCCAAGCAATTCATCGTTAGTGCCGGTATCAGCAAGACCAGTTACACCGAGGTGGTGGCACTATGCCGTCAGTGGGCGCAGGAGGGCAGCTCCCATTACATCTGCGTTACTTCGGTTCACGGTGTGATTATCGCCAAAGATGACCCGGCGTTCGCGGAAATCTTGAATGCAGCGGACGTTGTTACGCCAGACGGCATGCCAGTTGTTTGGGCATTGAGGAGTTTTGGAGCGGCTGGACAACAAAGGGTTTATGGGCCAACCCTCATGCTGGAGCTGTGCCGAAGTGCGGCGCAACATGGAGTTCGCATCTATTTATATGGAGGACATCCGGAAGTCCTGGCGCCACTCGAAGCCAACCTAAAGCAGAAATTCCCAGGGCTGCAAATTGTTGGCAGCTATTCCCCGCCCTTTCGACCGCTTACGGTCGAAGAAGACGCGAAGATTCAGGAAGAGATTCGGCGGTCCGGAGCCCACTTGGTCTTTGTGGGAATTAGCACGCCGAAGCAGGAACGTTGGATGTTCCAGCACCGCAATGCGTTCCCAGGAGTGACGATGATTGGGGTAGGCGCGGCATTTGATTTCCACGCGGGGGTGAAAGCACAGGCCCCTCCCTGGATGCAGAAAGCCGGATTAGAGTGGCTTTTCCGCTTATTGAGCGAGCCGCAGCGGCTTTGGAGGCGTTATGTGCTAATTACTCCACGATTTCTACCGCTTTGGTTAGTCCAGCACCTCAAATCGATGAGAGAATCCCGACCGTAGCCCACACTTCCTTCACAGAGAATTGCGGGGCTGGTTCTTAGCTTGCTAAAGACCCGCTGAGTTCTCAGAAAAAGGAATTACTGACATGAGCTCGATTGCCACCGCCCCCTCGCGTAATCCCGACAAAGACGGATCTGCTAAAAAGCAGCTGCGATTCTTGAATAATCCAGATGCTCCGCCTACGCTGGATTCGTCGTGGGCCGAAACCGGTGCGGCCTATGGCCAAGCCACCGATGAAGCAAGCCGCGTAGAACGGTTATTGAACCAATTGGAAGCAAGATCCATGGCGCTTGTGCCTTACGGCTATGGCAACTTGCGCGAAGTTCCGGCCAAGAAATCGAATAGCGCCATTATCGCAGGAGTGATTGTGGCCGTGTGGGTCAGCACACTTATCCTCGGTGTCGCTTATCTTCGTCTTGGAAATCACCAAGTTGCGGACCGGGCACCGGTACCCACGCCGATTATCCTCGGGGCAGATCCACAAGAGCAAAAGGTGGCCAGCTCGGTGGATCACTTAGCCAAGGCGTTGGTCACATCGTCGGAACGGATGAATGAGTTGCAGGCGGCAATGGAGAGGTCGAACCGCGATTTACAACGGCTTGCCAGCAAAGTAAGCGAGAAGCCTAAGCCAGCGGCTGCGAGCCCCAGAGTTGAAGCAATGGAGATTGCACCAAACGGGGCGGCGGGCGCCAACCTTCCTAAGAATTGGCACCAAGTCCTGGACGTTAAACCGAGCGATTCGGCCGTGCCGCACAGAGGGGCTGACGGATTGATCGACTACTGGCTGGTGCCGCGAGGCGCTGAAAAATCGGCGGCGAAAGTCTTGCCGATTGGCACCAGTCCTGAAGGCGTGGTCGTGCACAGCATTGACGACGGTAAAGACTATACGCTCACTCCAAATGGCGAATGGCGCAACGGCGCGATGACGACGCCTGGCAACTAACTTTATTGGGGCTGAAGACCGACAACGTATTCATCTATGCGACGGCGGCTGCTACCAGCGGCCTTCGTCGCATAAACGTATATCGGCTTGGCAACGATGTTAGCTTGTGGCACGGGGCCGTAATTGCGGCTGTCCACGGTACCGTTGCGATTGTCGTTCAGAATAAAGTACATTCCCTCTGGGACTATCAAGTTCCCTTCCTTTACCCATTCCGCATACATTTCACTTTGCAGGCGTAATACCTCGCCCTGATCGAGCGAGGAGTCGAAACGATCTGGAAAATTTCGTGATGGCACGTTAGCCGCAAGCTCGATATACGGTTCATCTAAGGTCTTGCCATTCAGCACAACTCTGCCATTCTCTACCCGCACACGGTCACCCGGCAAACCGAGCACCCGCCCAATGGCGCTTTGGGTTGGATCGTAAGGCAGGTTGAACGCTACCAACTCACCGCGCGTTAGATTTTGCCCGATCAGACGAATGCCCACCAGCGAATCTCCCTTTAGAAGCCCGGGCTCCATCCAGGTGGATGGCACAACATAAAAACGCACAAACGAGATTCCAACAGCAACCACGAGCACCGACACGAGCAGAAATGTCACCATCACGAATAACAAGAAACCGCGCATGAAACTTTATCGTAGTATCAATCGCCCCGATTTCCAAGGCTCAGCCGAATTGCACACCAATCGGACTAAGCAAGTGCTACCCTTAAGCTGAGCCGTCAGAATCCCAAATGATGTTCACCTTTGGCGGAGATCGTTGCCCGCGCTGTAAATCTAAGGAGATTAAGAAGTCGCAGGAACGCAACATTATCGAGCTGACTTTCTGCTTTATGGCAGTAGCTTGCCGCTGCTATAACTGCGAACTTCGCTTTTTTCGTCCAAGGTGGTACGGTCTTCCGCCGGAGCGGACCAAGCGTTCGAGAAACACAAGTGCATCGACGATCAAATAGATTTCTTAGTTCGATTTACATTTTGAATGAGCGGTTTTAGGCGTCCTGGCATTCAGCGATATGCGTCGGAGAGATTTTCTTTCTTTAGCTGCGGCTAGTGTTATTTCAGCTCGGCCCGTATCAAAGCCAAACATTCTTCTGCTGATGGCAGACCAGTTCCGGGGTGACGCTCTGCACTGTGATGGCAACGACCAGATTTTCACTCCGAACCTTGATCGAATCGCGGCAGACGGCGCCCGATTCCGCTGTGCTTATTCCTCGACGCCAACATGTACACCAGCGCGGGCGGCGCTGCTGACGGGATTGTCTCCGTGGCGGCACGGTTTACTCGGCTATGGCAAGATTGCCGATCGATATCCGGTTGAAATGCCTAGGCTACTGAAGAGTTCAGGTTATTTCACATCGGTGATTGGAAAGTGCCATTACACCCCTCAAAGGAATAGCCACGGGTTCGACGAAGCGCTACTGGATGAATCCGGGAGGGAGGAGAGCGTCGACTTTCGCAGCGACTATCGTTCCTGGTTCTGGTCGATAGCGCCGCAGGCCAATCCCGATGAAACAGGAATCGGTTGGAACGATTATCGAGCAGCTCCTTATGCGCTGCCGCAAGAACTCCATCCGACAAATTGGATTGGCACAACGGCCGTCAAATTTTTGGAAAGCTACCAGCGGCCGCAGCCATTTTTTCTCCAGGTTTCGTTTGAACGGCCCCACAGTCCATACGATCCGCCGAAGCGCTGGTGGAAACATTATGAGAACGCAGACTTGCCCAAAGCGCAAGCTGGCGAGTGGGCAAAGCGTTATGCGCCAAGAAGCGGCCCGGGTTACGAAATTTGGCACGGAGATTTAGGCGGGGAGCAAGTTCGCAGTTCGCGTCAAGGTTACTACGGAAGCGTTTCGCATGTGGACGAGCAGATTGGGCGGGTAATGGAAGCGCTGGAGAAGCGCGGCTGGCTCGAAGAGACACTGGTGGTTTTCGTTTCCGACCACGGAGACATGACCGGTGACCAGAATCTTTGGCGCAAGAGCTACGCTTATGAACCTTCGGCGCGGATACCGTTGCTGGTGCGTTGGCCGAAAGGCTTGTTCAGCGCAGAACGCGGAGCAGTGAGGGCAGAGCCCGTCGAAATTCGAGATTTGCTGCCAACGTTTCTGGATGTGGCTCGAGTTCCTGAGAAAAGTGAGAAGTTGGATGGCAGAAGTCTGCTGGATATTTTGCGTGGCGCAAGAGATTGGCGCAGTTATATCGACTTAGAACATGATGTTTGCTACAGTCCGGCAAATCACTGGAATGCGTTGACCGATGGGCGAATGAAATATATCTTTCACGCGCGCGATGGCAACGAGCAGTTGTTTGATTTAACCCAAGACTCGCATGAGCTAATAAGCATTGATTCAAACTCGACTATGAGTTTGTGGCGTGAGCGTTTAGTGAATCATCTGGCAGAGCGCGGTGAGCGATTCGTAAAAAAGGGGCGATTGGCTCTGCGACCGGAGAGCTATCTATACTCGCCGCATTATCCAAGTGGTTCAGGAATGCGTGGTTAGCGTAGCCAAAACTCGATCTCACGCACAACCTGAGCCCATCCTCTTTCGAGTTGCTGTGACCAAGTAAGCGGCGGGTTTTGAAATATCGCCAGATTCTCAACCTTGCTATAACCACTCGGGATCTCGAACAGGCTCTTGTCTAAAGGATCGTGGGAGAGCTCAAGGATCTCGGTTCGCAGCGAGTTGGTTTCCTCTAGCACCGCGAATCCGCGCGGCCGTCGCCCATGAACAACAATATTGTCAATGCACGGCCGACCTCCTGGCGTCATGAATCCGCCGGTAAGGATAGCCATTTTCGTTACTCCAGCTTCTTGTTCCGGCTCGGCGTAATACCAGCCATCCGCCTCCATGGTAGAACTCGTCCCACAAGCTCCTGGTTCTGCCACACGCCGATCTCGCCAAACCAAGTGCCTCGCTGTCTGGCCGAAGAACTGCCTTCTTTCGCCAGTGTCGGTTACCTCAAAATAAATGTCTAGAGTTTTGCGTAGCTGGTCCGACACGTTCGCGTGAAAAGGCGAGGGCACGGGATAAGGTCGATTGGCAGGCACCGGCGGAATCGGATACTCGACATACTGACGCAAACTGGGATCGAGTATGTATTGGACCTTGTCACTGAAAGTAATGTTCACTACGGGACGGGCCGCAGAATCACTTGAAAAGACTTCTGAGTCGATACGAGACTTATCGCCTTGTTTGTACTCCTTACGAATGGTCACGCGCCCGTGGCCATTTGGACCAAGAAATGATGTCTTAGTGACAGTGAGCGTGTCCGCTAAGAGAGTACAGGCCACGACCATAAATAACCCGACTAGCCGGGAATACATAGCCACAGAATACCGCAGTTTCCCGACCTCCGACTTAAGCCGTGGCGCCTACCGTTTCTTCCTGCCAGAAGTCTTCGCGCAGATATTTAGCTGCCCCGTCGCAGCCGATAGTTACGATTACACCTTTGCGACCCTGCTTTACCAGTTCCTCACCCAAACGCCTCGCGGCGACCACATTGCCCGCCGCTGAAATACCAAGCAGCAGACCTTCTTCGCGGCCGAGCTTGCGGGCCATGGCGTAACAGTCTTCGGTATCTATCCACAAGTTTCCATCAGCAACTTTGTCGTCGTAGATGCCTGGCACAATCGAAGTTGGCAAATGCTTGGTGCCTTCTACACCATGCAGCGGAGTGGAGGGTTGCGCCGACCAGCATTCAACGCCAGGCACATCGCGTTTTAGACGGCGGCTGGTGCCGATGAACGTTCCCGTGGTGCCGAGCAAGGCCACAAAGTGCGTGATGCGACCTTCTGTTTGCTGAATGATTTCGGGCCCGGTCGTTTCAAAATGAGCGCGCCAGTTAGCGTCGTTGTTGTACTGGTCGGCGTAGAAATAGCGATCAGGGTCTGCCGCGTAAATTTCGCGCACCTTGCGGAAAGCACCGTCGGAGCCTGCGCCCGCATCCGTTAAGACTAACTCTGCCCCATAGGCACGCAGAATGAGTTTGCGGTCTTCGCTGGCATTGGATGGCAAGCAAAGCTTGACGGGATAACCTTTGGCCGCACCAATCATGGCGTAGGCGATACCGGTATTGCCGCTAGTAGCGTCGAGAATCGTCTTGCCAGGAGCGAGCTTGCCCGACTTCTCCCCTTCGCGAATAATGTTGTAGCCGGGCCGGTCTTTCACAGAACCGCCAGGATTGAAGAACTCAAGCTTGGCCCAGATCTCAACGCCAGGCAGGCCGGCACTGGCGCTCTCTAGCTTTACCAGAGGGGTGTTGCCAATTTGGTCGAGAAGATAGCGTCCGTTTCTCATTGACTTAAGCCACGAACAGTCGCGCGCAAGCGCTCTCGCGGTTCGCCGGCGCATTCCAGAGAATATTTGCCCGCGCCGAAAACTCCGTCGAAAAAACGTTTGGCTTCAGGCTCGATCGCACGCCACGATTCGTCGTCGTTGGGATGTAGCAGCCGGTCGTTAAGGACTAATTCCAAGTGGTTCGGGTCGAATTGAAGCGAGCCCTTAAACTCGGGTTCATTTTCCAATTGGCGGCATGCATTGAGGGCAGCATCGTAGGCTTGCCGCAAGCTGTCCTGTGCGTTGCCCTCGCCCACAACTTTGCGGTTATAAAGTAGCCCCAATTGATTGCGCGAACAATCCAGGCTGTAATTCGCCTCATGCGCGATAAGCAATACGCCCGGCCCTTCCGGCACGTGCGAGTAGTCGGCCACATCAATCAAAATTTCAGGCACTGAGCGTTCTTGAATCCAGCGGTGAAAGACCGGGATGGCAGCAGAAACATCTATGGGGCGCTTGGCAAAGATCTTTATATTTACGTGTTGCATCGCTATCCCCTAAGCGGGCACTGCCGCCGCTTGTGTAGCAAGGCGAAGCGAACAACTATGGCAAGCCTCAATAAAGAGCTGCGTTTCTTCAATTAGGCGGTGCGCGCCTTCAGCCGTATATTCTGAAAGCCCGTGGTCGTGAGCACGAAAAAGGAATTGCCCGAACTTGCCGCCCGCGAAAGGGTCAAAGAACAGCTCAGTGTCGTAAAACTCCCGCCTGAAGGCTTCGACAATGCCATCGGGTGTCGCCAGAAAGAAGACTTTGCGCCAAGCTAGTAAGGCCTTTGCGCCGTTGAGCATTGCTTCGTACGCTAGCTTCGTGGCGGCGGCGGTGTCGCCCTTTTCTAGCGCGAGTTGCGCTTCAAAGGCCTCGCGTTCGCAAGCCGTTAACTGAAATTCCAGCGGCGTGACGACTTCGCCTGCGCATTCACCAATACCCAGATCGCCGAGCGTATAGGAGCGCGGGTCGTGCCAGTCGGAGTACATAGACGGATCTTGATCGTGAGGCGGGATTGCCCCCAGATCGTCGATCATCTTCTTGCATTCAGCTTTACCAATGCGCCCTATGAAGGCTTGGAAGGCTTCGCCACTCTTCCGTTCGGCAACAAAGCGCCGGGTGATTCTATCAATCGCCTCGGGCACTCGCTTGGATGGAACCGCACCGATGGCAAGGCCGTACGATCCCGCATTGTTGCTCCACTGGCCGCCCAAGACCACTTGGAAGTGCGGCGCGGCATAGCCGTTCTTATTGCGATTTACCCCGTAGAAACCGAGATCGGCAAGATGGTGCTGGCCGCAGGAATTGAAGCAGCCGCTGATTTTGATCCGCAAGTTGCGAACGGCTTCATCTTGCGTGACTGAGTTCTCAACCAGCCTTAGGCGGAGTTCGCCAGCAAGGCCGCGTGACGATGAGATGCCGAGCTTACAAGTATCCGTGCCAGGGCATGAGACCGGATCGAAAATTGTTTCCGCAATAGGCGCAGCGAGGTGCGCGGCTTTTAGTTCTTTGTGAAGATCGGCGAGATCGGCTTCACTCACCCAGCGCAAAACTATGTTTTGTTCCACCGTGAGGCGCAAGGTTTCGTTGGTGTACTTGCGAGCGATATCAGCGAGAGCACGCAATTGGTCCGCAGTGATATCGCCCAACGGCAAAGAGATGGTGACCGTCGAGTAACCGGGTTGACGCTGCGTGTAAACATTGGCGGCTTTCCAGCGGCGGAATTCCTCCGAGTCGATTTGCAGTAAGCCAGTCGGACGGCGCGGCGCTTCTTGATCTTTCTGAACATCTGCCAAGTAAGCGGTCCAACGCGCATCGGGTACAAGCAAGGCGCGCTCTTCCTGAACGAGGCGCTTAAATTCATCGAGCCCAAGCTTAGCCACCAGGAATTTCAAGCGGGCCGTGTTGCGATTCTTCTTTTCACCTAACCGGCCAAAGACACGCGAAACGGCCTGCGTCAACGGAAGCAATTCTTCCTCGGGCAAGAACTCAGCAAACAACTTCGCCTGATAAGGCACTGCGCCCAAGCCGCCACCGACCCATACTTCAAAGCCGCGCTTGCCATCGCGTTCACGCGCGATGCAGCCAATGTCATGAATGCGTACAAGCCCGCAAGGATTGGTGTCGCAACCGGAAAACGCAATCTTTACTTTGCGACCGAAATCCTGCGCGTCGGGATGGCCAAGGAGAAAGTAAGCCGTGGCTTTCGCATAAGGAGTGACGTCGAAGGACTGGTCGCGGCACACGCCACTTAAATGGCACGCTGTGACGTTACGAATGCTGTTGCCGCAAGCTTCGCGCGTTGTTATCTCTACCGCGGCAAGACGGCGCATCAGTGCAGGCGTGTCTTCAATGTGGATGTAGTGAAGTTGGATGTCTTGGCGCGTGGTGACGTGGGCGATACCGTCCGAATATTCTTCAGACAGGTCGGCCAGCACCTCTAACTGCGCGGCATTCAAACCACCAAACGGGATCTTGATCCGCTGCATGCCAGGCGCATCCCAAAGCGTGCCAGGGCCTTTGGTGAGCGGATCTTGCGGATAGGCGAGTTTGCGACTCTCGACGCCATCGTGACGCTGGCCGTTATCGTAACGTTGACCATAGGCACCCCGCCGTAGACGAGTTTCCGCAAAGACTTTGTCTTCGATTTTGCCTTGCTTTTTCAGGGCGATTTCGTGTTCGAACACGTCTATCTCAGCTTCAAGATCGGGTTTGATTTGGGCGCGCAGGCGCTGGCTCCAGAGAGAGTTGCTGGCTTTCATTGAGGCGGGTGAATCATCCCAAACTAACTAGGGATACGGGACAAGTATACCAGTTTCTTGCGGGTCTCGATAGCTAGGCGAAGGCGAAGCAAAACTTGTGCGGAGCAACTCGCCAAGGGAACTGATGCCTTTAAGGA
>Ga0182012_10008393_pt1 | contig 10220 bp, 6 predicted proteins | sample 612S2SmetaG_FD_120486 | JGI IMG/M metagenome (GOLD analysis project Ga0182012, IMG submission 120486) | Permafrost microbial communities from Stordalen Mire, Sweden - 612S2S metaG | ecosystem: Environmental > Terrestrial > Soil > Wetlands > Permafrost | place: Sweden: Stordalen | collected...
AGACCGCCGTGCCGAAGAGGACCTGGTGGAAGTGGGCCACCACGAAGTACGTGTCGTGGGTGGCGAAATCGATGGGGGGCGAGGCCAGCATGATGCCCGTCACGCCACCCATCAGGAAGGCGAACAGAAAGCCGATACTGAACAGCATCGGGGTGTTGAACGTCAGCTGACCGTGCCACATGGTGCCGATCCAGTTGAAGAACTTGATCCCCGTCGGCACGGCGATGAGCAGGCTCAGGAAGGAGAAGAAGGGCAGCAGCACGGCGCCCGTGGTGAACATGTGGTGGGCCCACACGCCGGTGGAGAGGGCGGCGATGGCCATGGTGGCGAAAACCATGCCCTTGTAGCCGAACACGGGCTTGCGGGAGAACACCGGCAGCACCTCGGTCACAATGCCGAAGAACGGCAGGGCGAGGATGTAGACCTCGGGATGGCCGAAGAACCAGAAGAGGTTCTGCCACAGGAGTGGTGAGCCGCACGACGCGATGGCGGCGCCGGTCACGCTGTGACACCCGACGGCCGTGTAGATGTGGGTGCCGAAGTGGCGGTCGGCGAAGAGCATGATCAGCGCCGCGGTGAGCACCGGGAAGGCGATCAGGATCAAAATGCCGGTGACCAGCATGTTCCAGGTGAAGATGGGCATCCGGCACATGGTCAGGCCCGGGGCCCGCAGGTAGAAGATGGTCCCGATCAGGTTGACGGCGGTGAAGATGGCCGAGAACCCGGTCAGGGCGAGCGCCATGATCCACACGTCGCCGCCGGCCCCCGGTGAGTTGGTGGCGTTGGACAGCGGGGCGTAGGCCACCCAGCCGAACGAGGCGGCCCCGCCGGCCACGAAGAAGCCGAGCAGCATGGTGATCGAGCCGGTCAGGTAGAGCCAGTAGCTGAGGGCGTTCAGCCGGGGGTAGGCCATGTCCGGAGCGCCCACCTGCAGCGGGATGATGTAGTTGGCCAGGCCGCCGAAGGCGAAGGGCCCGGCGAACAGGTACAGCATCAGGCTGCCGTGCATGGTGAACAGCTCGTTGTACTGCTGGAAGTTGACCAGGGAGTTCGACGGTCCCGACAGCTGCAGCCGGATGATCATGGCCATGATGCCGGCCAGGTAGAACATCACGATCGAGGTGATCATGTAGCTCTGCCCGATCACCTTGTGGTCGGTGCTGGTCAGCCACTTGAGGATGCCGGTCGGCCCGTGGTCCTCGTGCCCACCGGCGTGGTGCCCGTCACCGTGGTCCTCGTGGGTGAGGTCGACGGTGGCCAGCGGCGGGTTGATGACGTCGGTCACGCTCCAGGACCTTTCGCTGCGATCTGGTTCTTGAGGGAGGAGATCGACGGGGTGTTGGTCCCCGTGCCGCTGTGCTCCCAGGACTCGAACTGGGCCGGGGGCACCGACTTGACCTGGAAGATCATGAGCGAGTGGTACAGCCCGCAGAGCTGGGTGCACTGGCCCCGGTAGGTGCCGGTGTGCAGCACGGTGAAGTTGAAGTGGTTGGTCACCCCGGGGAGGGCGTACCGGCTGAAGTTGAACTCGGGCACGTAGAAGCCGTGGATCACGTCGGCGCTGACCAGGGTGATGGCCACGCTCTGGCCGGTCGGCACCACCATGGTCGGGTTCTCGGTGGTCTGCCCGATGACCGTCTTGCCGGTGGCCGGGTAGTAGAAGCGCCAGCCCCACTGGAAGGCGGTGACCGTCACGTTGACCTTGGCCGGCGGGGTGGCGTCGACCTCGTTCTCGGTGATGACGGTGAAGACGAACAGGCCGATCACGATGAGGATCGGGACCACCGTGTAGAAGATCTCGAAGGTGGTGTGGTACTGGGTCTGCTTCGGGATGGCCTCGGTCTTGCGCCGGTAGCGGAACACGGCCCAGATGATGAGGAAGAACACCAGGACGAAGACGACGATGCCGGTGATGAAGAAGCCCTGCCAGAGCTTGAAGGCGTCCTGGGCCTGGGGGGTGGCGCCCCGGTAGGCCCCGAAGCTGGGCACCTGGCAGCCGCTGAGGATGACCCCACCGGCCAGGGCGGCCAACAGGACCAGCCGTCGTGAGCGGGAACGCCGTGGCCCACGAGGTTCCGAGGTGGGTGATGGGCTCGCCTGCGCCGGGTCCACGTGGAGGACACTAGTGGCACCGGTCGAGAAATTTGAAATCCCTGCTCGGAAGCGGCCTCGGCCGGTGCCGACCCTCGAGGCCGGTCGAGCGGGACACGGGCCGGGGCCCGGTGGCAGAGACGCTGCGCCCGGATCCCGGGGCGGCCCGCCGGCGCCGCTGGCGCCGGGACTCAGTTGGCGTCGCCCGCCGACTTGTCCGCTGCGCCCTTGGTGTCGGTGGCGGCGGGGTCGCCGTCCTTGTGGCCCTCGGCCAGGCCCTTCTTGAACTCGTTCTGGGCCGATCCGAGGCTGCGGGCCAGCTTGGGCAGCTGGGTGCTCCCGAACAGCAGGACGACGACGACCACCAGCACAATGATTCCGTCGACGCCGAAGATATCTGCCAGCATGACCTCTCCTTGCGTGGTGGCCGCCCGACGGCGCCCCTCCACCAACCAGCGTAGACGGTCGGCCCCGCTGGCCACCGACGGGCTGGGACCGGCCCTCAGCCGGCCAGCAGGATGCCCAGGAACAGGGCCACCACCGAGGCGGTGCCGGCCACCGAGCCCCAGACGGCCAGGCCCCGCTTGGTGGAGGACCGCTGGTGCAGCCAGGTGGCCACGCCGGCCACCACCACGACGGCGATCTTGGCCATCAAGACGGCCGTCCAGGCGTTGGTCTCCTTGGTGTTGGAGAGCGCCCCGATGTTCCAGAAGCCCGTGAGCACCAAGACGGCGAAGGCCGGCCAGGCCAGCCGGGCGAAGGCCCGGGCCAGGGCGCCGGTCACCTCGGAGCCGTAGGGGCGGGCGGCCGGGACCAGGCCCAGCATCACGATCTGGCCGCCCACGAACACGGCGGCCGAGATGACGTGGAGGAACAGCCGGATGGCCTCGACGGTGGGGGCGAGGGTGGTCATCTCAGCGACCCGTCCAGTTGGGGGCCCGCTTCTCGGCGAAGGCGACGGGGCCCTCCAGGGCGTCGGGGGAGGAGAAGACCTCGGCCATGGCCCGGTCGCTCAGCTGCCAGCCCTCGGCCTCGGGCAGCTCGGCCGCCAGGCGCAGCACCTCCTTGGAGCGCCGCACCGACAGCGGGGCGTTCTCGGCGATCCGCTCGGCCAGGGCCAGCGCCTCGTCCATCAGCCGGTCCGAGGGGACCACCCGGTTGATGAGGCCGATCTGCAGGGCCCGCTCGGCGTCGAAGGGGTCACCGGTCAGGGCCATCTCGAGGGCCAGGGCCAGGGGCAGCCGCTTGCCCAGGCGCACCAGGCCGCCGCCCGCCGCGATCAGGCCCCGGGAGACCTCGGGGATGCCGAAGCGGGCGTGGTCGGCCGCCACCACCAGGTCGCAGCACAGCATGATCTCGAAGCCCCCGGCCAGCGCCGAGCCGTTGACGGCGGCGATGAGGGGCTTTTTGAAGTCCCGCTTGGCCAGCCCGGCGAAGCCGCCGGGGGCCCCGGCGATGGCCGCACCCTCGCCGGCGGCGAAGGCCTTCAGGTCCATGCCGGCCGAGAAGGCCTTGTCGCCGGCCCCGGTCAACACCACCACCCAGGCCTCGGGGTCCTCGGCCAGCTCGTCGAGGGCCGCCGACATGGCGGCCGTGACCGCCCCGTTGATGGCGTTGCGGGCCTCGGGCCGGTTGATGGTGAGGACCTCGACGTGGCCCCGCCGCTCCCTCAGGACTTCGTCTGCCATGGCACCGCTCCTCGCTGCATGGCCGGGCGGCCACGTGATGGGCGCAGCGACGCTACCGCGCCCGCACCACCTCGGTGCCCTGGTGCTCCCATGCCATGCTGTCGCCATGGCTGGCGACGCTGGTGAGGGCCTGCTCCCGCCCGGGTTCCTGCTGGGCGTGGCCACCGCCGGCTACGAGGTGGAGGGCGGCTTCAACGGCCCCGGCCAGCCGGCCAACAACTGGGCCACCTGGGAGCGGACCGGCCGGGTCCAGCCCTCGGGCGACGCCGCTGGGTTCTGGCGCCAGCCCGAGGTCTGCTTCGAGCGGGCGGCCGGCCTCGGGGCCGACGCCTTCCAGATGAGCATCGAGTGGGCCCGGGTGGAGCCGGCCGACGGCGAGGTCGACGAGGGAGCGCTCGACCGCTACGCCGAGCTGGTGGCCGCGGCCGCCGCCCACGGCCTCGAACCGGTGCTCACCCTCCACCACGGCACCCACCCGTGGTGGCTGGGCGAGGAGTTCTGGCTCACCCCGGGCAGCCCCGACCGCTTCGCCCGCCACGCCGCGACGGTGGCGAGGCACCTGGGCGCCCGGTGCCGGCGCTGGGTCACCGTCCACCGCCCGCTGTCGCTGGCCGCCGCCGGCTGGCTGCTCGGGACCCACCCGCCGGGCCGTCGGCTGGCCGCGTCCGACGCCCTGGCCGTGGTGGACAACCTGCTCACCGCCCACGTGCTGGCCTACCAGGCGCTGCACGCGGTGCGCCCCGACGCCGTGGTCACCGTCGACCTCGGACCGTCGGCCGCCTACGAGCTGGACCGCCTCTACGCCGACCTGCTGGTGGCCCCGGCCCACGGCGTCGAGCGCAGCGAGCTGGCGCCCTGGCTGGCCCGGCGCCGGGCCGTGCACCGGGCTTCGGTCGACCCCGGGGGACGGGCCGACCCGGCGGCGGCGGTGGTGGCCGCCCTCTCCCCCTACGGGCCCGAGGCCCCGGGCCTGGCCGGGCGGCTGCGCCGGCCGACCCCGGGCCGGCTGGTCGACGCCGTCTACGCCGGACCGGCCGCCAGCACCCTCGACGCCGTGGCTCTGGCCTGGAGCGACCCGGCGGTGTCGGCGCCGCTCGGGCGCCCCGGGGGGCGCTCGTCGGCCGAGCGGCACCGCTCGGTGCTCCGGGCCCCCTGGGACGAGGCCCTCCGCCCCGAGCTGCTGGCCCCCTGGGTCAGCACCGAGGCCTCCCGGCACCCCGGCCGCCCGATCCTGGTCCACGACCAGGGGATGGCCTCGCGGACCCTGCGGGGCCGGGGCTACCCCCGCCGGGACGGGGCCACCCGCCCGGCCTACCTGCGGTCCCAGCTGGCGGCCGTCCTCGACGCCCTGGCGGCGGGCGCCCCGGTGGCCGGGTACCTCCACCACAGCCTGGTCGACGGCTACGCCTGGGGCAGCTTCGAGCCCCGCACCGGCCTCTTCGCCATGGACCGGGACCAGGGGGTCGGCCCGCGCTGGTGCGATCGCGACGCTCTGGGCGACGACGCCGCCGGGGCGTGGCGCCGGTTGGTGGAGGGCCTGCGCCACGGTGACCGCTCGGTGTTCGACGCTCCGGGGCCCTGAGCTGACGGGCCGGCCATGGTGAGGGGGGCCCGATCGGCCGGGGGCCGGCGGGCGGCGGCCGCCATCCGGCGCCACCGGATCGCCGTCGGCGTGGCCCTGGTGGCCCTGGTGGTGGTGCTGGTGGCCGTGCCCACCACCGCGCCCAGCCCCCCACCGCCGCCGTCGGGGGCGGTGGTGGTGCCGGCCGGGGTGACCCCGCCCACGCCGGCCTACGGGGCCGGCCGGACGGTGGCCGGGCTGGCCTGCGGCCCGGGGGTGCGCCAGGTCACCTGGTCGGCCTACGCCCCGCCCTGCCAGCCGGCCTGGCACGGGAGCAACGGCGGGGCCACCGCCCGCGGGGTGAGCGCCACCACCATCCGCATCAGCGTGCGCCAGTCGGGCACCGACGGCGCCCTCGACACGGTCCTCCTCCCGGCCGTCGTCGGGACCGACGCCCAGCAGCTGGCCACCCTCCAGGCCTACGTCAAGGTGTTCAACCGCACCTTCGAGCTCTACGGGCGCCGGGTGGTGCTGGTCCCCTACGTCGGCAAGGGGGACGTGGCCGACGAGGCGCTCGGCCAGGGCCAGGTGGCGGCTGAGCAGGACGCCGTCACCGTGGCCGGCACCCTGGGGGCCTTCGGGGACCTGACCCTGACCGACGGCAGCGCCGTCTACAGCGCCGCCCTGGCCGCCGAGGGGGTGGTGAACAGCTCGCTGTGGGTGGCCAGCACCGCCTCCTACCAGGCCAACGCCCCGTGGGACTACGCCCCCGGGGCCAGCTGCACCAAGGGGGCGGCGGCCACCGCGGCGGTGCTCGGGCGCCAGCTGGCCGGGCTCGACGCCGTCGACGGCGGACCGGCGGTGGCCGGCCGGCGCCGGTCCTTCGGCGTCGTCTACCCCGAGGCGGCCCAGAGCGCCCTGTGCGCCCAGCAGGTGCTGGCCGACCTGGCGGCCAGCCACGTGGCCGTGCGTCAGCAGGTGGCGGTGCTGGCCGACCCGAGCCAGCTGGCCGACGAGGCGGCCAACGCCGTGGCCCAGCTGGCCGGCGCCGGGGTGACCACGGTGGCGTGCGCCCCGTGCGACCCGACCACCATCGACGCCCTCATGACCGCCGCCCAGGCGCAGGGCTACCAGCCCGAGTGGTGGCTGCAGCCGAGCGTGGCCGGCGGCCAGGTCGGCACCGACGCCCTGACCCGTGCGTTGCCGGCCGCCCAGGCGTCGCACCTGCTCTCCCTGGGCAACCAGGACCAGCCGTTCCCGCGCCAGGAGGCCGTCCGGGCCTACGAGCTCGGGACGACCGACGCCAGGGTGCCCCCGGCCCCCTCCTACACCTGGGCCTACCAGGCCGCCCTGCAGCTCTTCGACGGGCTGCAGCTGGCCGGCCCGGACCTCACCGCCGCCAACCTCGAGGCGGCCATGGGCCGCATCCCGCCATCGGCGGCGGGCGGCATGTTCGGGAGCTGGCGGGGGTCGGCGGGCCCCTGGGACCCGGCCAGCGGCTACCGGGTGGTCAAGTGGTTCGCCGACCGGACCAGCCCCACTGACGGCCGGCCGGGCACCTGGGTGGCCTGCGACGGCGACCGGGAGTTCTCCTACGCGGCGGCCGGCCGGGACGTCCCGGTGCACACCGCCCTCGTGTGCAGCCCGAGCGCGGCGAGCGCGGCTGACCGGAGGACCCCGTGAGCGAGCCGGGCCAGCGCCGCCTGGAGGTGGCCACCCGGGTGGGCGTCGGGGCCATCGTGGTCCTGTCGCTGGTCCTGGCCGGCCTCCTGGCCGACCACTGGCTGCCCGAGCAGCTGCCGGCGGGGGTGGTGGTCCAGGGCGCCCTGCGCGGCGGCCTGGAGGGCCTGGTGGCCATGGGCTTGGTGCTCGTCTACCGCTCGGCGCGCATCGTGAACTTCGCCCAGGCGGCCATCGGCGGCCTGGCCGCCACCGTCGCCATCTTGCTGGTGGTGGCCGACCACTGGCCCTACGCGGTGGCCGTGCCGGTGGCCCTGGCCGTGGCCCTCCTGGTTGGGCTGGGCATCGACGCCCTGGTGCAGCGCTGGTTCTCGGCCTCCCCGCGGTTGGTCGTGACGGTGGTCACCCTGGCCGTCCTCCAGCTGCTGGCCGCCCTCGACCAGGAGCTGCCCCACCTCTTCGGCTCCGCCCTGTCGCCCCTCGGCGACTTCCGGCTGCCCTTCGCCGGCCAGCTGAGCATCAGCCCCCTGCGCTTCACCTCCGACGCCGCCCTGGCCCTGGCGGTGGTGCCGTTGGCGTTGGCTGCCGTGTGGTGGCTCCTCACCCGGACCGACACCGGCCTGGCCATCCGGGGGGCGGCCGACTCCGCCGAGCGGGTGCGGCTGCTCGGCATCCCGGTGCGCAACCTGTCCCGGCTGGCCTGGGTGGTGGCGGCCGGGCTGTCGGGCCTCGGGGTGGTGCTGGCCCAGCCCCTCCAAGGCCCCAGCCTGACCGGGGCCACCTCGGCCGCCGCCCTGCTGGCCCCGCTGGCCGCCGCCGTCCTGGCCGGCATGTCGTCGCTGCCCCTGGCCGTGTTCTGGTCGGTGGTCATCGGCGTGCTCGACGAGGCGGTGCTGTGGAACTACCACAGCGACGTGGGGACCGAGGTGGTCCTCTTCGTGGTCATCCTGGTCGGCCTGGTGGCCCAGCGGCACCGGCTGGCCGAGGCCGAGGGGTCGGCGGGCGCCGAGCGGGTGGAGGTGCACGAGGTGCACCGGCTGCCGACCGCCACCCTGGGCCTCCAGGAGATCCGGGCCGGTCGGTTCCTGGGGGGCCTGGCCCTGGCCGCCCTGCTGGTCCTGCTGCCGCTCTGGGTGGGCCCTTCCACCCTGCTCGACGCCAGCTACGTGGCCATCTACGCCCTGATCGCCGTCTCGTTGGTCGTGCTGGCCGGATGGGCCGGGCAGATCAGCCTGGGCCAGTTCGCCCTGGTCGGCGTCGGCGCGGCGGTCACCGGGGCGCTCATCGTCCACGTGCACCTGGACTTCGCGCTGGCCCTGGTGCTGGCCGGGGCGGCCGGCGGGCTGGTGGCCCTGGCGGTCGGCCTCCCGGCCTTGCGCCTGCCCGGCCTCTTCCTCGGGCCGGCCACCCTGGCCTTCGCCGTGGCCGTCTCGGACTGGCTGCTGGCGCCGCGCACCTTCCCGGCCCTCACCCCGGCCCGGCTGGTCCCACCGGTGGTGTTCTCCCGCTTCGACCTCGGCTCCTTCGGGACCCTCTACGAGGTCTGCCTGCTGGTGCTGGCCGGGGCCGTGGTGGTGGTCCGGAACCTGCGGCGGGCCCGGGCCGGCCGGGCGGTGGTGGCCGTGCGGGAGAACCCCCGGGCCGCCGCCGCCTACGGCATCAACCCCCTGCGGGCCCGCCTGCTGGCCTTCGGCATCTCAGGGGTGGCGGCCGGGGTGGCCGGGGCCCTCTACGTGGTGGCCGGGCGGGGCATCGACCCGGGCTCCTTCGCCCCCGAGCTCTCGGTCACCGTCCTGCTCATGGTGGTCATCGGCGGCCTGGGCTCGCTGACCGGGGCGGTGCTTGGGGCGCTGTTCGTCGAGACCGTCCAGCTGACCTTGAGCCCCGGCCAGCAGCTGGCCGCCACCGGCCTGGCCGTCCTGATGGTGCTGGTCCTTGCGCCCGAGGGCCTGGGCGGGCTGGTCTACGCGGTGCGCGACTGGCTGGTCGAGCAGATCGAGCGGGCCACCCCGCGGCCACCGGCGGCGACCGGCGCCCCGGCGCCTGACCCCGCCCGGGAGGGCTCGGGCCGGGTCCGGGCCGCCGCCCTGCGCCTCATGGCGCTCGAGGACCTGGAGGCGGCGGCCGAGTCGGTGATGGCCCCCTCCGCCGTGCCGCCGGCCGACCCCCCCGACGGGAGGCCCCCGGTGCTGGCGGTGGCCGACCTCGAGGTGGTCCGGGGCAGCACCCGGGCCCTGGCCGGGGTCAGCCTGGGGGTGGCCCAGGGCGAGGTGCTGGCCATGCTGGGGACGACCGGCGCGGGCAAGTCCACCCTGCTGCGGGCGATGGTCGGCCTCCAGCCGCTGGCCGGGGGATCGGTGACCTACCGGGGCCAGCCGCTCGGCCCCGAGACCACCGAGCAGCGGGCCCAGGCCGGCCTGGTGGCCGTCTTCGGCGGTCGGGGGGTGCTGGGCTCGCTCACGGTGGCCCAGAACCTGCGCCTGGCCTCCTGGCACGCCCGGCGCCAGGGGGACGAGGCGTTCGTGGCCGCCGCCGAAGAGCGCATCGGTGTCCTCTTCCCGGCCCTGGCCGAGCGACGAGACGTGCCGGCCGGCCAGCTGTCCCGGGGCGAGCAGCAGATGCTGACGGTGGCCCAGGCCCTGCTCTGCCGGCCCACCGTCCTGTTGGTCGACGAGCTCTCGGTGGGCCTGGCCCCGGCCATGGTGGCCAACCTGCTGGCCGTGGTGCGCGGCCTGGCGGCGAGCGGGGTGACCGTCGTCCTGGTCGAGGAGTTCGTGAACGTGGCCACCGCCGTGGCCACCCGGGCGGTGTTCTTCGAGCGGGGCCGGGTGCGCTTCAGCGGCCCCACCCCCGAGCTGGCGGCCCAGCCCGAGCTGCTGCGCTCGGTCTTCGTGCGGGCGGCCGAGCGGGCCCGGCGCCGCCGGCCGGTGGCCCCGGACCCGGCCGCCGGGAGCCCGTCGGCGGCGGTGCTGGCCGCCCTCGGTGCCGGTCTGCCCAGCGCCCCGGCCGACCCGGCCCCCACCCCGCCCCGGACGGCGACCCCAGCGCCGGTGACCCCGCCGCCGCCCGGGTCGTCACCCGATGGGCAGCCGGTGGGGTCGTTCTCCACCCGGCCCACCCGCTGGGAGCCGCCGCCGGTGCTGACCCCGGCCATCGTCACGCCCCGTCCGGCCGAGCCGGCTCCCGACCCCGGCCCGCCG
>Ga0182012_10008394_pt1 | contig 10219 bp, 10 predicted proteins | sample 612S2SmetaG_FD_120486 | JGI IMG/M metagenome (GOLD analysis project Ga0182012, IMG submission 120486) | Permafrost microbial communities from Stordalen Mire, Sweden - 612S2S metaG | ecosystem: Environmental > Terrestrial > Soil > Wetlands > Permafrost | place: Sweden: Stordalen | collected...
GACGACATGGGGATGCACGTGTTCTACGAGTTGCGCGCGCGCTGCGGCGGGTTGCACGAGGCCGAAGGGCTCGTGCGTGGCCTGCACGCGGCGGCGATGAACTTACCGTTCGACCGGGTTACGCACGTCCGGCCGGTCCGTACGGCTCCCGGCGGCGCCGACGGCACGTTTGCCATCGAGCACATCGAGTTGCCGCACGCCGGAGAAAACAAGGTGCGGTACCTGCCGTTCTATCCGATCGAAGGGCTCGCGTTCGTCGTATTCCCGGGCGAGGGCTGCGAGAGCGCTTCGTTCGGGCTGGCACGGTATCCGCGTACCGTGCTCGACGACGAGACCGGCTCGACGCACCCTACGGGCTTCGGCGACGAGTTCTACTGGCACTCGGGATGCAAGACGCAGTACGCGTTCCGCGTGAGCCCGGAGCACTTCTTGCGCTGTCACTTGTCGCTGGTCGATCTGCTCGACCGCGCGAACGCACTCGGTGTCGTCGAGCGCGTCAGCGACGAGGGCGGCTATTGGGAAGGGCGCTCCGTCGACGCCTTGCTCGCGCGTCGCCAGGAGCACGATGAAATGGTCGCCGCGATCGTCGGCCCGATCATCGACGCGCTCTCCGGCGCCGGCGGCCACATCGTCGCACCGATCACTGGCGACCCCCGCTTCGAGTACCTGGAAGCCGAAGGCCGCCGCAAGCTGGACCAAGGCCGCGCCGGCACCAAAACCGCCGATGCAGCCCTGGAGTGACGTCGCGCGACATCGCTGAGGGAACGCTGCGCACCATCTTGAAGCAGATTGACGGGACGTGCGCCGAGCGCGATTGCCGACTATCTCGATGCGCTGCGCGAGCAGAACCTGCCGATTCCCGAGCCGGGCGACGTCGAGCTGGTCCAGGTCGCGCCCGAAGGCGAGCCCTACGGGCGGCGGGGGCGCTGCTTGGCGGAGATGGACTTGATGATCAGGCGCGGGGCGGCGTTCGGATCGAACGGCACGCGCGCGCGAACCAGCGCGGCGCCGATGAGGTCGCGGACCGCGGGTTCGTCCAACTGTCCGGCGCCGCGTCGCAGTTTGACGTGGCGGGCCACGCTGCCGCTGCCCTCGAGCACGCCCTCCGGGTCGGGCAGGCTCGGACCGCCCTGCAGGAAGCACAGCGAAACCCAGCGCGGCATCATCGCCAGGGACATCACGGCGTCCGATGCACGCTCCGTCGGCGCGTAGCCGATCACGAGCGCGTTGTAGTTGTCGTAGACAAGTTCGAGCGCCGTCGGCAGCAGCGAGCGCATCTTAGCGCGCGCGGAACGAGCCTCGCGCTGCATCTCGGGCGAGTATTTCGCCAGGAACGCGTCGAGTTGCGCCTCCGGAGAATCCGGCGGCCGCTTAGCCGACGGCGCCTTCCATCTCCATGGCGATGAGGCGGTTCAGTTCGACCGCATACTCCATCGGCAGTTCCTTGACGAAGAAGTCGAAGAAACCGTTGACGATCATCGCGGTCGCGTCGGCCTCGGACAGCCCGCGCGACATCGCGTAGAAGAGCTGCTCCTCGCCGATCTTCGAGACGCTGGCCTCGTGCTCGACGGTCGAGCGCTGCTCGTTGACCTTCATCGTCGGCTTGGTGTCGCTCGACGAGCGGTCGTCCATGATGAGGGCGTCGCATCGCACGCGCGTCTTCGCGCCGACGGCGCCGGGGAAGATCTCGACGAGGCCGCGATAGGTCGTCTTGCCGCCGTGCGCGCTGACCGACTTGTTCGTGACGACCGACGTCGTGTTGGGCGCGGCGTGGATGACCTTGGCGCCGGCGTCCTGGTGCTGGCCCTCGCCGGCGAACGCCGCCGACAGGATTTCGCCGCGCGCGCCCTCGCCCATCAGGTAGATCGCCGGATACTTCATCGTCAGCCGCGAGCCAAGGTTGCCGTCGACCCACTCGACCGTCGCGTTGCGGTACGCGACGGCGCGCTTGGTGACGAGATTGAAGATGTTGCGATACCAGTTCTGGATCGTCGTGTAGCGGATCGACGCGCCGTCCATCGCGATCAGTTCGACGACCGCCGAGTGTAGCGACGCCGTCGAGAATTGCGGTGCGGTGCAGCCCTCGATGTAGTGGACCTTCGAGCCCTCGTCCGCGATGATCAGCGTGCGCTCGAACTGGCCCATGTTCTCGGTGTTGATGCGGAAGTAGGCCTGGAGCGGCGTCTTCACTTCGACGCCCTTGGGCACGTAGACGAACGAACCACCCGACCAGACCGACGAGTTGAGTGCCGCGAACTTATTGTCGCCAGGCGGGATCACCGTCGCGAAGTACTTCTTGACGATGTCTTCATGCTCGCGCAGCGCGGTGTCCATGTCGCAGAAGATGACGCCCAGCTTCTCGAGGTCCTTACGGACCGAGTGGTAGACGACTTCCGATTCGTACTGCGCCGAGACGCCGCTGAGGAACTTGCGCTCCGCCTCGGGGATACCGAGCCGGTCGAAGGTCCGCTTGATGTCCTCGGGGACGTCGTCCCACGATTTCTCCGTGCCCGCGGTCGACTTGACGAAATAGTGGATGTCGTCGAAGTCGATCTCGTTCAGCCGTTCGGTGTCGCCCCAGTCGGGCATCGGCTTGGACCGAAACAGCTCGTACGCCTTGAGACGGAAGGCGAGCATCCAGGGGGGCTCGTTCTTCATGCTGCTGATCCGCTCGACGATTTCGCGCGTCAGGCCCTTCTCGGACTTGAAGGCGTACTTGTCTTCCGGATCGTGGAAGCCGTGCCGGTAGTCGTCGACAGGCGGGGCGGCGGGAGTCGTCAATTGCGTGGCCATCGCCCGTTAACCGTACCCTCGCGACCCCGGTTAGTCAAGATATAGCAGGCTATTCTTAAAAATCTCGTAAGCCCCACGATCGCCCGGCAGAGGGTGTGTAGCAAAACTTCTTTACACCTTCAGGGGAAGGGGGTATGATGGGCGACGGACTCTGGGCCACCCCGGGGGCCGAAGTTGTGGGACGGCACGCCCTACGTGCCATCGCGACGAGACACCCGTATGCTCGGATTGCTCTGGTGAGCATGCCGGTACCGAGCTCGTCGAAAGGTCGGGGACGCAAGTGCACCGCACGCGCCAGCCGACGTAGCCTGGAGGTGGGATTTCCCAGCCAAAGCCGAGGAGTACAGAAAAGAATTGGATGCACGCGGGACCCACATCATCTGCGAGCTGTCGGGTTGCGACCGTGAAGCGCTGTCGGACCTAGACGGCGTTCGGGACACTATGGTCGCGGCGGCGCTCGAAGCCAACGCCGAAGTCCTCAAGGTCGCCTTTCATCGTTTCCAGCCGCACGGCGTCTCCGGAGTCGTCGTGATCGCCGAGTCACACCTCTCGATCCACACCTGGCCGGAGTCCGGTTATGCTGCGGTCGATTTTTACACGTGCGGAGACCACACGGACCCTTGGAAGGCGTGTGAGTTTGCGGCTAAGCGCCTTGGTGCCCAGTCCATGCTGACGACCGAAGTGAAGCGCGGGATCGAGTCCGCGAACGGCCGGTTCACCCACGTCGTTTACGAGCATGCCGGCCGGGCCATGAGCAAGCGGTCGGCCTAGAGAGCAGCAGGCGCCCGTTGCCGCGAGGCACGCGGCAACACAACGGATAAGGACCCGAACGGTGGCACGACTGACTTTTCCGCGCGCCCTCCTCCTCGGCATCGCCGCCGGCGCCTCCGCGCTGGCGGCCTGTTCGAACTCGAGCAGCACGCCGACTCCGACCCCGACCGTCAAGCCGACGACGTCGCCCAGCGCAGGCCCGACCAGCACCCCCGCAGCCTCGGTGCAGGGCGTGGTCTACCTGCCTGACGCCGGGAACGGGGCTCCGCCCGGCCTGACGATCGCGCGCTTTTTGTCCTCGAACGGCGGCTACTACCACTACTACCTCGAGAACGTGAACTTCGGCGCGTCCGTGAAGAGCTTCTCGATCGCGTCGGATTCGTCGGTTGCGCTCGCCGTGACGAAGTCGCCCACGACGGGTGTGTACTCGTACCTGCAGGGCGTGCTCGGCATGGCACAGGCCAATCCGATTCCGGGCGGACCGATCTACGATACGTCGATCCTGCCGACCGCCGCGCCGAGCGCTTCGCCGCCGCCCAACAATGCCGTGATCCCCTACGACACGAGTTCGACCATCCTGCAGACCAGCGGGAACGCCGTCGGCTTGGCGATGGGTCCGGACGGCCAGGGCATCCTCGGCGTGAACCAGCTCAACCAGCAGGCGCTGCACTTCAACGGCTTCATCGGCTACTCGTGCAACGGCAACAACTTCACGCCGGTAACGGGGCGCAACAACATCTTGGTTTCCGCCGGCGCGAACGGATCGGGGAACTACTCCGTGCTCGTGCGCGGACCGAACGACCTCGTAACGTTTGCCGTCACGCCGAATTTCAACGTCTCGCCGCCGATCTACGTCTTCTGCGTGGCCAAGCAAGACACGACCCTCGGCACCTACGGCGGCATCGAAGGCCGCGGTGCGATGACGCTTTCTCCGGCCGATTCGACGCGCGCGATCCTCGCCCAGACGAACACGTCGGGGAACACGATCACGCTCGTTACCGGGCTGCCCGGCAACATCACGAAGGCGGCGCCCATTACGCTGTCCGGCGCCTCGCGCGCCAATAGCGTCTCGATTCAGTCGGCCGGCAACTACGCCGTCGTCGGCGCCGACTCCGGGCTGTACGTGGTCAGCGGCATCCGCACGGGCAAGCTCGCACCGGTGCCGCAAGGGTCGCCCGCGATCGAGTCCGCCTATGCGCCGTATTACAAGGGCGGCGACGGCGCGAACCACCGTCTTCAGAACGTCACGTCCGTCGGCTTCACGAGCGACGGCGGCTACATCGCAGCCCTGGCCTCGACGACGCCGAAGTCGCCCGGCGGCGGCACCACCGCGAGCATCATCCTGCTGCCGTTCGACGCGACCAACGGCGTCATCAGCGCGCCCGTGCTCGTCGACAACAACGTCGTCACCCCGGCCTACACGCAAGACTACATGGTCGTGAAGTAGCGCGCCGCGCTCCTTTACGACCTAACGAACGAACGATGCCGAAGACCCAAAACTGGCAGTGGTACGTCGAAGAGTTCTCTCCTACTGAGCAGCACCACCACGCGATCGAAGAGACGTACTTTGCGGGGCAGACGCCGTTTCAGCAGGTGGCGGTCGTCCGCAGCGCGGCGTTCGGCAAGATGCTGATCCTCGACGGCGATACGCAGTCGTCCGAGCGCGACGAGCGCATCTACCACGAGTCGCTCGTCCACCCGGCGCTCGCCGCGACGGCCGACCGCTCCGATGTGTTGATCCTCGGCGGCGGCGAGGGCGCCACGCTGCGCGAGGTGCTGCGCGCGCCGGGCGTGCGGCGCTGCACGATGGTGGACATCGACGGCCAGGTCGTGGACCTCTCCAAGCGCTTTTTGCCGGAGTGGTCGGCCGGCGCCTTCGACGACCCGCGCGCGCGGGTGATCGTCGGGGACGCGCTGGCATTTCTGGCGACCGACGGCGACCGCTACGGCACGATCGTCTCCGACCTCACGGAGCCGCTCGAGGATTCGCCGTCGAACCCGCTGTTCTGCGAGGCGGTCTTTCGGGACATCAAGCGGCGGTTGCTCGACGACGGGGTCTACGTGCTTCAGGCAAGCACGGCGGGCTTCCACAACATGTCGCTGCACGCGAAAATGGCCCGGACGCTGCGCGGCTACTACCGCTACGTCCGCTCGTTCTACACGCACGTCCCGGCATTCGATAACGACTGGGCATTCCTGGCGTGTAGCGACGCGGTCGACGTGGCCGCCCTCGACCCGGCGGCGATTACCGGTTACGTCGAGAGCCTGACGGGGCAGAACTACTTCTACGACGCCGAGACCCATCGCAGGATCTTCAGCCTGCCCCTCTACTTGCGTCGCGAACTTGAACGAGACGGAGACGTATTTTGAAACCCCAGATCGACGTCGAGGCGGCCAAGCGCACCTGGGACAAGGAGCGGGCCAACTTCGTTCACGCCCTCGACCTCAAGCTCGAGGACGTCGGCCACGGCTCGGCCCGCATGCGCATGCCGTTCGGCGCTACCGTGACCAACGGCACCGGTGCCATCCATGGCGGCGCCATCGTTAGCCTCTGCGACACGGCGTTCTACGTCGCGCTGGCCTCGCTCTACGGTCGCGACCAGAACACCGCGACCGCCGCCCTCACCTGCAACTTCCTCGCGCCGGCCCGGCCGCCGCACGACCTGATCGCCGACGCGATCGTCTTGAAGTCGGGCCGCCGTATCTGCTACGGCGAGGTGCACGTGCGCAGCGGCGACAAACTGGTCGCCCACGCCACGCTCAATTTCGCGATCCTGCCCGGCTTGTGGCCGGATCACAGCGCGCCGGCCGGAGACAAGGCGTGAGCGCGGAGTTGAAGCGCACCGCCCTCTACGACGAACACGTCGCGCTCGGCGGCCGGATGGTGCCCTTCGCGGGGTTCGAGATGCCGGTCCAGTACGCGGGCATCCTGCGCGAGCACGACGCCGTGCGTAATCGGGCGGGCCTATTCGATCTCTCGCACATGGCGCAGTTCGAGCTGCGCGGGGCGGGCGTCGGCGAGTGGGCCGATTCCCTCACCGTCAACCACGTCGCCAATATGAAGCCGTGGCAGGCGCGCTACAACCTGTTCTGCAGCGAAAGCGGCGGCACGCACGACGACGTCCTGTTCTACCGCCTCGGCGACGGCGATCGCTGGCTGCTCGTCGCCAACGCGTCGAACGCCCACAAGATCTGGAACCTGCTCGTGATGAGCAACGAACGCGACGACGTGCACTTGCACAACCGCCACGGCGACGGCGCGCTGATCGCGATCCAGGGGCCGAAGGCGCGCGAGATCGCGCAAGCGCTGGCCGCGCCGGAAGACCGCGAGCGTATCGGCACGATGAAGTACTACACGTGCGCCGAGGCGACGGTCGCCGGGGTGCCGGCTCTCGTTGCGCGGACGGGCTACACCGGCGAAGACGGCTTCGAGCTGTTCGTCGCGGGCACCGATGCGCCGGGCGTCTGGCGCAAAGCGCTCGAGGCGGGCAAGCCGTTCGGCCTGGAGCCCGCCGGGCTCGGCGCGCGCGACGTGCTGCGCCTCGAGGCCGGGATGCCGCTGTACGGCCACGAGTTGACCGAAGACATCTCGCCGCTGGCCGGCGGCCAGTCGTGGGCGGTGAAGCTCACCAAGCCGGCGTTCCGCGGCAAGACGGCGCTGGCGGCGCAGGCCGCCGCCGACGACTACGACCGGATCGCGGGCATCGTGCTCGAGGGACGGGTCCCCGCGCGCGACGGCTACCCGGTCTACCTCGGCGACGAGCAGGTCGGCGAGATCCGCAGTGCCTCGATCGCGCCGTCGTGCGGCAACCGCAACATCGCCACGGCCTACGTCCGCAAAGACGCCGCAACGCCCGGCACGGTGCTAGGGGTCGAAATACGCGGCACGAAACACCCGGCGGCGGTCGTGCCGCTCCCGTTCTACAAACGGCCGCAGTAAGAGGAGACGATGGCGCAACCCGAAGGACTGCTCTACAGCAAGGAACACGAGTGGGTCAAGATGGACGGCGACGTCGCGACGGTTGGGATCACCGACTACGCGCAGCACTCGCTCGGCGACATCGTCTACGTCGAGCTTCCGCGCGCCGGCAAGCAGATCAAACAGTTCGATAGCGCGGGCGTGGTCGAGTCGGTCAAGGCCGTCTCCGACCTGTTCACGCCGATCGGCGGCGAGGTTCTCGAAGTCAACGGCGAACTCGAGGCCGACCCGGCCCTGGTCAACCGCGAACCCTTCGCGGGCGGCTGGCTCTTCAAGGTGCGCGTCGGCGACACGGCGGAGCTCGGCAACCTGATCGCTCCCGCCGACTACGACGCGCTGGTGGCCGCCGGCTAGACGCCGCAGACCCGCGGTGGGCCGAAAGTCCCCCCAGTCCGTGAGCGAAGGTTCGTGAATCTTCGTGGTCCTCGCCGCGCCGCGATGCTAGGCTCGGGCCATGGACACCGAACCGCGCGACCAGGCGGAACCAGAGGCCGGCCCTCCCCGGGAGGACGCCGATGCCATCGACCGCGCGGTACACGACTTCGTCGAGGAACTGAGGCGCGCAGCCGGCCGCGGCCGCAAACGGAATGACGAAGGCGGGGTCTAAGGGAGGGACGCTCGGCTTCCCCCTGGCTCGGCCGCTTGGAGCGCCCGGCACTCGCTAGCCTGGAGACGACTTGTACACGCCACACACCCCAGCCGACATTGCCGCGATGCTCGAACGCATTGGCGTGCCGTCGCTCGACGACCTCATGCGCGTCCCCGACGCGATCGCGCTCAAGCAGCCGCTGGCGGTTCCGCCGGCGGTGCCCGAGATGCAGCTGCAGCGACTCATCGCCGACTATGCCGAACGCAATAACGGCATCGACTTCGTGTCGTTCCTCGGAGCGGGCGCCTACCGGCACTACATCCCGCCCGTGATCGGGACGCTCGCGATGCGCGGCGAGTTCCTGACGGCCTACACGCCGTATCAGGCGGAGGTCTCGCAGGGCTATCTGCAAGCGATCTACGAGTGGCAGACCTACATCTGCCTGCTGACGGGCATGGACCTCGCCAACGCGTCCGTCTACGACGGCGCGACGGCGCTGGCCGAGGGCGTCATCATGGCGGTGAACGCGACCGGGCGCCAGGCGGTGCTCGTGTCGCGCGCGGTGCATCCCAACTATCGCGCGGTGCTGCACACCTACGCGCGCGGGCTCGATCTGACGGTCGAAGAGTTGCCGGTCGCCGGCGACGGGACGACCGACCTCGGCGCACTCGACGCGTTGCTGGGCTCGAAGAAGTACGCCGCGGTCGTCGTGCAGTCGCCCAACTTTTTCGGCGCGATCGACGTGCCGTCGGACGCGGCGCGCAAGGCCGTCGAGGACAGCGGCACCGTGCTGATCGGCGTCGTCGCTGAGGCGATGTCGCTGGGCGCGCTCGTGCCGCCGGCACAATGGGGCGCGCACATCGTCGCCGGCGAGGCGCAGTCGTTCGGCGTGCCGCTCGCCTACGGCGGCCCGTACGTCGGTTTCATCGCCGCGACCAAGGAGCACATGCGGCGGATCCCCGGCCGCCTCGTCGGCCGGACGGTCGATGCCGACGGCGAGCCGGCGTTCACGCTGACGCTGCAGGCCCGCGAGCAGCACATCCGGCGCGAGAAAGCCACCTCGAACATCTGCACGAATCAGGCGCACTGCGCGCTGATCGCGACGATCTACCTGGCGGCGGTCGGCGAGACCGGGTTGCGGCGCTGTGCGACGCTCAACGTCGAGCGCGCGCACCGTTTGGCCGAGCGCGTCACGCAGGTGCCCGGCTTCACGCGGCGCTTCGCGGCGCCGGTCTTCAACGAACTGGCGATCCGCGTGCCGGCCGGCATGACGGCCGCCGAGGCGCTCGCGGAACTCAAAGAATGCGGCATCGTCGGCGGGGTCGACCTCGGTAGGTGGTACCCGGAGTACGCCGACTCGATCCTGATGACGGCGACCGAACTGACCGCCGACGATGAGATCGAGGCGATCGGTGCAGCGCTGGACGAGATCGTTACCGAGCGCAAGGAGATGGCCAATGCCTGACATGACGGCGACGGCGTTGCCGCGCGGGACGGTTCAGCCGATGGGCTCCGTTCCGCTGATCTTCGAGACCGGCGAGCACGGGCGTGCCAACGAGTATTTTGAGAACGGGCGCAGCCTCGACGAGTTTCTGCCCGCGAGCGTGCTGCGGCGGGACCTGCCGCTGCCCGATAACAGCGAACTCGAAGTCGTGCGGCACTTTACGAAGCTATCGCAGCGATCGTTCTCGATCGACACGGGCTTCTATCCGCTCGGGTCGTGCACGATGAAGTACAACCCGCGCGTCAACGACGCGATGGCGAACCTGCCCGGCTTCCGCGACCTGCACCCGTTCGCACCCGACGACCTCGCGCAGGGCGCGCTGGCGGTGATGTACGATCTGGAGCGCATCCTGTCGGCGGTGTTCGGCATGGCGGCGTTCTCGATCAACCCGGCGGCCGGCGCCCACGCGGAACTCGCGGCGCTGCTGATCGCAAAGGCGTATTTCAAGAAGAAGGGCGAGGGCGACCAGCGCACGACCGTCATCGTGCCGGACACGGCGCACGGGACGAACCCGGCGTCGGCGGCGATGGTCGGCTACAAGGTCATCTCGCTGAAGAGCGACGAGCGCGGGCGCGTGGGCGTC
>Ga0182012_10008395_pt1 | contig 10219 bp, 10 predicted proteins | sample 612S2SmetaG_FD_120486 | JGI IMG/M metagenome (GOLD analysis project Ga0182012, IMG submission 120486) | Permafrost microbial communities from Stordalen Mire, Sweden - 612S2S metaG | ecosystem: Environmental > Terrestrial > Soil > Wetlands > Permafrost | place: Sweden: Stordalen | collected...
CAGGTGGTCAAGGCCAGCGACGTCCACGTCGGGGGCGCCTCCCGCCTGATGTTCCGGTCGACGGTGGCGCCCTTCACCGATGAGGACGACCAGGGTCTGGTCTCCATGATGCGGTCGGGGGCGTCCCTGGCCCACAAGGACCTGGGGGCGGCTCTCGAACTGGCCGGCTCCCTCGACGTCGACCTTCCGCTGACCCGGATGACCGAGGAGCACTGCGACGACGTGTTCGGACTGGGACCGGTGGACCGGTGACGGCCGGCACCGGCGTGGTCGGCGAGGAGCGCCTGCTGATCGGGGGCCGGCTGCAGCCGGCCCGGTCCGGACGGACCTTCGAGACGCTCAACCCGGCCACCGAGGAGGTCCTCGGGGTGGTGGCCGACGCCGGTCCGGAGGATCTGGACGACGCCATCGGGGCGGCCCGGGTGGCCTTCGACACGACCGGATGGTCCACCGACGTGGAGCTGCGGGTGCGGTGTCTCCGTCAGCTGCAGGCGGCGTTCCTGGCCCACGCAGACGAGATCCGCGCCCTGACCGTGGCGGAGGCCGGTTCCCCCCTCTCGCTGACCTACTCGGCCCAGCTGGACGCCCCCGTCGAATCGCTCGGGTGGGTGGCCGATCTGGCCGAGCGGTACGTGTGGGAGACCGATCTGGGCGACGCCGCACCGATGGGCATCCCGTCCCACCGGTGGGTCCGCCGTGAGGCCACCGGGGTGGTCGGGGCCATCACCCCGTGGAACGTCCCCCATCAGATCAACCTGGCCAAGCTGGGTCCGGCCCTGGCCGCCGGCAACACCGTGGTCCTGAAGCCGGCGCCGGACACCCCCTGGTGCGCCACGGTGCTCGGACGCCTGATCGTCGAGGAGACCGACATCCCGGCCGGGGTGGTCAACATCGTGCCGTCCTCCGACCACTCGCTCGGCGCCCTGTTGTCGTCCGACCCCCGTGTGGACCAGGTGAGCTTCACCGGCTCCACCGCCACCGGCCGCAAGGTCATGGCCTCGGCGGCCGAGTCGCTGAAGAAGGTCTTCCTCGAGCTGGGTGGGAAGTCGGCCTTCGTCATCCTGGACGATGCCGACCTGCGGGGGGCGTGCGCCACCGCCGCCTTCACCGTGTGCACCCATGCCGGTCAGGGGTGTGCCATCACCACCCGCCTGGTGGTCCCCCGTCACCAGTTCGACGAGGCCGTCGAGTCGACGTCCCGGGTTCTGGCCAAGCTGCCGGCCGGGGACCCCACCGACCCCGGCACCATCTGCGGCCCGCTGATCAGCGCCCGCCAGCGCGACCGGGTCGAGGGCTACCTGCGCCTGGCGCTGGAGGAGCACGGGTCCTTCGTCACCGGCGGAGGCCGGCCCGCCGACCTGGGATCGGGGTTCTACGTCGAGCCGACGCTGATCGTGGGGGTGGACAACCGGTCGCGGGTGGCCCAGGAGGAGATCTTCGGACCGGTCCTGGTGGTGATCCCCCACGACGGCGACGACCACGCCGTGGCCCTGGCCAACGACTCGGCCTACGGACTGTCCGGATCGGTGTGGTCGGCCGACCGGCAACGGGCGGTCGGGGTGGCCGACCGCATCCGCACCGGCACCGTCGGGATCAACGGGGGACTGTGGTTCAGCCCTGACGTCCCTTTCGGCGGGTACAAGCACTCGGGGGTGGGTCGGGAGTCCGGCGTGGCCGGATTCGAGGAGTACCTGGAGACCAAGTCGATGGCCGAACCGGCGTGACCGTCACGGCCGGCCGGCGTTCACAGGAGGGTGACCGGTGATGGATGAGGCCGCCAGCGGCAGCGGGTCCGGGTCGTCCCGGACCAGGGGTATGGCCAAGATGGAGGAGGTCTACGGGTTTTCGGTCGATCCGGACCAGATCCCCGGGCCGTATGTCGACGTCACCGTGGACCATCTCTTCGGTGAGATCTGGACCCGGCCGGCTCTCGACATCCGCGACCGCCGGCTCATGACCATCGGCGTGCTGGCCGCCCTCGGCCAGGCCCAGCTGTTGGAGATCCAGTTCCGGTCGGCCCTCGACCGGGACGAGCTGACCGAGGAGCAGGTGCGTGAGACCGTGCTCCATCTGACCCACTACATCGGTTGGCCGCTGTCGACCGAGGTCAACGCGGTGGCCGAAAAGGTCATCGCCCGACGCCACCGGAAGGAGACCTCATGAGCACCGCCGACGGTGCCGCCCCGGAGGCGGCCCCCATGGTCCGTTTCGACTTCACCGGCAAGGTGGCCATCGTGACCGGTTCGGGCGGAGGGATCGGGCAGGCCTACGCCGAGGCCCTGGCGGCGGCGGGTGCCTCGGTGGTGGTGGCCGACATCGCCGAGGAGAATGCCGCCGCCGTGGCCGCCTCCATCGTGGCCTCGGGGGGGACCGCCACGTCGGTGCGGGTGGACGTGGCCGACCCCGAGTCGGCTGCGGCCATGGTGGAGCACGCCGTCGGGTCATTCGGGGGTCTCGACTACCTGGTCAACAACGCCGCCATCTTCGGCGGTATGCAGCTCGACCTGTTGCTCACCGTGGACTGGGCGTACCTCGAGCGCTTCTTGTCGGTCAACATGCTCGGCGCCCTCAACTGCGTGCGGGCCGCCTACCCGGCCCTGAAGGAGCGGGGTGGGGGGGCGGTCGTCAACCAGTCCTCCACCGCCGCCTACCTCTATGCCGGCTTCTACGGACTGGCCAAGGCCGGGGTCAACTCCCTCACCCAGCAGCTGGCCCACGAGATCGGGGGCCAGCACATCCGGATCAACGCCATCGCCCCCGGTCCCATCGACACCGAGGCCTCGCGCACGGTGGTCCCCGACGCCTTCATGAAGCCCATCCTGGCCGGGCTGGCCCTCAAGCGGATGGGGGAGACCTCCGACCTGGTGGGCCTGTGCCTGTTCCTGCTGTCCGACGAGGCCTCGTGGATCACCGGGCACGTCTTCAACGTCGACGGCGGGCAGGTGGTCCGCCCGTGAGCGACCCGGCCGGGTCGGCGCCGGAGGCGCCGCGGATCGAGGTCGAGGACGCCGACCGGGTCCGCCTGGTGGCCTTCAACCGCCCCGAGGTCCGCAACGCCTTCGATGCCGCCATGTACGACGCGGTGACCGACGCCCTGGCCGACGCCCTGGCCGACGACGGCATCGGGGCCGTGGTGCTGTGCGGCCGGGGCAAGGCCTTCACCGCCGGACAGGACCTGCGGGAGATGGCGGCCATGGCCACCGGCCAGGGGGGACCCGAGGCGGGGTCGGGCTTCCGCCGGCTGTTGGACCTGGTGATGGCGTTCGACAAACCGCTGCTGGCCGCGGTCCACGGTGTCGGGATGGGGCTGGGGTGCACCCTGTTGGGCCATGTGGACCTGGTGCTGATGGACGACGACGCCCGGCTGCGGGTGCCCTTCGCCGAGCTGGGTGTGCCCCCCGAGGCCGCCAGCAGCTGGCTCCTGCCCGAACGGGTGGGGTGGCAGCAGGCCTCGGCCATGTTGCTGGCCTCCGAGTGGATCGACGCCCATCAGGCCGTGCGGTCCGGCCTGGCCCTGCGGACCTGCCCCGTGGGCACCGTGGTGGAGGAGACCCTGGTCCTGGCCCGGCGGATCGCCTCGTTCCCCCCGCACGCCACCCGGGAGATCAAGCGGCTGATGATGGAGTCCCGCCGCCGGCCCATCGCCGAGGCCCGGGCCCGTGAAGAGGCGGCTTTCGCCGCGCTCTTCGCCGACCCCCGGCACAATCCGGGGGCCCAGCTCACCGCGGGCCTGGATCGCTGATCGCCGGTGCGCCTGGGCATCACCGCCTTCCTGACCGACCTGGCCATGCCGCCGGCCGATCTGGCCGTGGCGGTGGAGGAGCGCGGCTTCGACTCCTTGTACCTTCCCGAGCACACCCATCTGCCGGTGCGGGCCGACACACCCCCGGCCCTGGTGGACGGGGTGTCCCCGGACGACTACCGGCGCAGCCTCGATCCCCTGGTGGCCCTGGCCACGGCGGCCTCGGTGACCCGCCGGATCTCCCTCGGCACCGGGGTGGTGCTGGCGGCCCAGCACGACCCCATCGTCCTGGCCAAGCAGCTGGCCACCCTGGACCACCTGAGCGGCGGCCGGGTGGTGTTCGGGATGGGGTTCGGCTGGAACCGGGAGGAGGCGGCGGACCACGGCCTGGCCTTCGGGGACCGCCGGGCGGTGGCCCGGGAGAAGGTGCTGTGCATGCAGGCCCTGTGGTCCGGGGACCCGGCGGAGTTCCACGGCGACCACATCTCCCTCGATCCCTGCTGGAGCCGGCCCAAACCGGTGCAGCAGCCCCGGATCGCCACACTGGTCGGGGGCGGGGCCAACGCCCCGGTGTTCGAAGCGGTGGCCGAGTACGCCGACGGCTGGCTGCCCATCGGGGGGGCCGGTCTGGCCGAGGCCCTGCCCCGGCTGCGCCGGGCCGTCGAAGAGCGGGGCCGGGACCCCGAGGGGATCCGGGTGGTGCCCTTCGGGACCGTCCCCACCGACTCGAAGCTGGACCACTTCCGCCACCAGGGCATCACCGAGGTCGTCCTGCGGGTCCCGTCCGGACCCGCCGCCTCCATGCTGTCGGTGCTCGACGCCCACGCCGCCTTTGTGGACCGGTTCGGGTCGACCGATGACTGAGGCCGTCGGTCCGGAGGAGGGGTCGGACGTCAAGCCGTGGAGCAGTCCGGGCCGGCGCCAGTTGGCCGACGCGGTGCGTCGGCTGATGGAGGTCACCGTGACCTCGGTGGCCCCTCCCGATCTCCTGGCCGATCTGGCCCGGCGGGCCACCGGACTGGCCGACGAGCTGGACCGCCACGTCCCCGAGGCGGGTCCGGTGCCCATCACCCGCTTCTCCGAGACCACCGACCAGCCCGCCGGCGCCGACGCCCTGGCCGCGGCCATGCCCTTCGACGTGATCATCGGATCGTGCAATCCCTTGGCCCTGCCCATCACCATCGAGTTCGACCCACCCAAGGCCATCGGCCGGGCCCAATTCACCGCCCCCTACGAGGGCGCCCCGGGTTGCGTGCACGGGGCCGTCCTGGCCGGGGCCTTCGACATCATCCTGACCGCGGCCAACGTCATCGCCCGGGGGCCAGGCCCGACGGTCAAACTGTCCCTCCGCTACCGCAAGCCGACCCTGATCGGCCAGCCGGCGCTGTTCGAAGGATGGGTCACCTCCCAGGACGACCGGCGGACCCACAGCCGGGGCCATCTGATCCAGAACGGGGTGGTCACGGTGGAGGCGGTCGGGGAGTTCGTCAACATGGAGCGGTCACGGATCACCTCCATGCACCGACGTGACGACAGTGACGGTTCGGCCGCCGGGAGGGACGGATGAGTGCCGCCGGTCCGCACCCCGCCCGGCACGACGGCCCGCCACTCTCTAGAGTCGTCACCACCGGAACGGAGAGGGGGACGATCTCTCCGATCTGACGGCGGCATCACAGCACGGGGGAGTGCACCGACATGGGGGATTCAGCAGGCAGGACAGTGATGACGGTGGCCGCCGCGGGCGGGCCGGGGCCCGATGACGGGCACCGGGTGCGGTGGGCCCGGTGGCGCCGGCCGGTCGGGACCCGCCGACCGACCGGGCCGCACCGGCCGGCCCTGGTGGCCGTGGTGGGCGTGATGGTGCTGGGGGCGTCCCTGGCCGCCTGCTCGTCGACCGAAGGTGCCACCACCCCGACCACCGGGTCGGGCGGCACCTCCCCGGCGGCCATCCCCACGTCGGCCTACAGCGACCACACCGGCATCACCGCCACCACGGTGTCGGTGGGCAACGTCTCCAGCCTGCTGGACGGGATCTTCAAAGGAGCCGCCGTGGGCACCGAGGCCTACGCCGACTATGTGAACTCCACGGGGGGTGTGAACGGGCGGCGGATCCTCGTCGACAGCGGCGACGACGGCTACTCGGGCGCGCCCAACAAACAGGAGACCCAGCAGGACATCGAGCGGGACTTCGCCATGGTCGGCAGCTTCTCGCTCTTCGACAACTTCGGTGGTCAGGTCCTGCGGGAGAATCCCCAGGTCCCCAACGTGACCGTCACCCTGGACGAGGCCACGGCGGCGCTCTCCAATTCCTTCAGTCCGGCCCCGACGCCGGGCGGATGGATCCTCGGGCCCCTGGTGTACTTCAAGCAGAAGTTTCCGGACCAGGTGAAGGCCACCGGGGCCCTCATCGCCGACGAGCCGTCGGCCACCTCCCGCTGGGCGGCGGAGGAGGCGGCCATGGAGCACGTGGGCTACAAGGTGGTCTACGACCCGACCTTCGACATCACGACCACCAACTTCGACCAGTACGTGGTGGACATGAAGAACGCCGGCGTGAAGATCCTCTTTATGGAGCAGATGCCGCAGAACTACGCGGCCTCGGTCATCCAGGCCCTCAACCAGCAGGATTTCCACCCGGTGGTGGTGCTCGGGGGATCCACCTACAGCCAGGAGCTGGTGTCCGACGCCGGCGGCGCGGCCGCCATCGACGGCGCCTACATGGAGCAGAACACATCCCTGTACCTCGGCGAGGACGCGACGTCGATCCCCGCCGTGCACACCTTCCTCGCCTGGGTGCAGAAGGCGTCACCGGGCTTCCACGCCGACCTCTACACGCTGTACGGATGGCTGTCGGCGGAACTGTTCGCCCAGGCCCTGAAGTCCGCCGGCGCCTACCCCAGCCGGGGCTCCCTCCTGGCGGCCCTCCACCACATCACCTCGTTCTCGGGAGGGAACCTGGTCGGCAACGCCAATCCGGCCGACCGGATCCCGACCAACTGCTACATCATCGCCCGCATCGAAAAGGGTCGATATCAGCGGCTGGACGATCCCCCGGTGAACGGCCCGACCCACGGGTACCGGTGCGATCAGCCGTTCTACTACTACCCGCCCCGGTAGGACCGGGCGGAGCGGAAACGGGCCCGTCCCGCCGGGGGCGGGCCCGGGAGGCCCGGCGGCTCAGTCCTGAGCGGCCCGGGCGGCCCGGGTCATCAGCCGTGACTTGCGGTTGGCCGCCTGGTTCTTGTGGATCACACCTTTGGCCGCGGCCTTGTCGATCCGCTTGATGGCCAGGCGCAGGGCCTCCTCGGAGTCCTCAGCACCGGATTCGATGGCGGTGACGGCCCGCTTGGTGCGGGTCCGTAGCTCCGAACGCACCGACTTGTTGCGGGCCTGACGCTTGAGCGTCTGGCGGTTCCTCTTGATCTGGCTCTTGATGTTTGCCACTGCTGGTCCTTGTCGTCCTGGTGCGGTTGTCGTCCGGGTGCGGTTGGTGCGGTGCGGTTGGTGCGGTGCGGTTGGTGCGGTGCGGTGCGGTGGGTCCGGCGGGCCGTGCCGCGCCCACCGTCAGGGTGGAGATCCGTTTCCGGAGGGCCGCACAGGGCTCAGTTCCGGAGCCTTCCGAGGATAGCAGCCCTGGTGCCGGGGGTCCCAACCGCCCCCCACCATCCTCCCATGGCCCCCCACGGCCGGTGCCCGCCTCCGGCCGGACCGGCCGGGACGGTGGTGGATGGGGCCCCGGACACCTTGGGTACGCTGGCCCTTCCGTGCTCCCCATCGACCTCATCCGCAACTTCTCCATCATCAGCCACGTCGATCACGGCAAGTCGACCCTGTCCGACCGCATCCTCGAGCTGACCGGGGCCGTCGATCCGCGCCAGATGCGCCAGCAGTACCTGGACTCGATGGACATCGAGCGGGAGCGGGGGATCACCATCAAGGCCCAGAACGTCCGGGTCCCCTGGAAGGGGCACACCCTCCACCTGATCGACACCCCCGGCCACGTGGACTTCGGGTACGAGGTCAGCCGATCGTTGGCGGCCTGCGAGGGGGCGGTCCTGCTGGTCGACGCGTCCCAGGGGATCCAGGCCCAGACCCTGGCCAACTGCTACCAGGCCCTCGAACACGACCTCGAGATCGTGGCGGTGCTCAACAAGATCGACCTGCCGGCCGCCGACCCCGAGCGGTGCGCCGCGGAGATCGAACAGGTCCTCGGGATCGAGGCCGGCCTGATCATGCACATCTCGGCGAAGACCGGCGACGGTGTCCCCGAGCTGCTCGACGCCATCGTGGACCGGATCCCCGCCCCCACCGGCGACCCCGACGCCCCCCTGCAGGCCCTGATCTTCGACTCCGCCTACGACCAGTACCGGGGCGTGGTGAGCTCGGTCCGGGTGATGCAGGGCCGGATGGTGGGGACCGACCGGCTGCGGTTCATGCAGGCCGCCGCCAACCACGAGATCGAAGAGATCGGGATCCGCACCCCGGTCACCGTCCCGGTGGACGAGCTCGGCCCCGGCGAGGTGGGCTATCTCATCGCCGGCATCAAGGACGTGGGGGGAGCCCGCTCCGGCGAGACCGTCACCACCACCGCCCACCCGGCCGCGGCGGCCCTGGCCGGGTACCGCGACCCGAAGCCCATGGTGTTCTGCGGGCTGTTCCCCATCGACGGCGACGAGCTGCCCGACCTGCGGGACGCCCTGGAGAAGCTCCGTCTCAACGACGCCAGCTTCACCTACGAACCCGAGTCGTCACGGGCCCTCGGGTTCGGCTTCCGCTGCGGGTTCCTCGGGCTCCTGCACATGGAGATCGTGCGCGAACGGCTGGAGCGGGAGTTCGACCTGTCCCTCATCGCCACCGCCCCGTCGGTGGCCTACCGGGCCTACCTGACCGACGGGTCCCGGGTGGAGGTGGACAATCCCAGCGAGCTGCCCGGACCGACCGCACTGGACCACGTGGACGAGCCCATGCTCCGGGCCACCATCCTGACCCCGGCCGAGTACACCGGCACGGTGATGGACCTGTGCCAGGGGCGGCGGGCCGAGATGGTCAAGATGGAGTACCTCTCGCCCGAGCGGGTGGAGTTCGTCTACACGGTCCCCCTGGGTGAGGTGGTGGTCAACTTCTTCGACCAGCTGAAGAGCCGGACCAAGGGGTACGCCAGCCTCGACTACGAGCCCGACGGGTACGCCGCCGCCGATCTGGTGAAGGTGGACCTCCTGATCAACCACACCCCGGTGGATGCCTTCTCCACCATCGTCCACCGGTCGGAGGCCGACGTCTACGGGCGGCGGATGACCGAGAAGCTGCGGGAGCTGATCCCCCGCCAGATGTTCGACGTCCCCATCCAGGCCGCCGTGGGGGGCCGGGTGCTGGCCCGCGAGACGGTCAAGGCCCGGCGCAAGGACGTCCTGGCCAAGTGCTACGGGGGTGACATCACCCGCAAGCGCAAGCTCCTCGAGAAGCAGAAGGAGGGCAAGAAGAAGATGAAGAACATCGGTCGGGTGGAGGTCCCCCAGGAGGCATTCGTCTCCGCGCTCAAGCTGGATGACTGATCAGTCGATCCCGGTAACACCGCAATTTCGTCCGATCGAGGTCCCTCCGGTGCTGCAACAGCAGGCGTCTAACGTATCGACAGTGTCCAAGGATGTCTCCATCTCCGTGTCCGGACTGTCCAAGACCTACCGGATCTACACACGGGAGGACCAGGCCACCACGGCCGCCGAGGCCGTCATCAAGAAGATGCGGCGGTCGGGGCCGAAGAAGGTGGTGGAGCACTTCCAGGCTCTCGACGACGTGAGCTTCGAGGTCAACTGGGGCGAAGTGGTGGGGATCATCGGCCGGAACGGTGCCGGCAAGAGCACCCTGCTCAAGATCATCAACCGGATCACCGCCCCCACCACCGGCCGACTGGAGCTGGGCGGACGGGTGGGCAGCCTGCTCGAGGTGGGGACCGGGTTCCACCCGGAGCTGACCGGTCGGGAGAACATCTACCTGAACGGCACCCTGCTCGGGATGCGCCGGCGCGAGATCAAAGAGCGCTTCGACGCCATCGTGGAGTTCGCCGGCACCGAAAAGTTCCTCGACACCCAGGTCAAGCGGTACTCCACCGGCATGTACATCCGGCTGGCCTTCGCCGTGGCCGCCCATCTGGACAGCGAGATCCTGGTGGTGGACGAGGTGCTGGCCGTCGGGGACTCGGACTTTCAGGCCAAGTGCCTGCGCAAGATGCGCGAGGTCGCCCGTGACGGCCGGACCGTCCTCCTGGTCAGCCATCAGCTGCAGACGGTGTCCGACCTGTGCACCTCGGCCCTCTACCTCGAAAGTGGACGCCTGGTCCTCCACGGCACGGTGGAAGAGGCCATGGAGGAGTACAAGCGCAGTTTCACCCGGGTCGCCCCGATCCTGAAGGAGGCGTCGTTCCGCCCGGGCACCGGTGAGCTGCGCTTCTCCGAGGTGGCGGTGGCCCGCGACATCATC
>Ga0182012_10008396_pt1 | contig 10219 bp, 6 predicted proteins | sample 612S2SmetaG_FD_120486 | JGI IMG/M metagenome (GOLD analysis project Ga0182012, IMG submission 120486) | Permafrost microbial communities from Stordalen Mire, Sweden - 612S2S metaG | ecosystem: Environmental > Terrestrial > Soil > Wetlands > Permafrost | place: Sweden: Stordalen | collected...
CAAAAATTCGAACCGCATGAATCGCCTCACCGAGGATCTGCTGGAACTGGCGAGCGTGGAGAGCCCCGACTACCGCATTGCGCCCCAGCCGATCCGTGCTTCCTCGCTGCTCAATGACGCGATCGAGTCCCTGGCTGGCATGGTTGTCGATTCCGGAATCCTGCTGGAGTCGGGATCGGACTCGGGCGGAGCGCCCAGCGACCTTGTACTCGCCGATCCCGACGCTATGACCCAGGTCTTTGGCAATCTCATCGAAAATGCCATGAAATACGGGAAATCCGGAGGACGCATCCGCGTTTCTGCCAAGAGGCTGGAAGGCGAGTTCGAGCATCCAGAAGTCGAGTTCATCGTGCAGGATTTCGGCGCCGGCATTGCTTACGAGCACCTCAACCGCATCTTTGAGCGATTCTACCGGGTAGACAAAGCCCGTTCCCGCGACTCGGGTGGAACCGGGCTTGGCCTGGCCATCGTCAAACACATTGTCCAGGCCCACGGCGGTCGCATCTGGGCCGAAAGCGAATTGGGGGCAGGTGCGGCATTCCATTTCACCCTCAGGATTCTCCCCGCAGCGCAGAATGCAGGAGAAATCCTCGAGCCGCAGGCAGTTGCCCGGACATCCTCCTGACGCAGCTTCCGGCCTTGAGAGTGCAGAACGACTGAATTGGACGCTGAATCCAAAGGGAATTCAAACGCCAGTAACACGTGGAGTAGAGAATGAAAAACGGTACTACAACTTGTAAGGAGAAAAACGTGAGAAAAGCAATTGGCGCAGTCGGGCTGTTCATCCTCGCCCTGAGCACGGCGCAGGCCCAGAAGCTCACTGGTGCAGGGGCGACTTTTCCGTACCCCATCTACTCCAAGTGGTTCAGCGAATATAGCGCGGCCCATCCGGGCGTCGAAATCAACTACCAGCCCATCGGTTCGGGCGGCGGCATCAAGCAGGCCACTTCGGGTCTGGTCGACTTTGGCGCGACAGACGGCCCGATGAACGACGAGCAGATCGCTCAATCCAAGATCAAGCTGATCCACATCCCCACCGTACTTGGCGCCGTGGTTCCCATTTTCAATGTCACCGGTGTCACCGATCTGAAGTTTTCGCCCGAGGTTCTGGCCGACATCTTCCTCGGCAAAATCTCCAATTGGAGCGACCCGCGCATCGCCAAAGACAACCCCGGAGTCAAGCTGCCCAACGAGGGCATCCATGTCGTCCATCGTGCTGACGGCAGCGGCACCACCTACATCTTTTCCGACTACCTGAGCAAGGTCAGCAAGGACTGGTCCACCGGACCGGGCAAGGGCACCGCGCTCAACTGGCCTACCGGGGTCGCCGGCAAGGGCAATGACGGTGTGGCCAGCTTCGTCCGCCAGCTTCCCGGAGCCATCGGCTATGTGGAGCTGATCTATGCCATGCAGAACCACATTGCCTTCGGCGAAGTGAAGAATGCCGCCGGCAACTGGGTCAAGGCCTCCATTGCCGGAGTCACCGAAGCCGCCGCGAGTGTCAAGCAGATGCCGGCTGATTACCGAGTCTCCATCACAAATGCCCCCGGCGCACAGGCTTATCCCATCTCCAGCTTTACCTGGATGCTGGTCCCGCTCAAGCCTCAGGATGCAGCCAAGGAGAAAGTCATCAAGGACTTCCTGAACTGGATGCTCAATTCGGGCCAGAATGAAGTTTCCGCTCTTTATTACGCCCCCCTGCCCGCGGCGCTTATCGCCAAGGAGCATGTAACGGTCAACAACCTGCCCTAACCGCAGGCCAGAACTACTCGCCGGGCTCCGGAAAGCACCGCTCTCCGGAGCCCGAGTTCTTGCTGCTTGTTCGCTGTCGGTTACCGCTGGTTACTGGAATCCACGCGTCTATGCGCTTGATTTCGCAGTGCGTTAACCTCCTATTCACATTGGACCGTTAGCCTGTCAAAGGTGACTGTGCCCTTGTCTGAGATACGTTTAAGAAAAATGGAGACATCCCTGGAGCCACCCTCTGGCCCCGGCTCAGGGATTTCCAGTCCGGCTTCCAGCCCGGCGACTGGGTCCGGCATTGCCGCAGTCGCTTCCAATTCCCCTGTTTCCGATGTGCGCCGCTTTCTGCTCGCGCGCGGCAACTCGGCCCTCGCCGACCGAATTTTCAGTTTGCTCATGCTCGCCTGCGCTGCCAGTATTTTTTGCATTGTGGCCTTCATCGCCAGCGAATTGATCTCCCAATCGCAGATGAGCTGGCACGCCTCAGGGCTCGCCTTCTTCTACAAATTCAATGTCGATCCTCAGACTGGTCTGCCACTCTTCTGGGACCCGGTCAATGGCGTATTTTACGCGTTGCCCTTTCTCTACGGCACCCTGGTTTCTTCGCTGGTGGCGCTGGTGATCGCTGTTCCGCTGGCTGTAGGTGTAGCCATCTTCCTCACTGAAATGTGCCCACGATTTCTGCGCGGGCCGCTCGCCTTCCTCACCGAGCTGCTGGCCGCCATCCCAAGCGTTGTCTATGGTTTGTGGGCGATCTTCATTCTTGTGCCGCTACTGCGCGAGCATATCAACCCCATTCTGATCGACACCTTCGGCGCGCCCCTGGTGGTCAGACTGTTCGGCTGGACGGGATTGGTGGGTGACAACGGCCTCTTCGGCGGCGTCAACCTCGGCCTTGGACTGCTCACAGCCGGCGTTATTCTGGCCATCATGATTCTGCCCATCATCGCCTCGCTCACCCGGGAAGTGATGTCGACGGTACCTCACAGCCAGCGCGAAGCAGCCCTGGCCCTCGGCGCCACCCGCTGGGAGATGATTCGCATCGCCGTTCTGCGCAATGCCCGCATCGGCATCGTCGGCTCCATCATCCTGGGCCTGGGCCGCGCGCTGGGCGAAACGATGGCCGTGGCCATGGTCATCGGTAACACCGCTGAGATTCACAGATCGCTTCTTTCCACTGGACATTCCATGGCCTCGGTTATCGCGAATGAGTTTGCCGAAGCCACCAGCGACCTGCACCGCAGCGCCCTCGTTGAGATCGGCCTGGCACTCTTTGTTGTCACCATCCTGGTCAACGGCCTCGCCCGCCTGCTGGTCTGGGCTGTAACCCGCAGCAACCCGGTGCGCGTGAACTAGAGTGAGAAACCGATGAAAGCCGCCATCCAGCAAAACCGCATGCGCAATGCTCTGCGCGCCGCCACGGACCACCTGGCGACAGGACTCGCCATCCTGGCCACTCTTTTGGTCGTCGCGCCGCTTTTCGCCATCTTCGGCTACCTCATTTACAAGGGCGCCAGTTCGCTCAACCTGGCCTTTTTCACGCAGATTCCCAAGCCGGAGGGTGAAGTGGGCGGTGGTATGGCCAACGCCATCGTTGGTTCCGGCGTGCTGCTGGCAATCGCCAGTTGCCTGGGCGTTCCCATCGGCATTGGCGGCGGCATCTATCTGGCGGAATTCGGCCGCGGTACCCGCCTTGCCAACGCGATTCGCTTCACCGCAGACGTGCTCAACGGTGTGCCCTCCATCGTGATGGGCATTGCCGTATACGCGCTCATCGTCTTCCGGGAAAAACATTTTTCCGCGTTTTCCGGCGGAGTCGCCCTGGGCATCATGATGATCCCCACGGTCACCCGCACCACCGAAGAAATGCTGCTGATGGTCCCGAACTCCATCCGCGAGGCAGCGCTCGGCCTGGGCGTACCCAACTGGCGATCCGTGCTTTCCATTACGCTCAAGACCGCCTCACCCGGCGTGATTACCGGCTGCATGCTGGCCTTTGCCCGCGTCGCCGGGGAAACCGCGCCGCTTCTCTTCACCGCGCTCGGCAACCAGTTCTGGAGCGTCAGCCTCAACCAGCCCATTGCCGCGCTGCCGCTGCAAATTTACATCTACGCCATCTCCCCCTACGACGATCAGCACCGTCTTGCCTGGGCCGGAGCACTCGTGCTGATCGCATTGATCGTTATCGCCGTTTCGCTGGTTCGCTACGTCGCCAGCCGCGGAATTCTGAAGGGAGCCAGCTAGTGGGAGTCGGCATCGAGGTCACCAATCTCAACGCGTGGTACGGCGCAAACCACACGTTGCAGGACATCAATCTGCCCATTCCGGCGAACCACGCCACGGCCCTAATCGGTCCCTCCGGCTGCGGAAAATCCACATTCGTGCGCTGCCTCAACCGCATGCACGAGACCAATCCCATTGCCCGCGTCACCGGCTCAGTTCGCATAGGCGACTTGGATATCTACGCCGACGCCTCGCCGGTGGAAGTCCGCCGCCGCGTGGGCATGGTCTTCCAGCGCCCCAATCCTTTTCCCACGATGTCGATTTATGACAACGTCGCTTCGGGGCTCAAGCTCAACGGCTACTCCAACCGCAAGGCGCTGGACGAAATTGTGGAACGCTCGCTCAAGCACGCTGCGCTCTGGGATGAAGTCAAGGACGATCTGAAAAAGAAATCCGGCGCCAGTCTTTCCGGCGGCCAGCAGCAGCGCATGTGCATCGCCCGCGCTCTTGCCGTCGATCCCGAAGTTCTGCTCATGGACGAGCCGGCCTCCGCCCTCGATCCTGTATCGACTTCCAAGATTGAAGACCTCATCTTTCAGCTAAAATCGCAATACACCATCGTCATCGTGACGCATAACATGCAGCAGGCTGCGCGCGTCGCCGAAAAAACCGGCTTCTTTTTGAACGGACGTATGGTCGAGTTCGATTCCACTCACAAGATATTCACAAATCCCACAGATAAGCGGACCGAAGATTACATTACGGGCAGGTTTGGATGACACGAATCCGGTTTCAACGCAGTCTCGACGATCTCAAAGAAAAGCTCCTGGTCATGGCCGGCCTCGCCGAACAAGCCATCCAGAGAGCGATCGAGGCCTATCGCGTCCGTGATCTCTCGATCTGCGATCTGGTCAGCAGGTCTGAGATGGCCATCAATCGCCTGGAACGCGACATCGATCAGGCTGCCCTCGATCTGCTCGCCATGGAACAGCCCATGGCCATCGACCTGCGCTTTATCCTCGCGGTCATCAAAATCAATGCCGACCTCGAACGCGTTGGGGATGCCGCGAAATCCATCAGCGATCGCGTCCGCACCATGGAATCGATGGCGATCGCCGACTTGCCGGTGGACATTCCGCGGATGGCTTCGCTGGCCGCCAACATGGTGCGTAAGTCGTTGCAATCGTTCATTGAGGCCGATGCCGAGATGGCCCAAACCATTCTGAGCATGGATGATGCCGTGGACGGAATGAATCGCGCCGCACACGTCACACTCACTCACGTGATGGCCACGGAAAGCCATCTTGCCCCGCAGGCCCTGAACGCGCTGATGGTCTGCCGGAGCCTGGAACGCGTCGCCGACCACGCCACCAACATCGCCGAAGATGTCATCTTCTGGGTCAAAGGCGCCGACGTCCGCCACAAAGGCAGCGTGGAAGCCGTGGCAGCCCAGGCGCTGCTCGCCGACCGGAACGAACGCCCCGCCAGCTGAAGGTCCACAACAGAAACACCACATGCCAGCCGGTAAGCTGCTTATATGGTCTTATGTTTGTGCCGTGCAAAATCTGTCGATTGATTCCTAAATCCTGTTGCCTAATCCATCCAGGTCAGCCCTATACTGCTCATGTTTCCAGCAGGGCTGACCGATGCTCATTCCCAAGCACTCTCCCATTCCGGCGCACCGCCTGGCGAGCATCCTGCTATGGGCGACACTCCCCGCCGCCGCATTCAGTCAGGCCATCGACGATTCTCCGCCGCCCGAATGGAGCCAACCTTCAGCAGAGCGTCTCTCGGTAGAGTATGATCGCGGTCCACTCCCGGCGGAAACGCTTCTCCGCGGCGTCGCTCTCCATTTCCGCCGCACTGCGGCGCAGGAGGCGGATCTCCAGTCCCTGCTGCATTCGCAGAAAGACTCCAAATCTCCGCTGTACCATCAATGGCTCACTCCTGAGCAGTTCGCCGACCGGTTTGGTTTGGCGGAATCCAAGCTCGAACTTGTCGAAGGCTGGCTCCATCGGCAGGGATTTGTCATCGACTCGGTCGCGCGAGGCAAGACGATGCTGCGCTTTTCCGGCACAGCAGCGCAGATTGGACCCGCCTTTTCCACCGAACTGCACACCTACGCCCTCCCCACTTCCTTCGGGATCGAAAGCCACTTCGCTCCGGCCACCAAACCTCGCATCCCCCCTGAAGTCTTGGGTCTTGTTGAGGCAGTCTCCAATCTGGACGACTTTCGCCCTAGATCGCACTTCCATCCCCGCACCGGATCACGCCCACGCCCGAGCTTTTCCGGCTACGATCAGACAGTCTTCTTCTCCCCCGCAGATATCGCGCTCCAATACGACATCCTGCCTGCCTACGCTGCCGGATTCGACGGAGCGGGGCAGAGCATCGCTATCGTCGGCCAGTCGCAGATTACTCTCAGCGACATAGAATCCTTCGAATCCGCAGCCGGCCTGCCCATCAGGGATCCCAACCTGATCCTCATCCCCAACACCGGTGTCCCAGTCCATGTGCCTGGCGACGAAACCGAGTCCGATCTCGACATCGAATGGTCCGGAGCCGTCGCCCGGGGCGCCACCTTGACGCTTGTGTTCACAGGCAGCGCCAGCAACCTGGGCGCGTTCGACGCCATCGAATACGCCATCGACAACCGCATCGCCAACGTGGTGAGCATCAGTTATGGAGCCTGCGAAACCGCGCTCGCCGGCCTTTCGCTTGAGAACTACTTCGCCCAGGCCGCGACTCAGGGTCAAACGGTCGTTGCCGCTTCAGGAGACTCGGGCTCGACTGACTGCTTCGGCGACACCCGGCTGACCCTTCAGCAACAGCAAGCCCTTGCCGTCGACTACCCAGCCAGCAGCCCCAACGTCACCGGCGTCGGTGGCACGGAAATCTCGCAGGCCGACCCTGCTTATGAGACTCAGGGCGGAGGCTACTGGGAAAAATCCAACGGCAGCTCCGATATCCTCGCCTCGCTCACGCAGCCTGTTCCCGAGCAGGCCTGGAACGAAGACCAGACCTGTGCATCCTTCGCCAGCCAGGGCGCCAATCCCATCTGCTCAGGAGGCGGCGGAGCAAGCGCGCTCTTCGCACGACCGGCGTGGCAGACAGGAGTTCCCGGCATCCGATCCGGTAGCCAGCGAGACGTGCCCGACATCTCCCTTGCCGCCTCCGTATTCAACCCCGGTTATCTCTTCTGCACCAGCGATCAATCCGCCTGGCAGCAGAATCAGGTTGGCAGTTGCAGTGCCGGGTTTCGCGACGCCGTTACCGGCGACCTCACTGCCGCCGGAGGCACAAGCTTCGCCGCGCCTATCTTCGCTGGCATGATGGCTATGATCAACCAGCAGCAGGGCTACGTTACCGGCTCCGGACTCGCCACTCCAAATCTGTACCAACTGGCCTCGAACAGCGCTACTTATGCCTCCGCTTTCCACGACATCATCCTGGGCGGCAACCAATGCGACGCTGGGTCGATCTACTGCCAAGGCACCCTCGGTTTCGCTGCCACGCCCGGCTACGATCAGGCTACTGGCCTCGGCACCCTCGATCTTTCCCATCTCGCCGCGGTGTGGCCGGCCAGCACTGCGCCAGCTGTTCTAGCCACCATCACTACCGTCACTGCCTCCAGCAAGGCCCCCGCGGTGAACTCTTCTGACACTTTTACCATCGCGGTCAGCCCGGTGACCGGAACCACCGTCCCGAGCGGCTCCGTCAGCATCGCCGTCGACGCCAACGCGCCCATCTCAGGCAATCCCCTGACCGCCAACGGCAGCTTCACTTACACTGCGTCTTTCGCAACAGAAGGCACGCATGAAGTCCTCGTCAACTATTCCGGAGATGCCACGCATGCGCCCTCCGCCGGCTCAGCGGCCATTCAGGTTCCTACGGCTAGTTCCGGCACACAGAGCTTTTCGCTCATCGCCACCAACGGCATCGTCAACCCAGGCAGTTCCGGCACTTCCACCATCACCGTCACCCCATCCAACGGCTACATCGGTACCGTCAATCTCACCTTCTCGACTGGCAACAACGTCGCACTTCAGAATCTCTGCTTCGAATTTACCGATGGCTCAAGCGGCACAGGCAGCGTCACCATCGCCGGAGCGCGCTCGGTCAAGACGCAACTCAAATTCATTTACATCGCCTCCGACTGCAACATTAACGCAGCATTCCGCAAGAATGGCGGGAACTCCCCGCTTTCGACGTTAACCGGGAGGCCAACTCCGCCAGCAACTGGGCTGGGTTTACCTATCCTTTTTTTCGTGGGATTCCTGGCCCGCAAGGTGCGCCGGCTTCGAGCGCTGGCTGCAATTCTGCTGGTCGTCTCTGCCGGTCTCGGAGTCTCCTCGCTGGTTACCGGCTGCAGCGGAAACCGTAGCTCTATCGTCACCTCGCCGCCAACCGGCAGTTTCGCTGTCACCATCACCGGAAAGGATTCCATCTCACCCGCCATTCCTGCCGCGACGACCACCTTTCAACTGACCATCGACTGAGCATATCCCAAAAGGAAAAGGGCAGGCGCCGGTAGAGCGCCTGCCCTTTTCCATTGTCAGCTTAGTCGATGGTCAGGGTGATGGTTGTAGTTGCCGCCGGAATCGTCGCAGAACTCGAATCGGTGCCGGTTAGGGTGAGCGTGTAGGTTCCCTTCGGTGGGTTGGAAACAGAATTGGAATTTCCGCCGCACCCGGTTGCGGCAAATCCGAAGGCAGACAGCAGAACAACTCCGGCCAGGATGCGCAACCTGCGCGACCGGCGTCCGAGAATACCCGCAAAGAGCGCAACGAGGACGAGGATAGCCACAGAAATCGGTCCGCCGCGACCGCTCCATACAAAGCCCATTCCGGCCACATGAATGCGCTGCTCGGCCATCGGTTTGCGATAGGTTCCGGTTGCCAGGCAGTTCGCACCGTTCGTATCGACGGTGACAGTTGTTGTCACCGATGCCGTTCCGGTGACCACCGCGTTGGCAATCGGGCCGTTGCAGGCGTTTGCCAGGTTCGAGTTGGTTGTAGACAAGGAAAAGACTACGGTCCCCTTGTATCCACCTGTAGGCGTGACCTTAATCGTCGAGGTACCTGCACTCCCCTGGGCAACCGTAATGCTGGTTGCAGAGATCGAAAATGAGCCGGAACCAGAGCTCGTGCCGCCGACGTTGACCGTCACGCTGCCCGTCGATGGCGCGTGCGTTGCGTCTCCGCCATACTCAGCCAGAACCGTGTGCGGGCCAGCTGTCGCGAAAGAAGTGGAGTAAACATACGTGCCGTTCGCACTTAGCGTTTCAGAAACCGCAGTTCCGCCATCCACCGAAAGCTGGATCGTTCCGCCTGGAACCGTTGCGCCCGAGTCTGATGTAACGGAGATCGTGAAGGTGTCGGAGACGTTCACGGTAGGCGCAGTGCTGGTGGCTGAAAGCGACGTAGTGGATGCAACAAGAGTAGCTCCGCTGAACGCGGGCCAAGCGCCAGCCAGAGCAGACAGGTTGATCGTGCCCAGTCCGGTGGCCAGATCGTACCCTGCGGTGGTCGCGTACCCTGACTCACCCGCGCTTGAGCAATAGCCGCTGGAGTCGCAGGCATTGCTGCTGCCGGCGATGACACCAATGTCATTGAATGCCGTTGCGTAGGTGGCGCTATTGGAGGCCAGCTTGTAGAGGGTCGGATTCACCGGTCCCTGGCCCGCCGTGTAGTTCAGTTGCTGGTTGAGAATCGCCACCATGCCCGCGAAAATCGGAGTGGCGAAGCTGGTGCCGCCGGCTGCCGTCACATCCGTCGAGGTAGCATCGCGGAAGCCGCTGTTGCAACTGGCCACCTGACCCGTTTGCCAAGCACTCTGGTCACTGGAGCAGAAGAGGTAGCCGGGGTTGAAAATTGCAGCATTCAGCGCAATGTCCGGAACGTCGCGCCTGCCGTCCGCCGGAATTCCCGGTACACCGGTCTGCCAGCTTGGTTTCGTAAAGAGGGTGCTGACGCCGCCGCCGCCCGAGCAGATCGGCGAGCCGCCCTGATTGACATATTGGACGCAGGTGGTGTCTTCGTTCCACGCCTGCTCGGGAACCGGCTTCAACAGAGAAGTGATGGTATCGGCGGTGGTACTGGCGCTCGACCAGTAAGCTGAGCCCTGTGTCTCATAGGCGGTGTTCGACAGCGCTATCTGGGTGCCGCCCACGCTGGTTACGTTGGGGCTGCTGCCGGGGTAATCGACGCCGAGAGCTTCCTGGGCAGTTGTGGAGAGGTTGGTTTCGCCGTAG
>Ga0182012_10008398_pt1 | contig 10218 bp, 9 predicted proteins | sample 612S2SmetaG_FD_120486 | JGI IMG/M metagenome (GOLD analysis project Ga0182012, IMG submission 120486) | Permafrost microbial communities from Stordalen Mire, Sweden - 612S2S metaG | ecosystem: Environmental > Terrestrial > Soil > Wetlands > Permafrost | place: Sweden: Stordalen | collected...
CATCGATCTCGCGCGCAGCTCCTTCGATCTGATCGGCCAAAGCGGCGATGCGGCCGTCACGGATGCCGATATCGGCCCGGAATTCGTCGCTCGCGGTGACGATGGTGCCGCCGCGGATCGCCAAGTCAAAGGTCATTAGCGAAACCGCTATCTAAGCTCGCGATGCTGCGCTCCCTCTCCCGCGCATCTATCGCGCGGGAGTGAGAGGCCAGTGCTCGTGGCCTGAAATGATAAGCTTTCGCCGAACGCGCCAAGCGCTGACTCAGGCCGCGGTGGCGCCGCGGGTGCCGGTCTTTTCCGCGCGGTGCGGCAATTTCCAGCCCGGCCGGATGAAATGACAGGTGTAACCGTCCGGATATTTCACCAGATAATCCTGATGTTCGGGCTCGGCCTCCCAGAACGGGCCGGCCGGGCTCACCTCGGTGACGACCTTGCCGGGCCAGAGGCCGGAGGCATCGACGTCGGCGATAGTGTCCTCGGCGACGTGCTTCTGCTCCTCGCTGGTGAAGAAGATCGCCGAGCGGTAGCTCGCGCCGCGGTCATTGCCCTGGCGGTTGCGGGTCGAGGGATCGTGGATCTGGAAGAAGAATTCCAGGAGCTGTCGAAAGCTGATGACCTTGGGGTCGAAGATGATCTCGACGGCCTCGGCATGATTGCCGTGATTGCGATAGGTCGCGTTCGGCACCTCGCCGCCGCTGTAGCCGACCCGGGTTGAAATCACGCCGGGCATGCGGCGAATGAGATCCTGCACACCCCAGAAGCAGCCCCCGGCAAGCACGGCGCGTTCGGTCGAAGCTGTCATGTCCATCTCCTCACGGTTGGTTTTTCCGAATGTCGGTGAACGAAGCCCACAATATGGTCTCGCGACGCGAAAATGCAAACCAACTTGGCCCGTTCACGAAGCGTGTTAGAATCGGCACATCGGACGTGTTAATGCAGACCGAACAGGCGCGCGTTCAAGCGCCGGCCCGATCAAGGGGGGGAGGACGGGAAGCGTGTATCTCGGGCTCGATATCGGCACATCCAGCGTCAAGGCGGTGCTTGTCGATGCGGCAGGCCGCGTGGCGGCGGTGGCCTCGCGCGCGCTCGATGTGTCGCACCCCCATCCGCTGTGGTCGGAGCAGAATCCGAACGACTGGGTCGAGGCCGCCATCGCAGCGGTCGATGAACTGGCCTCGACCCATTCCGCCGCGGTCGCGGCCGTCCGGGGTGTCGGTCTCTCCGGCCAGATGCATGGCGCCACCCTGCTCGATGCGAAGGGGACGCCGCTGCGACCGGCGATCCTGTGGAATGACGGCCGCTCCCACCTCGAATGTCGCGAGCTCGAGGCACGCCTGCCGGAACTGCCTGCGATTTCAGGCAATCTGGCCATGCCGGGCTTCACCGCCCCCAAACTGCTGTGGGTCAGAAAACACCAACCCGAAATCTTCGCGAGAACGGCCAAGGTGCTGTTGCCCAAGGCCTATGTCCGCTTTCGCCTCACCGGCGAGATGGTCGAGGACATGTCGGATGCCTCCGGCACGCTCTGGCTTAATGTCGGCCAGCGGCAATGGTCGGAAGAGATTCTGGCAGCCTGCGGCATGTCGCTGGCCCAGATGCCGAGCCTGGTCGAAGGCAGCGCGGCGAGCGGACGATTGACCGCGAGCCTGACGGCGCGATGGGGCATGCGGTCGGGGGTGGTGGTGGCCGGCGGCGCCGGCGACTGTGCGGCGAGCGCCATCGGCCTCGGGGCGATCGCGCCGGGACAGGCCTTTCTGTCGCTGGGCACCTCGGGCGTACTGTTTGCCGTGACCGATCGGTTTGCTCCCAATGCGGCCTCGGCCGTGCATGCGTTCTGCCATGCCATCCCCGGCACCTGGCATCAGATGGGCGTGATGCTGTCGGCGGCGGCATCGCTCGCCTGGCTCGCCGGCATCTTGGGAACTCGTGAAGCCGAGCTGCTGAAAGCCTTCGGCGCCGTCGTCGATGTCCCAAGCCCCGTCAAGTTCCTGCCCTATCTCTCGGGCGAGCGGACGCCCTTGAATGACGCCGAGGCGAGCGGCCTGTTGGCCGGGCTCCGGTCCGACACCAGCCGCTCTGAGATCGTGCAGGCCGTGCTGGAAGGCGTTGCCTTCGCCGCCCGCGACAATCTCAGGGCTTTGGCACAAGCGGGCACGCATCTCACCGAGATCGATCTGGTCGGCGGCGGCTCGCGGTCGCCGCTGTGGGCGCAGATCGTGGCCGATGTGCTCGATCTGCCGGTGCATCGGGTCGAGGAAGGCGAAGTGGGCGCGGCCTTGGGCGCCGCCCGGCTCGGGCGGCTGGCCGATACCGGCGAAGCCCCGGCCGATGTCTGCACACCTCCGCGCCGGCTCGCGACCTTGCTGCCCCGGCCGGTACAGGTCGCAGCCTACAACGAATCCCACGCACAGTGGTCGAAGCTTTATCCCGCCTTGAAGGAGATCCGTTGATGAGCCCCTCCCCCGGTTTCTTCGAAAGGACCACCCCGCTCAGCTATGGCGGTCCGTCGGCCGAAAGCCCGCACGCCTTTCGCTGGTATGACAAGAACCGTATTGTTGCGGGCCGGCGGCTTGAAGATCACCTGCGCTTTGCCGTCTGCTACTGGCACTCCTTCTGCTGGCCCGGCAGCGATCCCTTCGGGGGCGAGACATTCTTGCGGCCCTGGCACCATGGCACGGACGCGCTCGAACTCGCCAAGGCCAAGGCCGGCATCGCCTTCGACCTCTTCCGCCTGCTCGACGTGCCGTTCTTTACCTTCCACGACGTCGACGCGGCGCCGGAGGGTGCCAACTTGAAGGAGTCGATCTACAATCTGGACGTCATCGCCGAGATCTTCCTCGAGAAGATGGCGACGTCGAAGGTGCGGCTGCTCTGGGGCACCGCCAACCTCTTCTCCAACCGCCGCTACATGGCGGGCGCGGCGACCAACCCGGATCCGGAGGTGTTCGCCTATGCCGCCGGCCAGGTGCGCGCGGCGCTGGAGACGACCCAGCGGCTCGGTGGCCAGAACTATGTTTTGTGGGGCGGGCGCGAAGGTTACGAGACCCTGCTCAACACCGACATCAAGCAGGAGCTGGACCAGCTCGGCCGCTTTGTCAGCCTGGTGGTGGACCACAAGCACAGAATAGGCTTCAAGGGGCCGATCCTGATCGAGCCGAAGCCGAAGGAGCCGACCAAGCACCAGTATGATTTCGACGTCGCCGCCTGCTTTGCCTTCCTGCAGCGCTATGACCTGACCAGGGACGTCAAGCTCAACCTGGAGCAGAACCACGCCATCCTCGCCGGCCATTCCTTCCAGCACGAGATCGCGCTGGCCAATGCCTTCGGCGTGTTCGGCTCGCTCGACATCAATCGCGGCGACGATTTGCTGGGCTGGGATACCGACCAGTTCGCGATGAACGTGCCGGAAATGGCGCTCTGCTTCCACGAACTGCTGCGCGCCGGCGGGTTTTCGAGCGGCGGGCTCAACTTCGACGCCAAGATCCGCCGCCAGTCGATCGATCCGGACGATCTGATCCACGCCCATGCTGGCTCGATGGATGCCTGCGCCCGCGCCTTCATCGCCGCCGCCGACATGCTGGAGGCAGGCACGCTGAACGCGCCGCTGGCCGAGCGCTATGCCGGCTGGCGGTCCCCGGAGGCAGAGGCCGTGCTCGCTGGTCAGCGATCCCTCGCCGACATCGCCGACAAGGTGCTTTCGGAGGATATCAATCCGCAACCGCGTTCGGGCCGGCAGGAATACCTGGAGGCCCTTGTCAATCGATTTGCCTGAAGCCGGTATCGACCCGGAGATCGAGAGCGTTCTTTCAAGTCGCCGCTGACATGCGACGAGACCACGTTCCACCCCAACCAACCGCCCAAATGGGCAACAACGGAGGAATACCATGAAGATCCTGTCCACGCTCCTTGCCGCGAGCGCGTTCGCGCTGGTGGCCGCCAACGACGCCCTCGCCGCCGGCAAACCGGTCATTGGTGTCTCCTGGTCGAATTTCCAGGAAGAGCGCTGGAAGACTGACGAGGCCGCCATCAAGGCCGCGATCGAAAAGGCCGGCGGCAGCTACATTTCCGCCGACGCCCAGTCGAACCCCGGCAAGCAGCTGACGGATATCGAGAGCCTGATCACCAAGGGCGCAAACGCCCTGATCGTCCTGGCGCAGGATTCCGACGCCATCCGCCCCGCCATCGAAAAAGCCAGCCAGGAAGGTATCCCGGTCGTCGGCTATGACCGCCTGATCGAGATCCCGAGCGCCTACTACATCACCTTCGACAACAAGGAGGTCGGGCGCATGCAGGCCCGCGCCGTTTATGCGGTCAAGCCCAAGGGCAATTACGCCTTCATCAAGGGCTCTTCCACCGATCCGAACGCCGACTTCCTGTTCGCGGGCCAGATGGAGATCTTGAAGGCCGCTATCACCAACGGCGACATCAAGAACGTCGGCGAGGCCTATACCGACCAGTGGTTGCCCGCCAACGCCCAGAAGAACATGGAACAGATCCTCACCAAGAATAACAACAAGGTCGACGCGGTCGTCGCCTCCAACGATGGCACCGCCGGTGGCGCGGTCGCAGCGCTTTCGGCACAGGGTCTGGCTGGATCCGTTCCGGTCTCCGGACAGGATGGCGACAAGGCCGCGCTCAACCGCGTCGCGCTGGGCACCCAGACCGTATCGGTTTGGAAGGATGCCCGTGAACTCGGCAAGACCGCCGCCGAGATTGCCATCGCGCTCGCCGGCGGCAAGAAGCTCGCGGACATCCCCGGCTCGACCACGTTCTCCGACGGCCCGAAAAAGCAGAAGATGACCGCCCGCCTCCTGAAGCCGGTTGCGATCACCAAGGATAACCTGTCGGTCGTGATTGATGCCGGCTGGATCAGCAAGGACGCGGTCTGCCAGGGCGTCAAGCCCGGGTCGGTCTCCGTCTGCAAGTGATGTGAGATCAAGGGGGAGATGCGCGACTGATCTCCCCCGCTTCGCCTCGGTCGCGGGCTTAGTCTACGAGATCGATTACAATGAATTCCATCATTTCAGGCCACAAGCATCGGCCTCGCGCCCCCTCTCCCGCTTGCGGGGGAGGGTTGGGGTGGGGGTGCCTCAGCATGGACACCACCCGCGTTGGCCCCCACCCCAACCCTCCCCCGCGCGAAGAGCGCGGGAGAGGGGGTGCAGCATCGCAAGGGGCTGGTTCGGGATAATCCCTAGGCATCGGCGACCAACAAACGATCTCACCACCGCCCTGCATCGGAGTTCTTCGCGCGTCATGTTCAGCCTCTTTCGCAAGCTCGAACTCGATCTGAGGCTGGTCGGCATGATCGCCGCGCTGGCCGTCATCTGGATCGGCTTCGACATTCTCACCGGCGGCGGATTTCTCACCCCGCGCAATCTCTGGAACTTGTCAGTGCAGTCCTCCTCGGTCGCCGTCATGGCGACCGGCATGGTGCTCGTCATCGTCACCCGCAACATCGATCTCTCCGTTGGCTCGATCCTGGGCTTCACCGGAATGATTGTCGGCGTCACGCAGGCGGTGATCCTGCCGCGGCTCTGGGGTTTTGATAACCCCTTCACCTGGATCGTCGCCGTGATGGTCGGTCTCGTGGTCGGCACGGTGATCGGCGCGTTACAGGGCGCGGTCGTGGCTTATCTCGGCGTGTCCTCCTTCATTGTGACGCTGGGTGGGCTCTTGATCTGGCGCGGCGCGGCGTGGTGGGTGACGACCGGCCAGACGGTGGCCCCGCTCGACAGCCGCTTCGAGCCCATCGGCGGCGGGATAGAAGGCTCGATCGGCGCCAACGCCAGCTGGGCGATCGGCATCGTTGCCGTGCTGTCGGCCCTTGCCATCCTTCTGACCATACGCCGCCGCCGCCGCGGCTTTGGCTTCGCGGTCCGCCCACCCTGGGCCGAAGCGGTGATCGCCGCGCTGGTGTCGATCGCGATCCTCGGGGCGGTTGAGGTCGTCAATGCCTATCCGCTGCCGGTTGGCGTGGTGCGCCGAATGCAGGCCGCCGCCGGCGCGCCGGAGGATGCACCCCTGCCCGACATCGCGCACGGCTTCGCCATACCCGTGCTGATCGCGATCGCCGTCGGTCTCGCCATGACCTTCCTGACCGACCGCACCCGCTTCGGCCGTTATGTCTTCGCCATCGGCGGCAACCCGGAAGCCGCCGAACTCTCCGGCATCAATACCAGGCGCGTGCTGACCAAGGTATTTGCCCTGATGGGGCTGCTCACCGGCATTTCAGCCTGCATTTCCACCGCGCGCCTGCAATCGGCGACCAATGCGACGGGCACACTCGATGAACTCTACACCATCGCCTCGGCCGTCATCGGCGGGACGTCGCTATCGGGCGGGACCGGCACGATCTACGGCGCCATGCTCGGCGCCGTCGTCATGCAATCGCTGCAGTCGGGCATGGTGCTGCTCGGCGTCGACGCGCCGCTGCAGAACATTGTCGTCGGCCTCGTGCTGGTCGGCGCCGTCTGGATCGACACCGTTTATCGCCGCCATGTCAAGTGAGGGAGGCTGCCCATGGACACCGATGCGCCCAAAACGCCGCTGGTCGATATGCGCAACATCTCGATCGCCTTTGGCGGCATCAAGGCGGTGGACGACGTCTCGGTAGAGCTGCATGCGAGCGAAGTGGTCGGCCTGCTCGGCCACAACGGCGCCGGCAAATCGACCCTGATCAAGATCCTGTCCGGCGCCTATCCGGCCGACGGCGGCGAGATCTTTGTCAATGGCAAAAAGGCCGAGATCACTTCGCCCCGCGACGCCAAGGCCTATGGCATCGAGACCATCTACCAGAGCCTCGCGCTTGCCGACAACGTCGATGCCGCCGCCAATATCTTCCTCGGCCGCGAGATCCTGACGCGCTGGGGCACGCTGGACGACGCCACCATGGAAAGCCAGACCCGCAGGGTAATGGCCCGACTCAACCCGCATTTCAACCGCTTCAAGGAACCGGTGCGCGCGCTCTCCGGCGGCCAGCGCCAGTCGGTGGCGATCGCCCGCGCCATCCATTTCGATGCCCGCATCCTGATCATGGACGAACCGACGGCCGCGCTCGGCCCCGCCGAGACCAAGCAGGTCGGCGATCTCACGCTGTCGCTGAAGCAGGAAGGCATCGGCATCTTCCTGATCAGCCACGACATCCACGACGTCTTCGACCTCGCCGACCGCATCTACGTGATGAAGAACGGCCAGCTGGTCGGCTCCGCCCGCGTCCGCGACGTCACTAAGGACGAGGTGCTGGGCATGATCATCCTCGGGAAGTGCCCGCCGGCGGCGGTGCCGGGTCCGGGGGCGGCGCAAGATTGAGCGAGAGAACCGGCGCGTCGTCCGCTCGCGGGTCCACACCGCACTCAGGCTACGCCGAAAACGTCCCAACGACCATCAAGCTATTTTGCATGGGATTGTTTTCGATATTTTAGATGCGAGAGCCCGCCCAGACAGCCTTCACGGATTGGATTATCGCCATGATCTCACGCTGGCTCGCCGAGCCGTAGCTCGCGTGCCCAGCGCCTTTGCCCAAGTGGGCTTTGGCGCGGCAGCCTTGCTCGCTTCGCGAGCGAAGGCTGGTGGGGGAAGAAGGACTCGAACCTTCGAAGTCATAAGACGGCTGATTTACAGTCAGCTCCCTTTGCCACTCGGGACACTCCCCCGCTTCAACGGCATCGCAAACCCGCCCGCCTGAAACGGCGGCGACCAGGCCACGGGTGACGTTAGACCCGGGAGCCGATTGCGGGCTCCCGGTTCGGGGCGGTTTATGGGGGAAAGGCCCCGGTAAAGTCAACCAAGGCGCTGCCCTCGCTGGGCCATCGATGCCGGGCGCCGGGGGTCAAATTGCCATTATCCGGAACCCGTGACACAAGCAGCATCCGATGAGCGATCGCGATCGAAAGCCGAGGTTCCAGCGCGGCGGCGGCAAGGGCCCTGACCGCGGCCGCGGAACCGGCCGCCGACCGCCCTTTCGCGGCCGCGAGGGCGGCGAGGACGGCCCCGTCATCCTCTATGGCTGGCACACCGTGGCGGCGGCGCTGGCCAATCCGGAGCGCGGCATCCGCAAACTGTGGCTGACGGAAAACGCCGCCCGGCGCCTGGCGGAGGAAAATATCGCTCCCCGGGTGGCTCCGGAAATTGTGCGCCCGAGCGAAATCGACCACCGGCTCGGCCCCGATGCCGTGCATCAGGGCCTCTTGGCGGAGGCCGATGCCCTGCCCTCGCCCGACCTCAAAAGCCTTTCACAGGAAGGCATCGTGCTGGTGCTCGACCAGATCACCGATCCGCACAATGTCGGCGCCATCCTGCGCTCGGCGGCGGCGTTTGCGGTCAAGGCCATCGTCACCACCGCGCGCCACTCGCCCGAGGCGACCGGCGTGCTGGCGAAATCGGCTTCCGGGGCGCTGGAGCTGGTGCCGATGGTGAGCGTGCAAAATCTCGCCCGCGCGCTCGGCGAATTGAACGAGCAGGGTTTCATGACCGTCGGGCTCGACAGCCAGGGCTCAGAAAATCTCGGCGCCGTCGCCCTGCGGCAGCCGCTGGCGCTGGTGCTCGGCGCCGAGGGCAAGGGTTTGCGGCAATTGACGCGCGAGACCTGCAGCGTAGTGGCGCGGCTCGACCTGCCCGGCGCCATCAAGAGCCTCAACGTGTCGAATGCCGCCGCGCTGGCGCTCTATATCGGCGCGACCCGGCTCGGCCTGATGGCTTGAGCCGGGTCGCGACGATCCAAAATCAGAAGCGGTGCATGTGCATGGGATGATGCAGCCCGGCGACATAGGCGCCATAGCGCATGGCGTGGCGTGGGGCATAGCCGTAACGGTAGCCACCGCCATGCATGTATCCATAGCCGTGATGCATCCGCCAGGGGCGGAAATGCGGGTGCGAGGGATAGCCGTTGGCAAAGCGCCCGCCATGATAGCCGTAGTAATAGGGGTGGTGGCGATAGCCTTCCCAGCCGGTTACAGCGCCTTCCCGATAGCTTGGATAAGGCGCGTAATCACCGGGGCCGCTGTAGGTCGGACCCTGGTCGGCGTAATAATACTGCTGCACCGGATCGGGCAGCCGCTCATGGGCATAACCGCCACAGCCATAGCCGCAGGGCGAGTAGACCGGCGCGGGCGGCGCGCATGGGCTGACATAGCTCTCGCCACATGGCGAGCAGCCGCCCTGGAACAACCCACCGCCGCCACAGGCCAGCGCCGGCGCGGCGCTGACGGTCACCACGGCGATGGCCGCTAACAGTCTCGAAATTGTCTGACGCATTACTCTCTCCACTCTCTCCTGTTGATTTTCTTATTGGTCGGCATTGGCTTTGGTCGGCAACGTGGCCCGGCTATCTCGGCCGAACCTCCCCCGGTTGTTGCCCCGGGAAATTCTCCGGCCTGCCCGGCGGCCCGTTTGACGGCGCTCTGATTACCGGCGGCGGATAAAAGGGGACCTCGGGCTCGGCTTTGGACTCGGCCTTGGGCGGGTAGGATTGCGAACTCCAGGATTGGTGATAGCTCTCCGCCGGCTGCGGCAGCTTGCGGTCGGCCGGCGGTTCGATTTCCAGACGCCCGTAGCCGGGCTGCAGACCGGCGCTCGGATACCAGTGCCCGACATGGGGCACGGGATCGATGGGGCGGCCGCCATAGATGGTCCGCGGAACATGCGCGCCCTTGGCGAACCCCCAGTCGCCCTCGACCACGGTATAGGAGGCATCGATGCCGTCGAGGATAATGGGCACGCCGGGGCGGCCGGGAATGACGATCACAGGTCCGCTGTCGGCGGCCAGCGCCTGGAAGCTCGATGCGAGCAAAAAAGCCAGTGCCGTCGCAAAGCGCATCAGTTCGGATCCCTGTTGTGCAGGCATCATAACCGAACGCCGCCGCCGAAAGGTTAAAGCCGGGCATTAAACTTCTGGTAAGCCTAATGACTCGCGCAACCAGAGCGCGGCCACGCGGGTCGCCCCTTGCCGGGATCGACATAACGTAGAGGCGCCCCTGTGGGCGCCCTCGTGGCGCATCGCGCGATCGTAATGTGTTGCGGCAGGGCGGCCACAAGCGTTCGACTGCAGCCAAATGGCTTGCCGATGTCCGGAACGATCGCCACGACAGTTTCACCACACCGATAACACCGATAACGCCGATAACGCGATAACGCCTGGAGGCAGTTATTCATCCTCCCCGTTATCGGCGTTATCGCTGTTACCGGGGTTTGACGGTTCAAGCCAATAACGGCCATTGG
>Ga0182012_10008399_pt1 | contig 10217 bp, 6 predicted proteins | sample 612S2SmetaG_FD_120486 | JGI IMG/M metagenome (GOLD analysis project Ga0182012, IMG submission 120486) | Permafrost microbial communities from Stordalen Mire, Sweden - 612S2S metaG | ecosystem: Environmental > Terrestrial > Soil > Wetlands > Permafrost | place: Sweden: Stordalen | collected...
ACTACGTGAACGACGGCTACTATCTGTACAGCCGCTCGCATCCGGGCGTCGGACTGGCCGTCAGCATCAACTTCTAGGCGCAGTTCATCAACAAAAAGGCCGGAGGCGACGCCTCCGGCCTTTTCTTTTTGCGGCCAAGCATTCTGCGGAAAGACGAATGCTCCCAGGGCTATTCGATTCGCATGTCGCTGTCGTAGTCCACAATCAGGAACTTGTCCGTCACGTGCACCTGGCGGATCTCCAGCCGCTCGAGCGTCAAGGGGAAGCCGCTTGCCTCGGTGGACCTTGTCAGGATGTCACGCAGCATGGTGGCGGCGTTGATGGTGACGTTGGCAGGCACCTTGCGGCTGAGAAACGGCGTAAGAATAAAGTTCAACTCCGAGGAATCGCTCAGCCGATCGAGCTTTGCGTCGGTCACGCCAATCGTCTCACCCTCCGCGCGGGGAGCCAGGGAGATGACCGTATTCATGGATACCGGAAAGCCGATGCAGCGCCCGGCAATCACTTTTCCGTACCAGCCGCCGGCGTGAACCCGCACCAGGATGCGGTCCGCTGAAAAGGAGAGGTGCGGGTCTTCGGCATAAAGCGAGCAGGCCGAGTGCGCGTCTCCGCGGAGGTAATAACGCTGGTCCGGAGTGTTGAAGAGCCGCGCTTTCAGCGTGCGCTCCAGAGCCGAGGAGGAAACCCTGAACTCTCCTGCATGGCAGGCCGGAACACAGCAGAACACGAGGCAGGAAAAAATCATTACAGAACGAATGGACATTGTGTTTTGCGAAACACTCCCTTGGAACTCAACTGGATTCGGCGCGCGAAAAATTCCGGCACACCGGAAACGCGCCTTGGAGAAAACGCTGATTTCAGCATACTCGCCGCCTGCGCCGTATCAAATACTAAGGGCAGAGATTCACCATACGAACTGCCGAGTGATGAGAATCACTGCGTTGCCGTCTGGTTAATCGTTAGAGTATGCTGATTATTATGCTGAGCAAAGCCAGATTCGGGATTGCTGCGTTGCTGATGTTTGTGGCCCTGGCCACGGCTCCGGCGATGCGCTGTCTTGGCTACCTGGCGTCGAGCTGCGGAATGCAGCACGGGCAATCGCATAGCTGCTGCCACCCGAAGCCGGCCTCTGGCGACACGGTTGTGCCCACCTGCTGTATTCACATTCCGGCCATGACCTCAAAGAGTACGGATGTGCCGCCGCCGAGCGTGGCCATGGTGACTCCGTCGGCAGCAGAGGCACAGTTGCTGGTCGTATCCGTCACGGAGACCAGCGCGGCGCCGCATCTGGACACATCCCCTCCATCCAGTAGCTCCATCCTCAGAATCTAGATCCCTCTCCTGCACAGTCTGGTTCAGGCAACTTTTGCCTGCGTATGAACCTGTCTGCCCGCGTGCGTCCCTATGGGTGCGCCGGGCGTGGAGAAGATGTGAGATACCCATTCCTCGCAGTTGCTGTATGTATGTCAGCGCTCGCCTTCGGCCAAATGCCGCCAAGGGCCGAGCCAGTGCTCGCGCCACCGATGACTCTGGAAGAGATGGAGCGCGTGGCCATGGCCAATAACCAGGAGATTCGCGCCGCGGAAGGCCATACGGCGGTGATCAAGACCCGCACGGCTGCCGCCGGAGCGCTGGATGATCCGACGCTGATGTATCGCGACTGGGGAACGCCGCTGGCCAAGCCATGGGACCTGAACCAGTCGCAGCAGATGCTGATGTACCAGCAGACACTGCCGGGGCGCGGCAAGAGAGGTGCGCGCACGGAAGTCGTCAGGCAGCAGATCGCCGAGGGCGATGCGCAGGTGGAGATGCTGCGGCGCGAGATCAGCGTGCGGCTGCGGAAGTCGTACTACGACCTGCTGCGCTCCGTCGAGGAGCATCGCATCCACGACCGGCAGATGGAACTGGCGCGCCAGGCGCTGCAGTCGGCGACCGTGAAGTACACGGTTGGGCGGGTTCCGCAGCAGGATGTGCTGAAGGCGCAGATCGTGATGACGCGGCTGGCCGAGCACCTTGTGATGCTGGACGAAGAAACGGAGACGGCCCGCGCCGAGCTGAACACCCTGATGGGCCGCGAACCGGATGCCGCGCTCGAAGTTCCGCTCGATGCCGCGGGCGAACACGGTGACCCGCGGGCGTTGCCGACACTGCTGGAACTGGAACGAATTGCACTGGAGCAGCGGCCGGAGTTGAAGTCTATTGCGGCCAGCAGTGGCGTGGCGCAGGCGCAGCTTACACTGGCGCGCAAGGCCTACACGCCGGACTTCACCGTGGCAGGCGGCTACATGCTGATGGCCACAGGCTCGGCGTATCGCAACAACTACATGGCGGAGGTTTCCATGAGCCTGCCCTGGCTGGACCACCGCAAGCACGATGGCGAGATCAAGGAGGCCGAGGCCGCCGCGCAGGTCGTCAACAGCGAGCGCGACGCGCAGGTGCGAGCGGCCTTTCTGCAAATTCAGCAAGCGCTCATAAAAGCGCGGGCCGCGGAGCGAAGGATGCAGCTCTATCGCGACACTCTGCGCCCGCAGGCCCAGGCCGCGCTGCAATCCGCCGGAGCAGCCTACGAGCACGACCGCACCGACTTCCTCAACCTGATTGACAGCCAGAACCTGCTGCTGGACGTTGAGAACTCCTACCTGAATGCCGCCGCTGATTTCAGCGCCCGCGTTGCTGAACTGGAACGCGCCATTGGCGCACCGTTGCCCGCCGGGCCGCCGGCCACTCCCATTGCCGAGGTGAAGTGATGATCTCCCGTGAAAAGAAACTTGTGTTGATTGGCATCGCTCTGGGCGCGCTGGTTGCCGGGGCATTTACGTACGCATTTTTCTTGCGCGAAAAAGCTGCCGTCGCCGCATCACCGGATCATGCCGCGATGGCGGCTCCGGGCAGCAAGGAGAGCGGTGAGTCTGCCTCGCCAGGAACCGCGCCGGGAGCCACGGTGCAGCTTGACCCCAGCGAGATTGCGGCTGCGGGCGTTGAGCTGGCGCCGGTCACGAGCGCGCGTTTGAATACCAACGTGGATTCGGTTGGCCGCGTTGAGCAGCCGGAGGCGCAACTGGCCACCATTCCGACGCGTGTGGCAGGGCGCATTGACCGGCTCCACGTGCAGTTCACGGGGGAGAGTGTGCGCCGCGGCCAGGCCGTCGCTGAAATCTACAGCCCGGAGCTCGCCGCCTCCGGCGAGGAATATCATCTGGCGATTGAAAACCGCGACCGGTTGCGCGGCTCCTCGCAAAAGGATGCCATTGAGGGCGCGAACGCCCTGGTCACGGCCAGCCGCAAGCGTCTGCAACTGCTTGGCGTCAGCGAGCAGCAGATTGACGCCGCAGGCGCAGGCAATGCCGGCCTCCATGTCACCATCTTCGCCACGGCCGGTGGCAGCGTGGTGGAGCGCAAGGTCACCAGCGGACAGTACGTGAATGCAGGCGATCCCCTCTTCACGGTCGCCGACCTCAGCACGGTTTGGGTCAAGGCTGACGTGTATGAGTACCAGCTTCCGCAGATACGCTCCGGCCAGACGGTGGAGATCACCTCCGACTCACTGCCTGACAAGGTTCTGCATGGCCACGTGGACTTCATCGAGCCGGAGGCCAATCCGCAGACCCGCACCATTCCCGTACATGTGCATGTGCCGAACCCTTCCATGCGGCTGCGCCCGGGGATGTATGTTCGCGCGAAATTCGTTTCGCCCGCGGGGCGCGAGACGCTGGTGGTGCCGCGCTCGGCGGTGCTGGATACGGGCACTCGCAAGCTGGTGTATACCGCCAAAGGTGGAGGCGTCTTTGAGGCTCGCGAAATTCAGACAGGCAGCCCCACGGAGGAACTCTATCCCGTGCTCGCCGGACTGCAAGCCGGAGAGCAGGTCGTCGTCCACGGCAACTTCCTGATTGATTCGCAGACGCGCCTGAGCGGAGGAGTGACAGGACTGTACGGCGGCTCGAAGTCTTACGACGAGAACGCCACTCCCACACCAGCGACAGCGCAGAATGCGCCGCAGGGGGCGGCCAAGGGAATCGCGGCGAAGATCAGCTTTGCCGTGGTGCCGAATCCTCCCAAGGGCGCGGCCGACAACACCTTCCACGTAAGCCTTACCGATGCCGATGGCAAGGCGATCGCCGGAGCCGAGGTGACGGTCACGCTCGTCATGCCGGCCATGCCTTCCATGGGAATGCCGGAGATGCGCAACTCCTTCCAGTTGCCGTTCACCCAGGGCATGTACATGGGCAAGGGCAACATCGGCATGGCAGGCCCGTGGAATGTAACGGTGGAGGCTCGCCGCAACGGTCAGGTCATCGCAACCTATCGCACGCACCTCAACGCGGAGTAACGATCATGATTGACAGAATCATCGAGTTCTCCATGCGCAATCGCTGGCTGGTGCTGGCCGTCTACGTCATCCTGGCGGCCTGGGGATACTGGGCGTTGCTGCACACGCCGATTGACGCCATCCCCGACCTCAGCGAGAACCAGGTCATCGTGTTTACCGACTGGCAGGGCCGCAGCCCGCAGGAGGTGGAAGACCAGATCACCTACCCGCTCACGGTCAACATGCAGGGACTTTCCGGGGTGAAGACCGTGCGCTCGTCGTCGGCCTTCGGCTTCTCGATGGTCAACCTGATTTTTGACGACAACGTGGACGTGTACTTTGCCCGCACCCGTGTGCTGGAGCGGCTGAACCTCGCCTCCAGCTTTCTGCCCGCCGGCGTCACCCCGGTGCTTGGCCCGGATGCCACCGGAGTGGGGCAGGTCTTCTGGTACACCGTCGAGGGGCCGTATGACACCGGCACTCTGCGCTCCATTCAGGATTGGTACGTAAAGTATCAACTCAACTCTGTGCCGGGCGTGGCCGAGGTGGGCAGCGCGGGAGGCTTCGTCCGCGAGTACCAGGTGGACGTGGACCCGGTGAAGCTGCGCGCCTACAACATTCCGCTGCGCGACGTGCTGGTGGCCGTGGAGCGCAGCAACAACAACGTTGGCGCAAAGGTGGTTGAGGTCGGCAGCAGCGAGTACATGGTCCGCGGTCTCGGCCTCATTGAAAAGATGAAGGACATCGAGGACATCCCCATCTCGGCCGTGAACGGCACGCCGGTGTATGTGCGCAACGTCGCCAGCGTGCAGATGGGACCGGGCTTCCGTCGCGGCGTGCTCGACAAGGATGGCAAGGACGCTGTGGGCGGAGTGGTCGTCACGCGCTATGGCACCAACGCGCTCGAGGTCATCAACGCCGTGAAGCAGAAGATGCAGGAGATTGCGCCGGGCCTGCCCAAGGGAGTGAAGCTGGTTCCGTTCTACGACCGCAGCACGCTCATCTATCACGCGGTCGGCACCCTGAAACATGCGCTCATCGAGGAGATCATCCTGGTGACGCTCGCGCACATTCTTTTCCTCTGGCACTTCCGTTCGATACTTGTCGTTACCATCCCGCTGCCGCTCGCCGTGCTGGGAGCGTTTCTCTTTATGCATAGTGCGGGCATCAGCTCCAACATCATGTCGCTCGGCGGCATCGCCATCGCCATCGGCGTGCTGGTGGACGCCGGCATCGTAATGACTGAAAACGTCATACGGCAGGCGGAGAAATACTCCGAGGAGAACGGTGACTACCGCCCGCACATCCGGGAGATCACTCTCAAGGCGGCCAAGCTCGTCGGGCGTCCCATCTTCTTCGCCATGGTCATCATCATCCTTGCCTTTGTGCCGGTGTTTGCGCTGCGCGGCATGGAGGGCAAGATGTTTCATCCGCTGGCGTTCACCAAGACCTTCGCCATGGTCAGCTCAACGATTCTCGCCATCACACTGGTCCCCGTGCTGTGCAGTTTTCTGATTCGCGGCAAGCTGCATCGTGAGGAGGACAATCCGGTGATGCGCCTGCTGCGCGGCATCTATCGTCCTGTGCTGGGCTGGGCGTTGCGCCACCGCGTTGCGACCCTTGCCATTGCGGCGCTTCTGTTCTGCGCGGCGCTGTACACGGCCACCACCATTGGCTCGGAGTTCATGCCGCCGCTCGACGAGGAGACGGCGCTGTTTATGCCAATCACCGATCCACGCATCTCGCTGACCACGGCCACCCAGATCATGGGTCAGCAGGATCGCATCCTCTCCGCCGATCCTTCGGTTGCCGTGGTCGTGGGAAAGATCGGCCGCGCGGAGACAGCAACCGATCCGGCCCCCATCAACATGGCGGAGACCATCGTGGTCTTCAAACCGCGCGAGGAGTGGCCCAAGGGCACAACTAAGGACGGCATCATCCAGCGGCTGGACGCCAAACTGCACATCCCCGGCGTCTCCAACATCTGGACGCAGCCCATCCGCAACCGCATTGACATGCTCTCCACCGGCATTCGCACCCAGGTTGGCGTGAAGGTTTTCGGTCCGGACTTGAAGGTCATCGAGCAGAAGTCCGAGGAGATTGAGCGCGTGCTGCGGCAGGTTCCCGGCGCGGTGGATCTCTACGCCGAACGGATCACCGGCGCACCTTACCTGGAGATCAAGATCAACCGCGAGGCGGCGGCGCGCTACGGCATCGGCGTGGCCGACGCTCAGGATGTGATCGAAGCCGCCATCGGCGGCAAGAGCATGACGACGACGATCGAGGGACGTCAGCGTTTTCCGGTGCGCGTCCGTTATGCGCGCGACTTCCGGCAGGACGTGGATGAGCTGAAGAATGTGCTCGTCACCGGCAGCACGGGTACGCAGGTGCCGCTGCAGGAGATCTCCACCATTCAGATGGTCATGGGGCCGTCCATGATCAGCAGCGAGAATGGGCTGCTTCGCGGCACGGTGCTGATGAATGTTCGTGGCCGCGATGTGGGCGGGTTCGTCGCCGAGGCCAGCCGCGCCGTGAACAACAACGTCCCGATGCCGCAGGGCTACTACGTGCAGTGGAGCGGCCAGTTTGAAAACCAGATCAGCGCCCGCAAGCGGCTCGAGATGGTGATCCCGGCCGTGCTGCTGATTATTTTCTTCCTGCTCTACCGCACGTATCACTCGTGGAGAGAGGCGGCTCACGTTCTGCTAGCCGTGCCTTTCGCTCTTACCGGCGGCGTCTTCCTGGTCAAACTGTTGGGATATAACTTCTCGGTCGCCGTGTGGGTGGGCTTCATCGCGCTATTCGGCACGGCCGTCCAGACCGGCGTTGTGATGGTCATCTACCTGGAAGAGGCCGTGGCTCGGCGCACCGCACTCGATGGCCGTCTAACGCGCGAGGGACTGCGCGCCGCGGTCATGGAGGGAGCACTGCTGCGGTTGCGGCCCAAGGTCATGACCGTGGCCACGGTCGTCGCCGGCCTGCTGCCGCTGATGTGGTCCACCCGTGCAGGCGCGGAATTCATGAAGCCGCTGGCCGCTCCGGTGCTGGGTGGTATGGTGAGTTCGCTGCTCCATGTTCTTGTGGTGACGCCGGTGATCTTCACCTGGTTGCGCGAAAGGGAGATTGAGCAAAAGCAACTGCGGTGAGTGAGCGATGCGGAACTGTACCCTGCTGAACAGGCTGCTCACGCTTAACGGCAGCCAGGTTGGCGGGGAAGGAAAGGGGGACTTGAGTCTCGCAGTTCTTTCGGGCCTGCGGATCTTAAGTCCCCCTCCGGATTTTGGAAAACTCTGTGGACCTTACTTCGGGTTCGGATTGCAGCCGCCTGCCAGCCGTCCTGCTGATACCGGCTGCGAGCCATCCACAATCTTCGGAATATCGGCGAGCTGGACGGGACCCGCGAAGTTATAGAACACCCCTGAACACTCCAGCTCTCCATTCAGATGGAAGAGCGCATAGGTTCCCACGGAGCCGCCGGAGTAGTTGCTCTTGCTGCCCCTGAGCAGGTTCTGGGTGGATACCTCGTTCCCGCCTGATTCCAGCGCTTTGAGCCAGAGCACGACCCACGGGCTGTTGTCTCCCGTATCAGACGACGGTTCGAAGCCCATCTCCTGAGCCAGGCCGTCGGCACGCATGACGGCATTCAAGTGTGAGATGGTGGGCACTTGCGGCGCAGGCGCTCCGGCAGGCGTTTCCTTCGGTTGCGCCACAACCGGTGCGGCCATCTCGGGCTTCGTCAACGTTTCCAGGAAAGCATCAATCGCCCGCGCAATCGATTCCTTGTCCCGATCTGCCGTAATCTCGGCCTTCCGTTCCGCCTCCGGTGCAGCATGTTCCGCGCCTGCCGGCGGGATGGCCAGCCGAATCGCTTCGCCTTCCGGCTTCACGTCCACGCACCCACGCGCACTCATCAGGGCCAGAAACTTCCCGAGAAATGGCGACCGCGCTTCATTAATGGTGACCAGGGAGTGCGGCATATATGTGTCGGGGATGACCACCTGCACTCCCAGCGCGCGCAGATGGCCGGCGACGTCGTTCATCAGCGTCTGATCCAGAATGTCTCCACCCACGGGAGTGGCGACCGTAGTGGTTGTCAGCAGTGCCTTTGCCACCGAGAGGGCTTGGCTGATGGGAAGTCCCGAGACCAGCGACTTCGCCGAAGAAAGGGCTCCCCGCTGGTTTTGCTGCGGGCAATACCGGCTGGCACGTCGCGTCAAGATGTCCATGGTGGAAATGTCGGCGCGCCAGAGTTGAAACTCGGCCACCGCGCTTGAATCTCCGGAGACAATCACCACGCCCGGGTTGTTGCCCAACGTCCCGCGGGGCGCGCACTTGGTGTCGGCCGCACCAAGGTTATGTGCCACGGCGCAGGCCACCAGGCCTCCTTCGGCGTCCATGGCGCTATAGGTCAGCATCTCGGATTGAATGGAAAAGCCGCGCGTGGCGCCCGCGTTCGCCGGCCCTTGTGCCGGGTCACTCTGCTTCTGGGCCGCCGCTGCGGCAAGCCCGGTTGCAACCGTCAGCGTCATCACAACTCCGCCTGCCCAGGTAAGGCGTCTGCGTGCAATCATGGCAATCCTCCAGTGTCTGATTTGAGATACCTCTGTCGCCGCAAGAATGTCCAAGAAACCAGAGACGCTTGCCTGTGACCTTATCCGGGGCGTTTTCGGGAATTGCCCGCCGTATCTTCACCCTCAGCCCCGGCTCTTCCGCTGCGAAATCGAGTACGACCTGAACTGCTTCCCTATCAAAAGCGCGGCCTCAAAATCCGCGTGCGATATATAAAGGAAAGCAATTGAGTTGTCTGTGATTGCAGGCGATTCTGCCCTGATTACGCTTCCCAAAATGGCACGGCAGATTTACCGCTTTGTGGCAGATGAAACGTGCTCAAAAACTGGGATTCGACGAGGGGCTGCGAGAGCAGCACTGGGCTGAGCCTGAATGGGGTCAGCCTGATTGGGATGAACCTGACTAGGCTGAACCTGCAATTCCGGCGGACGAAAGACCGGGGACTCGGTCGCGGAGGCACTCCGAAGATACAGTGCTTTGCACTGCGTTCAGTCGGTCCGGGAGTTGGTTCGCAGTTGCTGCAGAGCACTGTCAATCACCGTCAGCAGGGAACCATCCAGCGGGTTGTTCAATACTAAAGACCGGGTATACTCCAATTCACTGATGGCTGCGTCACGGTCACCAAGCCTGGCCAAAATAGCGGCGTGCACGTTGTGTCCATAGACGCTCTGCGGCGCAATTTGAATGGCATAGTCACTGAGTTCCCGGGCCTGAAGAAGCCGCGAGCTTTTTAACTCATTAACCGCTCTCAGCGTTGCGGACATGCTTGCAGTTTCTCTCGTGTCAAAACTTCCCTTGAAGACCAGAATCGCACTTCCGCCTATTGTGTCCGTAGGACGGATGTTCTTGAACGGTGTCACTTCTTCGGACTGTACAGGGTAAATTGAATAGAGGTCCTTCGACTCCACCATTACGATGCCGCTCATCTGAGTCGGTGCCAGTCCAGGGTACAAAACCCCAACGGGTACGCAAGGTATTCCGTACACATCAGACACCATAAGGTCAGTAAAGAGCCAGCATTTCTCCGAGGGATGTTGCTCCATATACACCTTCGCCTGCCAATAGGATTGCCCCCAATCGTTTTCTCCTCCCAGGTATTGGTAGCTGTGTGACGGCCCTCCCCAGAACTCATTGCCATAGGAGAGGTAGTTCGGGAAGGCGTGCAGGGAACTTGCAACGTGGAGCATAAGCAAGCAGGGCAACGCGTATCTTGCCCACCGCACGGACTTCGCTAATTCCAGAGATCCGGCAGCTGCAAGGATGATCAGGAACGGGAGGATAGGCAGCATGTGACGCATACCAGCGTTCCAAGAGGAGCACATTATGGCTGACGCGAACA